>Ga0194061_1002451_pt1 | contig 10137 bp, 9 predicted proteins | sample SepL2221m_MetaG_FD_163423 | JGI IMG/M metagenome (GOLD analysis project Ga0194061, IMG submission 163423) | Anoxic zone freshwater microbial communities from boreal shield lake in IISD Experimental Lakes Area, Ontario, Canada - Sep2016-L224-21m | ecosystem: Environmental > Aquatic > Freshwater >...
CGGAAAACCGGCTAACCCGAGACTGTGGTGTCTAGCATTTGCGCAATGGAAGAAGTTAATCGGCAAGACTGGACCTGCATCACCACCAGGTTTAAAGTTAAACAAATCTGACAGACCAAAGCCCATAACATCTTTAACAAAGGCAACGGTTGCGTCAAAATTCGGTGCTGGCAATACGGTATGCCCCAGACCTAAATCACCCGTTACAAAGCCTGAAACGCCAGTTGGCGATGCAAAATGCATAAAGTCAGACTTGAATCCCCAGACAAGTTCGTGCCTATTGCCCGACGGATCGACGATGGCCGCTAGTTGCTGGACACAGCGCTTGGCACACAATTCCGGGGTACCCAAATCATATGAAACCCCCTTTTCGGTTAACCAACTTAACGCTGAGTCAAAAGCTTCACTGTCAAGCAACTCCCAACCACTTGCGACATAGCAGTTTCGCTTGCCAGGTTGTACCGCAATACGGTACTGACGTTCATCCATCTTCAAATGCAGGTCGCCATGGGAACTTTCAGACACCATAACGCCAAGAACGTTACTAGCGTAATCAGACCAGCGCTTTACGTCCGATGTTTCAGCAATGACGTAGGCCAAAGCACGAATATTCAACATAGGAAATCTCCAATCTTTGAAAATATGCCTAGATTATTCGGCACGATATCTAAGAAAATCTAGTCCGATGGGACTAAACCACCAGCAATCAGAAACATTCACTAGTCGCTCAAGCTTCCAGCAGATCGGTTCGCTCTAGCGCGATAGATTTACCGGTCATATGCGCAACTGCACGGTACGCAAACGTCATCGCTGGTCCTAACGTCGAACCTGCGCCGGGATAGGCTGGCCCCATCACAGAAGCACTGTTGTTACCAATGCAATAAAGTCCGCCAATGGGCTGTCCGGTAACGTTGAGCACCCTTGCATTGAGGTCTGTCAATAAGCCGCCCTTAGTACCGATGTCGCCAGGGAAAAGTTTCATCGCATAAAAGGGCCCTTTGGCGATAGGGCCAAGATTCGGATTTTTCAAAGTTGGGTCGCCGTAATATCGATCGAAACAATTACCTCCACGATCAAATTCCAAGTCCTTCCCTGTAACTGCGAATTCCGTCATCCGCCGCGCGCTCGCTACCAGGCCAGTAGGTGCGATTCCAATTTGACTAGCCAAATCTTCCAGGGTCTCTCCCTTCCAATACACCGTGCCGAGCCAGTCCTTCGGAAGTTTGTGGTCGGGAGCGACACTACTTGGGATTAATGGCCCCATCGGGTTATTTGCTCTAAAGTCGGCGTCAAACACAATCCAGGCAGGAATTGCTCCTCTATTTTTGTGATGCTCCTCAAACATAGCTTGCTGAAACTCGGGATAAGGACCAGATTCATTGAGGAAACGCTTCCCAAGTTGGTTCACTACCATGCAACCTGGCAGTGAGCGCTCAACAAAAACGGCTCTATATTTTTCTTCTTTCGGAACTTCCAGCGTCGGGGCTCCCCAAGTGTGGCTCATCAGGTGCAACTGCGCCCCGATGGCCGCACCAGCCAATATCGCGTCCCCCGTATTGCATGAGGGCGGAGTAGCCGTCCAACCGGATTGGGTCGGTGATGGCAGATACTGCTCCCGCATCGACTGATTGCGCTCAAAGCCGCCGGCACCGAGAACAACTGCGCACTTGGCCAAAAGTGGCAACAGTCGCCCTTCCCTCTCTACGATGACACCGCTAACCCGATCGCCATCATTTCGGTCAATGGTCAGAGACTTCAACGGACAATTTAACCAGACAGGTATGTTCCGTTTGCGAATTGCAGCGTAGAGGCCTGCGATCAAGGCCTGTCCCCCGGTTAAACGACGATCCCGTTTGGACCTCAATCGCCAGCGAAAATCAAAAGCGTAGCGCAACATGATTCTTAAAAGCATCCACTTCGCCTGAGGCTCACGCGCCAGCATAATGCGAGCCTCAAATGCGTTCATTTGCATTCGCCCAAAAATTAACTGCCCAGGGTTTGTTGGACGCACATCTTCGAGCGCTTTGATACCGAGATTGTCGCCATCAAAATCTACTGGATCCATTGTCCTTCCACCGGGCAATGCACCCGGCACATCCGGATAGTAATCTGCGTATTGGGGCATGCACCGGTACGGAATCCCTATCTCACTGAGATACTGGGTCATCAGTTGGGCGGACTCCACATATGCGAGCACACGATCATCAGTGGCCATGCCTTTTGCACAGGTCTTGACATAAAGGAACGCTCTTTCAATGTCGTCCGCAACACCGGCAGAGGGCATGTCGCTGTTCAGCGGAATCCAAATTGCACCGCCTGAAATAGCTGAAGTGCCACCAATTAGGTGAGACTTTTCAACCACGAGAGGCTTTAATCCGGCATCAGCCGCACGGATAGCTGATAGCAAAGCGCCGGCACCAGAGCCCACAACAATCAAATCAAATTGTTCATCCATGGAATTTCTCCTCAATCAGTGATCTGCAAAACGCTTAAACAAAAGGATCCATATTTGGCAGACCCAGCATCACTGAACCATGGGCACGTGCATATGCGTCAGTGTTGTTTGCGATATGACCGCGAGCAACATGTAAATCTCTAAAGATGCGCTCAATTGGATTGGTTTTAAAGACGCCTCCGGCAGCACATGCGCGCATAATTTCGTTCACTGCATCAGCGCATATTTTGGGAACCTGAGAGGATTGAGCCCGTTGCATCAAACGTTCTTCGACGGGCATGCGTTCGCCGGTTCTGGCGCAATTGACAATCCGTTGGTAATTGCGCATAAGGACTAGCTCCAATTGGTCTGTAGCCATCATGGCTTCGCTAACAGCCAATTGCGCATTCACATCCTCAGCCGTCTTGGACCCATGTTTCCCGACGAAGCTAGCCGCGCGCAATCTAAAACTGGCAATTGCTCCATTGGTCGCTCCGATGCATGCCGTAGATACCGCCCTTTGAAATACCTGGGTAAATGGAATTCTATAAAGCCAGCCCGGATTGGTCGCGCGTCCAGGACAACCAGCATCGCTATGGTCATTGGTTCGTTGGGTACGGTGTTCCGGAACAAAAGCATTTTCAACGACGATGTCATGACTACCAGTAGCGCGAAGTCCAAGAACATCAAAGTTATGCACTACTTTAAAGTCTGACTTAGGTAATAGAAAAGTGCAATGTTCTATCCCCGAACCGTCTATTTTCGGCAGCAGACCGCCAAGTAGTATCCATTCGCAATGCTCGACTCCACTACTCCAACTCCATCGGCCACTGAAGCTGTAACCACCGTCCACTTTGTCGGCCTTGCCGGTTGGCATATAGGTAGATGCAATCAGTGTTGAATTGTCCTTAGACCAAACATCCTGCTGTGCCTCTTCAGGAAATAGTGGTAGCTGCCAGTTGTGCACACCAACAACCCCATAGATCCAAGCGGTCGCCATACAGCCTTCAGCAAGAGCCATCTGAACGCTATAAAACACTCTTGGATCCATCTCATACCCGCCCCAGCGCTGTGGCTGGAGGATTTTGAAGAACCCGGCATCCTGCATTTCCCGGATTGTCTCAATATGAATTAGACCGGCATCCTCCGCCCCCCTTGCCCGCTCAGACAGCTTGGGTGCCATGGATCTTGCGCGTTCTATCAGCTCGATCGCCAGGGGGGTCAAATAGTGGTCTTCTGACATGTTCATCTCCAGACACTTAGACCGAGAAGCGGTCAATAGTTTTTGTGCACGCATGGGGAAATTTCGTTGTCACCATACTCGCACCCCCTGCCGGGCAGTTTCTAGTCCGATAAGACTAAGAATCGGCCCTAGTTCACTGCCATCCTTACGGCAATTACTGCCAACATTAATCAGTGAGGATTAACCATGACCCAGATCTCGTCAATTCCTGTAGGTCACTTTGCGGATATCCCCGAGGTGGCAGGGGCACCCCGACGTGTCCATTACCATGACCTTGGGAAGGGCGAGGCCGTAATATTCCTGCATGGCGCGGGAGCCGGTGCCAGCGGCTATAGCAACTTCAAAGGTAATTACCCTGTATTTGCTCAAGGGGGTTACCGTACCATCGTGCCAGACCTCCTGGGCTTTGGACTATCTAGCAAACCGGATATACCAATGTATGACCTTGACTTCTTTGTAGCTGGAGTCAAAGGTTTGATTGATGCGCTTGGCCTAAATAAAGTCACACTGCTTGGCAACTCACTTGGCGGGGCCGTAGCTTTAGGGTATGCACTGGCCTATTCAAATGAAGTAGACCGGCTAATCCTCATGGCGCCTGGTGGCGTAGAAGACCTACAAACCTATCTTGATATGCCTGGTATTGCAAACATGTTTAAGATTTACCAATCTGGTAAAACTGGTGCGCAAGCGATGCGCAGCGTTATGTCTATGCAGTTGTTTGATCCAAGTCTTCTAACTGATGAAATCATTGCGGAGCGAGCGCCGATTGCCGCTATACAAACACAAGCCGCTCGATCAGTCATGAAGATACCCAATATGACTGAGCGACTAAAGGAACTGCAATGCCCCATATTCGGTTTTTGGGGTGTGAATGATCAGTTCAACCCTCTCGGGGGGGCCTTGAAGATCGTTGAGAACGCACCATGGGCTCGTATGCAATTAGTCAATCGCTGCGGCCACTGGGTTCAAGTGGAACATCGCGACCTGTTTAATCGTACATGCTTAGATTTTTTGAAAAATGGTTGATGTAGCATCGTGAAGCTCGGTCAATATGTCAGCGAAAATGAAATCACCCTCGCCTACTTGATTTTTCGATCCGAGCCGAATTTAAGCAAGGCAAAAAACCGAACCTCCCTGAAAATGGTCTGATGCGGTTTCACCTAAATATGCGTTTGACCCATCGCCCGATAAATGTTCCACCTTTAGTGTCCGTATAAATCAATGATGTTTGCGGTGCAGTCGCCGCTTTAGCTGCCGTGAACCCATCTAATAGCTAAGCCCCAAAGTAGGGGAGCGCGTATGTGCAACGCATATCAGGTAGCTTACGCAAAGCAGGGCTCCAGCAAAAGCAACTTTCCGCACTGGTATAGAAACCGAGCAGCTTAGGGCCACCCTGCCCAATCCAATATAGGCCAACAATGCCACTACTTTGGCGCTGAGCCATGCCTGCTCCCAGGGATATTGCCCACTCATTACAGCTAATGTGATCGCTGCGCCTAAAAGCAACGTATCGTTGAAATGCGGCAGCACGTACAACCAATTTCCTTTCCGCCAGTTATTGCCGCGAAGGTGCAATATGCCGCGCACAACGAACAGGCTCACGCTCACAACAGCGCAGCTGATGTGGACATGGCGGAAAGTGGCGTAGCTCGCCAAAGGCAGAAATTCCTGCAAGCCACGATCTTAAGACTCTTGTGACCTTTTTGGCCACCCATGCTCGTCTTGAGTGTCGATTCATTGATCCAGATTAAAGAATGCGCTGGAGTATGCCCCCACAGTCCGACTGCGCCAAGTTGGCATTTGCCTTTTGGCTGCCATTCAACCAGGAGACCCTTATGCCCCAGTCCCACACTACTTCGGATGTTGATGCCAATGAACCCATTCCATGGATGCAAAAGCTACTGGATAACCCTTTCATTCTTCTTTTTTTGGGAGTCATGATTCCCATGATCGTCTACACCTTGTGGGGGGTAATCGACATTTTGACGGTCCCTTTGGCCAAGTGAATTGCGCCATGTCCCACCCTCAATTTCAAAAAATATAAGGAGAAAAAACCATGAGCGCCATACTCCCCCCCGCCGAGCGACTGTGGTGGAAGCATCCACTAGATCGAGTCGAAGGCACCTGGATTGTGATCTCTTTCATTTGGTGCATGATCATGTTTGCCATGATGGTCGGATGGCACATCTGGGGCAAGCAGAATCTGTCTACCGAAACCTATAGAACCACGCCCGAGCTATTTACCACCAAGGCCCAGGCCGTAGTGGACAAATACACCGTACGCACCGAAACCTTTAAGAACCTGGCGGGCATTGATGAAAAAATACCGGTGGTTGCTCCGCCGCCTGGAAGTGATGTGTACCTCGTGGCACGGTTGTGGAATTTTTGGCCCATCATTGAGCTCGAGCAGGACAAAACCTACCGCTTGCACATTACCTCCTTGGACTACAACCACGGCTTTTCATTGCAACCGGCCAACATCAACATCCAGATCGTTCCGGGCTTTGAGCATGTGGTGAAAGTCACCCCTAATAAAGCGGGCACCTACTCCCTGGTGTGCAATGAATACTGCGGCATCATGCACCACACCATGGTCAGTCGCCTCTACGTCAAACAAGGCGGTACACCATGAGCGCTACCACCTACCGGACTTGCCCCCGATCGGGCTTGCAATTCGAATCGAATGCAGAAACACTCATGGTGGTCAACGCCGTCACGGCTGTGGTCGCCTTGTTGGTGGGCGGCATTTTGGCCATTGGCGTCGTGCTGACCCGCTGGCCTGCCGTGCATTGGCTGGCCGCTGATACGTTCTACATGGTGCTCACCGCCCACGGCATTGATATGCTGATTTTCTGGGTTATCTTCTTTGAGATCGCGGTGCTGTACTTCGCCTCTTCTACGCTCTTACGCTGTCGACTGGCAACACCTCGTATCGCCTGGCTGGGGTTCGCGCTCATGCTGATAGGCGCGGTAATGAATAACTTAACGGTGTTTCAAGGTGGCTCCAGCGTCATGATGACGTCTTATGTCCCCATGATGGCTTCGCCCTACTTCTACGCGGGTTTGATACTTTTTGCGGTCGGTGCGTTGATAGGCTGTTTTGTGTTTTTCGGCACGCTGGTAGTCGCCAAACGGGATAAGACCTACCAAGGCTCGGTACCGCTGGTGACCTTTGGCGCCATCGTTGCAGCCATCATCGCGGTGTTCACCATCGCATCAGGCGCGATCATCCTGATACCCACCTTTTTCCTATCGATCGGCCTTATTGACCAGGTCGATCCCCTCATCTATCGGACCATTTGGTGGGCGTTTGGCCATTCCTCACAACAGATCAATGTTGCGGCCCACATCTCCATCTGGTACGCGGTGGCGGCAATCGCCTTTGGTGCCAAGCCCATGTCCGAGCGTGTCAGCCGGGGCGCCTTTTTGTTGTACATCTTGTTCCTACAACTGGCCAGTGCGCATCACCTGTTAGCCGATCCGGGCGTGAGCACGGCCTGGAAAGTCGTCAACACCAGCTACTTTATGTACTTTGCCGTACTCGCCTCGATGATCCATGGTTTAACAATTCCCGGCGCTATCGAGGTCGCACAGCGTGCCAAAGGCTATAACAATGGCCTGTTTGAATGGCTACGCAAAGCGCCTTGGGGCAACCCGGTGTTTTCGGGCATGTTCATCTCGCTGATCGGCTTTGGCTTTTTGGGTGGTATCTCGGGCGTCATGATGGGCACCGAGCAGCTCAACATGATCATCCACAACACCATCTATGTGCCAGGTCACTTCCACGCAACCGTAGTCGTCGGCACCACGCTGACCTTTATGGCGCTTACTTACTTTTTAATCCCGGTCTTATTCAAGCGTGAAATGATCCATCCCGGCCTGGCTAAATTGCAGCCCTATATGTTTGGCCTGTCAATGTATTTTTTCTGTCTGGTCATGATGGGTGCGGGCACGCTGGGCGTACCGCGCAGGCATTGGGACTTGAGTTTTGCCGGTGCAGCGATGGCCTATGAATGGCCTGGCGCCGCTTACCTGATGATGGGCTTGGTCGGCATCGGAGGCGTTGCGGCCATCACCGGCGGCGGACTCTATATTTACATCACCGTTGGCTCCTTGCTGTGGGGTAAAAAACTCGATGGTGGCAAACCGAGCGCCCATTTCACACCGATCCCCGTGAGCGCGCCTTCGGCAGCGGCCCAAAGCTATGGTTCAGCGGGTTTTGCCGCCCCCGGAACCTTTGTACTGGCCATGGTGTTTTTGGTGTCCTTTGTCCTGTACTACTTCATCAACTGGAAGTACCTTTCACAGGTCTGGGGTTTGAGCTAATTCATGTTGCAGGGCGGCATGAGCAGCCCCGCACTATGGATAGCCCACAACCATTGCCCATGACTATGTTCATTCAGGCCGCCCCCTTAGCGCGAACGCCTTTGGCATGGGTTCGCGAAGTACTGAGCGTTTTCAAATTACGCATCGGCTTCATGATCATGCTGACCGCGCTGGTGGGTTTGGCCATCGTTCCAGGGCCGGGCATCGCGTTGTGGAAAGTCGCGACCCTGGCAGTGGCCGTGTTCACGGCATCGGCCAGCGCAGGGGCTTTCAACCAATACTACGAATTTGAATCCGATCGGCTCATGGAGCGTACCTGTGGCCGAGCTTTTGCGACAGGCAGCTTGCCGCATAGCCGCCTTTGGCTGCTTGTGATTGCCGCGCTACTGGTCGATTCGGTGGCAGCGGCAGCGGTGTTTCTCAATCCGCTGTCAGCAGGTTTTGTATTTTTGGGTGCATTTTTTTATGCCGTTGTCTATACCGTTTGGCTCAAGCGCCGCTCGGCATGGAATATCGTGGTGGGTGGCCTGGCCGGCAGCTTTGCGGTACTCGCGGGTGCTGCTGCGGTAGACCCCGCCCTAGGCCCCTTACCCTGGTTAATGGCGGCAGTGCTTTTTTTGTGGACGCCGCCACACTTTTGGAGTCTGGCCATTGCCCACCAAGCCCAATACGCGGCGGCGGGTGTTCCCATGCTGCCCGTCGTCATCGGTGTGCCACGCGCGGCGCGCATCGTGTGGTTCAGCACTGTCGCACTGACGCTCACAGCACTGGTGCCCGTCCTATTTGGCGCAGGGCCTTTTTACCTGGCAGGCGCACTGCTCGGGGGCGGCTACTTTGCCTGGCGTGCATACCAATTGTCGCAAGCGCCTTCGCGCCAAACGGCAATGGCTGCATTCTTTGCTTCGCTGGTGCAATTGGGCTTGCTTCTGCTGGCCGTCATGGTGGATCGCTTGTGACTATAAGCAGGTCACCGGCGTGAAGCAGCATTTAGCATTAGCCCCAGGCGATGGTTTAGGCGCGCGCACGCCATACTTCGTGCACTTTTCGGTCGGCGTCTTGCTCCTACTTATGGCACTTACGAACGCCAAAGCCGCTGTTGGTGTGCCAGTCGATGAGAAAGCAAAACTGGGTCTGGACGCCAATGCCGCGCTGCGTATCAGCCAAGCGGCCCTTGGAAACCAAATCAGTGATTTCACTCTGTTAGACCGCGAGGGCCGTACCGTGCGCCTGTCCCAGTACCGGGGCAAACCCCTGATGGTGAGCATGGTCTATACCGGATGCTTTCAAGCCTGCCCCACCGCAACACGCCAATTGCAAGAAGCGCTGCAGGCAGGGCAAGCGAACTTCGACACCCGGCAATTCAATGTCATCAGCATCGGATTTAACCAACCCGAAGACACCCCCCAGGCCCTCAAGAGCTTTGCGCTACAGCATCGACTGTCACAGCCCAATTGGGACTTTCTGAGCCCGCATGCCACGATCGTGGCGCCATTGGCCCGCGAGCTAGGGTTTAGCTACCTGCCTACAGCAGCCGGTATCGATCATGTGTCGCAAGTCACCCTATTGGATGCCCAGGGCCGGATTTATCGGCAAATCTACGGCCAGGAGCTGCAAGGCCAGGCGCTGCCCCAAGCACTCAAAGAGTTGCTTAACGAAGCGCCGGTAGCGCAGTCCGTTTTGCTGGCCGATTTGATCAATCGGGTGCGGGTTTTGTGCACCGTGTACGACCCTGTGACAGGAAGCTACCGCGTGCAATACGGCTTACTTATCGAAGTGGCTGGTGGGGTAACCTTTGCATTGGCCATGGTCTGGTTTTTTATGGCGGAATGGCTGGACCAGCGCCGATCCCGACGCCGAAAAACGCCCACACTGGCATCAGACAGTTCGTCCACAAGCACGGGGCTTGCATGATCGATCACGCCAGGCCACTTACCACTCGGGTGCAGGGAATCTTTCTGACCCTGGAAAATCTTTTTAACAGGTCGTTTGGCGAAGCGCTCAATCCTTTTTACTTTCTAGGTGCTATTGCCAACTTCTTGTTTTGGATCATCGTCTTTAGCGGTCTCTATCTCTATATATTTTTTGAAACCAGTGTGGTGTACGCCTACGCATCCGTGCACGCACTAACCCAGAA
>Ga0194061_1002452_pt1 | contig 10134 bp, 6 predicted proteins | sample SepL2221m_MetaG_FD_163423 | JGI IMG/M metagenome (GOLD analysis project Ga0194061, IMG submission 163423) | Anoxic zone freshwater microbial communities from boreal shield lake in IISD Experimental Lakes Area, Ontario, Canada - Sep2016-L224-21m | ecosystem: Environmental > Aquatic > Freshwater >...
ATTATAACTAATGTAATACTAAAGAGCGAAAATTTTTCCCGTCTATTAATCATTGAATATATATTTTTTACTATTTATTATTAAATAAAATTATGATATTATCTTGTAGAAATATGAATAGGGCTTTTAATTTGTTTAATAAAAGTAAAACTAATTTTTTCAATAATTAAAAAAGGACTGTTATCGGCATTTCGTATACGAAAAATCATTATTATTATTGAGTTTTAATATTATAAATACAAAATCTTTTACTGACAAGTTCCGTGTCAAGAGAATATTCATATTTTCTCTGACAATAATAGCAATTATTTTAACGATTTGCAATGTTACTTTTTCTCAAGGGAGAAGAGATTTAGGTACTTATGCCAATTATAAATATGAGTTAAGTGATTCTATTAAAAAGAAATTAGCCGATTCCCTGGGTATTACTTATGATTCGACCAGATACTTACCCGTAGATTCTACAGCCCGTATAAAATATTTCCAGTACAAGCCGCAATATACTTTTGGTACTAAAATTAAGGAAAAAACACATCCGCTGCTCCTTGAAAATTCATCCTACGTTAAAACAGATATTACTTTCGGCGATAGCAATAAAGTAATCATTCGCCAGACTGTGAATGGGGAGGATTTTAAAGCTCCGCTCGTTATAGGCTTTGATGATTATTTAAACAAAAAAGTTAAGGTTAATGGGGAAAAAATATTCTATGAACTGTTTTCTGATAAATTTAAAGGGGTTACTACAGACGATTTAACCAGATTGTTCGAGAAGTTTACGGATATTACTATTCCTTTGCCGTTTAAAACGGAAACCATTTTCGGTCCGCCTACTTTTAATCTCAGGATTAACGGTGCGGTCGATATTACTGCTTCTTATCAGAATAATAATGTTACTTCGTTGTCTTTTACTAACAATAACCAGAGTAATATTAACTTTAAGCAGGAAGTACAGGTGACTGCTAAAGGTTCTATCGGAGATAAACTTACCATCGATGCCGACTGGAATACACAACGTGTCTTTGATTTTGAGAACCAGTTAAAACTTAAGTACACAGGATATGCCGATGAGGTTATTCAGAAAATCGAGGCAGGTAATGTTTCTCTCGATACGAAGTCATCTTTGATTCAGTCAACTCAGGCACTTTTCGGTATCCGCGGTGAATTTAAACTCGGGCCATTAACTCTATCGTCCGTCGTATCTCAGAAGAAAAGTAAGCAGGAAGAAAAAACTTTCTCGCAGGGTGTGCAGGATCAGAATTTTCAGATTAGTGTCTGGGATTATTCCGACAGTCATTATTTTATCGATACTGTATACAAGAGTTCTTTTAATGAAGTATACAACGATACTCTGGGCAAACAGTATTCTCCGTCTGTTAATCTGAACAGACTCAACCTTGCAAACAATAATTTTGAAGTCTGGATTCAGTGTCAGGTTACGGAATCTAAAAAAAGATTCGCAGTCGGTAAAGTAATGCTAGGCCCCCGCCCTGTTGCTGGTTATCCTGATTCTATCAAAAATCCTGTTTCAGTTATTGGTGATAAATTTGCAGGTTATTTCAGAAAACTTGAAGAGAATGAATATCGTGTAGATGAATTTGCAGGATTTGTCAGTCTGAAACTAAGTGTTCCGGAAACCTATTATGTTGGTGTGGTTTATAATACATATCAGGACGAGATCTACGGTAAAGGTACCAGGGCTGGTGAGTCAAATGGTAATGATACGCTTATTCTGAAATTAATTAAAGTTGATACTCCCGACCCTGTTTTAACTCCTCTTGCCTGGGAGCTGAAAATGAAGAATATTTACCGGCTTCCTGTTTCAAGAATTATGGAAGATGGTTTTGTTCTGGATGCGTTGTACAACAATAATAACGTTTATCAGAAGAATATCCTTAAGTTAAATAACAGTCTATCGCTTTCTACTATTTTAAATATCGACAGGTACGCAGGTAAGAATACAAAGTTTGCACCCGATGGTGTCTTTGATTTTTTAACTGGTAGAACTATACTCACTGAATCAGGTGATATCATATTCCCGAACCTGAGACCGTTTTCTGATAACATAAGAATTGCAGGTGCAGATACTACGTACCAGTTCACTGAAATATACACTCAAAAGAAAACTAATTCCCAGCAATCACCTAAGGCTAACCTCTATGTAATTAAAGGAAGCGCAAAAGGTGAATCCGGTATCAGTAATTCATTCAACCTTGGACTGAATGTTGTTCAGGGTAGTGTGGCTGTTTTCCTCGGACAAAGTAAACTTACTGAAAATGTAGATTATTCCTGTGATTATACAACAGGTGTTGTTATTATCAGGAATGGTGCTGCTCTTACTTCCAAAGACCTTAGAATTACATATGAGTCTAATGATTTGTTTTCTCTTGCTTCCAAGACTTTTATAGGTCTCAGAGGTGACTATAAAATTAACGATAAAACTAACCTTGGATTTACTTTCGTTAACCTTGTTCAGGAAACACTTAACGACAAAGTGAGAATAGGTGAGGAACCTACGAATAACTCTATGTTCGGTGCTGACCTTACAACTGAGTTTAAACCAAATTTCCTGACCAAAGCTATAAACCTTCTACCGGGATTTAATACCAAAGAAGAATCTATTCTGTCGCTGAGAGGTGAAATTGCTTATTTAACTCCTGACCCGAATACTAAAAAGAGTGCTATCCCTTCCGATAATAATGAGGCTATTGCCTACATCGATGATATGGAAGGTGCTAAGAAAATTATTTCTCTCGGAACAAATTTTCAGTCCTGGTCAATCTCTTCGGTTCCTGTGCTTTTTCCTCCTGTTGCTGATTCCATAATGCAGGACAGAAGAGCAAGTCTTAAGTGGTACACTCTTCCGAATGATGTTGAAGTTAAGGCTGTATATCCGTTAAGGGACGTACAGGCAGGGCAGGACAGGCTCTCGCCTTTCTATATGAATTTCGATCCATCAAAGCGCGGTACTTACAACTATAAGGAAATTGGGTTCGATACACTGAGCAACCGCCAAACCAAATGGAACGGTATTATGAAGTATATGAATACTACTTCACCTGACCTTATTAATGAAAATATTAATTTCATAGAATTCAATATGAGAATTGAAAACTATGATAATGTTGGTCTGCAGAATGCGAAACTGTATGTCGATCTTGGTCTTATTTCTGAAGACGCTATTCCAAACGGTACACTTAATACTGAAGACTTTAACAATAATGGTACTTTGCAGGACCAGAATCCCTTTGAAGACAGGGGTCTTGATTTTTTATACGACGTTGAAGAGTTGGCCCTTTATAATGCTAAAAACGGTACTAATTATGATATGCCCACATATTCCGCGACTCACGGCGGTAGTGTTGACCCTGCTGGTGATAATAACTCAAACTCTAATATTATTAATATCGACCTTGTTAACGGTACGGAAAATAACAGGTCGATTGAAGGATTCAGCCGCCCTGATACTGAAGACCTTGACGGTAACGGTGTTCTCGATAAGGCGAATAAGTATTATGAGTATTATGTTAGTCTTGATACAACAAACAATAAAATGATTTCAGGACGCGGTGCTCCGGGTAGCGGTTGGTTCCAGTACAGAATACCTCTTTCTGAATTCAAGCAAAGTATCGGTGACCAGGTTGCAACTTTGAACAACGTTAGATATGTAAGAGTCTGGATTAAAGGTCTTGATGGCAAAGTAAGACTTGGACTTATTGATTTTAACTTAGTTGGTAACCAGTGGTTTAAACCAAATAAAATCGATACAACTTATAATATCTCTGTAGTAAGTATTGAAGAAAATTCACAGATTTATATGAGTCCCGTTGCGGGTGATATTTTAAGACAGACTGTCCGTAATACAAATGGTGTTAATACAAAATCAAACGAACAGTCTCTTGCTCTTTCATTCAATAACTTAGTCGTAGGTCAGCAGAAGATTGCAGTAAAAGATTACAGAAGCCAGATTCTTGATTTGTTTAATTATAAAATGATGAAACTGTTCGTTAACGGTGATCCGAGTTTTAATTACACAAATCAGTATATTTATGATGCTACAATGGTTGTAAGGTTTGGCTCTGACTCTACAAATTTTTATGAGTACAGGGCTCCTATACATCCCGACGTTCGCCCTGGACAGCCATGGAATTCATTAAATGAGGTCTCTATTGTGTTCTCTGATCTAACGAGTCTGAAAATATCACGTGACTCTGCTAATCAGGTTGTTGATATGCCTGTCCCTAATGGTCCTCCTGGTTCGTACTACAGGGTAAGGGGGACTCCGGCTTTGAATGCTATACGTGAATTTACTCTCGGTGTTGAGAAAAACCGTTCAGGTATGAATTCTACTATTTCAGGAAGCGTATGGTTTAACGAAGTCCGTGTTCTGAAAGTAAATGACGATAACGGCTATGCTTATAACGTTAACACAAGTCTTAAAATTGCAGACTTTGCTAACTTGAGTTTTAATATGTCTAAAATAGATCCTAATTTCCACTCACTGGATACGCGTGCCGGTTCACGTAATACAGGCCAGAACTGGGATATGGGATTATCAGTTAACGCGCATAAACTGGTTAATAATTTCCTCGCGTCTGTTCTCTCTCCTGAATGGAAAGATTTCCTGAACTTTCCTGTAACTTTCAGGCATAGCGAGAGTATGATTAATCCGAAATATTATCCTGGCTCTGATATCGACCTGGAAAGCGCCGCAGATGAAAAGTATAAACAGGTTCTTGCTAAAACAAATGATCCTGCTTTTGCTACGAAATCCAGAGAGGATTTTATTAAGTCTACTCAAACCTTAATCGTAAGAAATGATATTTCCGTTACTGGTATGGCATTCAAATTCCCGGGAAATAATATTGTCACAAGAACAGTTTTGAATGCTTTCTCTGTTAATTTCTCAGGCTCTTTCGGCTCACAGAGAGATTTTACTTTTGAAAATAAATCTGACTATAACGTCAACGGTAGTTTAAACTATAATACTGATTTCAGATTATCGGAAATTCTTAATCTGCATCTGAATAATCTTGTGAACCTCGGTGAACAGTATAAGGATGCGAAGATTTATCTGTTCTTCCCGTTAATTCCTTTCGTGCCTGCATTCAGTTCAAACTTTAATGCCTCTATGGATTTCACGAGAACTCATAATGAATCAAAGCAAAGACTGCTTCTGCAGGATGACCCTGTCAGCAGACTGTTCAGGGCAAACAGGGGGTTCGGCTTTAACTGGAAGTTTATTGAAAACTGGATTGTAGATATGACAGGAACTTATAATTTTAAAATCGGGTCTGACCTTACTGATTATGAAACTAACAAGGATTCTTTGAGGACACAAAGAACCGAGAAGCAGGTTCTTAGCGATATCTTCCTTAACGAAGGCCTGATAAATTTCGGTAAAGACCTGGATTTCCAGCAGTCAACTACTTTTAATCCTAAGTTTAATATTCCTGTTATTAATAAGTTTCTGGATGTTAACATGAATTATAATGTTACCTATGCATGGACTAACCCAAACTCAACACAAAATATCGGGTATAACGTTGGTTTTGCTAACACTTTTACTACAGGTGCCACGTTTAAATTCAATGAAATTTTAAATACTTTTGGTATACCGAAAAATTCAAGCGGGTACAGGAATATTCCGAACAGATTAAATGCTGCAAGTGAGTTTGATGATAAAATAAAGTTTGGTGATATAATGAAAGTTCTCGGGACTTTTATTCCTGATTTGATTTCGGTTAATTTCAATCAGACTAACTCTGTTGTTAACCCTGGTGTTATAGGTCGTCCCGGACTGGGTAATTTCTGGCTGGCTTTAAAGACTGTTGAGGAGTATGGACCGTCCAGAATGTATCAACTTGGGTTAGACAGATACCCGGGTAAGCGTGTGCCATATCTTAACATAACAGATGTCTATAATCTTTCAAATAATGTAACTTTTAATACAACTATATCTCCTATATTGCCACAGAATATCAGGATGAATCTGTCGTTTAAGAAGTTGTGGGGATTTAATAATTCAGGGACATTTGTTACTGAGGAGTCCGGTGCTCTGGGTGCTGCAGTAAACAGAAGCAGTAATAAAACTGACGGATACAGTATGTTCTTTGCAGGCAATATGGATAATTTTAATTTCTCACCTTCGGATAATGCCTTTGATAATGTTACGAATATTACTTCGGCTTTTAAGAGCAGTCTTGCTTCATTCCCGTTCCCGAACTGGAACCTTACAGTGTCAGGATTGGAAAAACTGCCCTTGTTCTCGGAGTTTGCTTCAACAGTGTCGATTGAAAATACATTTACTTCAGAGTATTCAGAAGCATCCTTTAATGATGCATCCAATCAGGTTGTTATACAGAGACAGTCTGTTACTCAGTCATTTAATCCTCTGATAGGACTGAACGTTACTTTCAAACCTATATTCGGCGGCAATATGACTGCGAATTTAAGGATTAATTCTTCTACGAGTAATATCCTTACTCCTTCGAGTAATTTAATTCAGGAAAATAAAACAAGCGACTGGAGCCTTACCGCTAACTATGCTAAATCAGGTTTTGATATTCCTCTTTTCGGTCTTTCACTAAAAAATGATATTACATTCTCGCTTACAATCTCGAAGAACGTCAACCAGCCTATTGATTGGAGGTTTACTCCGCTCTTAGGAAAGGAAAAACTGGACGGTGCAGGTTCTACCGTAACATCATTCAATCCTTCTGTTTCTTATTCTTTGAGTTCAAAGGTTCAGTTAATGGTGTTCTACAAATACAGTAGATCCGAACCGACTGCTGGTAATGCTACCACACAGCCAAGAACTACTAATGAAGGTGGTTTGAACGTCAGAGTAACTATTCAGTAGACGCAAATAAAAAAGCCGTCACCACTTATGTGATAACGGCTCTTCAAAATAATTATTAATTCCTACTCTGCACTGACTTTAATTTCACCTGAAATAATCTTTTTGGTAATCTCGTCAAGTTTATCCTTATGGGCGGGGAGTATTAAAGCTTTATTGTTATTGTCATAAACAAACCCAACACCTTTTTCTTTCAGTCCAAGTGACTTTATTCCATTCTTGAAAGTCCCGGTTCTGTAATCTGAGATGGTTTGATATATAACTTCGTCAACTATCTTTATCATACTCGTTAAAACAAAACCTTCTGCCTCTTTGTACTGGTCCATATCAACACCGATTGCTAATTTCTTGTTCTCCTTCGCAGCTTTGAATAGTCCTATTCCTGATAAACCTGAAGCATGATAAATTATGTCTGCTCCCTTCGAATACTGGCTTATCGCAATTTCTTCTGCCTTACCGGGATTCTTAAACCCTTCTCCTGTAACACTTACGTAAGTGACCAGTACTTTTATATCAGGGTTTATAAACTTTGCACCCTGAGTGAATCCCTTTTCAAATTTTCTTATTAATGATGATTCCATTCCACCTATAAATCCTATAGTGTTTGTCTTGGTAGTTAAAGCGGCTAATACTCCTACTAAAAATGAACCTTCTTCTTCTTTAAACTCAAGTGCAACAAGATTATCAGGAATCTTCGTCTGTGGATTTACTGAATAATCCACACAGGCAAACTTCTTCTTCGGGAAATCTATCGCCATTTTTGTTATGTCTTCAGTGAAAATAAATCCAACTCCGAATATCATCGTAATCTCAGGATTGCTTGCAAGTTTCCTTAATGCAGATTCTCTGTCTGCTCCGTCGCCCGGATCGATTTCTTCGTATTCAATCCCGAATTCCTTTTTTGCTTTCTCTAATCCGTTATGCGCAGCATCATTAAAAGATTTGTCTCCTCTTCCTCCTACATCAAATACTAAACCGACTTTAAACTTTGATTTGTCGGCAGGGGACTGGCTTACTTCCTGACTTTTCTTGCATGCAGATATTGATATTGTTATCAATAATACTGCTATTACTAATAATTTTTTCATGGATTAATATATTCTGATTTCTTTGTTATTCCTGTACTACGTGATGTAATCTGCAGCGGGCTTCATAATGATTCTCTCCGCCAACAAGTACTCTGTCAGATTCTTTTGATACTCTTTGCGTTCTGTTTGCAGGTGCTCCGCATATAACACAAATTGCCATTGTCTTTGTAATGTATTCTGCAACGGCTAAAAGCTGCGGCATTGGTTCGAAAGGAAATGCCCTGTAATCCTGGTCAAGGCCTGCTACTATTACCCGTCTGCCTGCATCTGCTAACGACTGACATACCTGAACAAGGTTGTTCTCAAAGAACTGTGCTTCATCCACGCCAATTACTTCAGCATCAAAACTCTTCTCCAGCATCTCTTCAGCGTTTTCAATCACTTCGGAAGGATAAGACTGCTCGCTGTGTGAGACTATTGAAAACTCGCTGTACCTGTTGTCAATCTTTGGCTTGAATACTTTCACTCTCTGCCTCGCAATTTCTGCACGCCTTATTCTGCGGATTAACTCTTCAGTCTTCCCCGAAAACATAGACCCGCATATCACTTCAAGATGACCTGTCTTCTTAAATGTTCTTATCTGGAGATGTTCATTCATATCCATTTTAAAAACCCTTTCCTGTTATTGTAGTTTAAATATAAATTTGTGAGGAAATAAATTCTGTAACTTGTAAATCTGATAATTCTTCTTAGACTTCACCAGAATAACATCCATGTTCTCTGAAAATTCAGACAGGAACTGTCTGCAAGCACCGCATGGAAATGCTAACTCCTTGCCGCTAGATGCTATAGCAACTGCCTTAAAGACTTTGTGTCTTTCGGTTATTGCTTTTACGGCAGCAACTCTTTCTGCACATATAGTCAGTCCGTATGATGAGCATTCTACGTTCGCTCCTGCAAATATTGTGTTATCTTTCGTAAGTAAAGCTACCCCCACCCTGAATTTTGAGTAAGGGGAGTGAGATAGTTTCTTCGCTTTTATTGATTGTTCAATTAATTCTTCGTACATGGTTTAAAATGTAAAACTTACATTAGCAAAAGGTGTGATGACGGCTCTGTCGAGTTTGTATGAATATATCGGGGCAAAACTCACGCCGCCCTTTAGTACGTATTTATTGTTGTATGAGTTTACTGTGAGAACTCCGTCCACGGCTGAGGCAAGGTGGTTCAACAGAACTACCATCAAAGTTGTTGTACCTTTGTTGTAATAGTCATTGGCAGTTTGTCTTGAATCCATATAGTCGCTTACCTGTGTTAAATGATAAGTCTCATAGTTTGTTTTATTAATATTCTGTCCTACTGCACTTGACCATCCGGCAATATAAGTCTGATATTTACCGATTACTTCGTAATACTGCTGGTCTCCGGGAGGGGGTAACTGATGTGAAAATCCGCTTGCACTTTCACAGGCGTTAATCTGTGCCCTTAATGTAACGTCATTTGAATTCATATCTATACCGGGTGAACCTGTAAATGACTGGTCTTTTAACCATTGTGCATATCTTCTCATATCCCAGTTTCCGTTTGCATAGTTCTGATAAGTTGTTGTCTGGTCATTACCTTTACCCTGAAAAACTGCGTACACAACCCATAGCCCTGCTTCTACCGCAAGAAATATTCCTGTCTTAATATAGTTCTTACCGTAAAACTGACCTGCACCCGGGATAACAGCTGAAAGAACAGCACCGAGTATCGGACTCTTTAGTTTACTTGAATCCACATCTGATATCCTAAGATTTAAATCCTGAGTATTGAGTTCTTTATCAATCAGTTTGCTCTTGATGTTCAGGTAAGAATTGCTCTTATCGGTTTTCGCCTGATTATCAGGTAAGTCCTGTGCTTTCAGGTTTGTACAGGTAACTGAAAATAATGCTATGGTTATTAAAATTATTGTTTTCTTCATTAATAGTAGATTTTGTTTAAAAATAATGCATTTGCAGGTAGATATGTAGCCTTGATTTTTTCTCCTCTGTTAAATTTTGTTATTGTGTCTTTTATTCCTATTCTGTTCCTTCCAAGGTCTATCAACGTTCCTGTTAAAGCCCTTACCATGGAGTGCAAATACCTGTCTGCAACTAACTTAAATTCTATGGTTCCTTCTTTCTTGTTTTGCCTGTACGTTATACTCTTCATTTCACAGCAGAAATTATGCTTATCTTCGGTATTCTTGCATAACGACCTGTATGACTT
>Ga0194061_1002454_pt1 | contig 10124 bp, 7 predicted proteins | sample SepL2221m_MetaG_FD_163423 | JGI IMG/M metagenome (GOLD analysis project Ga0194061, IMG submission 163423) | Anoxic zone freshwater microbial communities from boreal shield lake in IISD Experimental Lakes Area, Ontario, Canada - Sep2016-L224-21m | ecosystem: Environmental > Aquatic > Freshwater >...
GCGAGCGGGACGACGGGTGCGTTTAATGTGCCGAGTCCCGGCGCTCCCAAGTCGGAGGAATTCGCAGAGACTGGAATGTTTCGTGCGAGATCAGCGGGTGGCGCTTTGGGATTGGGTTTTACGCTCGGAGATGCGGCGGGTTGGTTATCGAAAGCGAGTGGCGCGTCAGTGGCGATGCTTAAAGGAGCATCGTCGATTGCTTGAACGGTGCGGCGCGAGACTTCGGCGGATTCAACGGGTTTGCGTGGAGCTTCTGATGGGCGTTCGATTGACGCGGATAATTCAGTGCGCGGGACTGCGCTGGATTGGATTGCGCGCGGGCTGGGAGCGGTGCGCGGCGCTTCGACGTTCGCGAAGTTTGTTGGGACGGCGACGGGGCTGGCAGTGGATTGAAGCGGCGAGGCAGTGGCTGCGCGCGGGGATTCGGTGGAGACTTTTTCGGCTGCAGCGGGTGGCGCTGTGACGGTCGGTTTGTCACTGTCGAAAGCTAGTGGGGCATCGTTGACGACGGGCGCTGACGGCGATCCGCGCGCGGGTTCGGGGACATCGGCAGGGCGGACCGGGCGTTCGACTCCACGCGCGGCGTCGAGGTTAATCGGGCCGGGACGGGGCGAGGCGAAACCGGCTCCGGGCGTGGGCAATTCGACGGGACCTTCTTTTTCGGGAAGCGCGGCTTGTGCCAGAACGGGCGCGCGCTTGTCGTCGCCTCCGCCGGTGCCGGAATGAAGCGCGTCGAGTCGCCGGGCCTGTTGATCGCTCATCGCCATGCCTAAACTTTCCTGCGCATCCAGCAGCGAGACTTCGAACGATTCGGGCAGCGCATCGAGCAGGGCCTTCTGCGGCATGACCAGCGAGAAGACAATCAAGTGGATGACCACGGCGTAACAGACGAAACGGATGCCGGATTGTTTGACGTATTTTTTTGCCAGGAATGCCGTGATGATCAGAGTGAGAACGATCAGTGAGATGATCCAGTTCAGGATTTTTGGCGGCTCAGGCGGCGTGATGACGCTAGCTTGCGAAACGATGCGTTGAACTCTGACTCCAACTTCCTGATGCTCCCCCGCCCCGTCGAGATGAATTGCGCCGCTCTCACCGTCACGCGCATCCGGGCGTGGGCGGATTGCTATGGAGATGGAGCCGCGCGGCGGAAGCGTCAGATTCAATGATGCCACCGGCTCACGATCCGTCGTTGTGTTGAGCACGAACGCGACCGGATCAGGCGGACGCGGTGGTGGGGCGTTTGGATCGTTCGATTTTGCTTCAGACGGCACGACAGTGGGTGCCGGTATTTTCACGATGACTTGCAATGGTTCGTCATCGTGTGAGAAAATGTTCAGCGTTTCGATGGGCAGCACTTCACCTTCGACGATTTTGAAATTCATGCTGGTTGGAGCCACATGGAACGCGGCGGCATCGACAACGTTGACGGATTTGACGGTCATTGGAATATCGAGATTTCCGAGGCGCGACGTGATGTGCAGCACGGCGTCGTAGCGACCGTCCTGAGCATCGTCAGGAAGAGTCAACGTGAGCGGAAGCGTGATGGAGGAACCGGCCTCGACGCGAAGCTTTTGGGTGAACACGAGTGCGCTGGACGGCAATTCAATTCCGGCGACGCGCGGTTTGTGGAAAGGCGTGGCGATGGAGATTTCGATGTCGCTTGGCCGGACGGATTCGGCTCGGATCGTCAGTTTTCGTTCGGAGTGTCGGGATGGAAAGACGCGTCCAAAATCGAGCGTTGGGGCGTCGGTTGTGATGCTTGGTTTGATGATCGTTGCGGACCACGCGAGCTGCGTTTTGAAGGGGCCAGCTTCAACGTTGATCGTGCCGGTTGCGGGGCCTGATTTAGTTTGGGCCGGGAGTGAGAGAGAGAACGTGTTGGCCCAGCCGCTGGCGCGCGGATCGAGCGCGGAAAGTTCGGGTTTGAAATCGGAGGGCGCGGCAACGAGACGCGGCGTGATGGGGACGTTGGCTCCGTTGTCCCATTTGAGAACGATTTCGCGCTTCAATGTGTCGCCAGATTCGACGGGGCCGAAGTCGAGTTTTGCGTCGATGGTGAGCGTGACGGGTTGGACGTGAAACGAGACGGGAATACGCGCGCGTTCACGATTGCTCGCGTCTTTAAAGAGGAGCGCGTCGGAGACATCGCCTGCTTGAGCCGTTTCAGGAATGGCGATTTCGATGTCGATGTCGCGCCCGGATGTGTCGAGCGCGAACGCGTCGAAGGGTTTGTTCTTTAAGTAAAGAGAATCAATCGACGCGAGCGGAAGCGTTCCACCGACGGTGGCGATTTTCAATTTTATTTTGATGACTGCGCCGGGGAAGACGTTGCCGAGGTCAAGTCGTTTCGGTTCGGAGACGAGTGTGACGGGAAGGACTTTGACACGCCACGGGACGCTGACGCTGGCGACGCCTTCCATTGCAAGCGTGGCCGAGCCGTTGTAATCACCCGGGGGCAAAAGATCGGGCAGTGTGATCGAGAGAATTTGCTGGCGTTTTTCCTTGGGCTTCAACGAGGACGGGACCTCAACTAAGCGGACGAGGCCGGCGAGTTTTTCGGGCGTGTTATCGAGCGACGTTTTTAAAGCTCCGCCGATACCGCGTACTCGCAGTTGAATGGCACCCGTGATGGTGTCGCCTGCGAATTTTTCGCCGAGGTCGTAGGTACCGGTGACGACGAGCGCGGGTGGGGCATTTCGTTTGATGATGAAGGGCGATTGCAATTCACGGCGGAAGGGTTCGCCGTTGCGTGTGCCGGTGGCGATGACGAGGACGGTGCCTTTGGCGATCTCGGCGGGCTTCGATAAAAATCCCAGCGATTCGATGTCGGCGGCATAGATGCCGTCGCGCGCTTTGCCTTCGCCGTGTTGGCCGTCGTCGAAAAGCGAGACGACCGTGCGCTCGTTTTTGTATGTGCCTTTTTCAAGCGCAATCGAGTACTCAAACCGCGCTTCAAGCGTCGCGTCTTCGACGGGTTCGCCTGCATCGAAAAGCGAGACGGCGAGGCGCGGATCGTTGGCGTCGAATTCAATCGGGGCGGCGGGGAGCGGGCTGGCGCGGAAGAAGAGCGGGTACAGCGTCGTGCGCGCGGAGGCGGAGAATTGAACGGGGGTGTTTGAATTGTCTTTTGCGGCCCACGTCGCGGACCACGCTCCGGTCGCGGGCTTTTCGATGAAGCTCTGCGGATTCGACGCTTCGCCACTCGACCATTTCTTATCGTCGGGTAGCAGGACATTCAAGACGCCGGGTTTGTCGGAAACGGTCGTCAACGACAACGCTGAACATGTCCGATCAACGGGCACTGAAATAGATGTCGCGGCGGTGTTGAATGATCCGACTGTGATCGTGCGGAGGCTCGTCAAGCGACCGACGATGGCGGCGTAGGCTGACGAGATGTCGTTGTCTTTTTCGGCGTCGGCGTAACTGCCTCCGGTTTCTTCGGCGACGCGCTTCAAAAGTTTTCGATCCGCGTCAGCTCCGAGCGTCATGGTGTGGATTGCGACGCCGGCTTTCTGCGCTTCGGCGTGAGCGTTGCGGTATTCGCCGGGTTCTTGAACTCCGTCGGTAAAGAGAACAATCGCGGCTCCGTTCCGGCGCTCCGGTTCGATCACACTGAGCGCGTGGCGGATGCCGCCGTCGATATCGGTCATGCCATCTGTATTTATGGAGGCGATGGCTTTATCGAAGTTTTCAGTGACGGGCGTGAGTGGGATCAGCGTTTTGGATTTGGTATCGAATTGAACGATGGCGATGCGACCGATGGCGGCGGAGTTGCGCGCGGTGGCGATCAAGTCGCGGACGGCTGCGACGCGTTTACGTTTCGGGTCGCTCAATTCCATCGACCACGACCCGTCCATCAGCATGACGATGTCGATGGGTTTGGTGCCAAAAACAACGCTGCCCTGGTAACGGACTTCACCGGACGCGAGAGACGCGTCTGATGTGGTGAAGCTCCAGCGAACGTGCAGATCGAGCGCGGCGTTTTCTTTGGGCGGTTTAAATCCTCGGACTTGAACGATCCATTCATTCGTGCGGGCAGAGCGGAGCGTCAACGCACGACCGTTTTGCGGCGCATCCTTGGGAATTTCTTTTGTACCGGATTCAAGAAACCACACGCCAATCGTTGGGAGCGCATCGTCGGGCGCGTTGGCCACGATTGAAGTCGGAAGGCGGAGCGCGAATTCGAGCGTGTCTCCGTCGCGGAACGAGAGCGCACCAGAGGCGGGCCATTCAATGGTCGCGCCGTTTGAGCGGTCTGCGGGGATGTCGGCGGCGAAGACGTGCGCCAGCAAGCAAGCGGAGAATGCGAGCAAGAACCGCAAGGATTTGCAGGGCCGGGCGCTAGGCATGTGGCACGTTTGACGAGTGTGGAAAATTCGGCACGAGCCGATTTGTTTTAGATACACTTAAAAGGAGCGAACGTCACGGAGAAATCGGTGTGGATGTTGGATTCCTTAAGGCTACGGACTTCGGTGTAGTCTCGCATAACAATTGACATGCTTTATTCGATTCAATTTCATCATTCAGGAGAAGACTTGTGTCTCAAAGAAATGTGCTCGAGTTGTTCAAGTTGGATGGGCGCCGCGCGTTGGTGACGGGTGGGTCGAAGGGGTTGGGACTCGTGATGGCGACGGCACTGGCTCAGGCGGGTGCGGATGTGGTCGTCAGCAGTCGGCATTTGGATGAATCTCAAGCGGCGGCGGCGGAGATTGCGAAGGCGACCGGGCGCAAGACGCTGGGGATTGCGGCGGATGTTTCGATTGGTTCGGACGTCGAGCGGATGGCGAAGGAGATCGAGCAGTCGTTTGGGACGATTGATATTTTGTTCAACAACGCCGGGATCAATATTCGCGGTGGGGTCGGTGAGATGAGCGAGGCTGATTTTGATTCAGTCATCGCGATCAATTTGAAGGGACCGTTTTTATGCGCGAAAGCGTTTGGGCCGGGGATGGCAAAACGCGGATGGGGACGCATCATTAATATGGGGTCGATTTTGTCGAGCATCGCGATCGCCGGACGTGCTCCGTATGCGGCGTCGAAAGCGGGCGTATTGAACATGACGCGCGTCATGGCTCTGGAGTGGGCGACGAGCGGCGTGACGGCAAACGCGATTTGCCCGGGACCGTTTGCGACGGAGATGAACACGACGCTGTTGAGCAATCCGGAGGTTTATAAGGCGTTCGTGTCAAAGATTCCGATTGGGCGCTGGGGCGAGTTGCACGAGATCACGGGCGCGGCGGTGTTCTTGGCGTCGGACGCGAGTTCGTTCGTCACCGGGTCGGGGTTGTATGTCGATGGCGGGTGGACGGCGCAATAACGGCGAACAGCGAACGGCTTTTTTTACCGCGAATTTACGCGAATTTACGCGAAAACGGCGAAGAAACGGCAACGGCTATTGGAAGGTTCGGAAGCACGGCTTCCGTGAAGAGGAAGTCTGAGTGGGAACAGCGTCCCGCTCCACTTTTTTTGTCACTTGCCGTTGCTGTTTTCGCGAAAATTCGCGTCAATTCGCGGTTAAAAAGCTGTTCGCTGTTTGCCTTGACCCGGGACGATTTTGGGTTATCCTATTGTATATGGGCACACTCTGTGTTCGTCGCTGCGCCCGATGACGGGCGGCGAGTGTTTTAGTGCGTTGTGTGAAAAGAAAATCATGAACATTGCGTCGATCTTTAAGAAAGTTGTCATGGCCATTACCGGCTTGTTGCTGGTCGGATTTTTGGTCAGTCATCTCGCGGGAAATCAGTTCATTTATTTCGGTGACCACGCGTTTAACAGCTACGCGGAGTTTCTGGAGAATAATCCTGAAATCGTCTATCCAGCTGAGACCGGTCTGCTGTTGATTTTCATCGCACATTTGGTGATGGCGTTCAAGTTGACGCGCGAAAACAGTGCGGCGCGCGTGAAAGCTAATGAGGTCCGCGAAACGGCCGGGCAATCGACGTTGTCGTCTCGAACGATGATCGTCACCGGCGTGATTATTCTGGCGTTTGTGATCATGCATGTGTGGCAGTTCAAATTCGGTGACAAATCGCAAGCGGGCGGGTTGTGGGGATTGGTTGTGATCAAGACGTTCCAGGACCCGATGTTTTGCGCGATTTATGTCGTCGCGATGTTGGCGCTGGGATTTCATTTGGCGCACGGAATCGGCAGCGCGTTTCAGTCGCTCGGATTGTTCAGTCAGCGCCGGATGACGGTGCGCCGCATCGGTCAGGCAATGGGCTGGATTCTGGCGCTGGGATTCATGGCGCTCCCTTTATATGCAATACTTGCGAAGCCGAAAGTTTCTGATTCCAAACCGATCATTGTAATTCCCTCGATCAAAGCCGACATGGCGGAGAAAAAGTAGCTTCCGCGCTCGATCATTTTAAACGCATTCCATTACCAGAAATCAGGACATGAGACTATGAAGCTCGATTCGAAGATTCCGCCAGGCCCGCTTGAGCAGAAGTGGGACAGTCATAAGTTCAACATGAAGCTTGTCAATCCGTCGAACAAGCGCAAGTACACGGTCATCGTGGTCGGGACCGGGTTGGCGGGCGGTTCGGCGGCTGCGAGTTTGGGCGAACTGGGCTACAACGTGCTCTCGTTCTGCTTCCAAGATTCACCGCGCCGGGCGCACAGCATCGCGGCTCAAGGTGGCATCAACGCAGCGAAAAATTATCAGAACGATGGCGATAGCATTCATCGCCTCGCGTACGACACGATCAAAGGCGGCGAGTACCGCGCACGCGAAGCGAACGTGTACCGCTTGGCTCAAAACAGCGTCAACATCATTGATCATTGCGTGGCGCTGGGCGTTCCGTTTGCACGCGAATACGGCGGCTTGTTGTCGAACCGTTCATTCGGCGGCGCACAAGTATCGCGCACATTTTATGCGCGCGGCCAGACCGGGCAGCAGTTGCTGTTGGGTGCATACAGCGCGATGAAGCGGCAGGTGGACGCGGGACGCGTCAAAGAATTTACGCGGCACGAAATGCTTGAAATTGTGATCGTCGACGGCGTCGCTCGCGGCATCGTGACGCGCGATATGGTCACAGGCAAGATCGAGTCGTTCACGGCTGACGCGGTGGTTCTCGCGACGGGCGGATACGGCAATTTGTACTACCTCGCGACGTACGCGAAGGGCTGCAACGTCACCGCGATTTGGCGCGCGTATAAGAAGGGCGCGTTGATGGCGAACCCGTGTTACACGCAGATTCATCCGACGTGTATTCCGGTCAGCGGCGACTATCAGAGCAAGCTGACGTTGATGAGCGAATCGCTGCGCAACGACGGCCGCGTGTGGGCTCCCACGAAGAAGAACGACACGCGCAAGCCGCATGAAATTCCAGATGCGGAACGCGATTATTATTTGGAACGAAAGTACCCGGCGTTCGGCAATCTGGCTCCGCGCGACATTTCATCGCGCGCGGCGAAAGAAGCGTGCGACGAAGGGCGCGGCGTTGGGCCCGGCGGACGCGGTGTGTATTTGGATTTCCGCGACGCGATCAAGCGCGATGGACTGCCGAAAATCAAGGAACGCTACGGTAATCTCTTCGACATTTATCAGGAAATCACGAGCGAAGACGCGTACAAGCAGCCGATGCGCATTTACCCGGCGGTGCATTACACGATGGGCGGGTTATGGGTCGATTATAATTTGATGAGCAACATTCAGGGCTTGTTCGTGCTGGGTGAAGCGAACTTCAGCGACCACGGCGCGAACCGTTTGGGCGCTAGCGCGTTGATGCAGGGTTTGTCAGACGGATTCTTCATCATTCCGTACACGATCGGAAATTATCTCGCAGGCGTGAAGCCGGCGGATCCGAAGTGGAAGATGGATACGAACCACGCGGCGGTGAAAGATGCTGAGCGCGAAGTGAACGAGCGCTTGAAGAAGCTGCTGTCGATTCAAGGCAAGCGCAGTGTCGATAGTTTTCATCGCGAGTTGGGATTGGCGATGTGGGAAAAGTGCGGGATGGCGCGCAACGAAAGCGGCTTGAAAGACCTGTTGCAGCAGATCCCAAAAATTCGCGACGAGTTCCATAGCAACGTCAGCGTCACAGGCGGAAACGAAGAGTTCAATCAGGCGCTGGAACGCGCGGGGCGCATCGCGGATTATTTGGAATTTGGCGAGTTGCTGGCGTTGGACGCGCTGGAACGCCGCGAAAGCTGCGGCGGGCATTTCCGTGAAGAGTATCAGATCATGGACGGCGATGAAAAAGGCGAGTGCATGCCGGACCACGACAACTTCCGGCACGTCGCATGCTGGGAGCATAAAGGTGCGAACGTTGCGCCGATTCGACACACGGAAGCGCTGGAGTTTGACGAGTTCAAGCCGAAGTTGAGAAGCTACAAATAAGCGGACTGTTGTAATCGCGCGGCGGGGGATTAGATTGAAGGTAACGGTACCGACGAAGCGCAGAATCACGAGGTGAGTTATGAACGCAATCGAATGCAGCACTCTCGCTGAAGTGGTTTGGGTAGACCCCGAGCGGATGGGTGGAATCGCGTGTTTTCGAGGTACACGGGTGCCGGTTGAGTTCATCTTTGACTGGCTCGGAACAGGGGAAACGATTGACTATTTTCTGGAGCAATATCCCTCGGTAACGCGCGATCAGGCAGTAGCTGTGATGCAGTGGGCAAAATTGAAAGTGTGTGAGGAGATGGGCGCGCTTGAAACTTTTGCTTGATGAATGCTTGCCCGTACAGCTTCGCAAGTGGCTGCCTGAACATGAAGTTCACACTGCAAAATGGGCGAAGTTGGATCATGTAACTAACGGACATTTGTTGAGCGCGGCGGAAAATATTTACGATGTTTTGATCACTGTTGATCGGAATATGAGGAATCAGAACAAGATTTCGAAATACAATCTCGGTGTGATACTTGTTCTGACGAAACGTACCAAGCCGGATGAAATTTGGCCCAAGGTTGAGGCCATCAAAGACGCATTGAAACGAATTAAAAAAGGCCAGGTCATCGTCGTTGGCGAAACGGAAAGCGGATTATGAATTTTACACTCAAAGTGTGGCGGCAGAAGAATTCCATGGACGCGGGTGGCTTCAAGTCGTATGAGGCCAAGAACATTTCGGAGAACGCGTCGTTTCTCGAAATGCTCGACATCGTCAACGATGGCCTTGACGTCGCAAAGGAACCGGCGATTGCATTCGATCACGATTGCCGCGAAGGCATCTGCGGCATGTGCTCGTTGGTGATCGACGGCCAGCCGCATGGGCCGAAGCTGGAGCATCAGGAGACGCCAGCTCCCGGCACAAAGCCGCGCGGGCGGACGACGTGCCAGTTGTACATGCGCGACTTTCAGGACGGCGCGACGATTGTGATCGAGCCGTTCCGGGCGAGTGCGTTTCCGGTCGTCAAAGATTTGGTGGTGGACCGCTCAGCGTTCGACCGCATCATTGCGAAGGGCGGCTATATTTCGGTCAGCACCGGCAACGCTCAGGACGCGAACAATCTTCCCGTGCGCAAGCAGGACGCGGAGTGGGCGATGGACGCGGCGGAGTGCATCGGCTGCGGAGCCTGTGTAGCTGCGTGTAAGAATGCCAGCGCGATGCTCTTCGTCAGCGCCAAAGTATCGCACTTCGCACTGTTGCCCCAGGGCCAGGCGGAGCGGTCCGAGCGCGTGGTGAAAATGGTCGATCAAATGGACAAGGAAGGTTTCGGCAATTGCACGAACGAAGGCGAGTGCGAAGCGAAATGTCCGAAGCAAATCCCGCTGAGCAACATCGCACGTTTGAATCGCGATTATGTAGTGGCGAAGGCGAAAGAGTACTTCAGCTAGGCGACGAACATAAGGTATGTGTTTTTGGTAAACATGCTTATTTCCAATTGCGCCATAATGCGTCATGGCCAGACCAAAGCGCGTTATGAACATTCACAAACAATATATGCGATGAAAAGATAAATAAAGATGCGATCACGAATCGCATCTTTATTTCGGAATTTTTGTTCGCGATGAAACCAGTTAACGACAAAATCCATCCGGGCAAAGTAAGAAATAATACCGATCTCAATTAGAAACCGCCGACTCAATCCACGGGAAGCAACATAAGGAATGAAGGCGTTGGGCGTCGGATTCCAATTGCATCCAGGTTTCGGCAACGTACGCTTCCAAATCAGCGCA
>Ga0194061_1002455_pt1 | contig 10116 bp, 11 predicted proteins | sample SepL2221m_MetaG_FD_163423 | JGI IMG/M metagenome (GOLD analysis project Ga0194061, IMG submission 163423) | Anoxic zone freshwater microbial communities from boreal shield lake in IISD Experimental Lakes Area, Ontario, Canada - Sep2016-L224-21m | ecosystem: Environmental > Aquatic > Freshwater >...
CAGCAGGCCCCGAACGGCAGCAGCGGTGCTGGTCCCCAGGCGGCCCCCACCGCCCAGCCCGCCGCCGCCGCAAAAGCTGACACCGCAAAGCTCGACACCCCCGTGAAGCCAGGCACCACTGCCGTGGCCCCAACGGCTACCAATGCGCCCAGCACCAAGAACAGCACCGCTGGGACCGCCCTGGCAGCGAAGGTCTCGCCAGGCAAGGCCATGGCCCCGGTGCCCTACCGGGTCACCATCAAGCTGCCCACCGCCGACCCCTCCGCGCCGGCGGAGGCGGTGACCGAGGCCCTGCGGGCCGCCGGGATCAGCTTCGAGGTGGAAACCATCGAGCGGATTCGTAACGGCATGGTGCCCGCCCCGGCGGCAGCACCGCAGGCGACCCCTGCTCCCGCTCCCCGCTGAGCACCGCCATGGCCCCACCACCGCGCAGCCTCAGCCGCCGTCAGGCACGCCAGCTGATGGAAACCGCCTACCTGGCCTCGGCCACGGCCCTGCTCTGGGTGGCCCTCTACTACCTGCCGGTGGGGGGGCCACTGTTCCGGTTGGCCCTGCCCCTGCCCTTGGCCCTGCTGCAGTTGCGCAACGGCGGCCGCTGCGGCGCGGAAGGGCTGCTGGTGGCAGGTCTGCTGCTGGTGGCCCTGATGGGGCCCATCCGGGGACCGCTGATGCTGTTTCCCTATGGCCTGCTGGCCCTGTGGCTCGGCTGGGGCTGGTCCCGCGGCGCCAGCTGGTGGCTCACCTGGGGTCTGGGGCTCCTGATCGGCACGCTGGGATTCCTGGTGCGGGTGGCGGTGCTCTCGGTGCTGGTGGGCGAAAACCTCTGGGTGGTGATCACCACGGCGGCCGCCGGCATGCTCGATCAGATCGGCAACCTGCTCAACCTCGGGGGCGGTCCCGATCTGATGGAGGTGCAGCTGATGGCCGTGGCCCTGGTGCTGTTCCAGAACCTCGTCTACGTGCTGGCCCTGCACGCCTTTGCCTATTGGATCTTCCCCCGCCTGCAGGCGCCCATCAGCGAGCCCCCTGAGCTGCTGCGGTCCCTGGTGGCCCTTGATCCCCTCGAGGCCCCTTGAGCCCGATCCAACTGAGCGGTGAGCCCGATGCGGGGGCCCACTGGTGCACCCGCGTGGCGAAGGGCTGGGCCCAAGCCCAGGTGCTGCTGCTGCTGGCGGGTACCGACACAGCAGCGGTGGAAGGGATCTCCGCCGCCGGCGCCACGGCTGAGGCTCGCCGCCACACGGCTGCCGCCGATGCGGAACTGCTGCTGAGGGGCCCCGGAGGGGATCGGCCCCATGGCCTGCCACCCCTGCCGGCAGGGGTGAGCCCCGCCCTGATCGCCTACGTGGCCTGTGACGGCCTGAAGCTGTCTCCCCTGGTGGTGGATCTGGGGGCGCCGATCGCTCCCGCCGTGCCCCATGTGCAGCTTCTGGGTACCCCGGCTCGCTGCCTCAGCACCGGCGCAGCCATGGAGCCGGCAAGGGTGCGCGAGCTGTTGAAACTCGGGCGCCACTGGGGCTGCCGGCCCCTGGCCGCCCCCCTGGTGCTGGCGGAATGCGTTCCAGGGGGCACCACCACTGCCCTGGCGGTGCTCACCGCCCTGGGGATCGCAGCCAGCGGACTGGTGAGCGGCAGCCTGCGCCAGCCGGCCCACCAACTGAAGGCGGACCTGGTGGAGGAGGGTCTGCGGACGGCGGGCCTGGCCCCCGGAGGGGCGGATCCCGAGGCCGTGCTGGCGGCTGTGGGGGATCCCATGCAGGCCCTGGCGGCCGGTCTGGTGCTCGGGGCAGCGGAACGGAACCAACCGGTGCTGCTCGCCGGCGGCAGTCAGATGGCCGCCGTGCTGGCCCTCGCCCTCGCCCTGGCCCCTCCTGGGCGGGGCCCGGCGGTGGCGTCTCTGGCGGCCGTGGCCACCACCGCCTGGGTGGCGGCAGAGCCCGGCAGCGATCTGGGCGTGTTGATGGGGCGAATCGGCCAGCGCTGGAATGTGGACCCCCTGGCCTTCGCCGCCGGCCTGCGGTTCGACCGCTGCCGCAGCCAGGCCCTGCGGGACTACGAGGACGGTTACGTCAAGGAGGGGGTGGGGGCCGGTGGGCTGGCCCTGCTGTGGGAGCTGAGTGGCCGCTCACCGGCGGCGCTGGCGGAGGCCTGCGATCGGGCCTGCGGCGAGTTGCTGGGCGGCCTTTAGGGTCGGCCGATGACCTCTCCCCTGGTGTCCCGCCGGCAGATCCTGCGCCTCTCGGCCTTGGCGGGCCTGGGGCTGCTGGGGGGCTGCGGCGACGGCCGGAGCCCCCAACTGCTCAGCAGCAGCGGCCAGTTCTCCGCCGCCTGGCTCAAGCGCCTGCCCTCCCCCTGGCAGGGGCGACGCCTGGAAACGGCCGACGCGGTGCTTCAGGCGGCCAGCCAGCCCCGCAGCGCCCTGCTGCAGTTGGGGGATGGCTGGGCCCAGACGCTGGCGAGCGCAACCCTGGCACCCTTCGAACCGGCGGCGGCCCTGGCGGGCCTCTCGCCCCTGGCGGAGCCCGCCACCCGCCTGTTCCGGCCGGGTCCCGCCGTGGCCCTGCCCTGGGCCTTCGGCACCTGGTTGCTGTTGTTGCGCAATCGGCCGGACCTGGCGGCCCGCTCCGCCGAGGGCTGGAACCTACTGCTGGATCCCTCCCTGCGGCGCCAGCTGGTGCTCCCCTCCAGCCCCCGGGTGGTCATCGAGCTGGCCCTGCGCCAACTGGATCGCTCCAGCAGCGAAGCCTCGGCCCTGGCGGATCCCCGTCTGCCGGCCCAGCTGGCGCAGCTGCGCCGTCAGGCCCTGGCCTTCGATGAACGGGATGGCCTCAACCTGCTGCTGGCCGGCAAGGCCCAGGCGGCGGTGCTGCCATCCCAGAGGGTGGTTCCCCTGTTGCGGCGGGACCCCCGGCTGGTGGCCCTGTTGCCCGCCAGTGGCTCGCCCCTGTGGTGGAACCTGCTGCTGAGGCCCTCAGGGGGCCATCCGGAACCGCCCCTGGACTGGCTGCGGGCCATCCGCCAAAGCCCCCTGCTGGATCGCCTGTTGGCGGCAGGCTGGGTGCCGCCGCTGCCCCAGGAGCAGCTGCAGCCCTCCCTGGCGCTCTGGCCCCGGGAGCAGGCCCGGCTGCTGAATCCGGAGGCCGCCGTGCTGGCGCGCTGCACCAAGCTGGGGCCGCTGGATGCGGCCCAACGAAAGCTCTACCAGGGGCTCTGGGATGGGGCGGCCTGAGGCGCGCCCCCTTCCAGGGCCCTAGCCCCAGAGCCGGCGGCGGGGGGCCTCCACCAAACGGCGGTGGGTGTCCGCCAGCAGATCGGGAATGGCCAGACCATGGGGGCAGCGGGGCAGGCACTCGCCGCAGCGCCCGCAGGCGGAGGCGTTGAGGGACTCCCACCAGTGGCCCGCCCGGCCGATCAGGTTGTAGCGCTCGCGGGCGAAGGGCTCCATGCCGTGGCCGATGGCCAGGTTGCGCAGCCGGAGCAGTTCCGGGATCGGCACCTCCTGGGGGCAGGGCAGGCACGCCCGGCACTGGCCACAACGGTCAGCCCCGAGCCGTTCGGCGCCCCGCTGAGCCAACCGCTGCAGGGCCGCCTGCTCCGGGCCGCTGAGGGGATCGGGGCGATCGGCGAGGCGCTGGGCCCAGACCAGATCAGCGGGCCCTTCCGCCCCCAGGCTGAGGCTGCTGATGCCCTCGGCCAGCAGGAAGCGGTAGGCCAGCTCCAGGGGGTGGAAGGGCAGGCAGTCCTCCACCAGTGCGTCCGGCGGGTCGTAGAGGCGGCCCCCCTTGTCGGCCGGGGAGATGGCCATCACCCCGAGACCCTCCGCCAGGGCCTGGCGTGCCAGGGGCAGCCGAGCCGGATCGAACAGGTGCAGGTGGAGGCTGCAGAAATCGAAGCGGCCACTGGCCAGGGCCGCTTCGATCAGGGCATGGGAGCCGTGGCTGCTGAAGCCGATCTGGCTGGCCTTGCCCTCGCCCACGGCCCAGCGGAGCAGTTCGGCGCCCTCCCCCCGCAGGGCCCACTCCAGGTGCTCCGGGCGGTTGAGGCCATGGACCGCCAGGTTGTCGAGCCGACCGGTCCCTAGCCGCCCCAGGCAGGCCCCCAGCTGGCGGCGCCCTTCCTCGGCGCCCACCCCGGGCAGCAGCTTGCTGGTGATCACCACCTGCGAGCGGGGCACCTCCAGCCGCCGCAGGGCCTCCCCCAGGAACGCCTCCGCCGGCCCATAGGCGGGGGCCGTCTCCAGGTGGTTGATGCCGCAGGCCAGGGCAGCCGCCAGCACCGCCCCCATCTGCGCCTCTCCGTTCACCGCCCGCATGGTGCCGAGGGTGAACAGGGAGACCTCGGGGCCGTTAGGCCCGAACGGCCGGAGGGCCGCCGCCGGGGGCCTCACAGGTCGGTCTTCATTCAGCAGACTCGTCACTGTCCTGCTGGGCCCGCTTCAGATTGCGCACCAGCTCAGCGGGGCTGACGCCCTCAAGGAAGCGGCGGAAATCCTCCTGGTCTTCCGCATCGGCCTCGGCATCCACCGGGATCGAGGCGTCGGAGACCACCTCCTCCAGCATCCAGATGCCGCTGTGGGTGCGCAGGGCCAGCGCAATGGCATCGCTGGGGCGGGCATCGAGATCGGTGGTCTCGCCATCCGCATCGATGATCTTGAGCACGGCCCGAAAGGTGTTGTCCTCGATCGCATGGATGATCACCCGCTCGAGGGAAAGGCCCCCCAGGGTCAGCAGGTCGGCCATCAGGTCATGGCTGAGGGGCCTGGGGGGCTTATGCCCCCCCAGGCCCACCAGAATGTTCTGGGCCTGGGCCTGGTCAATCCAGATCGGCACCTGGCGCCGGCCGGAGGGATCCCTGAGCAGCACGATCGGACTGCGGCTGGCCGCATCGAGAGCGATTCCGGCGACGCCCATCTCGACCATCGTGATGCCGCAGGGGCCTTGAACGATTATGGCCATCGGCGCCCCGTGAGGACATGTTCACCGGTCTTGTTCAGGCGGTGGGACGCCTTCGGCGCTGGGCCGGAGGCGTGGAGGTCCAGGGCGCAGCCGCCCTGGGGCCCCTCGAACTGGGGGAGAGCATTGCCGTGGATGGGGTCTGCCTGACGGTGGCCAGCCTGGTGCCGGAGGGATTTCGCGCCGCCGTCAGCGAAGAAACCCTGGGGCGAACCAACCTGGCCGCCAAGGCCGACCGGGGGGGGTACGTGAATCTGGAGCCCGCCCTGCGGCTCAGCGACCGGCTGGGGGGGCACATGGTGAGCGGCCACGTGGATGGTCTGGGCACGGTCACGGCGATTGAGCGGCAACCGGCCTCCTGGCGGCTGGCGTTGCGCTGGCAGGATCCAGCCTATGGCCGCTACATCTGCGAGAAAGCCAGCGTCACCGTCGACGGCATCAGCCTGACGGTGGCCGGCTGCGCCCCCTCGGGGGCGGACTTCTGGATCGCCGTCATCCCCCACACCTGGGAGCACACGACCCTGCACCAGCGCAAAACCGGAGACGTGCTGCACCTGGAAGCCGATCTGCTCGCCAAGTACACCGAGAGGCTGCTGGCGGCCGCCCCTGCCACCCCCTCACCCCCTGGACTCGATCGCACCTGGCTGGCGGAGCAGGGCTGGGGCTGATCCGTCCTTCCCTACAAACCACCTTCCGAAACGGCAAGGAAACCGGTGGAAACCGGTCGCGATGACTACTGTCCAAACCAGAGGTTCATCGCTGCCCTGCCGCCCATGACCACCCTCCCCTTCCAGCCGGATCTGCGTTCCCTGCGGGCCTTCACCCTGGCCGAGGGCATCTTGATGCTGGTGCTTGGGGTACTGGCCCTGGTCTTTCCGGTCGTGGCCTCCTTTGGGGCCACGGTGCTGCTCGGCGTGGCCTTCCTGATAGCGGGGGTGGTGGGCTGGATCAACAACCTGGTCCGCTCACGGCACCTGAACCGCTGGATCAGTTTCTGGCGTCTGGTGGTCTCCACCCTGTTTCTGGTGGCGGGCCTGTGGATCCTGACCCAGTTCGGCCAGGGGATCGTGGGCGCGGCGCAACAGGTGGCCGCCCTGGCCCTGGCCATCGGCCTGGTGTTTCTTGTGGAGGGGGTGATGGCGATTGTGGTCGCCCTTGCCCACACCCGCACCGCCGGCTGGGTCTGGGGCCTGGCCAACGGCCTGGTGACCGTGGTGCTGGGCGTGCTGATCGTGACCATGCACTTCGGTGGCCTGCTCCAGGTGCTGGGGGTGCTGGTGGGGATCAGCTTCCTGTTCAGTGGCCTCGATTTGCTGGTGTTCAGCTCCAGCTTCCACGGCCTTGGCGGATCCGCGCCCCCCCCATCCCCTCAATCAATCAAAGGATCCTGATCAAGTTGGGCTTCCCCCTCCTGGAGGGGGAACAGCCAGATCGAACCGGTTTCCTGGTGAATCTCGATTCGGAACTCCTGGCCGGGCTGGAGGCCCAACCGGCGGGTGTAGGCCTGGCCGATCAGCAGGTTGCCGTTGCCATGGACGCGCGTACGGAACTCCGCCTGACGCCCCTTGGCCGCGCCCCCTTCGCCGGAGGGCAACTGGAAACCCTTGGCCTCCACCAGGGCTCGGTAGAAGCTCTTCTTGAGCACACGCCCACTGGGTCCCACGTAGCCACAGGCCCGGGCAATCTGCTCCTCGGGGCGGTTGCTCAGGGACCGGGCCTTCTCCAGCAGGGCCTTCCCTTCCAGCATTGATTCATCTCAGGCGCTGGCCCGATTCTGCCCAGTGCGGCGCTGTGCCCGCAAGGGTGGCGACCATCAGCGATGGCAGCGCGCGACGCCCCTGCCCCCAGCCCAATGCCGCCCTGGGAGGCCACGGGTGCCACCGGGAACCGAAGAAACCTGGGGGGAAAGGAGCAGCTGGCAGGTATTCGGGTAAGGGATCACGGGCTTCGCCAACAGCGAAAGCCCCGAAATCCCCAACAATTCAGTGTGCAAACGCACACGATTGCGGCGGCATTGGTGAGCAGATCCCCACGCATCTCTGGCTCAGCGAATCATCGCTACGGTGTTTCCAGCGCGGGCGGCTCGAAGATGATCACAACACCGCCGTCCCCGTCAGCCCTGCCGCTCCCCCGTCCAGGGGGCCTCACCGCCGCCCTGGGCCTGCTCTGCGCCCATCTGGTGGTGGCCCTGGTCGCCCTGGTGGGCATCGGCGGGGCCACCCGGGTCATGGAGGCTGGGCTGGCCTGCCCCGACTGGCCGCTCTGCTACGGCAGCCTCTTCCCCGGAAACCTCTTCTCCCTCCAGGTCTTCCTGGAATGGTTTCACCGACTGGATGCCTTCGTGGTGGGGGTGGCCCTGCTGGTGCTCACGGCCGTGAGCCTGGTCCGTCGCCAGCAATTACCCCCCTGGCTGCCTGCCTGGGCAGCTCTGGCCCTGGTGCTCGTGGCCGTCCAGGGGGGGCTTGGGGCACTGACCGTGCTCCAACTCCTGCCCGCCGGCATCGTCACCGCGCACCTGGGCACCGCCCTGACCCTGGTGGCCCTGCTGAGCGGCCTGCACCAGGCCCTCGCCGAGCCCACTCTCCCCGCAAGCGAGAACGCTCTTCCCCCCTGGTGGAGCGTCCTGGCCGTGGGCGCCACGGCCCTGGTACTGGCCCAGTGCCTGCTGGGGGGAGCCATGGCCAGCCAGTGGGCCACCGGCCGCTGCCTCGGTAGCGGCGAGTCCTGCGACTGGCTGCTGGCCCATCGGCAGCTGGCGGGGGCGGCGGGCCTGGGGGTGGTCGCGATGGCCGGGGTCACAGCCCTGCTGCCGAAGGGTCCAAGGCGGCCCCTGGGCCTGGCCGCCACGGCAACGGCCCTGGTGCTGCTCCAGATCGCCCTGGGGATCTCGAGCCTGAGGCTCACCCTCTCCGTGCCCCTGGTCACCGTGGCCCACCAGCTCACGGCGGCGCTGCTGGTGGCCGTCCTCACCGCACTCACCGTCAAGGGATCCCTGGGATCCCACGCCCGTTCCGCCACCCCCCTGAAGAGTTGCCATGGTTAGCGCCACCCAGTCGGCACCCGCCGCCCCGCTTGAGGGGGCTCTTGACCTACGGCAGCAGGTGGTGCCATCACGGGCCCGGGTGAAGCTGCCCCCCTGGCTGGAGATCGCGAAGCCCCGGCTGATCCCCCTGCTGCTGGCCACCACCCTGGGGGGCATGGCCCTCTCCGAGGGCTGGCCCCTGCCCCTGCCCCGCCTGGCCTGCACCCTCGGGGGCGGGGCCCTGGCGGCGGCGGCGGCGGGGGTGCTGAACTGCCTGTGGGAGCAGGAGCTGGACGGCCGCATGGGCCGCACCAGCGGCCGGGCCCTCCCCTCCGGCCGACTGTCGCCGGCCACCGCCTTCACCGTGGCCGTGGCCCTGGGCCTGGCGGCGTCGGCGCTGCTGGTCGGGGGGGTCAACTGCCTGGCCGCCAGCCTCTCGCTACTGGGGCTCTGCAGCTACGTACTGCTGTACACCGTCCTGCTCAAGCCCCGCACACCCCAGAACATCGTCATCGGCGGCATCGCCGGCGCCATCCCGCCCCTGGTGGGGGCCGCCGCCGCCACGGGCCACCTGGGGCTGGGGGGCTGGTGGCTGTTCACCTTGGTGATGGTCTGGACTCCAGCCCATTTCTGGGCCCTGGCCCTGCTCCTGAGGGAGGACTACCGCTCCGTGGGCATCCCGATGCTGCCCGTGGTGGCCGGACCGCTGGCCACAGCCCGTGCCATCACCCACTACGCCAGGGCCACCGTGCTGGTGAGCCTGGTGGGCATCGTGGCCCTCCCCGCCGGCGGGTTGCTGTACGGATTGCTGGTCCTGCCCTTCGACGCCCGCCTGCTGCAGATGGTGGGATCCCTGGAGCAGGACCCCGATGATCAACAGCGGGCCAAGGGGCTGTTCCGCTGGTCGATCCTCTACCTCTTCGGCCTCTGCCTGCTGCTGTTGCTCTCCCGCCTGGGCGGCGCCGAGGCCTTCAGCCAGCAGAGCCTTGAGCTGCTCACAGCGACGGTCCCGTTCTTACATTGATCCGGTCGACGAACGGAGCCACAGAGGAACGCCTTGATCGAGCTGCACAACCTCAGCAAGCGCTTTGGACCGGTGGAGGCCCTCAGGGATCTGTCGCTCCAGGTGCCCCAGGGCTGCCTGTTCGGTCTGCTGGGCCCCAATGGCGCCGGCAAGACCACCAGCCTGCGCATCCTCTGCACCCTGCTGGCCCCGGATAGCGGCACGGTGTGGGTGGGGGGGCTCGACGCCCTGGCGGAACCCCGGGCCGTGCGGGAATTGCTGGGCTACGTGGCCCAGGAGGTGGCGATCGACAAGATCCTCACGGGCAGGGAACTGCTGCAGTTCCAGGGCGACCTTCATCACATGGTTCGGGCGGAGCGCGACCGCCGCATCGACGAACTGAGCGACCTGCTTGGCATGGGGGATTGGCTGGATCGCCGCTGCGGCACCTACTCCGGCGGCATGCGCCGGCGCCTTGATCTGGCCTGCGGCCTGCTGCACCGTCCGGCCCTGCTGGTGCTCGACGAGCCCACCGTCGGCCTCGACATCGAAAGCCGCGCCGCCATCTGGCAGGTGCTGCGCCAATTGCGGGACCAGGGCACCACGGTGCTGCTCAGCAGCCACTACCTGGAGGAAGTGGATGCCCTGGCGGACCGGCTGGCGATCCTCGAAGGGGGTCGGGTGATTGCCGAGGGGGTACCCAGTGAGCTCAAGGCCGCCCTCGGGGGGGACCGGGTCACCCTGCGGGTAAGGGAGTTCAGCGATGAGCAGGAGGCCCTGCGGCTGCAGTCCCTGGTCAGGGGCTGCCAGGGGGTGCGCCAGGTGGTGGTCAACCGGGCCCAGGGCTTCTCCCTCAACCTGGTGGTGGAGCACGAGGGGGTGATCGAGGCGCTGCGGCGCCAGCTGGCCGAGGCGGACTGGCCCGTGTTCGCCCTGGCCCAGAGCCGGCCCAGCCTCGATGACGTCTACCTCCAGGCCACCGGGCGCACCTTGATGGATGCGGAGCTGGCGGTGGCCGGCAGCCGGGATGCCAAGGCGGAGAGAAAGCAGTCCATGCGCTGAGTCGCCACTCAATCCCCTCCTCCTGATCCTTCGCCCAACCCCCTCCGCTGATGACCAGCGCACCGTCCCTCCTGGCC
>Ga0194061_1002456_pt1 | contig 10115 bp, 7 predicted proteins | sample SepL2221m_MetaG_FD_163423 | JGI IMG/M metagenome (GOLD analysis project Ga0194061, IMG submission 163423) | Anoxic zone freshwater microbial communities from boreal shield lake in IISD Experimental Lakes Area, Ontario, Canada - Sep2016-L224-21m | ecosystem: Environmental > Aquatic > Freshwater >...
AAAGATTGCATCATGTAAGTCTTGTGGAGCTTGCTCATTGCATGTGCGGCGCAGTGCCTCTTGCATTAAAGCCCGCATCATTTGTTCGTGTGCCAATTCGGCTTCGCACGCTGGACATTCTGCAACGTGGACTTCTAAGGCTAGTAATTGTGGCGCCTCAATATTTCCTTCAATAAGTAATACGAAGGAGTTAAGGATCTGATTACAAGGCGTTACAAATGAGAAGCTCATGCGTCGGCCTCCTCATCAGTTTTGCTTGCCGATTGAGTGGAAGGCTTGGCTTTAACACTGTAACCAAGTTCTTTCGCATACTCAGTTAACCGCTCACGGAGCTGTTTTCTTCCCCGATGCAGGCGAGACATTACGGTTCCGGCGGGTACGCCCACGATTTCTGCAATCTCTTTGTATGAAAAGCCCTCAACATCAGCTAAATAAACGGCGATACGAAACTCTTCTGGAATTTCCTGAAGTGCGCGTTTGATGTCGCTGTCAGGAAGATTTTCTAGCGCCTCGACTTCAGCAGATTTTCCTTGATCACTTGTGTGGGAAGCTGCATCAGCTAACTGCCAATCTTCAATTTCACCGGCGGAAAGTTGCGGACGGCGCTGATCTTTTCGATACGTATTAATAAAAGTTGTAGTGAGTACTCGGTATAACCAGGCTTTTAAATTCGTTCCAGGTTCGAACTGATGGAATGAAGCAAACGCTTTTAAATATGTGTCTTGTACTAAATCTTTTGCATCATCTGGATTTCTTGTATACCGAAGTGCAGCGGCATATAACTGATTAGTAAAGGCAAGGGCATCGCGTTCAAAGCGCGCAGCACGCTCGGCCGAGCTCTCTTTAACTAAATCCGTTGATGTCATCGTGGTCCAAGATTATCGTTAAAAGAGCGTCTCTGGCTCACCTAAATTAATAGCCTCGGTTAACGTTTTGCCATTATTAGCCACAGAGTTAACGGCCGATGAAACTGGGCGGGCGGTAACAATCGACTCAGGGGATTGCACCACCATAAGATTTCTAATCGCCTCGATATCTTTATTCTCAGAATCTAACCAAGCACCCCAGCGATCATGTGGCATAAACACTGGCATCCGACTGTGAATCGTTGCTAACTCTCCTTGAGATTCTTGCGTAATGATTGCCGCACTTTCAATTGCTTCACCATTAGGTGCACGCCAGCTGCTCCAAATTCCGGCAACCGATAACTGCATTCCATCGCGAGAAGTTATATAGAAAGCCTGCTTAGGTCGATATTGGCCAAGGGCTGTGGCCCATTCGTAATAACCCTCTACCGGAATTAAGCAACGTCGTTGTTTGAATGCATCTCGAAAAGTTGGCTTTTCATGCACGGTCTCACTACGCGCATTAATTGCCCGCGATTGCGAAGCTTTTGCTTCAGCATTATCAGTTAACCACGGTGCGATTAATCCCCAAGAGACCACCGCTAAATTTTTACGCATTTCATTTTCGGCGGATGCACTGGTTCGGACAATATAAATGGGATTAGTTGGGGCTATGTTCCAATTAACTGGAATCGATTGCGCTGGTGACGTTCCAGATATTTCAAACTGCTCCATAAGTTCGCGCATATCTGCACTCTGCGCATATCGACCACACATGCGCAAAGGATATGGGTAAAACGAGCGCACTGCCGGTCACGATAGACTTAGGCGATGATAAATAACGAGGCACACTGGCCCGCGCTTTTTCGCGGCATGCACCCAGTTGATATCTCCGTTGTTATTCCTGGATCAAAATCAGTTACTAATCGCGCCCTTATTTTGGCGGCGCAAGCCGATTCCCCTTCAGTTCTTCGCCGCCCGTTGGTTTCACGCGATAGCGAGTTAATGGTTGCGGGTTTGCGTGCACTTGGCGTTGGAATTACTGAAAAAACCCTTTCAGTAAATGGAATGCAAGAGCTGCAATGGTTAGTTAATCCAGCACCGATGCGCGGTGGAGTGAAAGTTGATGTCGGAAATGCCGGAACCGTTATGCGTTTTCTTCCTCCACTAGCCGCGCTTGCAACAGGTGAAGTCGCATTCGATGGAGATCCACGTTCATATGAGCGCCCACTTGGCCCAGTCATTAAAGCTCTCGAAGAACTCGGCGTAACTATTGAACATGATGGACGTTATAGCTTGCCAATGAAATTACATGGCACCGGAAATATTCCTGGCGGTGCTTTGACCATTGATGCCAGCGCTTCGAGCCAGTTTTTATCGGCACTTCTCTTAGTTGCCGCAAGTTTTGATAATGGAATTGTTGCAACGCATAAAGGCGGATTACTTCCATCAATGCCGCATATTGAAATGACTGTAGATATGTTGCGAAGTTTTGGTGCCGACGTTCATATTGATGCCTCAGCGCAATCTTGGCGCGTTAAGCCTGGAAAATTGCATGGTCAAGAGCTAGTAATCGAACCTGATCTTTCAAATGCTGCACCATTTTTATCTATTGCAATGGTCTGTGGTGGAAGTGTGACAATCGCTGATTGGCCAAGCAAGACAACACAACCCGGCGATCAACTGCGCTCAATTTTCGCAGCGATGGGTGCAAAAATCTCAATGAGCGAAAAAGGATTAACACTTACTGGCACTGGTGCAATCCATGGAATTGATATTGACCTACATGATGTTGGTGAATTAACGCCATCAATTGCCGCTGTTGCAGCCCTTGCAGATTCACCGTCACATTTACGTGGAATTGCACATTTACGTTTACATGAAACCGATCGCCTAGCTGCGCTCACTCGAGAAATTAACGCCCTCGGTGGCAACGTTGTAGAAGAGGAAAGCGCGCTCCATATAACTCCAGCACCATTACATGGTGGCGTTTTCCATACTTATGATGATCACCGACTGGCAACGGCAGGTGCGGTTCTTGGTTTAGTTGTTCCTGGTATTGAAGTTGAAAACATTGCAACTACACGTAAAACTTTGCCGGATTTTCCAGGGTTATGGAGTTCACTTCTTGCCTAAATCTTTACATTCAAATTACGCCTTTCAATTCTGCGAAGGGCCGTTGTAATGTCACCACGCGAATACGATGAATCAGATGCACGCGTACGTCCTTCGCGTAGTACTCGCCCACGCAGCAAGGACCGACCAACTCATGCAACTGCAATTTCAGCTTTAGTTACAACGGTTGATCGTGGCCGTCAAACATGTATCACCGACGACGGTGTAATTATCACTGCAATGCGCGCACGCGAACTGGGACCAAAATCAGTTGTAGTGGGAGATCGAGTTTCTATCGTTGGCGATGTCACTGGCGATGAAGGCACACTTTCACGAATTGTTGCCGTCAACGAACGCCGTAATTCGCTTAGCAGAACAGTTGATGATTCGGCGCAAGTAGAGCGCACAATTGTTGCAAACATTGATCAATTAGTAATTGTTGTTGCTGCGGTCAATCCGCTACCTCGCAGAGGTCTTATCGATCGTTTCTTGGTGTCAGCTTTTACCGAGGGCATTACACCAAAGTTAGTAATAACTAAGACCGACCTTGGCGAAGTTCCAGATTTCTTAGCTGAATATGAAAAGTTAGATGTTGAAATTCTTCATACCGCAATTAAGAGTGAATCACGCGAAAAAGATTTAGCGGCCTTACATGCAATGCTGTCGGGAAAGATTTCAGTTCTTGTGGGCCATTCTGGCGTGGGTAAATCAACTCTCATTAATGCACTAGTTCCAGCAGCTGATCGCTTAACGGGTGATGTTAATGCGGCAACTGGACGTGGAAGACATACTTCTTCTAGTGCGATTGCTTTGCCACTTGATACAAGTGATGGATGGATTATTGATACTCCTGGAATCCGTGCATTTGGTCTTTCGCACATTGACGTCAATCGCATTGTTGATGCCTTCACGGATTTATCTCTTGTAGCCGCAACATGTTTGTCGAATTGCTCACATGCTGAAAGTTCTTGCAAACTCGATGCATGGGCTGCGCCTAATGGCTCCCCTGATCCTGAACGTACTGCGAGATTAACCAGCCTTCGTTCACTTTTATCAGTGAAGGACCAAGCGATTTTTACCCCAGAGGATTAGTATTACTTGTATTGCAATCGAAGGGGTTAATTCACGATGAGCACAAGCGAATATGCCGATGATTTGGCATTAGCCCACCTTCTTGCTGATATTGCCGATTCAATTTCACTTGATCGCTATCAATCGTTAGATCTAGTTATAACAACCAAACCTGATAACACTCCAGTCACTGATGCCGATCGCGCAGTAGAAACTGCCATTCGCCAAGCTCTAGCTACACATCGTCCCGATGACGGTTTACTCGGCGAAGAATTTGGAAGTGACATCACTGGTGCACGCCGTTATTGGGTTATTGATCCTATTGATGGAACTAAGAACTTTATGCGCGGGGTTCCAACATGGGCAACATTGATTGCCCTAGTTGAAGTTAAAGATGATGGAGCACAGGAAGTTGTAGTTGGCGTAGCCAGTTCTCCCGCACTTGCACGTCGCTGGCACGCTTCATGTTGTGAAGGCGCGTATGTAACTTTTAACGGTCAAGTCCGAAAGATTTCAGTGTCGCAAGTTTCATCAATCAACGATGCTTCCGTTGCTTATTCAGATTTTGTTGGTTTTGATTCACGCTTGGATGCCTTCAATGCAATTTTAAAGAAAGCATGGCGAACACGTGGCATGGGAGATTTTTGGTCACATATGTTGGTCGCCGAAGGCGCAGTAGATATCGCGATTGAACCAACGTTGGCAGTGTGGGATATGGCGGCTTTAGACATTATTGTGCGCGAAGCCGGGGGAGTTTTCACTAATACTTCTGGTGAACATGGCCCATTTGGTGGCAGTGGCGTATCAACCAACAAGGCAATCCATTCAGATTTAATTAAAGCGTTGAATTCTTAGAAGATTTAATATGACTGCGCAAACACTCTTAGAACCGACAACACTTTCTATTGAAGGCATGACGTGTTCTTCATGTGTGAACACGGTAGAAAAGGCGCTTAATGCCGTAGAAGGCGTTAGCGCAACAATAAATTTTGCGACAGAAACTGCTCACATTTTGGCGCCGGCAGACATATCGGCAAAAGAGTTGATGCGAATTGTAGAAAAAGCTGGATACAAGGCCGCTCTTTTGCAGGATGCTCAGGCGGTAACTCTGCACAGTAAAAAATCAGCACGCGCACTGTTCTTTGCATTCATTTTTGCCGTACCTGCGGTTGCAATCTCTATGGTCATGAGTTGGCACCATTCAATTGATAAGTGGATTATTTCGCAGCTTGATTCATTTGGAATCGCACATCCACTGTATTCAGCCACGGCTTGGTTAGTAATTGCATTAAGTGCGCCAGTTGTTTTGTTAGTTGCTTGGCCAATTCATCGTGCAGCGCTGCGTAATTTAAAACATCCAACGATGGATAATTTAATTTCACTCGGCTCACTCTCGGCTTTTATCTGGTCTATTTATGCCAACTCAACTGGTCAAGGTGATGTGTATACCGAAGTGGCTGCAGGTGTAATTTTCTTTGTAATTCTTGGGCGCTACTTAGAGACTCGTGCTAAAGCAAGTGCTGGTGCCGCGCTTTCTTCACTTTTATCCCTTGGAAGTAAAGAAGTGACAATAGTTCGAGGTGGGTTCCCACTAATCGTTCCCATTGATCAACTTCAGATCGGTGATGAGTTTGAAGTTCGTCCTGGCGATCGCATAGCCACTGATGGTGTTGTGGTTAAGGGCGAAAGCGCCGTCGATAATTCAATGCTTACCGGTGAATCAAAGCCAGTTGATGTAGGTCCTGGATCGCAAGTAATTGGCGCATCGGTAAATCACAATGGCCGATTAATTGTTCGTGCTACGCGCATTGGTAGTGATACCGAACTTGCCCGCATTACCGCCATGGTAATTAGCGCCCAAGGAACTAAAGCACCAATTCAGCGCTTGGCTGATCGAATTAGTGCAGTTTTTGTTCCTGTCGTAACTTTAATTGCGGTTGGCACATGGGCAGGTTGGTATTTCACTGGCTCAACGCTTACTAAATCAATTTCTGTTGCAATCACGGTGCTAGTAATTGCTTGTCCTTGTGCGTTGGGTCTTGCAACTCCAGTTGCTTTACTTGTTGCATCAGGGCGTGGCGCACAGCGTGGAATTGTTTTACGCGAACCCCGAGTACTCGAAGTTGCACGTACCGTCGACACAGTTGTTTTTGATAAGACCGGAACCCTGACCGAAGGCGTGATGAAAGTTCAGAACGCAATGATTTCAACTGCAGCAGGTTCAGTTCTGGGGGCTTCATTTGCCTCGTTACTTAACGAGACAATGATTCTTTCAACTGCCCATGCAGTTGAATCACAGAATTCACACCCAGTTGCTCTAGCGATTTCTCGTTACGCACTTGCAGCTGGCGCTAAGGAATATGCAGTTACCGAATTTTCTGTAACACCTGGCGCAGGTGCTGCAGGTCGCGTGAATTTGGGTGCACAATCACCAGTAGTTTTAATTGGTTCACCTGCTGCAGTTGCACATAGCTGTACCGATTTCCATCCAACGATTAAAGCGGCAATTGCCCAAGGTCAGGCATCAGGATTAACGCTTTCGGTTTTAGCATGGGATGGTGTGGCGCTAGCGGTTTTCTCAGTTGGCGATCAATTGAAAAACGATGCCGCTTCAACCATTTCCACTTTGCAATCAATGGGAATTACTCCGTGGCTAGTTACCGGTGATAGCGCGGAAGTTGCAGCAACTGTTGCCGCTTCGGTTGGAATCAATAGTTCTAACGTTGTTTCAGCGGCTTCACCACAAACAAAAGTAGAAATTGTTGAGCGCCTAAAAGCGCAAGGCCGTTGTGTTCTAATGGTTGGTGATGGAATCAATGATGCTGCCGCGTTAACTGCAGCTAACTTAAGTATGGCTATGGGAACTGGTACCGACACCGCAATCTCTTCAGCTGATATCACTTTAATGAACGCTGGTTTGGGCAGCGTTATTTCAGCGCTTAATCTTGCTAAGAAAACGCTTCGAATCATCCGCTTGAATATGGGTTGGGCTTTGATTTACAACGTTATTGGTTTACCAATCGCAGCCCTTGGCTTGCTACAACCTATTTACGCCGCCGCTGCCATGGCGCTATCTTCATTATTTGTTGTAACGAACTCCTTGCGCATCAAGTAATAGTTATTTTTATCTCGTAACCTGCCACGGCTGCCTTGCAGTTATTTAAACTACCTTGCAGTTATTTAAGCTGCCTTGAAATTATTTAACTAGCGCCGATTCTAACGCCGCGTTAATTAGCGGTGTTGCACTAGCTAGATCTTGTAAATATGAGGCGTTAATCGCAATCCATGTTCCATTGATCAGGAAATTTAATTCCCAGACTTGAAACTCTTGTTTTCCACCTACTGGCTTAAAAAGAAAATAAGCCGCAGACTCATCGACATGTGCTAGATCTACTTTGCTGTGCCCAGCACCAGTCCATTCGGCTTCTCGTTTAGTAAATAAATCAGCGGCATTGCTGACCCACTTAACTGTTACGCCGATTCCAGCAGGAGCATCACCGAAACTGCAAGCAATTCCCTTGTTGTTTAGAAAATCAGCTAACTCAGTTCCAGCTGCAGGTTGCCACTTGGTATCTACAAAAACTGCATTCTTAATTACCGGCTTAATTGCGGCAAGGATGGTGGTATGCGTGCAGGATTGAGGAACCGTATAAATCGCTGAGGTGGTTGAACTCGAAGTGGCGCTGTTTGAGGCGCTAGCCGAAGCAACGGGATTTGCTTGCGGCGCCGAAGATTGTGAACAGCCAGTCAGAGTGACAAGTGCGGTGAGTACAAAAAGCAATGGTGCGATTACGAAGACTAATCTCTTCATAATCACACCATCTTCCATTTCTGGACACTTCTCGTTCGTAGTAGCGGGGGCAGGATTTGAACCTACGACCTCTGGGTTATGAGCCCAGCGAGCTACCGAGCTGCTCCACCCCGCGTCGGTGATGCAATCTTAGGTCCCAGCGTAGATATCACCAAATCAAGGTTTTTTTACTTCTTGGTTTGTGCATTGATTGCAGAATCAAGTGCAGATTTCAAACGCTTTTGTGCCTTGTCATATGCAGCAAAATCTCCCTTAGAAAGTGCAGCTAAACCATCGGCATATGCCTGCTTTGCACTTGCAAGTGCGTTAGCAAGTGAAGTATTTGTTGTACCAGTTGTACTTGTAGTTGTTCCGGTCGTAGTTGTTGTTCCAGAATTTCCACCAAATACTTGGTCGAGCGCGCCCTTAAGTGTGTCGTCATAACCAATTTGATCACCGAAGGAAACCAATACCTTTTGCAGTAATGGATATGAAGCGCTGTTTGAAGTTGCTCGTACATATACAGGTTGTACATATAACAAACCGCCACCAACTGGAAGCGTTAACAAGTTTCCAAGAACCACATCGGATCCACCTTGACGTAGTAATGACAAAGAGTTCGCTACTTCTGGCTTTGCTTCAAAGTTAGATGCCACTTGCGAAGGTCCAGCTACGTTAGTACTTCGAGGTAATTGCAGAACGGAAATCTTTCCGTAATTTGGTCCCGCATCTGAATTAACAACGGCAAATGCCGATAAGTTTTCACGGCCACCGCGTGGAACAAATGGCGTTGTCAATGAAAATTCTGGCGCACTTTGACCTGGCATCTGCAAAGTTAAGTAGTACGGAGGTTGTGCACCTGCGTTAGCACCAAATGTGGATGGATCACGTGGCACGCGCCAGAAATCTTGTCCGCCATAAAAAGCTGCCGCAGTTTGCACGTGGTAAGAAGAGAGGATGTCGCGTTGAACGCGGAACATATCCTCGGGATAGCGAATGTGATCTAGCAAGCTCTTTGAGATCTTGCTTTTTGGCTGGACGGTGCCAGGGAAGGCTTTACTCCAAGTAGCAAGCACTGGATCCTTCGTATCCCACTGGTACAAAGTCACTGTTCCATCGTAAGCATCAACGGTTGCTTTAACCGAGTTTCGAATGTAATTAATGCTCTGATTTCCTTGAGCAGTTATCGCATTGGAATTTGCAGTTAAGGCATCAGCAGTAGCACTTGAAAGTGTTGTCTGCTTTGAATATGGGTAACCCGCACTCGTTGTGTAACCATCGATGATCCATAGAATCTTTCCATCAACAAGGGCTGGATATGGATCGCCATCAAGAGTTAACCATGGTGCAACTTTTGCAACACGATCACGGGGATTACGGTTGTAAAGAATCTTTGAATCCTTGTTAATAAGCGATGACAAAAGAATTCGTTGTTCCTGATACTTGAGCGCAAAGACAACCTTGTTAAGTAATGAGCCAACTGGAACTCCACCGGTACCGGAATAAGTAACGTTCTTTTGTCCATTTGATGACGCATCATCTGGATAATCGAATTCAACAGGGGTATTTGTCTTCACTCCGCCGATAATTGAGTAATCAGGAACGTTTTCACCAAAATACACTCGCGGTTCAAAAGTTCCAAGACCCTTTGTTGGTGGAAGATCACCTACGGCAAACGAAGGCTTTCCATCGGCATCACGTGCGTTAGCAAAAGCTGCAACGAAACCAAAGCCGTGGGTATAAACCAAGTGATCGTTAATCCAGTTTCTGGATGGATTGCCGGCAATATTTAATTCGCGGACAGCAACAACGGTGTCTCGCTTAACGCCATTTACTGTGTAGCGATCGATATCCAGTGAATCGGGGAAAGTGTAATAAGGCTTAATTTGCTGCAACTGGCGGAAAGTCGCTGAAATAACATTGGGGTCCATCAAACGAATATTTGCGATAGTTCCAGCATCTTTAGTGAGCTGTCCAGCCGTGGCTGAAAGCGTTGCTTGGTAATCGCTGACCGTTACATTTGTTAAGCCATATGCAGCGCGTGTGGCATCAATATTGCGCTGAATAAATGGAGCTTCTTTAGAAGATTCACTTGGCTTAACTTGGAATTGCTGAATGGCTCCAGGATAAATACCGGCAATAAGAACTGAAGAGATAACAAGTAATGCAGTTCCAGCAGCTGGTAAGACCCATGAGCGGCGAACAATATTTGCAAAGAAAAGCAGTGCACAGACAACCGCGATTGCCGCAAGAATTGCTTTAGCCGGCAGCGTTGCATTCACATCGGTATAAGT
>Ga0194061_1002458_pt1 | contig 10110 bp, 7 predicted proteins | sample SepL2221m_MetaG_FD_163423 | JGI IMG/M metagenome (GOLD analysis project Ga0194061, IMG submission 163423) | Anoxic zone freshwater microbial communities from boreal shield lake in IISD Experimental Lakes Area, Ontario, Canada - Sep2016-L224-21m | ecosystem: Environmental > Aquatic > Freshwater >...
CGGACTGGTGGCACTGAGGAAAAACATAGCCGCCGCATTGCCCGGGCGCCAGGACTTCTTGCCCATCTTGCGCAACAGGTTGCGCATGTTCATGGTGACGTCGCCAAAGTCGATCTTCACCGGGCAGGGCGACAGGCACTTGTGGCACACCGTGCAGTGGTCGGCCACGTCTTCAAACTCTTCCCAGTGCTTGATGCTGATGCCCCGGCGGGTCTGCTCTTCGTACAGGAATGCCTCTACCAAGAGCGAGGTGGCCAGAATCTTGTTGCGCGGGCTGTACAACAGATTGGCTCGCGGCACATGGGTGGCACACACCGGTTTGCACTTGCCGCAGCGCAGGCAGTCTTTCACCGAGTCGGCAATGGCGCCAATATCGCTCTGTTGCATGATCAGCGACTCGTGGCCCATCAAGCCAAACGACGGCGTGTAGGCATTGGTCAAATCGGCCTCCAGCCCCCGTGGAACCTGCGTAGACCGCTCCTGATTTCGGAGCAACTTGCCTTTGTTGAATCGCCCCTCAGGGTCCACCCGGGCCTTGTACTCGGTGAATGGACGCAACTCTTCGTCGGTCAAAAACTCCAGTTTGGTAATGCCAATGCCATGTTCGCCCGAAATGACGCCGTCCAGCGACCGCGCCAGGAACATGATGCGTTTGACCGCACCATGCGCCGCCTGCAGCATGTCGTAGTCATCGCTGTTGACAGGAATGTTGGTATGCACATTTCCGTCACCGGCGTGCATGTGCAGCGCCACCCAGACGCGGCCTTTAAGCACCCGCTGGTGGATGGCCGTGCATTCGGCCAGGATGGCTTCAAACGCACCACCCGTGAAGATGCCCTGTAACTCGGTACGCAACTGGGTTTTCCAACTGGCCCGCAGCGTATGGTCCTGCAACTGCGCAAACAACCTTTCCACGCCATCGAGCCAACCCTGCCACTGCTGGCGCACCTTGACAATCAGTGCTATTGCCTGGGCTACCCGGTCTTCCAGCAGTTCGGCTGCGGGAATGTCATTGGCATCGCCGCCCTTGCTCAGAGGTAAGTTTCCTGTCTCAAAAAACTCGGTCAACGCATCGCACAGGGCCAGTTTGTTGCGCAGGCTCAACTCGATGTTGATGCGCTCGATGCCATCCGTGTACTCCGCCATGCGCGGCAGCGGGATGACCACGTCCTCATTGATCTTGAAGGCGTTCGTATGGCGCGAAATGGCTGCCGTCTTTTTGCGGTCCAGCCAGAACTTTTTGCGTGCCTCGGGGCTGATGGCAATAAAGCCTTCGCCGCTGCGGGAGTTGGCAATTCGCACCACTTCCGAAGTTGCACGCGCCACGGCATCGGCGTCATCCCCGGCGATGTCGCCAAACAGGGCCATCTTGGGCAGCACACCGCGCTTGGACTTGGTGGTGTAGCCCACCGCCTTCAGGTAACGGTCGTCCAGATGCTCCAAACCTGCCAGCATGACGCCCGTGCGCTTTTGCTCGGCAAACATGAAATCCTTGATTTCCACAATGCTGGGCACGGCATCCCGCGCGTTGCCGAAGAACTCCAGACACACGGTACGGGTGTTCTTCGGCATACGGTGCACCACCCAGCGCGCGCTGGTGATGAGGCCATCGCAGCCTTCCTTCTGGATGCCGGGCAGTCCACTGAGGAATTTGTCGGTCACATCCTTGCCCAGACCCTCCTTGCGAAAGGATTTACCGGGAATCACCAGTTGTTCGGTGCGGATCGGCGTCATGCCGTCAGCCTTGAAATAGGCCAGAGAGAACGTTGCCGTCTCTGCGTCATGGATCTTGCCCATGTTGTGGCCCACGCGAGTCACCTCCAGCCACTCGGCTTGGGGTGTCACCATGCGCCAGGAGGCCAGGTTATCCAACGCCGTTCCCCACAGCACGGCCTTCTTGCCACCCGCATTCATGGCAACGTTTCCGCCCACGCAGGACGCTTCGGCTGACGTCGGGTCCACGGCGAACACAAAGCCGCCGCGCTCCGCCGCATCAGCCACACGCTGCGTCACCACGCCGGCCTCGGTCCAGACGGTGGCCACCGGGTGGTCCATGCCCGGCAAGGTGCGCATCTCGACCTCGGTCATGGCTTCGAGCTTTTCGGTGTTGATGACGGCCGATTTCCAGGTCAGTGGAATGGCACCGCCGGTATAGCCTGTACCGCCGCCCCGGGGAATGATGGTCAGCTCCAGCTCGATACAGCCTTTGACAAGCCCCGCCATTTCCTCTTCAGAGTCGGGTGTCAGCACCACAAACGGGTACTCCACGCGCCAGTCGGTGGCATCGGTCACGTGCGACACACGTGACAGACCGTCAAACTTGATGTTGTCCTTGGCCGTCAGTTTGATCAACGCGCGCTGGGTTTTGCGCCGCAGAGCACCCACTTCCACCCAGGTGGCATCAAAAGCCTGCACAGCAGCACGCGCCGCCACCAGCAATTCGCCCACCATGGCATCACGCTCAGGGTCCGCTTGCGGGGTGCGCCGCTTCTCCACTTCGTGCAACCGGTGGTTCAGTGCTTCCACCAGCATGCCGCGCCGCTTGGGGTTGTCCAGCAGGTCGTCCTGCAGATAGGGGTTGCGCTGTACGACCCAGATATCGCCCAACACCTCGTAAAGCATACGGGCGGAGCGACCGGTACGGCGCTCGCCCCGCAGCTGGTTGAGCAGCCCCCAGGCGCGCTCCCCCAATAGGCGAATCACGATTTCCCGGTCAGAAAACGAGGTGTAGTTGTACGGAATTTCGCGAATGCGTTCATGCACGTGGGGCATTGAGCCGGGTGCAAGCAGGTGGTTGAGCGAGGTGGGAGCGTTCATCAGGCGGTACGGTTGCAGTCTTGACGACTTTCAAGGCCGCCTTGGCAGAGGAGAAATTTTACCGCAGCGCAGCAAACACCTACTTTGTGCAGTGGCAAGTGCGCCAGCGCCAATCCCGTGTAGCGCTGGTCTAGTGGAAACCACCGAGCAACCACGAGCCGGAATCACGTTTAATCTGACTGACACACAGGTTGGTTACGATATATATTTTCCACAGGAATTCCCATGAAACTGAAATTTGTAGCGCTTGCGCTCGCATCAGCGTTATCGGTCAACGCCCAGGCACAAACCGAGATCCAGTGGTGGCACTCCATGACCGCCGTCAATGGTGAATGGGTCAACGACCTGGCTAAAGAGTTCAACGCCAAGCAAAAAGAATACAAAATTGTCCCGACTTTCAAGGGCAGTTACGACGAATCCATGACAGCCGCAATTGCCGCTTTTCGTGCTGGCAACGCTCCCAACATCCTGCAGGTGTTCGAGGTCGGTACTGCCACCATGATGGCCAGCAAAGGTGCGATTGTGCCGGTCGGCAAGGTCATGAAGGACGCAGGCTACAAATTTGATCCGAAGGCCTATGTGTCTGCCGTCGCGGGTTACTACACCGCACCCAGCGGCGAAATGCTGAGCTTCCCGTTCAATAGTTCGACCACCATTTTCTACATCAACAAAGACGCCTTCAAGGCGGCCGGGTTAGACGCCAGCAAGCCCCCCGCAACCTGGCCCGAAGTCACCCTCGCCGCGGCCAAGCTCAAAGCCAGCGGCCACAAATGCCCGCTTACCATCGCCTGGCAAGGATGGACCCAGCTGGAGAGCTTTTCGGCTTGGCACAACGTCGAATTCGCAACCAAGTCGAATGGTCTGGCCGGACTCGATGCGCGCCTGAAGGTCGATTCGCCGCTGCATGAGCGCCACATCGAGAACCTCGCCAACATGGCCAAGCAGGGCCTGTTCGTTTACAAAGGCCGCGCCAACGTGCCAGAGGCCAGTTTTGTCTCGGGCGAATGCGCCATGATCACCACTTCGGCCGGCTTCTATGGCAACGTCGCCAAGAACGCCAAGTTCGGCTACAGCCTGGCAACGCTTCCCTACTACCCCGATGTGGAGGGCGCGCCACAAAACACCGTCATTGGTGGTGCCAGTCTGTGGGTCATGTCTGGAAAAAAGTCCGCCGAGTACAAGGGCGTGGCCGCTTTCTTTGACTTTATCTCCAGCCCCGAAGTGCAATCGGCCAGCCACAAGCGCACCGGTTACCTGCCGATCACCACAGCGGCTTACCAGCTAACCGAGAAGTCGGGTTTCTACAAAGAAAAGCCTGGCACTGACATTGCAGTCCAGCAAATGATCCGCAAAGTCACTGACAAGAGCCGCGGCATCCGACTGGGCAACTATGTGCAAATTCGCCAGGTTGAGGATGAAGAGCTCGAGCAAGTCTGGAGCGGCAAGAAAACGCCCAAAGAAGCCTTGCAAGCCATTGTGAAGCGCGGCAATGAGCATCTGGAGCGCTTTCAGAAAGCCAACAAGTCCTGAACACGACGACCAATGGAAAAACGCGTCCAATTCCGTTCAACCTGGCTACCCTGGTTGCTGATTGCACCACAGGTCATCGTAATTGGCGTGTTTTTCTTCTGGCCTGCGGCACAGGCCGTGCTGCAGTCGTTTCAGGTGCAAGATGCATTTGGTATGTCCACCGAATGGGTCGGGGTTCAAAACTTTCAAGAGTTGTTTCAGAATGACAGCTACCTGGCGTCCTTCAAAACCACCGCGCAGTTTTCGATTCTGGTGGCGGTGCTGGGAATCGGTTTGTCCCTCATTCTGGCGATTTTTGCCGACCGCATCCTCAAAGGTGCTGTGGTTTACAAGACCCTGCTGATCGTGCCCTACGCGGTGGCTCCTGCGGTGGCAGGCGTGCTCTGGATTTTCATGTTTTCGCCATCACTGGGAGTGGTGGCCTACGCGCTAGGGCATTTGGGTTTCGAATGGAATCATCTGCTCAACGAGGGCCACGGCATGACGCTGATCGTGATGGCCGCAGTCTGGAAGCAGATCTCCTACAACTTTTTGTTTTTTTTGGCCGGGCTGCAATCCATCCCGAAGTCCCTGATCGAGGCTGCGGCTATTGACGGTGCCAAGGCCTGGCGGCGATTCTGGACCATTCAATTTCCGCTGCTATCGCCTACCACGTTCTTTTTGCTGGTGATCAACATGGTGTACGCGTTCTTCGACACCTTTGCCATCGTTGACGCCACCACCCACGGCGGACCGGGACAGGCTACTTCGATTCTGGTTTACAAGGCCTATTACGATGGCTTCAAGGCGATGGACCTGGGTGGCTCGGCGGCGCAGTCGGTCGTGCTGATGACCATCGTGATTGCACTAACGGTTATCCAGTTCCGCTTCGTCGAGAAGAAGGTGAACTACTAATACACCATGGTTGAACGCAATTCTTTTCTGACCTTTCTGGCCCATGCGATCATGATTTTGGGCGTAGCCGTCGTCGCCTTCCCGCTGTATCTGGCATTTGTCGCGTCCACCCATACTGCCCAAGAGATTGTGCAGGCTCCCATGCCGTTACTACCGGGTGGCCACATGTGGGAAACCTATAGCAAGGCGCTAATTGGGGGCGGTGCTGGTGCCGGCTCTACCGCCCCGGTTGCCCACATGATGTGGGTCAGCCTGGTAACCGCGTTGGTTATTACGTTTGGAAAAATCACCATCTCACTGATGTCGGCTTTTGCCATTGTGTATTTCCGGTTTCCATTCAAGGGATTCTTCTTCTGGGCTATATTTATTACCCTGATGCTGCCGGTCGAAGTGCGAATTGGGCCGACCTACAAAGTGGTGGCCGACCTGGGAATGCTCAACACCTATGCCGGGCTGACCATTCCACTCATTGCATCTGCCACGGCCACCTTTCTGTTTCGCCAGTTTTTCATGTCGGTCCCAGACGAGCTGACAGAGGCGGCCCGCATGGACGGAGCCAGCCCGATGCGCTTTTTCATCGACATCTTGCTGCCCTTGTCCAAGACATCGATCGCTGCGCTGTTTGTGATTCAGTTCATCTACGGCTGGAACCAGTACCTGTGGCCCCTGCTGGCCACCACGTCAGAAGATATGTACCCGGTGGTGGTGGGAATCAAGATGATGGTGGCCGGTGGCGATTCGCAAAACGAGTGGAATGTGGTCATGGCCACGGCCCTGCTGGCCATGCTACCTCCGGCTGCAGTCGTCATTCTGATGCAGAAGTGGTTCGTCAAGGGGCTGGTGGATACCGAGAAGTAACAGCCTGAAACTTTGCGGGAAAGACCGCAGCGAAGCGGAGCTCTGTCCCCAACTGATTAAGAAACTATGGCATCTATTTCCCTCAAAAACGTCATCAAGCGCTACGGCACCGGCAAAACCGCCAACCAGGTCATCCATGGCGTCAATGCGGAAATTGCCGATGGTGAGTTCATCGTCATCGTCGGCCCGTCGGGTTGTGGAAAGTCGACACTCTTGCGCATGGTAGCCGGGCTGGAAGAAGTCAGCGGCGGACAGATCAGCATCGGTGGTCGCGTGGTCAATGACCTGGAGCCCAGCGATCGCGATATCGCCATGGTGTTTCAGAACTACGCCCTGTACCCGCACATGAGTGTGTTCGACAACATGGCCTACGGACTGAAAATTGCCAAGGTGCCGCTGGACGAAATCAAAGCTCGCGTGGACAAGGCTGCAAAGATTCTGGAGATTGGTCCGTTCCTTGAGCGCAAGCCACGTGAGCTGTCAGGTGGTCAACGCCAGCGCGTGGCCATGGGGCGCGCCATCGTGCGCCAACCGCAGGTCTTTCTGTTTGACGAACCGCTCTCCAATCTGGACGCCAAGCTGCGCGCCCAGACCCGGCTGGAGATTCAAAAGCTGCACCGAGAGTTGGGCATCACATCGTTATTTGTGACGCACGACCAGGTGGAAGCCATGACGCTCGCGCAGCGCATGATCGTGATGAATGGTGGCGTGATGGAACAGTTTGGTACACCCGAAGAGGTCTACACCCGCCCGGCAACCACCTTTGTGGCCAGCTTCATCGGATCGCCCCCCATGAACCTGCTCAAAAATGCGCCCGATGCCCAAGCTGGCACCATCACCGGTGTTCGGCCTGAACATCTGGACATCACCGCGACAGGTTGGGCACTGCAAGTTGAAGCCGTAGAGATGCTGGGCGCCGAGCGCCTTGTCTATGGCCGGTGGACGCACAGCAGCACCGACGAGTTGGTCATCATCCGTACCGAAGAATCTCACGCCGTTCCGGTGCTGGGCACCACCATCCATGTCACGCCGCGTCCGGACCGCATTCACCACTTTGATGCCGCGACGGGCAAACGCAAATGAACGACTGGCCCTACCCGCGATGGATCGCCCACCGTGGCGCCGGCAAGCTGGCACCCGAAAACACATTGGCGGCCTTTCGCGTAGGAGCGAGCCACGGTTTTCGTATGTTCGAGTGCGATGTAAAGCTCAGCCGCGATGGCGTGCCCTTTCTGATGCACGACGCTATCCTGCAGCGCACCACCAATGCATCAAAAGCGCTTCTAGCCCCCGTAGAATATGCGCAAGGCGCTCCTGATTCAGGAGCAAACACCACCAGTCTGGTGGGCGGAGACTGGCTCTGGGGTCAGCTTGCGCGGCTGGATGCGGGCGGCTGGCACAGCCGAACCTTCGCCGGAGAACCCCTGCCCACACTGGATGCTGTTGCGGCCTTTTGCATCCGCAACGGCTATTGCCTGAATATTGAAATCAAGCCGACACCCAATACGGCCCAGCACACAGGCGAAGTAGTGGCGCGGCACGCCGCCCGGTTGTGGGCCGGGCAGGCCGTGCCGCCACTGCTGACTTCGTTTGAACCCGACGCCCTGCGTGGTGCCATGGAGACGCAACCCGAGTTGCCGCGCGGCCTGCTACTGGACACGCTATGGACGGGCTGGCTGGAGACCGCCTTAAAGCTGGACTGCAAAGCCATCGTCTGCAACCATGCCATGTGGGACCGCAGCAGCGTAAAGCAGGCGCAGAGTGGAGGTTTTCGCACCCTGAGCTACACAGTCAACGATGAATGGGCCGCACAACGGTTGATCGATCTGGGTACCGACGGCATCATCACCGACCGGGTGGACCTGTTCAGTCCGGTATAAAACGGGTCTGAACCTCGGATTTCAACGCCAGCGGCGCCCACCCGCCCACTGACTCGTGGCCGCCACAACCAACAAAGCGGCATAGCTGGCCATCTTGCCATCCCGTCCGAAAAACCACAGTCCAAAAACCAGGGCGGCTGCTCCCGCTACAAAGTTGATAGCTGCCTGCGCAGTAAATCCGGGGGCTACACTGCTATTCTTTATGAACAGGGGGCCAACCAGAGCCAACGCAACGCCTACCGCAAAGGCAGGCGCCAGAAAATTGGCAAGGTGATAGATTTGGTCCAGAGGGCCCATGCAGCTGGGCCCAAAGGGCCACGCGGTTAATTTAAGTGTTGGCGATTTTATAATCGGAGATAAATCACACTGACAACCTTGACCGGTTGCAACCGAAGAAACCATGGCAGTCTGGACCTTAGGCATCAACCACACCACCGCGCCGCTGGACGTGCGCGGTCGCTTTGCGTTCGCCATGGACCAGATTGCGCCGCATTTGCACGGCTTGCGCCAGTCGCTCAACCGCATGCCGGAAGCCGCGATTGTGTCCACCTGCAACCGCACTGAAATTTACTGTGCGGGCGAACACTCTGAACTGGAACCCACGTTGGGCTGGCTGGCCCGATCGGCCGGCATTTCCGCCGACGCCCTGCGCACCCACACCTACAGTCTGCAAGACGGCCTTGCCGCACGCCATGCTTTCCGGGTGGCCAGCGGTTTGGACTCCATGGTGCTGGGTGAGCCCCAGATTTTGGGCCAACTAAAAGATGCCGTGCGCGCGGCCGAAGCGGCTGGCGCGTTGGGGACGACGCTCTCGCAGTTGTTCCAACGTTCTTTTGCGGTTGCGAAGGAGGTACGCACCTCCACCGAAATCGGCGCCCATTCCATCAGCATGGCCGCTGCCGCCGTGCGACTGGCTGGCAACCTGTTTGAAGACCTCGGCAAGGTCAACGTGCTATTCGTCGGTGCTGGTGAAATGATCGAGCTCTGTGCCACCCACTTTGCTGCCAAGAACCCAAAATCAATTGCCATCGCCAACCGCACGCTGGAGCGAGGCGAAAAACTCGCCAGCCGCTTTGGCGGCGAGGTGATGCGACTGGGTGACCTGCCCGAGCGCCTGCATGAGTTTGATGCGGTCATCAGCTGCACGGCCAGCACACTGCCCATCATTGGCCTGGGTGCCGTCGAGCGTGCCATCAAAAAGCGCCGCCGTCGCCCGATGTTCATGGTGGACCTGGCAGTGCCACGCGACATCGAGTTCGAGGTCAAGGCGCTAGAAGACGTCTACCTGTACACCGTGGACGATCTGGCCAGCGTGGTGCAGACCGCACAGGCCAGCCGTCAGGCCGCTGTAGCTCAGGCTGAAGCCATTGTGGACGCCGGTGTGCAGAGCTTTCTGCATTGGGTCGACCAACGCGGTAGCGTGCCACTGATCCAGCAGCTCAACGCCCAGGCCGATGCCTGGCGCGCGGCTGAGCTGGCCCGTGCCCGCAAAATGATTGCCAAAGGTGAACCGGTGGACGCCGTACTCGAAGCCTTGTCCAAAGGTTTGACCCAAAAAATGCTGCACGGGGCCATGGCCGAACTGCACGCCGGGGATGCCCAAGCGCGTGAGCGCGCAGGTGCCGCCATCTCTCACTTCTTCCTGCGCAATAGCAGTCGTTAGCGGCGCTAGCCACCTCGTCCGCCGGGCGCCCTGCAAGGCACCCCCGTTTTTGCCCTCCCCTTCCTCTCTCCTTCTGGCGCCCCATGAAAGCATTCTTCCGTCAACAACTGGCCCGCTATACCGATCGCCAGGCCGAGCTGGAATTCCTGCTGTCCCGCGAAGACATCATGAAGGACATGGAGCAGTTTCTGAAGCTCTCGCGCGAACATACCGACGTGGCTGCAGTTGCCAGCCGCTGGGCGCGCTACCAGCAGCGCGAAACCGATTTAGTGAGTGCCCAGGATATGCGCTCTGATCCTGAAATGGCTGAAATGGCTGAGGAAGAGATCACTACGGCCACGACCGAATTGGGTCAACTTGAAGGCGAGTTGCAGCGCATGCTGCTACCCAAAGACCCGGACGATGCGCGACCTGCATTTGTCGAAATCCGCGCCGGCACGGGCGGTGACGAGTCGGCCCTGTTTGCCG
>Ga0194061_1002460_pt1 | contig 10103 bp, 8 predicted proteins | sample SepL2221m_MetaG_FD_163423 | JGI IMG/M metagenome (GOLD analysis project Ga0194061, IMG submission 163423) | Anoxic zone freshwater microbial communities from boreal shield lake in IISD Experimental Lakes Area, Ontario, Canada - Sep2016-L224-21m | ecosystem: Environmental > Aquatic > Freshwater >...
AATCGACTTCAACGCAAAAGAATTATCATCAGGTTTCTACTTCTACCGTCTGATAACAAACTCAAACGGCAACGAATTAATCATAACAAAGAAAATGACATATATCAAATAACAGAGTTTCTCATTTTTTCTCCTTAATTTAAGACGGTTTTTTAGCATTAACCGTCTTTTTTAATTTTAAAGTTTATTGTATGAGGTTCACAAAGAACACAGAGTTTTCACCGAGACCACGGAGCAAAGCCAATTAACAATCCTGAAAAATCCTTTACCCTAAGAAAATGTAACACAAACATCCCTATTTGTGAGAGATGACACAAGTCTTATAGATATGCAATCTCTTTGAGATTGTGTTTTATCGTTTCAGGCAGGAATGCCCGAACTACAGGAATGTATTATTGTTTTGATTCATCTTGTCTCAAAATGAGAAAATCTGTCTCATATTGAGACAATAATAAGAGGTTTCAAAGAATAAAGTGCGATTTTGCATTATAAATGCACTTACGATTTGGCATAAAAATTGTAGTAAAAAGAATTGATTATACAGTAAATTAGTCTTGTGTCGTGAGTTAATTTGTTATATAAGTAAGTTAGAATCAATATTTCTTAGAAATTATTAGGGGAAAAAAGCATTCAGACTGATAGGAATAAAAACCCTTCAAACGGTTAAAGATTAAAGTTGTCTGCTTCCCTGCGACTGAAATCATGGGTTGAGTTTTCAGGATTTTAAATAATTTGATGCAGACAGTCAACCTGAGTCAGATATAAATTGAGACAAATAATTAGATATAAATATAGATAATTAATACATTTTATAAATCATAATTAATTTTTTATGGTAAATGAAAACCGCTATTCAGTCTTTTCAAAGAAACCTTTACAGTGTGCCGTAATATTACTCTTCCTTTCCTTAATAAGTTTTTCCAATTCATATTCTCAGTTTGGAAGATTATACGTTAATGTACCAAGTGAGGCACACATCTTTCAGTTACACTATTATAACACACATTCCAATACATGGGTTGACGAGTCTATTCCTGTCGACGAGAATAAATCATACACAAGTCTTGCGAGTTTATCATACACAAAGATGATGAATTACTTTGGACGAAGCGGCGGGATAGGTGCAGTAATCCCTGTATCTTCTCTGCTGAGTTACAATACAGGAACGGATTTGATAACACAAAGGATAAGCGGATTAGGCGACCCGTCACTGATGCTTGATATGAATGTTTACGGAGGCCCCTCACTTACGCGTGATCAGATGACAAAAACACCTCCGACAACATACATGAGTGCACACTTTGTCTGGGGAGTTCCGCTTGGAAGTTACGATGATACGAAATCAACTAACATCGGTTCAAACAGATTTTCTTACAAGTTCACATTGAACCAGAGTTTTACGACGATGAAAGGAAAGAACTGGCTTGATATATACGGAAGTGTAAGATTTTCAGGTGACAACAAAAAATATCTCGGCAGTAACGTTCTTTCACAGCAGCCTGCTTACGGGCTGGAGGTACATTACAGTCAGGATGTAGGAAACAAGTGGTGGCTGAATGCAGGCGGAATTTATTCCGGGGGCGGTAAAATTGCTGTGAACGGAGTTGAAGGAAAAGAACAGAATTCGTTTAAACTCGGACTTGCTGCTTCCTTCCCTACCTGGGAGCACGGTTCGGCAATAGTAAGTTATAATCATTCAGTCTGGAAAACCGATGGTTCTCCCGACGTTAATCAATTGATTATTCAGTTAAATTATACATTATACCCTTAATTATTATAAACCAATAAAATTAATCAAATGGAAAATCAAAACCTGATAAATGCCAAAGGATTTTTCCCTGAAGGGATGACGACTGCTCATAAGATACTTATGGGTGCCGTATTATTTTTTGGATTACTGTTTCTTTATATGCTTGTGAGTTTATTGCTGACAAATGTAGTAAAACTTCCTTCGATTCCAGGCGGGTTATATTTCAAGGTATTATTCCTATCAACTATGACACTGCTTTATTTTTCTTATATGAGGGGATGGAAGACAGGGATTTCTTTACTGCTGTTTCTTGCAATATATTGCTGGGCAGTAGAAGATTTATCAATTCACACAGGGTTCCCGTTCGGTCATTATTATTATTCTGACATGCTTGGGTTTAAGATTGATGTTACACCAGGGCTTCTTGGATTTAATTATTTCTGGATGCTGGTAATTCCTGCTTATTTTATAGCAAACCTGATTACAGACGGAACTCCGTTCAGTTCTGCAAAGACAATAAAGGGATTATTATTCACTGCATTTATTTCTGCAATTATTGTTGCGGGAATTGATATGGTAGTTGACCCTCTTAACGCAACAAGACTGCACGAATGGGTATGGACAAAGAATAGTTATACAGGGTATTATGGAATTCCTTACGTAAATTTTCTCGGATACATTATAGTTATGACTCCAGCATATTATATTCTGAAAATGATGGAGAAGAATTATGATTCAAAGCCGATTGGTCCACTGAGCAAAAGTATTGTAGCAATACCGCTGATAATATATTTCGTCAGCTTCGTATTGTATGCTGCTCCGGGTCTTGCAGGTGTATTTCTTGTTGGTCTTTTTACGATGGTATTCCCGTTGGTACTGGCAGTCAATAAACTGTTGAGATATGAAAAGGAAAAGATATAGAGAGATAAAAAGAGATGGCACACTGATTAGAAATGATAGAGACTGATGTTCACTGATTAAAAGATTTTTCAGGGTTAGAGATTAGGAATGTAATCCGCCACGGCGGAGTGAAAGAGCGGATAAGAGCGGGATCCACCCAGCAAAACGGCGGACACAAAGAACGTGGATTTTTTTAGGGTTAGAGAAAAGATTAAAGAAAGAAATGGCACACTGATTAGAAATGATTGAGACTGATGTTCACTGATTAAAAGATTTTCAGGGTTAGAGATAGGATTAAAGAAAGAGATTGCACATAGTAAGAGATTTAAGATATAAAATTATAATTAATAAATAATTCGAAAGGATAATAAATATGATAGTTGGAGGTTGTGATTTAGGTTCTACTACAGGCAAAGCCGCGATAATGATTGACGACAAAATCTATTGCGGAGACATTATTCCGGCAACCACAAAGCCGGCTTTAACGGCAAATCTGGCAATGGAAAGTGCGATTAAAAAAGCAGGATTAAATTCAATTGACGAAATCGAATATATTATTGGTACGGGATACGGTCGTCAGAAAGTGCCGTTTGCCTCAGAAGATATTTCCGAAATATCCTGTCACGGGAAGGGTGCATACTGGGCTCTTCAGTCAGTGCGGACTATTATTGACATCGGCGGACAGGACTGTAAAGCAATCGCAATAAGTGATAAAGGAGTAGTTACACAGTTTGAAATGAACGAGCGTTGTGCGGCAGGAACAGGACGCTTCTTCCAGGTGATGGCAAAAGTGCTGACTTGCGGGCTTGAGGGAATTGGTTCGGTTTCGAATATCAGCGATAACCCTGTCAGTATAAGTAATCAGTGCAGTGTGTTTGCCGAGTCTGAAGTTATAACTTTAATAAATGATGAGAAGTCAATACCTGATATAATAACAGGTATTAATCAATCGGTTGCAAAAAGGGTTGTTTCGCTCGTAAGAAGAGTCGGGATACATGATGATGTAACTTTGACAGGCGGTTGTTCAAAGAATTTAGGATTGAAGAAAGCACTTGAGAATTTATTAGGAACAACAATAAAGCCATTGCCGGTTGACCCTCAGTCTATTGGGGCAATTGGTGCCGCAGTGTTCGCAAAGGAAAAACTACTGGCGAAGAGGGCGAAGGAGTTAGAAGTAAGTAGTAAGGAGTAAGAAGTAAGGAGTAAGGAGTAAGAAGTAAGGAAAAGAAAAGCAGGAAAAAAGGAAAGATTAAAAAATAAGAAAATGAAATCAGGAATTAAGTCTGAAGTCTACGATAAGTTAGCCGGTATAGCCGGTAATGTCAGCAATTCAGAAATTGAGAACTGGCAGAAGCAGGGCGGTAAAATCGTCGGATATTTTTGTCCGTTCATTCCCGAAGAAATCATTATTGCAGGCGGATTTCTTCCTTACAAAATAAGGGGAACGGGAAGCAGCGATACATCAGAAGCTGATGAATTCTTTGACACAAAGAACTGCAGTTTTGTACGACACTGTTTCAATCACGCATTATTGGGAAAGTTCGATTTCCTTGATGCGATGATTGTTGGTACGGGATGTGACCACACACGCCGCATATATGATAACTGGCAGGTTGCACCGCTGAAAACAAAGTTAGTTTATCTTTTAGACCATCCGCGTACGATGGGTACGGAAGGTATGGAAGAAACAATTATCACTTATTACAGGGCACAGCTTGCAAAGATGAAAGAATATCTGGAAAACAACTTTGGAGTGGAAATAACCGTACCTAAACTTCGAAAAACAATAAAACTTTGCAATGAAACAAGATTATTACAGAAGAAACTTTATGAATTAAGAAAGGTTGAGAATCCTCCGATTACTGCAGCCGAAATGGCTTCAGTATTAATGGCGGGAGCTTCAATGCCAAAGGAACAATACAACGAAGATTTAAAAACACTGCTGAATGACCTCAGTTCAGTACAGGGAATAAAAAAAGATTATCAGGCACGATTAATGATTATTGGTCCTGCGATTGAAGACCCTGTGTTTTACAGTCTTTTTGAAGAGAATGGCGGGGAAATTGTGATAGACGATACATGCTTTGGGGCAAGGTACTCTATGAAATCTTTTATAGACGAAGAAGCAGAAGACCCATTGCACGCAATAGCAAAATACAATGTGAGTGATGTTCCGTTCTGTCCGAAAATAAACGGCTCACACAAAAACAGGATTGAGTTCATAGACAAAATGATGAAAGAGTATAAAGTTGACGGAATAATCGGGCAGGGTTATGTTGCCTGCGACCCGTGGGGTTCGTCATTCGGAATGTTAAGTGCACATATGAAGGATGCAGGAATTCCATACCTGAGATTAGAACGTGAATACATCAGTACCGAGACGGGACAACTTTCAACGAGAATACAGGCTTTTATCGAAACAATAGGAGGAAGAAAATGAACACGGAAATTAAAGTTGAAGAAGTTGACATTTATAAGGAATTAAAAACAGAATTTGGCGGGCTGGGTGCGAATTCATTTCAGGGTAAGATGCAGGACTACGTAAAGTCAGGCACACCCATTGTCGCCTGCACGGACGACTTTTTTCCTGAACTGTTTGAAGCGATGGACTTACCGTTTTACTTTGTAGTCAGGCAGGGACTGGAAAGTGCTTTTCATGCAGGACGCGGACCTGAAGCAGTTGACGGTTACGACGAGTTTAACGGTGCAAGCACATTATGTTCATTACAGAAAGCCTCTGCATATTTATTAGTAAAAGATTTATTACCAAAGCCGGCTGCGATAGTAATGACTTCCACATCCTGCGATGCACAGACAGCAGTTAACGAACTGATGTCGAATTACGGACCCTGGGCAGAAGTGCCGAGGATAAGCGTTGATGCATCATTTGAAAAAGACGAAGCAAGTATGGAATACCTTGGCAAGCAATGGATACAGACAATTCCGTTTCTTGAAAAAGCCACTGGAAAGAAATTTGATTTAGGAAAATTCAAAGAAGTATGCGAGGAATCGAACAAACAAACGCAGCTGTTGTTTGATTTTCAGGAATTGCGGAGAGCCGTTCCGTCTCCGATAAGAGCAGAATGGGGATTCATAGCATATATGGGTTGCCGCTGGTCTGCTTGCGGAAGGCAGGAAGGCACGGAATGGATGCAACGGTTGTATGATGCAACAGCACAGAGGGTTAAAGAGAAAAAAGGAATAGACGGTGTAACGGAAAAAATAAGATACACATGGTTTGATATACTGCCATGCTGGAGCGACAAACTTTTCCCGAGACTTGAGCAGGAATTCGGTGCTGTTAATTTAATGGACTTATACGGATACTGTGCACCATGGCCGTCGATAGACACATCTTCACTTGAAAGTATTTTTACATCGATGGCAAAGAGGTTTTTAATCGGCAATCCAATGACAAGGCAGATATTTGCATTATCAACCGTCTATGGCGGAGACGCTGTAAACATCGCAAAGAACTTCAAATGCGACGCTGTAATAATGCCAGGTCACGTAGGACATAAAGACGGAGCGGCATCGCACAAAATTGTAAAGGATATGTTTCGTGAACTCGGCATTCCTTTCTTTGTAATCGGTTGTGATGTGTTTGATGAAAGATACATGGACCCGGAAGTTGTGTACCAGAAGATAAGTGCATTTTTTGAGACATCGGGATTAACCTAAACAAATAACAAATAATAAGATGGAATCAATAAAAAGTTCGGATGTGTTTAAAAAGTTTTCAGGAATTGCCACTTCACTGAAAAACAGTGAAATTGAAAACTGGAAAAAACAAGGCGGCAAAGTTATTGGATATTTCTGTCCGGTAATACCTGAAGAAGTATTTATTGCAGGCGGTATTTTGCCTTTCCGAATGAGGGGAACGGGCAGTACAACAACGGATTCCGCAGATGTATATTTAAAGCAGGTTAATTGTGGTTTCCCAAGGCATACTTTTAATCAGGCTCTTATTGGCGAATATGATTTTCTTGACGGACTTGTCGTGAATACCTGCTGTGATACTATAATGCGTTTAGCAGTTGACTGGGAACATGCGGGCATAAAAACTCCGTTTATTTACAGCCTTGATAATGCACATGCAGGCGGAGAAGCGATGGTAGGACACTTCCGCAACCAACTTCAGAAAATGAAGGATGCAGTTGAAAAGTATTTCAATGTTGAAATAACAGAACAAAAATTACAGGATGCAATAAAACTCTGTAACGAGACTAAACTGCTTCAGCAAAAACTTTATGAACTTAGAAAATTACCGAATCCCCCTATTACAGGTTCAGAGACTGTTGCCGTTATGGTTGCAGGTTCTTCAATGCCTAAAGAACAATACAATAAAGATTTGAAAACATTGCTTGATGAACTTGGTAATGTGAATACTGATAAAAAATATTCTGCGAGATTAATGATAATCGGATGCGGACATGACGACACACTTCTTTGCGATATTATTGAAGAACTTGGAGCTGTTGTTGTAACCGACCAGACCTGTTTCGGCTCCAGAGTTATGATAAAAACAATTTCGGAAGAAGGAGATGACCCGCTTATGTCTATTGCTGGATATCAGGTTCTCGATGTCCCTTATTGCCCGAAAACAATCGGTACACATCCCGAAAGGAAACAATTTACAATGGGTCTGGCAAAAGATTATAAAGTTGACGGAGCAGTGGGGCAGTGCTTTATTTCATGCGACCCTTGGGCAGCCGAATTGTATTTACTGAAGTCAGAATTTCAGGAAGCAGGTATTCCATTTATCTGGTTCGAAAGAGAATATATACCGGACTTAATAGGTCAGTTGAAAACAAGAGTCGAGGCATTTATCGAAACAATTAACAATTAACAAAACAGATAATAAAATGGATACGGATAATAACAAAAATATATTTGACCAGTTAAACAAGGAATGCAACGAATATTCCAAGGCGATTTTTCTGGAATCCTGTGTTGAGGTTGCAAAAAACGGAGAACAATTTGGCTTAACAACAGAAGATTGTTTCCCTGAAGTGCATTGCGCTCTTGGATTGCCTTATTACAGCATTGCAGTGTTCGGAGGAGTAATGAGTCAGATGCCGCAGGCATTTGATTTAATAGATAAGAGTAAGGAAATGGGCGTTGGCAGTATGACCTGCTCGGGTCCAAAACTTGCGATGTATATGGTGGAGTCAGGAATGATTCCGAAACCCAATATGATAATTACAGGAAACCAACCCTGCGATGCTATCTCAGCATTGGGGGATCTGGTTAACAGTTATAAACCCTGGGCTGATGTCCCAAAATTCTATATGAGTGCTCCTCATGACAAGAGCGAAGAGAGTTATGTTTTTTACGGGAAACAGATGAGAGCGGCAGCAGCATTTCTCGAAGATATATCGGGCAGAAAGTTAGACATGAATAAGCTCAAACAGATTTCCGAAGAAGCAAATAAGCAGTGCCAGTTAATGCTTGAACTGCAGGTTTTAAAAAGTGCAGTCCCTACACCGATTGACTGGACCTGGGGAAGAAGTGCCACACGAATAGCAAGATGGGGCTCGAGAGTAGGCAGTCCAGTTGTAACTGAGTGGCTTGAAAGACTTGTTGCCGCAACGGAACAGCGTGTAAAGGAAAAAAAGGGAATTGACGGAATAACAGAGAAAATAAGGTTTATGTGGTATGATATGGTTCCGACTTCGAGCGAGAAACTATTTTCAAGATTAGCGAATGAACTTGGTGCTGTTGAACTGATGGACTATTATAACTGGGGCGGACCATGGACTCCGATTGATACATCAAGCGAGGAGGCAATGTTTACTTCATTTGCAAAGAGATATCTGAAAGATACACCAATGGTAAAACACGCAATGGGAACTGTTCAGTCATTCACAGATGACATTACACGTCTGTATAAAGAACTGAAATGCGATGCGGTTGTACTTGGTCTGAACATTGGTCACAAGGAACAAAATGCAATGTACAGGGTAATCGAAGATATTTGCCGCGAAAGAGGTATCCCGATTCAAATGATAGGGTGTGATTTATGGGATGAGCGGTATATGACAGGTGACCAGATATTTGATAAGATACAAATGTTCTTTGAAGTTTCGGGACTGATTAAATAGCAAACAACAAATAATCCGCAGCGGCGGACAAATAACAATTATTAATATGTAATTATTAAATAACTTTAAAAGGAAATTCTTATGGGAAGCATTGTAACATGGTATAACGGATTTTTAAACGACACAGAATTAATCCATAGGATAGTAATATGGGTGGGGACTGTATTCCCGATTTATGTATTCGTTGTTACTTCGAAGTTCACGTTCAAAGTAATAGGCAAGGAAATATATGAGAAGAAATGGCTGATACTTAAAGTCGTTCTGGTCGCGGCAATACTAACGCCTCTTATTGCAGCGGGTATTGTTAAGGTATTCACAATCCCTCTTGTTCTCGGAGGGATAATGCTGATTGCAGCAATAGCGGTTGGTGACCCATTTGACCTTGTGGATGCACACGGTAAAAAAGGGAGCCTTCTTATGGCATCTGCAATTATGATTGTTCTGGTTCTTTTAATGCCTTTGACAGTTCCAATCTGGATGGGAATCTTCAGTCAATGGTTTCCGCTTCATTTAGCAGCATCCCCGGAAGGTGTTTTTACAAAAGTTGCTGTTGTTGCATTAGTTCCTATGTTAGCAGGGCTTTTATTCCGTCAGTTTTTACCGAAGGTCACAGATGTACTTGAAAAAATTCTGCACTGGTATTTTAAAGTATCAGCAATATTGTTAGTCATAATATTTATTGCCGGTTCTATTGGAAAAATTATAAATGTCTTTAGCGTAAATGGTATCATAGCTATGATTATCATGACGAGTATAACTATTATTTCAGGTTACTATGCGGCTAAAGGTGCTGAACGTAAGGACAGAATAAGTATTTCACTTGCATGTTCATTGGGTAATATGGCGGCTGTGTTCTTTATCGCATACCATGCTTACCCGGAATTAGAAAAAAATTCTGATTTTCTTATTACAGTTTTCGGATGGGTCGTTTTGAGATGGATTATTATCTGGATATGGTATTTTATAATGAAATACCGTGTGGAAAAGAAAGGCGAAGTTCTGGTAAAAGATTAATGAAGGAATGGAACGCGGATGAACGCTGAAAGAACGGATGAGAAAAGATGAGATTAGAGAAAAGATGTCCGCGAATTACACGAATTAGACTAATTAAACGAATTAGAGATAAGAGCGTTTTTTAGGGTTAGAGATTAAAGAAGTAGGAAGTAAGAAGTAGGAAGTAAGAAGTAGGAAGTAAGAAGTAGGAAGTAAGAAGTAGGAAGATATGTCTTTTCCTGGAATAGGTTGACAGAAGTTAATAAGTTAAACCTAAAGAAAGGATAAGAAATGACAACAAGATTTATTCAAGGCGAGAACCTACAATACAGCCATGCTTTTAAACAGAAGGTTGT
>Ga0194061_1002461_pt1 | contig 10098 bp, 10 predicted proteins | sample SepL2221m_MetaG_FD_163423 | JGI IMG/M metagenome (GOLD analysis project Ga0194061, IMG submission 163423) | Anoxic zone freshwater microbial communities from boreal shield lake in IISD Experimental Lakes Area, Ontario, Canada - Sep2016-L224-21m | ecosystem: Environmental > Aquatic > Freshwater >...
CTATTTTCTCATATGTTGAATCTGCAAAATAAATTACCAGTCCGGGTTTTAAAATTTGGGGCTAGTTCCAAAATTTTAATGTTCCTGAATTATCTAACAAGACCAGAAAAAATTCAGTAAACGCAATGAAGTTATCCATCATCATTGTCAATTATCGCTCTGCAGCTTATATACTTAATTGTATCAGATCAGCTGTTCAGTTTGATTCTGCGAATAATTTTGAATGGTTAGTGGTGGACAATGATTCTAAAGACAATAGCAAAGATCAGATCTGCTCCCAGTTTCCTTTTGTGAAATGGATTGATATGGGCTGTAATGCAGGTTTTGCAAGGGCTAATAATGAAGGCATACGTCAGTCTTCAGGAGATGTTTATTTATTGCTGAATCCCGATACACTCATACTCAATAATGCCATTGATAATTCTTTCCTAAAATTGATAGCAAGTAATCATATTGCTTGTGGGGTTCAGCTATTATATGAAGACCATTCCATACAGATCTCTGGAAGTTATTTCATGAAAGGCGGCATCAATCATTTATTGCCTATACCATATTGGGGTAACTTTTTAAAAATCATTGCAAAAGCATTGAATACCCAAAAGCCTGGTGTGGAGCAGGTTTCAGAAGAAGTTAAAGTTGATTGGATTAGTGGAGCCTACTTGATGGTAAAAAAAGAAGCTGTGCAAAAAGCAGGATTGATGGACGAAGACTTTTTTTTGTATGCAGAAGAAGTGGAGTGGTGCAGTCGCCTCGGAAAGCTTGGCAATCTGGTCTTATATGGGAATATTCAGATTGTTCATTTATTAGGTGAATCTATCAAAGATTCAACTGGAACAGATGATAAAACCTATGCAAATTTATTCGATAAAAAAGGACTTCAGTTAATCGTGTCGAATCATGTCCGGATCAGGAAACAATATGGCATAGGATGGTTTCTGTTTCAATTGTTGAATTATAGCTTTGGTGTGATTGTTTTTTTCTTAGGAAGTTTGATCGATCATTTGGTTCACTTGAAAAATCCTTTCACTGATTGGAAGAAAGTTATTGGGCTGGCAAAAAATGTGGCCATTCTTTGGGGTCTTTCTATCACCATCATTAGAAATCAGCCCCATTTCTATAAGATGCTCTAAGGAACATTCTTATCCATTAAGCCTTTTAAAGTATCTATTCTAAATTGTATGATCGGCCAGAATTGAGCAGGATGACCTTGTAATAAATACTTGAAACCAAGTATGATGGAGGCCCCTAATTTGATCAGGTATTCTATAATTTTTTTGATGTAAGCGGATCTTGAAATTTTGAGCATCCTAACTTTTTCGCCACGTCCCATACCGCTCGCTACCCGATACATATATTCTTTGGTTAGTTTTGATGTTTCCACCACGTGCTGCACTTTTATTGCAGGATCATAGTAGATCACTCTGCCAAGATCTTTTAATCTAAAAAAGAAATCCTTTCCCTCGCCACCAATGCGCAAAGTACCCACAACGCCAGGAAGGTCAACATGGAAGCCATTGATGGCGTCAAAATCGATTTTACGAATGATCATGTTTGATTCAAGTGGATATTTATGGGCACTAAAGACAGCAACTGTAGGGCTATAATCAAAATTTCCCACCATGGAGGATACATAATAGCTCATCCAAATGGGTTCTGCTGGTATATATTTTGGAATGATGCGGCCACCTAATCCACCCGCATCCGGATGTTCTTCAAAAAAATATATGATTCTTTCTAAGTAATCAGGTTCTGCGATGGCATCATCATCCATGAAGCAAAGCAAACTTCCTTTAGCAACAGCAGCACCCGTGTTTCTCGCAAAGGAAGCACCCTGTTTCATTTCAGTATAAAATGCGTAGTGTGCATCTGAGTGAGCAGCAATCCAATCTTCACATACCCGAACCGTATTGTCGCTTGAATTGTTATTCACAATAATTATTTCATATTCCAGCTTGTTAATAGTTTGATGGTACAAACTATCCATGGCATCCTGAATATAGGCGGCTCTGTTGTAAGTGCAGATCACTACAGATATTTTGATTTCTCCCATCATAATTTCTGTAAAGATAAAAGGGCTTTTTGTATTATTTGTTCCCAATTAAAAGCATCGTAAAATGCTTTTGGCGTGTCTTCTTTGGAAGCATTAGGTTTATGACACATGGCTTCAACAAAAGCATCCCAATTGTAATCCTCAATTAATACAATTTTCTTGTCTGAATAAATTTCATCTATTGCTAAGGTGCTGGATTCAACAGATATGATGTCGATATTATTTGCCAAAGCCTCTACAATCTTCGTTTTGAGGCCACTACCCAATGTAACCGGACTGATAAAACAATCACAACCTTTATAGTAGGTAGAAATGTCTGAAACAAAACCTTCAAAAATAATTTCAGGATATTGTTCTAATTCATCCAACCATTCGTCAGTAATTCTATTACCACAAATGATGATTCTGAAACCAAATTTTTTTTTTGCAAGCCTCGGTAATAATTCATGAACAATTATTCGAAGCGCATCTGTATTTGGAATATAATCTAATGTGCCATTAAACAAAAAGAGTTTAGTGCTTTCGTTTAATTCATTTTTTTCTATGATCGTTTTTCTGCAAATAACTCTTTCAAGATTATTAGGAATTTCATTGTTTTCAATACCATAAAAAAGAGTACTACATTTTGCTTCATCGATTTTCCATTCATTTATTGCAAAATGATAGTCAGTACTGGCTGTAAACCAAAGCTGATCAGCTTTTTGGCAGATCCACTTTTCATAAAAAAGATAGATTCGCCACCAAGGCTTTTGCATATCGCGGAACCGATGCCCCTCGATATTATGCATTCGTATGATCATTTTTTTCTTGGAAAAAAAACGTAAGATGATTCCCAAAAAACCAAAATAAGAATGTTCAATGATGATAAAATCGACTTTGTTTTTTTTGATCAGCTTTAGTAAGCGAAAAATATAGATCAGATTAAAATCGCCACCCCAATGATTAAATAGAAAAGGTTCTACCCGATAATTTGTTTTTGTATCGGGTGTATTATCCTTTGAAACGGCTAATAAAATGTTTGCAAAAGGCGACAAATGTTCATAAAAATCCACCACACATTTTTGACCACCCATCAAGGGTGGAAAAACGCGATAGGAGACCAGGCTAAGAACAGATGGCCTATTCATTATACTTTTCCTTCAGTTGTTTTTCCTTTTTTAAATGAGCTGGCAACTGCGGCAATTAATAAAATCCAGATCAAAGCGGATGAAACAGTGGCAGCTTTTTTACTTTCATAATAGGATGCAGGCTTAAATTCAAATCGAATCAGGTGTTTACCAGAAGGAATTGCAAGACCTCTCAAAACATAGTTCGTTTGAATGATGGTAGCTTCCTTATCATCGATATACGCTTTCCAGCCCCTGTTATAATAAACTTCACTAAATACCGCGAATTGATTGGATTGGGATGATGATTCGTATTGAATTAAATCATTATCATTTTTTATTAATCGTATACTCGCGGTAGAATCTGCAATAGGTTCAAAAGCAATATCTTTTTTAGATCCAGCTTCAATAATCGCAGTGTCTTTTGGATTAAATTGATCCATCGCTTTCATTACGCCAATGGGTTCATTTACATAACTCAAATGTTTTACAAACCAAACATTTCCTAGTGCAGCCGGATTCAATTGCAATGCTAACTGTCCATTCTGTGGATCCTGAACAATCACATATTTCATGTTCAACATATCTAACACCGATTTGTTAATTGGTGTTTTCTTCAATTGAAAATTTAAAAGGTCTTCATAAATACTCAATTTTACCGGGCTATATCCACCCACATCTCTATGGTGATAAGCAGTTGTGGCATCATTAAAATAGCTGCCAACAGTAGTGTTGAGTACTCTTGGGTTGGTACTATCTTTCATGATAGCCAGATCAACAGGAGAAGCTTTGTAAACTGCTTCATTTGCAGCTTCAGCCTCCTGAAAACTATTATCGTTCAAATATCTTTTGCCAATAGAAATCAAATCAATTGAACTAATTAAAACAAGTCCAGCTAATACATACGACTGTTTGATTTTATTTTGAGCATAAAGCCAAACCAAAGTCAATGCACCTATTACCAAAACAAGGCTTCTAATGAGATCCTTTCCGAATAAGGCTTTACGGTCTTCTTTTAAGGCATTGAAAAATGCAGTTACCTCATCTTGGTTTCCTTTAAAGATCTGCCCTAAATAGCTTTTTAAATTAGCATCGCCAACACTGGTATAACTAAAGCTGATATAGAAAAAAGCAAGTAATGCAAAGACTCCACCCGAAATATAGGCTGCCAATTTGATTTTTTCAATGGCAGTTTTTTTATCAGTTTCAACAAACAAGAATTGTTGCAATGCCAAAACTGCCACAAAAGGAAATAATAATTGAGGAAGTATTAAAATAATACTTGGTGCTCTGAATTTATTGTAAAGTGGCACATTGTTAAAAAAGAATTCGTTGAAGCCCGCAAAATTGCTGCCCCAGCTAAGTAATATCGACAAAATGCAAACCGCTAAAATCCACCAGCGGTGCCAGGTCTTTAAGTAAACCATTCCGAAAATGAATAAGAAACAAATCACGGCGCCAAAATATACTGGGCCTGAAGTCATTGGCTGAGGTCCCCAATAAGTACTGATAGAAGCAGTAAACTGATTTACCTGTTCTTCAGGGATTCCTTTTTCTAAAGCCAATTTTCCAAAGTTCGATTCGCTGGTCAATTCTCCACCACTGCTACCGCCATAAATACCTGGAACGATAAAGCTAAATGTTTCTGAGGGGCCGTAACTGCCGTAGTAGAATGCGTATTGCGTATTGAGTCCAGTTGTTTTTTGAGATTTATTTGATTTGATTGCAGTAGTATCTAAGCTACTACCACCACGCATGGTTGCTTTTGAAAAATCACTTGTAGTTGCAAGACCCACCAAATTTGATCCGGCACCAATTGCACCAGCTACAATAGCTAGTGAGAATGCGATGAATAAATGTTTGAAGTCTTTATCCTTAATCCACTGAATGGCAAATGCGATCGACATAAAGCCTGCTAAGAAGAGAAAATAGTAAGTTACCTGCAAATGGTTCATTCCAATCAGCAAGCCACTAAAGAGGGCCGTAAGAGCAGCTCCCCACAAATATTTTCGTTGATAGATTAACCATAGTGCACCCATTACAGCAGGGAGATATCCCATGGCTAGTAATTTGGTCTCATGCCCTGCAATGATTACAACAGGGCTATATGTAGCAAATGCATAAGCTACACCGCCCATGATACCCAGCCAGTAATTTGAACCTACCACTTGTGATAAGAAGTAAAAACTGATACATAATAGAAAGAAAAAGCCAATGGGCTTCGGCAGACCTAACATAAATACGCTATGTAAGATTCCAACAGAAGCTGGGTTGCTCGATTCCATGGCAATTTGAAAAGCAGGCATGCCTCCAAATAAGTTATTGTTCCAAAGCGGGAAATGCCCTGTTTTGTCTTTGTATTGAACTAGGTCTTGCGCCATACCTTTCCAATGCATAATATCCGTTTGCATCAAGACCTTACCTTCAAGGGCAGGCTTACAATAGATAACAGATATAACAACAAAGATGGCAACAGCAATTGCGTGGGGTAATAATGACTTCCATTGGAGCTTCTTCATAATTCGATTTTATGCGATTCGCAAATTAATGCTATTTTGAACGAAAATTTTTATGCCGAAACTATTATTTCTTAACCGGCTGGCCTTGATCTGCAATATTTTGTTCATTGTGTGTCTGGTATTGCAAAGAACAGATGACTTTATAAGCAATCAGGACATCAAAGGCTTGATCATCATACTAGGTTGGTTATTATCATTTATTTTAAGTGTTGTAGTAAACATTTGGGCGTTCATATTGTTAGTAAGAAAACGTGAAATAGGAGTGCCGAATTGGTTGGTTGTTACGAATCTGTTATTTTTCATACTTGAATTTATTCATCATTTTATACTAAGCTAATGATTCACAGAATACTTAAAGACAAACCCACTATTCTCTTTATTAGTATTGCTGCTTTTTTTGTTGCAAACGCCCTAATCGCCGAATGCATCGGAGGCAAAATTTTCTCGCTCGAAAAAGTGTTAGGGATAACACCTGCAAACTTTACCATTTTTGGTCAGTCAAGTCTTTCATTTAATCTTACTTGTGGGGTATTACTCTGGCCTCTAGAGTTTATCATTACCGACATAGTAAATGAATACTATGGCCCCAAAGCGGTACGTCGAATCAGCTTTACAGCAGTAGCATTGATCACATATGCGTTTGTAATGTTTTATATGGCCATCAAAATTCCTCCAGCAGATTTTTGGGTGGGTTCTAAAACAGAGTCAGGCATCAACAATATGCAAGTTGCGTTTAGTGGTGTATTTGGACAAGGTATGTGGATCATTTTAGGAAGCCTGGTAGCATTTTTAGTGAGTCAGATAGTTGATGTAACTGTATTCCATAGAATTAAAAAAATAACCGGAGAAAAATGGATCTGGTTGCGGGCTACAGGGTCTACTGTAATTTCTCAATTAGTAGATAGTTTCGTGGTATTGTTTATAGCATTTAAAATTGGGAATGGCTGGAGTTGGCAATTGGTATTAGCTATCTGTCTTGTTAATTACACCTATAAGTTTATTATGGCGGTTGTGCTAACACCATTCATTTATGTAAGTGAGTCCTTCATTGAAAACTATTTGGGTCATGAAACTGCACGTGAAATGAAAATGGCAGCGATGGGCAAATCTGAAGAAGTTTAGGATTACAAAGAATTGGATTTTTTCCCACTAAAACAATCATTTTGTTTTAGCAGATTAATGACAACTTTATCAATAGGTAAGGTTACATCTTTTTCATCTAAATCTTTACAGGGAATCCATCTCATTACTTCCGCTTCTTTAGTTGGGTCTGCAATCTGCTCCGGAGAAAAGTCGAAGGCCGTTTCTTTTGTTATAATTCGGATCTCTTCATCAGCATAAACACGATAGTAGATACAAACAATTTGATCTTTTTGATTGAAAGCGGAAATTTGAAAAAAGTCGGTGGTATAAAAATGTTCCCCCACTGTAACATGTAAGCCAGTTTCTTCCATGTATTCTCTCTTCAAACATTCACGGGTGCCCTCTCCAAATTCTAGTCCGCCACCCGGTAATTTTGTTATATAACTCCCTCTGATAAATTCGTCACTAACAAGTAATCGATTCTGATTGTCGATTAGAATTCCATAAACTCTGATATTGAATAGTGCCATATTAAAACCATTTTTTCTTCATGAAATACCAACTAATGATCGCAGATACCAAAACGGATAAGAAAATGGGGATATAAAAAGCAAATGGAGATTCTTCGTATGGGATTTTTACGTTCATCCCATAAATTCCTGCTACCAATGCTGGCAAAGATAGAATGATTGTAATAGAGGTAAGCCTTTTCATTACACTATTCAGGTTATTACTAATAACACTTGCAAATGCATCTAATGTACTGGTTAATATATTGGTATAAATATTGGCCATTTCAAGGGCCTGACTGGTATCTACAATTAAATCCGCCAAAAATTCTCTTTCATCTTCATTCAGTGCTAAGAAATTTGTTCGCTCTAATTTCATCATCAACATTTCGTTGGTACGAAGTGATGTGATAAAATAAACTAAGCTCTTTTGAATCCGCATCAGGTTCAAAAGATCCTCGTTGCTATTACTCTCGTATAAACTAGTTTCATATTGATTCCTGCGGTGGTTGATTTCTTTTAAGAATTCCATGAAATTCTGTACTACTTTCTCAAACACTTTCAACACCATCATATTGCGTTTGTCGGGCTGACTTTTCTGAAAGCTATTTAAGAACTTTTTGATAGCACCATTATCGAATGAGTTAACTGTTACAATCTGATTATGTGTAAGGATAATACAAATAGGGATAGTAATGTAAAAGGCGTCACTATCATTAAACGAATTGTTCTCAGTAGGTGTCTTTATAACCAGGAACTTTACATTATCCTCTATTTCATAACGTGGACGTTCATCGATATCTAATGAGTCGCGAAGGAATTCGATGGGAATTTCAAAGTCTTCGCTTAATTCAACAAATTCTTCATCTTTAAAAGGAGGCACCAAATTTACCCAAACTCCCATATCGGGCCTATCTATTTCAACTGTTTTGCCCTCTATATTTTTGAAGTATTGAATCATGCTAACTAATTCTTATAGGCATTAAAAAATCGTTGAAGTGCAAATTTACTGAATCATATGATACCCTTTTATTAATCTTCTATGGTGATTTCTCCACTAAATACAAAATCAGCGGGGCCGCATAGCCAGATATTTTCAAATCTTTCATCGTCTAATTTGTCAAACTCAACAGCCAAATGACCGCCTTTTGTTTGCACTTCAATTCTATTAAATCCGTTTTCGTTATGTGCAAACACTAGTGCCGCTGCTGTTACACCAGTTCCACAACTATAGGTTTCATCTTCAACACCTCTTTCATAAGTTCTAACGATGATATTGTTATTTGAGGTTTCTACAAAATTCACATTGATGCCTTTATCTTCAAAAGCCTTACTGTATCTAATTTCTCTTCCTTCTTTTACCACATCAATTTTTGAAACATGCGTCACATGTTTTATATAGTGTGGTGATCCTGTATCTAAAATACTATCCCCATGCAGATTGGTAATACTTGTTACATCTTTCATTTTTAAATGGATCCAGCCTTGTTCTCCCATTTCGGCTACATGTAAACCATCACTTGCCATAAAGCGATAATTTTCTGGTTTAATTCCCTGATCAAATGCAAATTTTGTAAGGCATCTGCCACCGTTACCACACATTGATCCTGGTTGGCCATTAGCATTATAATAAACCATTTCAAAATCATATCCATCCAGGCTATTCAATAACATTAAACCATCTCCGCCAATCCCAAATCTTCTGTCGCAGATCATGTGAATCTGTTCCTGTGTTAATGTAATTTTTCCTTCCCGGTTATCCATGATCACAAAATCGTTTCCAGTTCCTTGATATTTATAAAAGTGAAATTTCATGAATCTTATTTATACAAGTTATATAGTGGATAAAATACCTAATGTTTTTACAATCAGTTTCTCAACTGCCGCGGCACCATCTTTACTAAATTCTTTTCTTACCCGGTTGGCCACAATTACGTTCAAACTTAAGCAATGATGTCCAAGTAAGCGGCCTAATCCATAAATCGCACTTGTTTCCATTTCGAAATTAGTGATGCGATGATTGCCGTATCTGAATCCTGTAAACCGATCTACTAAATCGGGGTTACTCAAACCTAATCTTAAAACCCTTCCTTGCGGACCATAAAATCCGGGTGCAGTAACAGTAATGCCTTGATGGTATCCATCAACAAAATGTTTTAAAACAGAAGTGGCTGCTGAAGCAATATAGGGATTGGTGGTAGTAGAATTTAATTGCGTGTGTGCTACAAATTCACGAAGGATATGATATTCTTCATCATTATTTGTATGGCGATAAAAGTTGAGTAAATTATCTAAACCTAAACCATGACTACTGGCTACAAAACTATCAACGGGTATATCAGCTTGTAATGATCCGGATGTGCCCACGCGTATAATGGTTAAACTGCCCAGTTGCTGTTTGATGGTTCGGGTTTCGAAATCAATATTTTTTAAGGCATCTAATTCGTTCAAAACGATATCAATATTATCCGGTCCAATTCCGGTAGACACTACACTGATTCTTTTTTTACCAAGCGTTCCTGTGTGTGTAATAAATTCACGGTGGTGGTATTTACCTTCTATCTGATCAAAATGTTTACTGAGTTCAGCTACACGATCGGGATCTCCAACGGTGATAATGGTATCGGCTAATTCTTCTGGACGAAGGTTTAAATGATAAACAGCCCCCCGATTATTGATAATTAATTCACTTGGCGCAATTTGGTTCATACAACGATATTTGAGCGCAAATTTCGGGTTTTAAGATTTAGAATTTTAAAATTCCTTTGTTTGCTTTATTTTCGCAGCCGTTTAGGATTATAATCTATGATTTAGACCTAAAGTTGGTCCTG
>Ga0194061_1002464_pt1 | contig 10090 bp, 9 predicted proteins | sample SepL2221m_MetaG_FD_163423 | JGI IMG/M metagenome (GOLD analysis project Ga0194061, IMG submission 163423) | Anoxic zone freshwater microbial communities from boreal shield lake in IISD Experimental Lakes Area, Ontario, Canada - Sep2016-L224-21m | ecosystem: Environmental > Aquatic > Freshwater >...
AGCCTGACCATACCCTGCCGGGGCGCAAGCCCGCCTGGCTGAAGGTCAAGCTCCCCACCGGGCCGGGATATATGCAGTTACGCGAGTTGGTCGAAAAGCACCAGTTGCATACCGTCTGTGAATCCGCCAAGTGTCCCAATATGGGTGAATGCTGGGCCCGGGGCACGGCTACTGTGATGATTTTGGGTAATGTCTGTACCCGGAGTTGCGGGTTTTGCCATATCGCCACCGGCCGACCGCCGGAGTTGGACTTGGATGAACCCCGGCGGGTGGCGGAAGCCGCCCGGTTGATGCAATTGCGGCACATGGTAATCACCTCGGTCAACCGCGACGAACTGCCCGATGGTGGCGCCAGTATCTGGGCCCAGACCATTCGGATGATCCGAGCCGCGTCGCCCAAGACCACCATTGAGGTATTGATCCCCGATTTCTGCGGGGATTGGGAAGCACTGCAAGTGGTGTTGGATGCCAAGCCGGATATTCTCAATCATAATGTCGAAACCGTCCCCAGTCAGTATAAACGCGTCCGGCCGCAGGCACGTTACGAGCGGACCTTGGAACTGTTACAGCGGGCCAAAGAACAGGGCTTCATCACCAAGACCGGTATGATGGTGGGCATCGGCGAAAAGCCGGAAGAGGTGCAGGTGCTGCTCGAAGATTTGCGCCGGGTCAACGTGGATATTGTGACGATTGGCCAGTATTTGCAGCCCACCCGCGAACATTTACCCATCGACCGCTGGGTCACGCCGGAAGAGTTTGCCCACTGGAAAGCCGTCGGGCTGAAACTCGGTTGTGGTGTGGTGGAATCCGGCCCCTTGGTGCGGAGCAGCTACCATGCCGAAGAGCAGGCAGAATTATCCTTTCTGGAAAGCCGGGGCGTAAAGGTTTGGCGCCAAGGCTGAAAAGCACGATGATTAGGGTATGGCGTTAAAACGTTGGCAGATTCTCGGAGTGCTGACCCTGTTTGGGATTGCCTGCGCGCTGGTGCTATGGGGCCGGGGGCAAAATGATCTGGTGTTGCCGGATGGGAGTGCGGCCCAAGGGCGTGTGGTCATCACTTACTGGGAAAAATGGACCCGGCATGAGTATGATGCCATCCGTGCGGTGGTGGACAAGTTCAATATGGGGCAGCGGGAAGTATTTGTGCAACTGTTGTCCATCAGTCAGATACAGAATAAAACCTTGCTGGCCGTGGCCGGGGGCGATCCGCCCGATCTGGCCGGGTTGTATGCCGATCAGGTGCCCCAGTTTTACGAGTATGGCGCGCTCGAATCGCTGGGTGATCTGCAAACCGAGGGGGTATTGACGAAAGACACTTACAAGCCGTTTGCCTGGCGGATTATGGCGCCCCAGCAGATACCTTATGCGATTGTCACCACGCCGGCGGTGATCGGACTCTTTTGGAATAAAGACCGTTTCACGCAGGCGGGATTGGACCCGGAAACACCCCCGCAAACCTTGGAAGAATTGCAGACTTTTTCGGATCGTATGACCGAGCGCGATGCCCAGGGCAACCTGACCCGGGTCGGTTTTCTGCCCAACGAACCGGGTTGGTATGACAGCATGTGGGGCGTCTATTTTGGCAATCTATTATTTGATGCCCAAACCGGACGCTTCGGCATTAATACCCCCGAGAACCGGGCAGCGTACATCTGGTATCAAAACTATGCCAAGCACTATGGGGCACAGGAAGTGCAAACCTTTTCGGGTGGGTTTGGTCAGTTTGCCACGCCGGACAATCCATTCTTCACCGGCAAGACGGCCATGGTCATACAGGGGCCTTGGTTCCCGACTTTTATTGCCCGCTTCAAGCCGGAACTGGTCGGGCATTACGGGGTGGCGGCATTTCCCACCAGCTATGGCAAGCCGGGCGATGCGGTGCTGGGGGATGCGGATGTACTGGTGATCCCGCATGGCGCCAAGCATCCGCGTGAAGCCCGGCAGTTTATCCGTTTTATGATCCAGCCGGAGAATATGGAAGCGCTCTGCCGGGCGCAAGGCAAGCCTTCGCCTTTGAGTTATGTTTCGGACGACTTTTTAAGCAACAATCCCAATCCGTTTGTGCGGTTCTTTGATGAACTGGGGCGCAAGCCGGGGATGCACATTATGGCCCCCACCGCCACCGCCGTGGCCGTACGCGAGGAAATGAAGCAAGCCTCCCAAAGCATGTGGCGCGGTGCGGATGTGGGCACGACCCTCAGTCAGGTGCAGACGCGGGTGGACCGTTTGGTCGCGGAACATAATCTGCGGCAGGCCCAACGTAAGACCGGAGGGCAACCGTGATGGCCACCCCAAAGCAGTTTTGCCGTGATAACATCACATGGCGCCAACAAGTCACCGCCATGCTCTTTGCCAGCCCCATGATTATTGGTTTTTGTGTCTTCATGGCCATCCCGCTGGGCATGAGTTTGTATTACAGTTTTTGCGATTACACCATGCTGCAAAAGCCGCTGTGGGTAGGCGGGGATAATTATGCCAATGTCTGGTCTGACATCGTATTCTGGAAGGCACTGAAAAATACGCTGTTTTATGGGCTGATTAGTGTGCCGTGTTCTTTAGCGATCAGTCTGCTGCTGGCGGTGCTGTTGAATCAGCCGGTGCCGGGACGGGGCTTGTTTCGCACGCTGATTTTCCTGCCCACACTGGTACCGGCGGTGGCGTCGGCGATGCTGTGGCTGGTGTTGCTCAACAGCAAGACCGGCCTGATCAATACGCTGCTCAACCCCCTGCTGGCGCTGCTGGGCTTAACCGCACCGGGCTGGCTGCAATCCACCACGTGGGCCATGCCCGCGATCATCTTCATGAGTTTTTGGAGTGTGGGCCATACGGTGGTAATCCTGCTGGCGGGTCTACAGGATGTGCCGGTGGAACTCTACGAAAGCGCCGCGTTGGACGGCTGTAACGGATGGCAAAGATTCTGGAACATCACCTTGCCCACGTTATCGCCGGTGATCTTTTTCAATCTGGTCATGGGCGTGATCGGCAGTTGGCAGGTATTTTCGGTGCCGTATATCCTCACCGGCGGCGGGCCGGAGCGTTCCACGCTGTTTTATAACATGTATCTGTATCAGACCGCATTCACGGAATTACGCATGGGGTATGCCAGTGCGCTGGCGTGGATCCAACTGCTGATCATCGTGGTGCTGACCACGCTGGTGTTCCGCACGGCCCGTAAGTGGGTCCATTATTAAACGGAATTACGCATCGCGCCACGAGCCAGATTAAACACCGTATCCCAGGCGGTGCCGGGGAACTTCAGGGTATCCTGCAGCACATCGTCCAGACTGTCGGCAAACCAATCCATATCCTGCTGATTGACGGTAATCGGAGGCAGGAACTTGATCACTTCGGTATGGTAACCGGCCACTTGGGTAAGAATATGATGCTTCTGCAGCAGCGGGATGATAATCATCTGACCAAAGACGGCAAAATTGAGCTTGTGCAGCATGTCCCAGGCCATCTTGAGCTTGAAGCCTTCCGTGGGCCGGGCAAAATCCATGGCAAACATCAGCCCCTTGCCGCGCACGGCGGAGACAAAAGGACAGCGCGATTTAAGTTCCAGCAAACGCCCTTGGATATATGCACCCATCGCCGCGGCGTTTTCGACGAGCTTGTCTTCTTCCATCACGTGCATGGTCGCCAGCGCTGCGGCCATGGCCAGATCATTCTGGCCAAAGGTATTGGAATGTACCACGCAGCGTTCCATGGAGTTGAATACCGTATCCATGACTTTGGCGGTCGTAATGGTAGCGCCCACGGGGACATATCCGCCCGAGAGGGCTTTGGCGGTGCACAGGATATCGGGCTGCACATTGGGCCAATGCTGGAAACAGAACCACTTACCGGTGCGGCCCAGCCCGCACTGGACTTCGTCACAAACCAATAAAGCCCCGGCAGTACGGCATAGCTTTTGCGCCGCTTCGAGATAGCCATCGGCCACGACTTCACAACTCTTGCCCTGCACAGGTTCGACGATAAAGGCGGCCACATCTTTGCCCGCGAGGGCTTTTTCCAGTGCGGCCAGATCATTGAACGGCACCCGTACGGTATGCGGTAGCAGATCACCGAAGCGTTCGCGGAAGAAGTCCGCCCCATTAATCGCCAAGGCGCCGGTACTCAGACCATGGAAGGCATGGTCACAGAAAATAATTTTGGGTTTGCCGGTCACGCAGCGGGAAAACTTGATGGCGGTTTCGATGGTTTCGGTCCCGGAGTTATTGAAGAAGACCCGGGTCAAATCCCCGCCCGCGTGCTGGGTGAGTTTATCGGCCACCAGCCCCGACAGGAGCGAGCAATCCATGCGCACCAAGTTGGGCAGGTTTTGATCGAGAATATCCTTGAGCACGGCTTTGATCTTGGGATGATTGCGGCCCAGTGCAAAAACCCCCCACCCGGTCAGTAGGTCGAGATATTTGGTGCCCTCTTTGTCCCACAGATAAGGCCCCTCACCGCGGGTGTAACCCTTGTTAAAGCCGATCGTCTTAAGCATACGCACAAAGGCAGGGTTGACGTGCTGGGCATGCAGATCGTATTGCTCGCCCCAGTGGGCATCGAGATAGGTTTTCAGACCATCAGACAGGGAGACGGGCATAGTGGCTGGAGCAGTCATAGCGATCCTTCAACAGGGCCGGGGACAGACCACGCCGGCGGCATGGGCCACGCAACAACGGTGCAAAGCCGTAACGTTGTGGGCACTGGCATTATAACTCGAAGTCGGGGTCCTGCCTAAAACCCGCACGGGCTAAAATTGGGTATAATTCGCTATACGTTGTGTGGTCGCATTTTAGGGCCATGTAGTTAGATGAGGTTGTATGATGGAGCCGAATGCCAAAAAACCTGTGCCCAGCCCCAAGATGGGTACACGTAAATCCCCTACTGAGGACAGCCCTCGGGTCGCTGGTGCCCAGCAGGTCCGCCGGGAGTTTTCCGCAGGTTTTCTGTTGTTTCGACTGATCGAAAATAAGCGCCTATATCTTCTGCTCGATTACGGCAAGCACTGGGACTTCACCAAAGGACATCTGGAACAGGGCGAAAATAGCTGGGAAGCGGCAGTACGTGAATTGGAAGAAGAAACCGGCATTAAAACCGTCCAGCGCGTGGGCAACTTCAGCCGGCGGATGTTTTACGAGTTTTTCTCGCCGAAAAAGGGCCTGATCATCCGCAAGACGGTAACCTACTTTATTGGGCAAACCACTTGTGCCACCGTCAAAATCTCCAAGGAACACGAGGGCTATGAATGGTTGGAGTATGACGCGGCCCGCGCTCGATTAACGTACCAAAACGCCAAGGACCTCCTGCAGGCGGCAGAACTGTCGCTACGATCCACTCCGCCAACTGAATAACAATTTTCACCCCGCCCACTTGACCGGGGGTGGTTTATGGATATTATTGCCTAGTATATTGGTAGGTTTTGTATGCATAGGAGCGAATGACATGATTACTGTGGCACGTGCGGCATTGGCAGGATTATTCATTTTGGCGTTAGGCACTTTGGCCGGATGCCCCAGCGGGCAACCGGGGGCACCAACTACTCAGCCTCAAAAGGCTACCACGACAGCCAGTAGCGTGAGTCAGGAAGCCCCCTCGGGTAATAAGGAATTGTTGGTGGTGTCCTACGATGCTGGGCGCGAGGTGTGGGATAACCTGACCGCAGCGTATGCGGCCAAGTACAAGGCGGAAACGGGACAGACCATTACCTTTAAGACCAGTTATGCTGGTTCCCGCAAACAGACCAATGCTGTAATTGACGGGCTCAAGGCGGATGTAGCAGGTCTGGCCCTGCCGGCGGATGTGGATCTTCTGGCCAGCAAGGGTCTGGTCCAGGGCGAATGGCGCAAGCGTTATGCCAATAATTCCGCGGCGTACACCAGCACGCTGGTCTATCTCACCCGGGCGGGAAATCCCAAAGGGATTAACAACTGGACCGATCTGATCAAGCCGGGGGTGGAAGTTATTACTCCCAGTCCGATTACCGGCGGGGGCTCGAAGCTGAACTTCCTCGTACTGTGGGCCTATCAACTGGATCAGGGCAAGTCCGAAGCCGAAGCCCAAACCTTCACCCAGCAGGTCTATGCGCAAGTGCCGGTATTGGATGAAGGTGCCCGTGGCAGCGCCAATACCTTCCTGCAAAAAGGCATTGGCGATGTGTTCATTACCTGGGAAGCCGAAGGAACGCGGGCCTTGTCCAAAACCAAACATGAGACCGGCAAGGACAATCTGGTGTTGATCCGCCCGGCTTATACGCTGATTGCCCGCCCGCCGGTGGTGGTGGTGGACAAGGTGGTGGATGAAAAAGGTACCCGCGCGGCAGCGGAAGCCTTTGTAAAATACGCGTTTAGTCCCGAAGGTCAGGAAGTGATTGCCAAGAGTGGCTGGCGGCCAACAGATGCCACCGTGGCCGCACGTTACAGCGAGAAATTTCCCCCCGCAGGCAAAGGCGTCTATGATGAGGACATCTTTGGCCCATGGAAGGATATTGACGCCCGCTTCTTCAGCAAGGACGGCGTGTTCAATAAAATCTACCAGCCAAAGCAGTAAGTCACCCGGACCTTTAGACGGAACGCTGCTTGTCACGACGCAAGAACATATTGCCCGGTTTTGGTTTGAGTCTGGGCTATACCCTGCTTTATTTAAGCCTGCTGGTATGTATCCCACTAGCAGGCTTAATGCTGCGCAGCAGTGAGGGTGGGTTGGCCAAGTTTGGGGAACTGGCCGCGGATAAACGCGTGCAACATGCCATCTGGATCAGCACCTCCACCGCGCTGGTGGCAAGTCTGGCCAATGCGGTGATCGGAGTCATCATCGCGTGGGTGCTGGTTCGGTATCGCTTTTGGGGTCGGCGTTTACTGGATGCGCTGGTAGACTTTCCCTTTGCGCTCCCCACCGCCGTGGCGGGTTTGACGTTCAGTGACTTATTTATTGCCAATGCCAATAAGACGGGGTTCTTCGCCGGGTGGTGGAATCCCGTGGCGGAGGGGTTGGTGGGCGCGGCGAATTGGGGGTTGACTGGGCTAGGCATGACCGCCCTGCCGATGAATTACCTGCATGGGTACGGTTCACCGTTTGCAATTGTGCTGGTGCTGATGTTCACGGGGTTCCCGTTTGTGGTGCGCACGGTGCAGCCGGTGCTGGAAGATTTGGATGCGGAATTTGAAGAGGCCGCGGCCAGTATGGGCGCCTCGCGCTGGCAGACCTTCCGGCGGGTAATCTGGCCGGAACTGTTGCCGGCGGTATTGACCGGTATGGCGTTATCGTTTGCCCGGGGCGTGGGCGAATATGGCGCGGTGATATTTGTATCCGGCCAGCGCCGCGGTAAGACTGAAATCGTGCCCGAGATTATCAACGAATTTCTGAGCAACCGGCTGTTTTCGCATGCCGCAGCGCTGGCGTTGATCCTGCTGATTATCTCGTTTGTGGTGCTGCTGGGGATTAATCTGCTGGGGGTATATATCGCCCGGCGGAGTGGTCGGAGCTAAGACTCGCACGGACGCGGCAATCATCTTATAATACCGGGATTATTGGAGGATACACGCGTGTCGGCTATTGCTGTATTGTATATTGCGGTCAGTCCCCCGAGCTTGCCCCGGGAAGCGTCCAAGTTTGCCGCGAAAGTGGAGAACCGCGAGGTTTTGCTGCGGACGCTGGAGGTATATACCCCGCGCGATAACATCGCCCAGCAATTGCTGGTGGTGGCCCCGGATGATTTGGCGCTGATTCAATCACGCTATGCCGCCAATCTCGGATTTCAGGGCGTGGGCGTAACCACCGGCGGGCCGGACTGGTTTGGCGCGGTGGCCAAGGGACTGGAAAAGTTGGAAGAACAAATTACCACGGTGATTGTGCATGATGTTTGTCGGCCCGCGGTGCCGTTCAGCGTGATTGACGCGTTGGAACAGGCGCTGGGCAAGGCGGATGCGGCAGCGCCGTATATTCCCATGCCCATGGTGCTGGCCCGCAAGGTTGGCGGTAGTCTGAAGGAATACGTGGGCGGGGAAAATCTGGTGGAAGTGCAATCACCGCAAATCTTCAAACGTGCCGCGCTGGTGGCCGCCCATGCCCAGCGGAGCCAATATCCCAAGGCGGGTGACGATTTTGATCTGGTCCGGCTGACAGGTGGCAAGGTGGCGCTGGTGGAAGGATCGCACTATAACCGGCGGATCGACCATGACGACACCGTGCGGCTAGGCGCGGACCTGCTGCGGCATATGCCCAAACCCAAGCCCAAGGGTCCGCTGTCGCCCTTTAATGAGGCGCAGTGGTAAGCGTGCGTACCGCAGAGCTGGATTATCATCTCCCGCCCGAACTGATTGCCCGTGAACCTGTCACGCCGCGCGATCATTGCCGGTTGCTGGTGTATCATCAGACCACGGGGCAGATCGAACACGCCCATTTCTATGACCTGCCACAGTGGCTGGTGCGCGGGGATTTATTGGTGCTGAACAACACCTGGGTGGTGCCTGCCAAACTGCGTTTATATAAACCCACCGGGGCCTGTATTGAGGGGCTGTACATTGATGAACTGCAGCCGGGGACGTGGCGGGTGCTGCTGAATTCACGCGGGCGTTTGCAGCCGGGGATGTATCTGACCTGTCCCGGCGCGCCCGAACCGGTGCGCTTTGATCTGACCGAACGGGTGCCGGGTACCGGCGAGTGGCTGGTACAGGTAACCCCCCCGCTGCCCGCGCGGCAATTGCTGGCCAGTATTGGTCAGGTACCACTGCCCCCCTACATCGAACACGCCCGGCAGGAGGAAGGCCGACAGGTCCCGCCCGATCAGGATGTGGCGAATTATCAGACGATTTATGCCGGAGCTAGTCCGTTGGGGCCTTCGATTGCCGCCCCCACGGCGGGGCTGCACTTTACGCCGGAGTTATTCGCCAAGGTGGGCGCTCTGGGGGTGCGGCGGTGTCATGTGGAATTGCAGGTGGGCTTGGGGACGTTCCTGCCGGTGAAAACTGCGACGCTGGCGGAACATACCATGCACAGCGAACGGTTTATGATCCCGGCGGATACGCTGCATGCGCTAGTCCAGCAGCGGAAACGCGGCCGGCGGATTATTGCGGTGGGCACCACCACGGTACGCACGCTGGAAGCGGCGGCGGCAGAAATTCTGCGGGCCAATGACCATCAGGATTTAAAAGCCCAGACGGATATTCTGATCCAGCCGGGCCATACGTGGCAATTAGCCGATGGCATGATTACGAATTTCCATCTGCCCAAGTCCACCTTGCTGGCCTTGGTAGCAGCCAAGATTGGCTTGGATGAGGTTAAGCGGGTATATGCGGAAGCTATCGCGCAACGGTATCGGTTTTACAGCTATGGCGATGCCATGTTGATTGTGGCGTAAAAGAATCCAGCTTATTCCGAATCGTACTTCAGCACACTATACAGATCATACTTCTTGAACCGGTCGCGGCCCTTGAGGAAGCTCAGTTCGATCAGGACGCTGATGCCGGCGATTTGGCCGCCGAGTTGTTCGACCATATCGCAGCAGGCGCAGAGGGTGCCGCCGGTGGCGAGGAGGTCGTCCACCATGACGCACTTGGCGCCGCGGGGGAAGGCGTCGCGGTGGATTTCAAGGGTGTCGGTGCCGTATTCAAGTTGGTAGGTGAAGGAGAGTTTATCTGCGGGGAGCTTGCCGGGCTTGCGCACTGGGACAAAGCCGCAGGAGAGCGCCTGGGCCACGGCGGTGCCGAAGATAAAGCCACGAGACTCGGCCCCGACGACATATTGGATGCCCTTGCCCCGGAAGTGGTTGGCCATCAGTTCCACGGCCAGCGCCAGCCCGGCGGCATCGCCTAAAAGAGGGGTAATATCCTTAAAAACGATGCCCGGCTTGGGGAAATTGGGAATATTGCGGATCAGTGCGTGAAGTTCGGGCATGGTTGGCAACCTTTATATTAGGACCACTGGTTTTACGCCATTAGAACCCAAGAATGCGCCGAGGGCAAATGCGGCAGAACGAAAACTTGGGCGCTACGATAAGTTGCGTTAGAATACGGTCCTTTGAGGCTTAATTTACCCTTAACGAGGTATCCAACATGTCCCTTCCCGCGCGTTTGGTGGCCGGTTTAATGCTGACGGCAGTTCT
>Ga0194061_1002466_pt1 | contig 10084 bp, 4 predicted proteins | sample SepL2221m_MetaG_FD_163423 | JGI IMG/M metagenome (GOLD analysis project Ga0194061, IMG submission 163423) | Anoxic zone freshwater microbial communities from boreal shield lake in IISD Experimental Lakes Area, Ontario, Canada - Sep2016-L224-21m | ecosystem: Environmental > Aquatic > Freshwater >...
GCGGTCACCGTCACGAACCCCTTCCAGATCGGCAGCACCTCCGTCGGTCGGGCGTCCTACCTGTACGTCGCCGCCAATACGACCGTGAACCTGAACTCGCAGTTGCGCGTGCAAACGGGCGGTAGCTCGATTAACGGTAGTTTCGTCAAGGCCGGCCCCGGCACCCTCGTCGTGGGTCTGGCAAGCGGGGTCCAATTCGCGTCGGGCGTCCCCGGCCAGTCAGGCAACCCCAACACAACAGTCGTGGTTGCCGGCGGAACGCTGAAGGCCGGCGCCGCCAACGCGTTCGCCTCGGCGGCGGGCGCTAGTAGCGGCGCGTACAGCTGGATCAACGCCACAAACGACGGGGTTATTGACATGGCCGGTTTCAGCATAACTGCACCGCCGCAAAGAGGGTTTGTCTACATCGGTCCCAACGCCAAGTTGACCAACACCGGCGCCAACGTCAACTTCCAGTTTGGAAATTCAGGCTCGAATCTAAACGTGTATGGCACTGTGACCGACGGCACGCCCGGCGACGGCGCCACCACCGGCCTGATCAATTTCAGCACCGGCGGTCCAAAATCCGCCTTTTTCTACCGCGGCGGGCAGACGTTCAACAGCATCGCCATCGGCCAGGCCCTCACGATGTACAGCACCAGCTCCACCGACGACAACACGATTTATGGCACCGTAACCGGCGCCGGCGTGAACGCCTACATGTACGCCGACGGTGCCGGCCGCATCTCGCGGACCCTCGGCGGCAAAGCGGCCGACGGCACTGACAAGTACGTGTCCATCAGTCCGGGTATCAGTGCGATCAACTTGTTTATCCAGGGCGACAAGGGCACGACCCTGACGGGCGGCACCTACGCCAACAACAACGACGTGACGTCCTCGAGCACGATCACGCTGGACCGCAACACCGTCGTCGACAGCACCAGCACGAACGTCACCTACAACATGCGCAACCTCAGCACCGGCGGCCTCACGGCGACCACCGGCCACGGGTTCACGCTGGGCTTCACCGGCACGACCACGTTGACGGCCCCCTCCACGCTGACCGTCACCGGCGCGCTGGCGCTCAACACGGTGACCGGCAACTTTGCGCTGACAAAGGCGGGCGCCGGCACGCTCTCCCTCACCGGCGCAAGCAACTACACCGGCGCGACGACTATCAGCGCTGGCACCTTGCTACTGGGGTCAAGTGGCGCGTTAGGTTCTACGCCCGTTGTCACGCTTGCAGCCATTGGAACGCTTGACGGAAATGGTCAGACGATCAGCACCTCGGTGCGCGGGACGGGGACCATTACAAACGCGCTTGTTCTGGCGTCAGGCGCGAATATTTGGCCGGGATCCACGCTGAATGGAGCCACTCCAATGACCGCTGATGAAACATTGAACGCATCGGCGACACCCGCTATCAACTTTACCAACGGTAAACTCAAAGCCGTTGTCACCGTCACAGGAGGAGGCGTAGTACACAGCCAGATTTTAAACATTGCTTCGGGCGGCACAGTCACGCTGGGTTCCAATTCGACCCTGTCGCTAGGCGTCGGAACGGGTGCCTATACCGCTATGGGCAATGTCGACATTCCGATCATTACAGGGGTCCTCACCCAATCCGTCATCACAGCGCCGTTTACCAACATATTGGGGCTTCCCAGCGGCATGACAGTCGTCTACAAACTCAACAACGTGGATTTGGTTGGAGCTCCCAGCAACCTTAATCCGGCGGACTCGTTGTACATTCGAGCTATGGGCACCGTCACCCCCGTCAAAATCGCCAACTTCGCCGCGAAATCCGAAGGCGCGGGCGTGAACGTGTCGTGGACGGCGGTCTCCGAATACCAGAACGCCGGTTTCAACATTTACCGCCGCGCGTTTGAACGCTCAGAATGGGTGAAAGTGAATCCCGCCTTGATCGCCGGACGCATCACCAATCCCGACGAGAAAAAGTATGCGTACGTTGACTGGGCATCAGCAGGTATGTTTGAGTACAAGCTTGAGAGCGTCGATTTGTCTGGTGGTCGCGAAGAGTATGTCAAGCTCAGCAATGTGGTCGATATCGATTGGATGTCGGAACCCAGTGATGTCTCGGATGGGGTGATCGACTCCGCGATCCGCAGCATTGACATGGAAGTCAGCGCTCAAACCGCTCAGCGTGTTGAAAAGATTTTTGCTGCGGTGAGAACAGCCGATGCGAATGCGGGTCAGAAGACGAACGCGTCCGACAAAGTCACTGTGCGCGAGTTTGATGCGCGCTCGATTTCCGTTGTCTCTGTAGCGAACAATGTCGTCGATCGCAGCGTTGTAAGCGCGGCGAAAGTCCTGCTCCCTGCGGTAAGTGTCCGCTGGTTCTCGTCGGGCCGAATCGATACGTCTTCCAATTTCACTGCTGCGAAAGTCACATACAAAGATGCCGGCGTGATGCTGATTCCGCAGGCGTCTATGCCGGCTGGTTTCGATCTCAATCAAGTTTCAATTCAGCGCGAGGGCCGCAATATGAATGCGCTGGCGAAAGTGCAGGGCGGATTGATGGTTTACGCCCCGGGGTACAAAGATAACTACACGGACAAGGACGCGCTCTTCCTGCGCAAAACAACCCATCCGACAAGCACCGGAACTCCGTCTACCGCAACCGGGTTGTTCTCAAGCGCGATGCCGGTCAATGTCACGTCTTCAAACGTAGTCAAAAACGACTACCATGACGTCTACTTTGATTATGGATTCCGCCCCTACTCATTCGAACCGTGGTTCTCAAACAAGTATCTGACTCAGGGCAGCACCCAGGATTTCACGGTCAGTCTGCCGAATGCCGTGAATAGTGCTGCCAATCTGGTTGTCAATGTTTGGAGCCTGACGTCGAGTGAATCCGTGACCCCTGATCACGGAATACAAGTACTCGTGAACGGGCGAGCCGTTGGCGAAGCAAGTTGGGACGGTGGTGGCAAGATGCTCCAGATTGCATTCACGTTACCGGCTGGTGCATTGAAATCCGGCGATAATACGGTGAGTTTGATCACGCCGACCCTCTCGGGTCAAGATTCTCAGATCGCGCTCCTGCATTCGATCAGCGTGAGCTACACACGCGCATTGGATGGATCAAGGCCGATTGAAATAACGAATAGTACGAACACGACAAGCCAGTACGAATTGTACAACGTTCCCAATGACGGCGCATGGGTTGTCGATGCTCGATACCCTGACCGCGCATCCCTGGTTCCCACCGAAACGCAGCTACAAGCCGATGGCACGTTGCGCTTGCGCTTCGCCGCCGCCGCGGGTGGTAGCGGAAAGTTCATTATTGTTCCAGTTGGCCAGGAAAACAAACCACTGACTATCAGTGCTCGTCAGATCAAGCCGTTCAAGTTAAATGGAACCTACCTCGCAACCGGCCCCGCGCAATTTGCATCCGGCGTGCAACCCTTGTTGGCGAAGCGCTCCAAAGAAGGAATTCGCAGCGCATTCGTGGATCAGGAGCAACTCTTTGATTACTACAACTATGGTCGCTACGGTCCGGATGGCATTCGCAATGCGGTGCGTTCCGTCCGCCCGAGCTATCTGCTGTTGGTCGGAAGAACGACGTATGACTATCTGAATTACGGCGGAGCGAACGTCGATCCGTTGTGCCCGGCGTTCTTGGTCTCGACAACCTTCTGGGCTCAGACCACATCAGACAGCGCGTTCGGGGATCTGGGTCGTGGATATCCGGAAATTGCTGTGGGCAGATTGCCGGTTAACAACACAAGCGAGCTGGCGGGCGCGGTCAATCACATCGTCAACTATAAAGGCGTCCCGGCGTCCGGCGTTCGCTTGCATGCTGTCGCCGACAAGACCGATCCTTTGGTAGCTGATTTCGGAGCACAGCTCGACGCGATGTTGAAGGTCAATCATCCTGAAATATCGTGGCAGGAAAATTACCTAGAGAAAACGTACGCAACAGCGCCTGAAGTCACCGCCGCGATGAAAGTCGCGGCGAACGGTGGTTCGGATTTGATCCTGTACTCCGGCCACGGAAACGCAGCGCGCTTGGGAGCGTTCGATCCGAGAATCTTGGATCAGACAAGTGTCCAATCTTGGACAGGAAACACAGTGCTTATTCAGGCAACTTGTACTGCGAATTGGATGGCGAAGAATGTTGAAGATTACAAGAGCATCGCAATACAAGCGCTGACACAGCCGCAGGGCGGAATCTCAGCGAGCATCGGGACCTCAACATACATGAATCCCGACGTGGCAACCGCGTTCATGAACCAACTCTTGAAGAATACGAACGGAACGGGCGCTCGGTGGGGCACAGTGCTTTTGAAGACGCAACAATGGGCCGGCAAGCAATCTGGCAGCGCGTTCTATAACGACCTGATGGCTACTGAACAATTGTTCGGCGATCCGGCGATGCCGGTGTTTGCACCCAATGCAGTCCCAACGACGACAACAGGCGCATCACCGAATGCTACGGGAACATTTTAATCACATCCTTCAGTTGAAGAAAATTTTTGAAACCAAATTAAGGATCAAACAATGCGTTGGGAAAAAAATGTGGATGTGATGTGGGAAGAACTCGACGGTCAAGCGCTGCTGATTGACACGCGTAATGGTGTACGCTGGACGTTGAACACTGCGGCAACAGCAGCCTGGAAACTCTGCGACGGAACACGTACTCTCGCAGGAATGGCGCGCCTGCTTCGCTACAAACGTGAACACCTCGCACACTTCTGTCAGCAGTTTGAAGTTCTCGGAATGTTACAAAGACACGGCTCCCTCAACCTCGGTCCTGCCGCTCTTTATTCACCAACGTCGAGTCCGTTCAGTTTCCAATCTATTGGCGTCGGCGCGCCATCCCGTCGCCGCCCTTCCCCACGCGGCAACAGTGGGCCGGGTTGATGTTTGATGATCATTCATTTCACGCACTGCATGCGTGTTGGCAGGTGCTACGCAGGCAATGCGAAGCGTCAGCGATTCAGATTCGAGGGCTGTACCGTTGATGTTCAACAACTATAAAAGCACCGGCTTCACGTCCACTTCGACTTGTGTGGCAGCGTTCATTGTCCTTGTGATGATCTTTCTGTTCCTGGATCAGAACGAGCTCACGACGATCGCTCCAGCCACCCGCATTCCATGGACTACATCGCACGTACATGGCTCTCCAGAACCGCCTCCGCCTTTCGAAACTCGGCGCGTGTTTCCGAAACTCACGTTTCAATTTCCGGTTGATATTGCGTTCATGCCTGGCAGTAATCGGATCGTCATTGCGCAGCAGCGCGGCACGCTGTTTTCATTTCCAAACGATCCCAACGTCGATCACGCGGATATCTTTCTCGACCCGTCCGAATTGCAGAATCTCGAAAAGATTCCTGGTTGCAAAGGCATGGGCGAAACTCTCGCAGTCACGTTTCATCCGAACTTTCAGCAAAACCGATATTGCTACGTCAAGTATTGCCTGGATTACAAGAAGCGAGCGCCGAATCACGAGAACGGTTCGCGTGTTTCGCGATTCACCGTCACAAATACAGATCCGCCGCGCATCGATGCGAAAAGCGAAGTCATTGTTCTTGAATGGCTCGAGGGTGGTCACAACGGCTGTAGCCTCAAATTTGGCCCCGATGGATTTTTGTACATCACGACCGGTGACGCAGGAACTCCCGTGCCACCCGATCCCTTCAATACGGGGCAGGACATCAGCGATTTGCTCAGTTCCGTATTGCGGATCGATGTGGATCATCCCGGTCCTAATAACAAGGCGTATTCAATCCCTGCGGACAATCCGTTCGTCGCGTTCCCAGGAGCTCGTCCGGAAGTGTATGCGTATGGCCTCCGAAATCCGTTTCGCATGAATTTCGATTCCAAGACCGGCAACCTGTGGCTGGGTGATGTGGGTTGGGAATTGTGGGAGATGATTTATTGCGTCAAGCCTGGCGGTAACTACGGCTGGAGCATCATGGAGGGTCCGAATCCTGTTTTTCCCAATGGCAAGCGCGGTCCCACAGAAATTTCAAAACCCCAAGCCGCTCTCTTTCACACTGAATCCGCATCGATTACAGGCGGTCTTGTGTATCGAGGAACGAAGTTTCCGGAAATGTACGGCCACTACATTTTCGGAGACTGGCAGACCAGTAAGATGTGGGCTGCAAAATGTTCTGGGCCGAAAGAAGATGCGCTTGAACCGCACCGAGAAATCGCGCAAACCGATCAGCGCATCGTGGCGTTCTGCGAAGACCCCGATCACGAACCCATCATCGTCGATCACGGAGGTGGCGGACTGTACCGCTTGGAGCGCAATCCCGCAGCAGGCCGCACGGTGGAATTTCCGCTGAAATTGAGCGAGACAGGGCTGTTTGCGTCATTGAGTGATCAACGGCCCGCGGCGGGAGTCGTGCCGTTTTCCATCAACGCGGAGCAGTGGTTGGACGGAGCAACGGCTCAACGCTTCGTAGCCACTCCCGGAAACACACGCGTACAATGGGGCTTCGATATATTTGGTTCCGACAAGCGAATTGTCTGGCCCAAAGACAGCGTGCTCGTCCGGACGCTATCGCTTGAGATGACGGTCGGAAATCCATCGACTAAAAAGCATGTCGAAACGCAGTTGCTTCATTTCGATGGCCGACAATGGCAGGGCTATTCATATGCTTGGAATGATGCGCAGTCCGATGCCGAATTGGTCAGTGCGACGGGCAGCGAAAAAGCCTTCGACATCGTCGATTCGTCCACGCCTGAAGGCATACGGCATCAATCGTGGCGCTTTCAATCCAGAACGCAATGCTTGACGTGTCACAATATCTGGAGCAATTACACGCTGGCATTCAACGAGCCCCAGTTGGATCGAATCAACGGTATGCGGCAACAAGCTGGGACTCCGATCCCGATCAATCAAGCCCGGACATTTAAGGAATCAGGACTGCTGTTGGACACGATTCCACAAAAGAGTACCGAACAATTGACACTCACGAATCCGTACGACAACTCCGCCGATCTCAACGAACGCGCTCGCTCATATTTGCACGTCAATTGTTCGCATTGCCATCGCTGGGGCGGCGGTGGAACAGCACAATTCGACGTACGAAAAGAATTGAACGCAGAAGCGTTGAAAGCAATTAATGTCCGTGCCGTGCTGGGAGATTTCGGGCTCGACGATGCAAAATTGATCTGCGCTGGTGACCCCAATCGTTCTGTGATCATGTATAGAACGTCCAAACTCGGACGTGGACGCATGCCGCAAATCGGGTCGGAACGTGTCGATGAGAAAGGCACACACCTGCTGCGGCAATGGATCGCGAGTTTAAAATCAGAAGCAAAAGAGCCGACGGCAACCGATACTAGCCGTTCCCATCAGAAAGATTTGCAGACGATCAAATTGGAAACGGTAACAACCGGCGCCCAGAACGAGGCGCTGGAAAGACTACTCGGTAACCCCTCCGGTGCCCTCACTTTGTTGGGCGATATTCAATCCAATCGACTCAGTGAAACAGCGCGCAAAATCGCGCTTGAAAAAGCCATCGTGTCGCCAAACGAAAATGTTCGCGATCTCTTCCGCCGATTTGATCCGCGAGAGCGATCCATTGTGCGACTTGGCACAACGATTGATCGTTCAAAAATCACCGCAATGCCGGGCAATGCGGTGAAAGGCCGGGCCGTTTTCGAATCGGCAACGAGTGCTGCTTCCTCCGGAGGAACGGTCGGGCTGTGCTCAAGCTGCCATCGCATCAACGGCCAAGGCAATGATTTCGGACCCGACCTTTCGCACATCGCCGCGAAGTATACGAAGGCCCAATTGCTTGAGAACATTCTGGAACCATCCAAGACAATCGCAGATGGATTCGCAACATACATGCTCAAGAAAAAAGACAGCGAACGCATTTCCGGATTCTTGGTGAGCAGATCCGATCGGGAAATCGTTCTCCGTGATCCACAAAAGATCCACCACATACCGACGGCGGAAGTTGAGAAACTGATTCCCCAAACGGTTTCAGCCATGCCCGAGGGGCTCCTGTCAAACTTGACCGAACAGGAAGCAGCGGACTTGTTGGAATACTTGAGTACGTTAAAATAATGATCTCGATGATTATTCGCTCGACATAAGTCCTGGTCTTACGAATTGCCTTCAGCACCCTTATTTTCGAGTGGTTTTGGTGGCTTTGGATTTGTCGCGGGCCAAATCGAATCCCTGATGATGCATGCCCTTGGCGTCCGCAGCCGCCACGGCGCTGGCGGATCCAAACGACGACAAGCCAGCGGCGATGGCGATGTTGAAGCGCGGCTCAACTTTGACGTTGTAGGGTGGATCGGTATTGACCAGTTGGATTATTGCGCCGTTGAGCAACGTGTCGAGGTCTCGAGGGCTGGATGAATCGCCGCACATCAATCGGTAATTTCCAAGAATCCAGATGTCACCGCGTTGCGTGGTGACTTGGTCTGGCGGCAGCGGAACCGATTGGATCATCACCTCCTCCAACGACCCCGACGACATGGGCAACCAGGTTAATTGGATTGCGTTTTGAGGAGATGCATGGGTGGCGGGTTCCGAATGAACAAGAATTCCCTCCCTGCACTCACGCTTTCTGTGTAAATCGTGAGACAAGGGCGGGATTTCTTGTCGCTGACTCGATTCACCCCAGCAAGCTGGAGTGGGCCAGCCGCTCGTATCTTGTACTCCCATATGAGGCGTCCACATGCTGATTCGCTATACCGTGAGGCAGTCACCTTTAGCCGACCTCAGGCTGGTCTGTTTCCACGAGTCTGGCCATGCAATCGTCGGCGCCATTCTCGGGTTGAACCCAAAGTTCGAGATCATTCCCACGGGCAAAAAGAACGATCCGCACGACAAGGCTTTTAGAGGTCAGACGGGTTACTTCGGTCCAGGGACGCAGGAACTCGACGCCGTGGCTTGCTGGGCCGGGCCGATCGCCGAGTGTAAATTCTTGGGCGAGGCATTCTCGGACTACGAACATGTGCGAACGGCATGTTCGTATACCGATAAGAAGAGCATCATGGAGCACTCATACCCGGAGCAGACGTTCGCTCGTGCCCTGTCGATGGTCATCGAACACTGGCCCCGCATCACCGCAGAGGCGGAGGCGGCAATCGAGGATTCCAAGACAAGGTTCGCCGAGCACCTCTAAGCGCCCTCTCTTACGAATCGCAGCACACTGCTGAAGGGCCAGGAATGCTCATGCGTTTGATCGTCGTTTGCCTTTGCGTCTCATTCGCTCTTCCCGGTTTTCTATGGGCGAGGAGAAACCCAGCTTCCGCACCGACGCCTATGGGCCGGTGCGAGGCGCTTGAGTTGCGCAAGAAGAACCCTGAACGCGAAGCCATCAGTATTTTGGGAAGATGTCCGGAGACGGGAAGCGTTCTTCTAAATGGCCGTCTGTGTATTCCTCCCGTGGCACCGCGTCATCGGGCCAGTTCATCGGTCGGATTCGGACGATCCTCCCGGGACGAATGCCCTCAATGATCTGGTCTACCTTGATTTTGATTTGAATCCCACTGCTACCCAGCGGGATCTCTTTGTCCTGCTTCATCACGTCCAGGATGGGGCCCGAGATGGCCACCAAGGAATGCCGAACCCACCCATACTCATGTTTTAAATTCGCTTCGGACGCAGCGATCTGTCCATCGATGCCCTTCTTGAAATCGGCGTAGAGGGAGGGATCCATACCGCCGAACAAAGTCGCGGTCACTGTGGCACTGCCGAACTTGCCATACTCGACGTCATCCACCCACGCGGGCATCCAGCGGCACCGGATCAGCTCCCGATGCACCTCGATCTGGTGCTGGGTGGCGCGCTGCATCGCCGTCTCATCCAACCAGATATCTGAGATATGAAGCCGATTGCCAACACGTCGCTCCCAATGCCCATCCGGTTTCCACGTGATTCCCAGCTGGACGACCTGCCCCCCGAGGGATTTCTTCCCGTCGGCAGGCCACAGGCCTTCGGCAATCAAGTCCTCGAGCCCGAGTTGCTCGCGACCGCGCCAAAAGCGGGTGGCCGCATCGATGGTCATCTGTTTTTCGCCTTCCTTGCCCTCTCCGCCTGCCTTGGGTTCACGATTGGCAACGATCATCCCTTGTTTGTTTCCCTTAATCTCCACCTCCTTCAACC
>Ga0194061_1002473_pt1 | contig 10064 bp, 8 predicted proteins | sample SepL2221m_MetaG_FD_163423 | JGI IMG/M metagenome (GOLD analysis project Ga0194061, IMG submission 163423) | Anoxic zone freshwater microbial communities from boreal shield lake in IISD Experimental Lakes Area, Ontario, Canada - Sep2016-L224-21m | ecosystem: Environmental > Aquatic > Freshwater >...
TAACCGAGCACGTCTCAAAATCTTTGGATGAGTTCGGAGGGGATCTGGATCAAATGCACGGCGATCAGCATGAGCACATGCTAAATCAGGTCGGTGAAGCCATTGGTGGCAATGTCGGGGGGGTGATTTCAGTGGTGGGTGAGTTCATGCAAGCGGGTGAAGAAATGCATCAGCTCTTCGACGGCAATCTGGGCCAGATTTTGGACTCGGTTAAGGAAGTTGACAAAGTCATCAAGGAAATCAAGCCAGTGATTGATCTGGCAGAGGCATTGTTTTAATCGGCTGATGAAACACTAAAGGAATCATCATGGCATCGTTCAAAGATATAACGGAAATACAGGGCCAATTGAATGAGCGGGTTGGCGTTCTGCGTGAGGGGTTTGGTGTACTGGAAAGCGACTTTAGCAAACTTCAAAGCGAAGAGGATTCGTTCGAATTTGACCTAGATAGGAACTGCGATAACCTGCTTCGTCATGCGTTGACCGAAGAGGTTGACCGACTGCACAAACTGCAGGAAGAGTGTGCAACAAAGTGTGAGCCCACTGTTCAGTCCTTTAAGGACCTGACGCACGCATTTGAGGAAGAAACCAAGGGGCTGGGTGATCATGTGGACCAACACCGGGATGGGCACCACGCCCTGCATCAGGAAATGGTCGCATTTTCAGGGGAAATTGAGCAAGCCGGCGGCGAACTTGATCACGCAAAAGACGAGTTTATTGGCCAGGTCGCCCAAATGGCGAATGAGTTGAATGAACTTGCCGAGAAAGCTTTTGCGACAGGCGGCAATCTTGCGCACAGCATTCAGGAGACACAGACACAGGTCATTCAAAAGGCATCTGGCGCTTTCAAAGACCTATTGGGTACGCATATAGATACTTTGTTGCCTGGGCATTTTGAGCAGACACTTTCGAATTTGACACATGCGGTGAGTGACTTGGGTAGTCAATGCAATACCGTGAGTACCTCATTCCAGCACGAGCTTGAAACGTTGTTGCAACACGTAAGCGAAAACACCACCCACGAGGTTCAAAGCAAGGTCCAGGAGAAATTCAACAAACTCATCCATGAGGCGGTGGCGTTTTTGGCAGAACAGATTGTGGAGTCGATTGCTGCTACCACGGCCGGGGCAGCGATTACTGGAGCCATGTCGCCGATTCTTCCAGAACTTGCTGCGCTCAAGGCGGCGACCGAGATTATCAAAGACGCCATCGCAGCGCTCAAGGCTCTTGAAGACGCCATCGGACTCTAACCTCCTCATCGCTAACATCTAACACAAAGGTTTATCATGGCAACGCACACCCATGTTCAAGTCGATACGCATGCGGAATCGGAAGAGTTCAATGCCATCATTCAGGAAGGCCACAGCATTCTGGCGCGAATGGATGAAGTCAAGCAGCGGTTTGATGCCGTTGGCCATAAGGTTGAGCAACTCAATGGTGCTGTGGAGCACTCCAAAAGTGTGTTGGCTACGGCGAGCAAACATCTTGAAGACGCAGTACACCATACTATTGACAACATGAGTCAGTTGGTAAACACCTGCGAAACCGAGCACCACGATACGTACAACAAAATGGATCAATGGGCTGCGGAAATCAAGTCAGCCATGGAACATTTTGAGCAGAGCGCCAAACTTGCACAGACAGCAGTAGACCATTCCAAGACAACGTCTCAGCAAATGATGGAGCAGGTCAAACATACAGCGCATTCATTTGTTGAGAGTGCCAAGGACAGGGTTCACAACCTTCATGATCATGTGGTCGACCTGGGCAAGCAATTCGAGTCTCAGGCACATCCAGCAATGACCGGTTTTGACGAATTTTTGTCCCACATGAAGGATCAGTCGGAGACTTTTGCGCATAACGCCCATGACCATGTCGAACAATTTCAGCACCAGCTCGATTCAGTTGTGCATTCAGACCTTATCAATCCGATGGTTGAACACGCGGGGCAGGCAGCGCAGTTTTTGGCAGCGGTTGGTCATGAAGATGTCGCTGGAGCAGTTACTGGCTTGATGTCGCAGGGGCGCGAAATTCTGGAAGATGGCGTCAAGAGCGTTGTGAGTGATTTGACTGACGCAGTAGGGCGCGAGATTGACGCCGTAACGGATGCCATGCACAAAGCCGGCGGTGAGAACGAAGCTGTGCGAGAGGCGCTCAAGCCGGTTTTTGACATCATTGACAGCCTGATCAGTCCGATCGAAGAAACCATTGGTAACGTCAGAAGCGTCGCTTCAGCGGTCGGTGTAGACATTTAGACCTAGCACTAAAAATTTCCGGGGGATACAAAATGGCGTCATCAGTTCAAGCAACCGTTCATGCGCAGCTTCAGGCATTCAAGTCTGCGCTGGAGCAGGCCAATCAGCACCTCGTCGAGGTAGAGTCGCTGCTCGACAATCTTGATCAGGAGTTCGATTCCTTTTCTGCACATTTGCAGACAGAAACAGAACAGCACGTGGGGAGATTGCATACATTGACAAGTCAATGTCATTCGCTCGATGGGGAACTGACCCAAGCGTTTACTGAATTGGGAGAGGCTCTGACCGCGACTGAAGATACGAGCGCACCGTGTGTGGAAGAGACAGTGAAACACATCTCCGAGCTCCAGCATGACAACGATGGGCTGGTCCAGAAGATCGATGAGGCTGACCACAGTGTGGAACAATTGGTTCAGGAAGTTGGGCATCTTGCCGATGACACGAGCCATAAAGTTAACGATGCTGCACACCATATCGTCGATACAGGGCATCAGGCGGCGAATAAGTTCGGAAATGAATTGGTGCACCACGTTGCGGAATTGCATCAGAAGGTTGAACAGACGTTTCATACCTTCGAGCAGGAAGCGAATAACCACTTGCACGATTTGGAGCAGGAAGTCGGAAGCTACTCTCAGCATATTGGGGAGCAGGCGCAACATTTTGCGGAGCAAGCACAAAGCGCTGGCAATGGGGTCAAGGACAAGTTGGTTTCCAGCGTCAGTGATCTTGAAAATGGGGTCATGGGACATCTTGGAGATTTGGGTCAGAACATCCAGCATTTTCACGATGACTTCATGAAGCTCTCTGAGTTCATTACCAGCCTTTCGACGGAGGGTATTGAAGTGGTAAGCGAAGTGGGTCACGCCATAGACACGGTTAACGTGGGTCTCAACGGAGTTGTAAAGACAGTCACTAATGTGAAAGAAATATTAGATGAGATTGGCCTCTGAGTGACGGGGTACTATGTTGTGGCTTCCTGGAGTGCTTTGGGCGGCAAATTTGGATTGACCTAAGAAGGAATGGTAATGAAAACACGCCAGACGGCACTTGCAATTTTTAGTTTGTTCGGAGCTGCACTGTTTGGTTGTGCCGGAAACAGTGTGACAGATGTTCGGCAAGATGTTGTCAAGGCTGCTATTGAGGTCAAGAACAGCCCGGAAGCCCCGGTGCAGCGGACCATAACCAATTTCGATGATGCGTTGGTATGCATGGATATGCTGTTGATCGACAATGGAATTCGTGACGTGGTCGTTCTGACAGAAGATCTCGTTGACAATACTAAACGAGCCAACGTTGGCACGCGGGACATGTTGATTTCTTCCGTATCTGATATGACACGAAGAAGTCGGGCAATTCGACTTGTCACTTTTGGGAGCGATGTCAAAAACCTACAGGACTGGCTTAAAAACTCTGGTGGTCACCAGAATGTCTACAACTTTCAGCCTGAGTACAACATCAGGGGGTCGCTTACCCAAATGGATGAAGGCCTTGCGTCAGGACAAGTCGCTCTGAATGCACAGTTGGGGCCTATTAGCGGCGGGAAGCAGGGGGGTGCCACTACAGCACTTGTTGGCTTGGACCTAAGCATCATGAGTACCAAAACCATGGAGTTGTTACCTGGAGTGACTTCGCGAAATTCAGTGATGCTTCAACGATCTAGCGAGAGTAGTAATGTTGGGGTTTCGGTTGGTGGTCAACAACAGCAGGGCCAGCAACAACCTCAACCTCAACCAGCGGCAGGCGGTGGGGCTATGCAAGGCACCATGGATAACAAGACTTTTGGAATCAGTTACAACTTTAGCGTCAATCGTTCAGAAGGAGTGGGTGGTGGCGTTCGCAACCTTGTCGAATTGGCGAGCGTTGAATTGTTCGGAAAATTGCTGCGCATACCTTACTGGCAATGCCTCGGTGTACCGTCTTCGCATCCAATGGTTAAACGCGAGATTGGGGATTGGTATTTCAATTTGGTGGAAGAAGGAAAACTGGTCAAGTACATGCAAAACCAGTTGCGGATCATGGGTAGATACAACGGACCTGTTGATGGGAAGCCCAATAGAGAATTTGGTGAATCTCTCAAGTCTCTTGCGGCCGCAAACAAGATGCCGCCACCTCAAACGGTGGATGAGCAAATGTTTTCCCTGATCGTGAATTTGCCAAACAAGAATGTCAAGCGAAGTAGTAAGCAACTGGCTTTTTTGTCTGACGACGAAATTCTCAAGAAGTTTGCTGTAAAAAGTATCCCTAAACAGCCTGGAACAAAGGTCGCGACGCGGTCTATCAATTTGGCCGAAGAGTCTTCCTGGAGGCCAATCGGTGTTGAGTTCACGGGGACAAGCCTCGCTAAGAAACCACGCATCGGTGATCCATTGAGCCTTACCGTAAAGACCAATCAGGATGCCTACTTGTATTGTTACCTGACTTCTGAAAAAGACCGCTCCACTATGCGGATTTTTCCGAACCCAGTCAATTCAGATCCTTGGGTTGGTGCCAATCAGGAAGTTGTTGTTCCTGGCGATCCGAGTATTGGAATCAAGGTTACCGGTACTTTGGATTCGGTAGCCTGCTTTGCGTCAGACAACGATCCTGCGTTGTCCGTTGGACGTGATCATGTTGGGGCTATCGAAATGCAAAAGCGCACTTTGAACATGATTCGCGCATCAATTGGTACTAGCGCTGACGCGCGATTTGGTGAAGCACGATTTGTGATCAACCGGAGATAAAGATGAAGAATGGAGCGAGATCGCGTGCTACCAATTTCCCCCTGTATTTGGTAGCCGTGGCAATCTTTGCGCCCTGGGTCGCCATTGCAAGTGAATCTGAAAAAGAAGCGCAGTTGAAGGTTCCGCAACCAATTTTGGAGCAAAAACCCGCTTTTACTCCGGTTGAACGACCAATGCCGAGTAATGAAGTTGCAGGGTCATACCAGATGCGCTGCTGGCAAAGAGGGCAGCTACTTTTTACGGAGGGTAATCTGAGAGACCCAACGATCGCGGCGTTGCGTGGGCGAATCGTGTCTTTTAACGAAAATTCTGACAGTGCAACCCATCTTGTTGAAGTGGCAGAGTCTTTGTGTCTTATCAAGCGGCGAAAAGGCAGTAAGTAGGCTTGTGCCAGTAATCAATATTCAAAAGAAGCGATAGTTTGTTTCATGTTCAGCTCCTGTGTGCGAATGTGATGACAGACCAATCCGTAATACAGCACTGAAAATACTGGTTTGAACAGGTATAAATCTTATGATTAATGATCAAAATGCGCCCAGCTTTTTTGAAGAGCCACCAGAACGTGCAGGAGTAGACGCACGTGCCCTACCAGTTGGGTACAGGATCAATGAGTTTGAAATTCAGGACGTATTGGGTAGCGGAAGCTTTGCAATTGTTTATCGCGCCCATGATCACTCTCTCAATCAGACGCGAGCAATAAAGGAGTATCTTCCACGAGGATTGGCAGCTCGATTTGATAACAACGCTATAACAATCCTTTCAAAGAAAGATGAAGCTGCGTATAGCACTGGGTTGGCTGGTTTTATTGAAGAAGCGCGTCTGCTTGCGGGAATAAATCACTCTTCGGTAGTGCGCGTCTATCGGTGTATCGAGGCAAATCGCACCGCCTACATGGTGATGGATCTGTGTGTTGGGGAAACGCTGGAGCAGCGTATTGAGCGGGAACCTCAGTTCGACGAAAAGTGGATCAGGGATTTTCTTTTCTCCCTTTTGAGTGGGGTCGAGGCGCTGCACTCCACCAGAATTCTGCATCGTGACATCAAGCCTTCGAATATTTTCCTGGCCGACGGCGAGCGTCCAATCTTGATCGATTTTGGCTCAGCGCGGCAGCAGACGAATGACGAAGTTCAGCGGCCAATGACGGCAATGGTCACTTACAACTACTCCGCTCCGGAGCAATGGGATAGCACCGGCCAGTTTCCGCAAGGCCCCTATTCGGATATTTACTCCATTGGAGCAACTGTCTATGAAATGGTCGTGGGTCGCAAGCCCAGCGCAAGCAATACGCGACTGCTTCGGGATCTACTAGTTCCGGCTGCCGATCTCGGTAAGGTCAAGTACTCAAACAGGTTTTTGGCGAGTATTGACAAGGCGATGAGAATTGGCGTCAAAGACCGTTACCAAAACGCACGAGAGTGGCTCGACGATTTGGGTACCAACAGCGCCGTGGGAGGGGCAACGGCGGGGAAGAAATCGGGAATGACGATTATTCTTGCTTCGGTGGCTGTAGTTGTGGTCTGCGGGGCGGCGTATGCATTCATGCATCGAAGTGGCTCACCTGTTGCTGATGCTACATCGGCGGCGGTTAAGGCGGACGGATTTTCACCAGGAGGTCTTATTCGGGACTGTCCAAGTTGCCCTGAAATGGTGGTTGTGGAAAAAGGCAGTTTTCAGCAAGGGGGGAGTGGAAACGGGGCAAGTCCTGACGAACTCCCACGGCATGCTGTGAAAATTGCATCTGAGTTGGCGATCAGTCGCTTTGAAATCACCAAGGCGCAGTTCAGTGCATTTGTCAACGCATCTGGGTATAACTTTGGTGGAGACCCATCCTGCGACAAGAAGTTACCGGATGGAAATGTGCGAAGTTGGAAGTCGCCCGGTTTCACGCAACGCGATGATGAGCCTGCGGTGTGCATTAGCTGGTTTGATGCCAATGCCTACGCACAATGGATGAGCCAGGTCACGGGCAAGACCTATCGGTTGTTATCGGAGTCGGAGTGGGAATACGTTGCGCGTGCCGGTAGTGATGCAGCTGTCCCGTGGGGTGCAGACGAGGCCAAGGTGTGTGAGTATGCCAATCTGGCGGACGAGTCTTTTGCACAGCGAACAGGTGCCAAAGTGGCGTTCAAGTGCAATGACCTAAGTCCGTACACTGCGCCGGGAAGCACCTCGCTTCGCCAAAACAGGTTTGGAATACATGACACGATCGGCAATGTGGCGGAATGGGTTGCAGACTGCAAGGCGGATGATTACACGGGTGCGTCAACTGATGGTTCTGCTGTTACGAGTGCTACGTGTCAGAGTCGTGTGTATAGAGGGGGCGCGTTCAACTATGCAGCAGCAGATGTACGATTCAGCTCGAGAGAGGCGATTCCACCGGGTCAACGCAGGCCTTTCATTGGTTTGCGATTGGCGCGTGAGCTAACGGTAGCCACGCTTGTCAAAGATGAAACTGCGGCGAAGAAATGAAAATATTGACTCTGTTTCTGACTTTCTGGTTGTGTGCAATTGCAGGGGGCAATGGGCTCGCTGCCCCCATTGACTTTGAAGGCACTAGTGGTCCTAAAACTCCAGCCAAAAAGAAGGACGATGAAATTCGAAAGGCATTGGCGGAGGCTGCTTCAACGCGTGTTGAAAACATTGTGCAGATTGCCGCAGGTGGAAACCATACGGTTGTATTGCGCAAGGATGGTGTGGCACTGGCGTGGGGAGAAAATTCATCGGGTCAGCTCAATGGCACGTTTGGCAAAGACAGTAGCAGTCCGGTTGTTGCACCTGCTGGGCCTTACGACAGGATCGCTGCCGGTGGGAGTTTTACCGTAGGTGTAAAGCGTGACGGGACGCTTTGGGTGTGGGGCCAGCAGGTTGCTGGCGGCGATGCCACTGGAAAGAGATCTGAACCAAGAAACGTGCCGATAGCGGGGCATATTGCAGACATTGCGGCTGGCGGGCAGCATGTGCTGGTTCTGATGACTGATGGTGCCGTGTGGGCTTGGGGTGGTAATCAGTTTGGACAAGTCGGTGATGGAACAACGGTTCCGCGTTCCACACCAATGCACATCGGCACCGGGTTTTCAAAGATTGCTGCTGGAGCTGCGCATAGTCTGGCAGTTAGTCTTGAGGGCGTGCTTTATGCGTGGGGTAATAACGAACTGGGTCAGGTTGGGATTGCCAAACTGGATGATGTGACTACACCTAGGGAGATCGGACGGGAATTTGCTTCCATCGCCGCCGGACGCAACCATAGTCTGGCGATCAAACGCAACGGTTCACTGATGGCTTGGGGTGACAATCAAAGTGGTCAACTTGGAATTGCGTCAGCGAGTCCTCAGACACTTCCTGTCAAAGTTGCTGATGGCAATGACTGGGTTGTAATCGCAGCGGGCGGCAACCATTCGCTAGGTTTGCGCGCAAAGGAAGGGCTTTTCGCCTGGGGGGCAAACGAAGAGGGACAGCTTGGCTTGGGCACTACGACTAATGCAGCAATGCCGACAAAGGTGGAGGGCGCCTTTGTATCGATCGCGGCTGGGGGGTACCACTCTTTGGCGCGCAAAGACAGCGGTATTGTATGGGTCTGGGGAGCACAACCAAGTGGCAAAGCACTTAGCAGTCCAAGAGCCATGTAATTGGTTCCGTTATTTAAATGGTTTCCAGCCACTGAACGGAAGTCAGCGGATCCTAAATTGAGTCAGGCTGAAACTGTGGTGCAGCACGAGAAAATGCGTCCAGCTCCAGGCAGGCTTGTTCGATACGCTGGATGGTTGGAAACGCATCCAGCGGCGTATCAAAGCGTCGCGAGTTGGCGATTTGGGGAATTAGACAGCAATCGGCCAGGCCCGGCGTGTTGCCATGACAATATTTGCCTGTTGCAGATTCGTTTACTAGTGTGGCTTCAATCGCCGTAAACCCCAATGTGATCCAGTGCCGGTACCAAGTTGCCTTGGTATCCTCGTTGACCTTCAAGTCGTTTTCCAGATAATTCAGCACGCGCAGGTTGTTGAGTGGGTGGATTTCGCAGGCAACTGATTGCGCCAGTGCACGAACGCGTGCGCGGCCCAGCGGGTCGAGCGGGAGGAGCGCGGGCTCGGGATGCGTCTCGTCCAGGTATTCCATGATGGCCAGTGACTGTCCAATGGCGTGACCATCGTCCACTAACGTCGGCACCAGTTTTGCCGGGTTTATGCGTTTGTAGTCAATGCTGTGTTGCTGGCCTCCGTCCTTGAGTAGATGGACCGGAACGTATGTGTAGGGCAAGCCCTTGAGGTTGAGCGCAATACGCACCCGGTAAGAGGCCGAGCTGCGAAAGTAGCTGTGCAATGCGAGCATAGGTGGGCTCCTGTTACGGTACTGGGGATGCTGGCAGCAACGTGCCTCGCACTTCACCAAAGCCTATACGTACAGCCCCCGGCGCCACGCAGGCACCACGAAAGATGACGGTGTCTCCGTCTTCCAGAAAGGTGCGGGGTTCACCTGAAGGCAGTGTCAATGGTTGTTTGCCACCTTTGGATAGTTCCATCAGCGATCCGGCCTCAGCTTCGGTGGGGCCAGACTGAGTGCCACTGCCCAAAAGGTCGCCAGGTTGAAGGTTGCAGCCGTTGACCGTGTGGTGCGCCACCATTTGAGAGACGGACCAATAGGCATCACGAAAATTGCTTTGAGAGAGGCGGTGTTCAGCCATGCCGGTGTTGCGCATAATTTCGCTCTGGATAAATACTTCCAGTTCGATGTTGATTGCACCACTCTCGCGTAGCTCCTGCGAGTCAAGATAGGGCAGGGGCTGTGGATCAATGGCATCGCGCGTCCAAGCTTGGCGGTAGGGCGCCAGTGCTTCCATGGTCACCACCCAGGGCGATAACGTGCTGGCAAAGTTTTTGGAAAGAAAAGGCCCCAGTGGTTGGTATTCCCATCCTTGCACGTCGCGCGCCGACCAGTCGTTGAACAGGCAAATGCCAAACACATGCTGCTCTGCTTGCGCGATCGAAACCGGGCTGCCCAGAGCATTTCCGGGGCCTATGAAAATGCCCACTTCCAGTTCGTAGTCTAAGCGCGCGCTGGGTACCAGCACGGGCTCGGTTGCACCCGGACGCATC
>Ga0194061_1002479_pt1 | contig 10056 bp, 9 predicted proteins | sample SepL2221m_MetaG_FD_163423 | JGI IMG/M metagenome (GOLD analysis project Ga0194061, IMG submission 163423) | Anoxic zone freshwater microbial communities from boreal shield lake in IISD Experimental Lakes Area, Ontario, Canada - Sep2016-L224-21m | ecosystem: Environmental > Aquatic > Freshwater >...
TCTCGCGATGCTCGTCGGCAGCGTGCCGCGCAAGCAGGGCATGGAGCGCAAGGATCTGCTCGGCATCAACGGCAAGATTTTCATCGGCCAGGGCAAGGCCATCCAGGCGAATGCGGCGAAGGACGTGCGCATTCTCGTGGTCGGAAATCCGTGCAATACGAACTGCCTGATCGCGATGAACAACGCGAAGGACGTGCCGGCGGACCGCTGGTTTGCCATGACGCGCCTCGACGAAAATCGCGCCAAGACGCAGCTCGCGAAGAAGGCGGGCGTGGACGTGACCGAGGTGACGAACCTCGCCATCTGGGGCAACCACAGCTCGACGATGTATCCCGATTTCTACAACACGAAAATCGGCACGCGCTTTGCGCCGGACGTGATCAAGGACGAGGCGTGGCTGAAGGGCGAATTCATCAGCACCGTGCAGCAGCGCGGCGCGGCGATCATCAAGGCCCGCGGCCTGAGCAGCGCGGCGAGCGCGGCGAACGCGGCGATTGACACCGCGCGCTCGATCCTGTGCCCGCCCGCGTCGAACGAATGGACGAGCGTGGCCGTGTGCTCGCGCGGCGACTACGGCATCGAGAAGGGGATCATCTGCAGCTTCCCGATCCGCGTGCCCACCCCGGGCGAATGGGAGATCGTGCAGGGAGTTCCGGTGAATGATTTCAGCCGCTCGAAGATTGATGCGACGGTGAAGGAACTTCAGGAAGAAAAGGCGATGGTCGCCGAACTGCTGCCTTCGTAGCTGCGCTTGTAAAAGCGCAGGCACTCTTTTCTCACGACGCAGGATCAGCCCGCGCTTTCACAAGCGCGGCTACGAGGCGTCGGCCTTTCCGCGTGGCGGGAAAGACGGCGCGGGCAGGCCGGGGCCGGGGACTTCGGGGAGGTGCGGGAGATACTTTTTCAGGAAGTATTCGATCACCTCGCGGTTGTGGTGCGGCTTGTTGATTTTCCTCAAAAGCTCGCGCTCCTCGGGCTCGACGCGCCAGCCGCGGATGACGGGCTTGATGTCGGGTTTGATGTTGTCCCGCACGCTCGCTGAGAATGCCGTGGGGCGTCCGCCTTTCGGTGCGTGCATCCAGATCGTGAGGTAGCCCTCGGCGTAATCGGGCCCGGTGTCGTGGCTCGTATAGCGGAAGGTGAGGCTGCGCGGCCAGTCGTCCTCGAGCAGGTGCGAATGAAAGGAGTCCACGAGGATGCCCAGCGGGCTGTAGTTGTGCCCGGTGAATTCCAGGCTACCGTTGCGCCAGTCGAGATGGAGGATTCCGACTTCGACGTGGCCGTCGCGCTGGCGGACGATGTCCACCCAGTCGTCGCACGCCTCCTTGCGGAGAAGGTTATAGCGCGAGATGGATGTCGTGGTGATTTTCGCGACGAGCAATCCGACTGACACGATGCCGACCGCCGCCTGCACACACGCGACGAGGCGCGAAAAGCCGAGCGGCTGGTAGTCGCCGTAGCCGATCGTCGCCTGCGTGACGAAGGAGAAGTAGAGGTAATCATACCAGTGGATGATCTCACCGGCAGTCGGTGCCACGAGGCCGTGCTCCGGCCAGTGGATGGCGAGGAAATGGTAGAGCGCGCCGAAGAGGAAATTTGCGCCGACATTGATCGCGGCGATGAGCCAGAACGGAACCCGATCCAGCAGCAGCGGCGATGTGGACAGCGCCATGGCGCGGCTACTTCAGCGACTGGAGATATTTCAGCGACTCGGGGATCTGCGTCACCGCAGCGGGGCTCTCGTCCTCGATGAAATAGTGCTTCACGCCGGACTTCGCGGCGGCGGAGAGGATTGCGGGCCAGTTCATCTGGCCGGTGCCGAGTGTCACGTCGAACTCTGTGGAGAGCTTGCCGGTCATCACGCCGAGGCGCACCTTTTTCGAAATGTCCTTGAGATGCACGAGCGGCCAGCGGCCGGGATATGTAGAGAGATAGTGCACGGGATCCGCGCCGGGCAGCACGACCCAGAAGATGTCCATCTCGAAAGCGACGGTCTTCGCATCGGTCTTTTCCATCAGCACGTCCATGAAGGTTTTCTTTTCGCCCTCGGCCACGGGTTTGAATTCGTAGCCGTGACAGTGGTAGAAAAATTTCAGCCCGTGCTTCGCGAGTTCCGCGCCCCATTTGTTGAAGTTGTCCGCGGCTTTCGTGGCATCCGCCATGCCGAAGTTTGCGATCTCATGCGGAATCCACGCGATGCCGACATACGCGATGCCGAGCGCCTTTGCGGATTCAATCACCTTCGGCAGATCCTTCTCGAACAAATCGTATCCGAAGTGCCCGCTCACCGCCTTGAGCCCGCGCGCATCGAGCAACTTCCGCAGCTCCGCGGGCGCGGGCGTCGGGTTGTTGAAAGTTTCCACCTCGGTGAAACCGAGCGCCTTCGTCTTATCGAGCGCCGCCGCGGGATCGGGCCGGAAAATGTCGCGCAAGCTGTAGAGCTGAAGCCCGGGGGCGCCTTGGAAATCACCGGCGACGGCGGCGACGGCGAGCGAGAGGAGGGAGAGGAGGATGCGTTTCATCGCGCGCAGGATGAGGGTGTGTGCGCGCGGGGAGCAAGTGCGCAATGGCAGTGGAGAGTGCTCAGTCCTCAGTGCTCAGTCCTCAGAAAGAGACATCGGTCCTGGAACTGAGCACCGAGCACTTTCACGCATCCACGCGCAGCACGCCATCGCACAGGATTTTCGCGCGCAGCCCGCCGTGCCCCTTCAGCGCCTCCTCAGCGCCTTCGGCGAAAGCATGGTTCATCCAGTGGCACGGCGCGCTCTCCTGCGTGCCGAGGAAACGCACGCCCTGGACTTCAAACTCGATGCCGATCAGCGAATTTAAATCCACGCCCTCGGTGATAATGTTGCGCCGGAAAATCTCCGGCCCCTTTCCGACCACGCTGAATTTTTCGATCATCCGCTCATACACCTCCCACTCGAAAAACGTGACCTGCCCCTTGTAGTCGTCCTTGAAGTCGAGATACCGGTCGCCCTCGATCCCCCGCCCCGCGAGCATCCGCGCCTCGCGCACATCGAGTGATGCATGCCCGCTTGGAGGCTTGCCGTGGTGTCCCACGAAATTGTGGCCGGGGCTGATGAAGATGTGGCGGATGCGCATGGCGCAAAGCTTGCGTCGTCGCGCCCGTGCGCTCAAACGGAATTCATGTCACACGCCGCAGTGCTGCTCGCCGGTGGAAAATCGTCGCGCATGGGCCGCGACAAATCCGCGCTGCCCGTGAACGGCGAGCCGCTCTGGCAGCACCAGCTTTCCGTGCTGCGCGCGACGGAGCCCGCGGAGCTTTTCATCTCGGGAAAAAGCGACGGCCCGTATGCGGATTGCAGAGTCGAAATTCTCGCCGACGAAATCCCGGACTGCGGCCCGCTTGGCGGGATCGCCACGGCACTGCGCCACTGCACAAGCGATTTCCTGCTCGTCCTCGCCGTGGACATGCCCGCGATGACTGCGGAATTCCTCCGCTCGCTCGTCGAAGATTCGCAGCGCACCGCGAAGGGCATCATCCCCTCCGTAGCCGCCGACGGACGACGGCGGCGGGCCGATTCCCAACCCGCAATCCGAAATCCGAAATCCGAAAGGATTGAAAGCGCCCGCCTCCTTTCGTCGGCGACTACAAATATCGAACCGCTCGCAGGCATCTATCCCCGCACCGCACTGGCCATCGCCGACGAATGCCTCCGCGCCGGGGAATTCAAACTCGAAACCTTCGTCCGAAAACTTGAGTCGGCTCAACTTGCGGTGATTCTTTCGGTCACGGAGAAAGAAACCCCGTTTTTTACAAACTGGAACGCGCCGGAGGATCTCCGGTAGTCGCTGTCAGAGGTTCAGGAAATTTTTCAGCAGCTTCTTCCCTTCGAGTGTGAGGATGCTCTCGGGGTGGAACTGCACGCCGTGGATCGGAAATTCGCGGTGGCGCAGGCCCATGATTTCCTGCTCTTCAGTCCAGGCGGTGATTTCGAGAACCGCGGGAAATGTCTCCCGCTTCACGAGGAGCGAATGGTAGCGCGTGGCCTCGAACGGCGACGGCAGCCCGGCGAAGACTCCGGTGCCGTGGTGATGGATCGGTGAAGTCTTTCCGTGCATGAGGCGGCCCGCGCGCACGACGTCGCCGCCATAGACGTGACCGATGCTCTGGTGCCCGAGGCACACGCCGAGCAACGGCACCGTCGGCCCGAAGCGGCGGATGACTTCGCACGAGATGCCCGCCTCGTTCGGCGTGCAGGGTCCAGGAGAAATGCAGATGCGCGCGGGCTTCATCGCGGCGATTTCGTCGGGCGTGATTTCGTCGTTGCGCCTCACGAGCGGATCAGCGCCCAGTTCGCCGAAATACTGGACGAGGTTATAGGTGAAGGAGTCGTAGTTATCGATGACGAGGAGCATGGCTCTTTAGCGGTCCGTTCGGGATGGGGTTGTGTGAACGCCGAGAAAAGCCCGAATGCCGCAGGTGGTCACGCAGGCCTCCAATTCATCGCAGAGTGCCGTGATCACCTCCGCGCGCTTGGCCGGATTTACCAAGGCGAGTGTCTCGGCATTGGAGTATTCGACGAGGTCGAGCGGGACGGATTGAAAATGTCGCCATCCGATCCACCAATCATTTCGTGAATTCTGATGAAAAAACGCCGCGACCTGCGCAGCCACGGAATCGTATGTTTCATCGCGTTGGTTGGCCTTCCAGTCTTTCTCTCGTAAAACCGCAAGCCCGAAAAAGGCTCGCGATCCACCATCGTCACTGTTGCAAAGGCAGAGGCACACTTCGTCGCGCGCAGAACCGGGAAGCGATCCGATCCTCAGTGTGAGCCCGAAGTGGTAATCTTTTTTGCGGTCGCGCCAATAGAGGCCGTCGAGGCGATTCGAGGTGTATTTGTTGACATCCAGCATGGTGCAGTCCGACAGCCGCTGGCGAAGCGCCACTTCGATTTCCTGCCAGAACGCCCAAGTCGTGCGCCATTTCATGTGGGTCCAGTTTGTCACGATCATTTGCGCCAGTTCGGCATTGCTCCCCTCGGCCAGCAGGCCAAGCACTTCGTCACGGGTCTCGTCGTTCATAGATTGTCCGGTTAACTTTTTAATCAGTTCCTCATACTGGGCCAATGTTTCGCGAAGCGTGGCGTGGCGGCTTGCCTTCTCAATGCAACGCGCGATCCAACGCAAGATGTGTTCGCGGTAGCTCACGCACGTGACCTTTTCGAGCGGCAGCGTCCCGCGGCTCGCGGCGGAAGGCTCTGTGCCATGCAGCGTGAGATAGAAGACATGTGCGCGGCCAGTGGGGCCAGCCCGCTTCGTGGCAAGCTGATGATAGCGCTCGAGTTGCCGGTGCTGGTCGCCAGCGTAGATTTTGTTCTCCACGATTACGACTATCCCTGCTCGCGGCAACTCGATGAGGAGATCGATCTGCCCGCTGTCGCTCGTGCGTCGCTCCCGCTCGATGATCGCTCCGCTCAAATCTGCGTGAGGCAGACCGACGCCGATCTCAACGAGAAAGAGCTCCAGCAACGTAGCGCCGCATCCATGCGTGCCCGCAGGATTGATGAGGGCCTCGATGAAAGCGGTGTGCAAGCCAACCTCCTCTCCCTCACCGCGAAGAATCGAGAACACATTGAAAGCGCGAGCGTGCGCAGACAGGATCGCCCAGCGTCGTAGCGGTTCCAGATTTGCCAGCAGGCGGTGGAGATTTTCGGACGTAATCATTCGCAGATTCCTTTGGCGCGGGCGATGGCGGCCATCATGCCCATGGCCTTGCTGACGGTCTCGACGTATTCGCCCTCGGGAGTGCTGTCGGCGACGACTCCGGCGCCGGCTTGCACATGGGCTTTTCCGTCCTTGAGCACGACGGTGCGGAGGGCGATGCACGAGTCGCTGTTGCCGTCGAAGCCGAAGTAGCCGACGGCGCCCGCGTACACGCCGCGCTTGGATTTTTCCAACTCGGCGATGACTTGCATGGCGCGGACTTTCGGCGAGCCGCTGACGGTGCCGGCGGGGAAGGTTGCGCGCATCACGTCGTAGGCGGAACAGTCGGGGCGCAGGCGGCCCTCGACGTTGCTGACGATGTGCATGACGTGCGAGTAGCGCTCGATGATCATGAAGTCGTTCACCTTCACGCTGGCGAATTCGCTGGCGCGGCCCACGTCGTTGCGCGCGAGGTCCACGAGCATGAGGTGCTCGGCGCGCTCCTTCGGATCGGCGAGGAGTTCGGCGGCGTTCGCGTCGTCCTCGGCGGGAGTCGCGCCGCGTTTGCGGGTGCCGGCGATGGGACGGATTTCGATTTTGCCGTTCACCGCGCGCACATGCACCTCGGGGCTGCTGCCGACGAAGCTGAACGCGCCGCGTCCCTGCGCCGCGGGGAATTTCATGCAGAACATGTAGGGCGACGGATTTACGAATCGCAGCGCGCGGTAGAGCGTGAGCGGGTCGCCGGTGTAGTCGGTGGTGAACCGCTGCGAGGGCACGACCTGGAAGATGTCGCCCGCGTGGATGTATTCGTGCGCCTTGCGGACCATCGCGTGGAATTCCTCGCGCGTGGTGTTGCTCGTGGCAGCGGCGGGCGGCGGCGGTGGGGTGATCGGAAATGGCGGGAGCTGGTTCGGCTTCGCGAGTTTCGCGGCGATGTCGGCGATCGTTTTCGTCGCACGTGCGTAAGCTGCGTCCGCGTCACCCTGGACAAAGGCATTCGCGACGATGCGCAGGCGGCGCTTGAGGTGATCGAAGATGAGCACGGTCTCCGCGAGGACGAAGAGGCTCTCGGGCAGGCCGAGCTGATCGCCTTTCGCTGCGGGCACAGTCGGCTCGAAGAAGCGCACGATGTCGTAGCCGAGGTAGCCGACCGCGCCGCCGAAGAAGCGCGTGCGGAATTCCGGCGGCTCGTCCGGCAGCGGCACGTAGCGGAAGCGCGACATGTATTTTTCCAGGTCCGCGAGCGGATCCTTTTCCGACTGAAACTCGCGCGTCGCGCCGTCCTCGGTGATGCGGATCGTGCGCCCGTTGCTCTCCATCACGACGCGCGGGCCGACAATTACGAACGAGTAGCGCCCCGTCTGCTCGCTCTTTTCCACAGACTCGAAAAGGAATGTGTAGCCGCCATCGTCGAGCTTCGCGAATGCGCCTACGGGAGTCTCGGCATCGGCGATGAACTCCGCGTGGACGGGGATGAGGTTGCCCTGCTGTGCGAGCGTGCGGAAGGTCGCGGGATCGGGAGTGAAATGGGTGGTCATTTTTTGTGACTGGTGGGATTCTGTGAGCGGGCGTCGGCCTGGAACTAGTCACCGTTCACCAGTCACCAGTCACATTCGCCTCAGTTACCATACGTCTTCGCCGCATCAAACAGCGGCTGCTCCCCGATCGGCTTCGGCAGACCGTGCTCATCCAGCTCCTGGAAAAAGCACGACTCGTATCCCGTGTGGCACGCACCGCCGGTCTGCTCGACTTCAAAGAGCAGCGTGTCCTTGTCGCAGTCCACGGCCCATTTCACGACGCGCTGCACGTTGCCGCTCGTCTCGCCTTTCACCCAGTACTTCTGGCGTGAGCGGCTGAAATAGACCATGAGCATTTTCTCGAGCGTCATGCGGATGCTCTGCTCGTTCATCCAGGCCATCATGAGCACGCGCTTGCTTTTTGCGTCCTGCACGATGGCGGGGATGAGTCCGTCGGCGTTGTATTTGAACTGGCTGATCATCGGGTGTGTGAAAGGCGGGTGGTGAAAATGAAAAGGCCCGGTGATTCGCTTGCTGAATCATCGGGCCGGAGGAAGGCGACGCACGGTGGCGACGACCGCCGCGCCTGAGGAGACGCGGCAGGCCCGTCTAGGGACGCCACCAATGCTGGGAAAATTTCATGCGCGGCTGAGATAGGGCGCATCGCCACGCCGGGCAATTTATTTTTCGCCTGCGGCCCATCCGCCACGATGCGAGGCACGGTTTCCGCTATGTCATTTGCGCAAATGCCCGCGATCGAAGCCACCCCAACCCAAGCACTCTCGGCCGACGAGCAGGAGCAACTGCGCCAGACGATCGAGATGTTCGACGTCATCACGCAGGCAAATCCACAGGATACCCAGAGCATGGAGATCCTGAAGGAGGCCTACTTCATGCTCGGGCAGTTCACCGAGGGGCTCAACATCGCACGCCGGCTGGCGGACACGTACATGGAGCTGTCGCAGTTTTCCGGTGCGCTGCTGGAGTATGAGTTCATCCTCCAGCACGATCCGGGCAATACGGAAGTCGTCAGCGCGCTCGGGCAAGTGGAGGACAAGCTGCGCGCCAGCCAAGCAGATGCGGTGAAGGCGAGCGGCGGGGATCCGAATGCGATCAATCTGGACTTCCGCAGCATGGCCATGGACGGGGGCAACCTCATCGCAACAAAGAAGACTTCTTCCGCGGATCGCGTCGCTGTGCGTGGCGCGGTGGATTCCGCGACGATCGCGGCGCAACTGAATGCCGCGGACGATGGCAACGACGCGCTCGCAAAATTCCTCACGCAGCACCGGCTCGTCCCGGAGGACGTGCTCACTCCCGCGCTGCTCGCCGTGCGCAAGCGCAATGGCGCACGCCAGGAAGGGCAGCCCTCGGCGTCCCTGATCGCGGAACTCGTCGCGCGCGGCGGCGTGGAACTGGAGAACCTGCTCAACGGAATCCTGAACCGCTCGAAATTCGCCTACCTCCCGATCGAATATTACGACGTGGACCGCCAGATCGTGAAGATGCTTCCGGAGTCCGTCACGCTCGGGCGTCTCATCGTCCCTTTCGACATCATCTCCCGCACCATGATGATCGCGGTCGCTAATCCCTTCGACGCTGTCGGCAAGGACGCAGTCCAGCAACTGCTCGACTACAACATCCAGTGGCATCTCTCCTCGCCCGAGGCCATCTGCAAGGTGCTCACGGATTCCTACCGCCGCTAATTTCACAGCCCAGACGATGAGCATCAAATCCTTCGGTGAACGAATCGCGGATGTCCTGATCGAGGACGGCCTGCTGCTGCCCGGCCAGCTCGATGAGGCCATGCAGCTTCAGAAAAAACAGGGCGGACGGCTGCTGAAAATCCTGACGGACAACAAATACGTGACCGAGCAGGACATGGTCATTTCCATGGGCCGCTGCCTCGACACGCCGCCGATCAACCTCTCGAAGATGCGCATCCCCGAGGAAGTGATGAACATCGTCCCGAAGGAAATGGCGCGCGCCTACAAGCTCGTCCCGGTGTGCAAGCTGGGCTCGAAGCTTTTCGTGGCGATGGCCGATCCGCTGAACGTCCTCGCACTCGACGATCTGCGCCAGCGCACGAAGCTGGACGTCTTCCCGATGATCACCACGGAGACGTGCGTGATCGAGGCGCTCTCCGGCGTGAGCCAGTCCAGCGCCACGATGGATCAGGTCTTGCGCCATGCCGCCGAGTCCGCCGCGGCGGATACGGTCGAGGAGGTGAAGGTCACCAAGCAGGAGATCGATCTCGATCAGATGGCCGTGGACAGCGAGGACGCGCCGGTCGTGAAGATCGTGAACCTGATCCTCGTGCAGGCGATAAAGGAGAAGGCGTCGGATATTCACATCGAGCCCTTTGAAAAGGAGATCAAACTCCGCTACCGCGTGGACGGCGCGCTCATCGAGGCGACCTCGCCACCGAAGGCGCTGCAGATGCCCATCGCCTCGCGCATCAAGATTCTCGCCGGCCTCGACATCGCCGAACGCCGCCTGCCGCAGGACGGCCGCTTCCGCATCCGCGTCTCGGGCAAGGAGGTGGATCTCCGCATCAGCATGCTTCCGACGGTGTACGGCGAGAAGATCGTGATCCGTCTGCTCGACAAGGGCGCACTCGGCGGAAGCATCGATAACATGGGGCTCGACGACTACACGCTCGGGATCTTCAAAAAGGCGATTGATGCGCCGCACGGCATGATCCTCGTCACCGGCCCCACCGGCTCCGGCAAGACCACGACGCTCTATACGATCCTCAGTGAGCTGAACAACCCGATCTACAACATCGTGACCGTCGAGGATCCCGTGGAATACCAGCTCATGGGCATCAACCAGGTCGCGGTGAAGGCCGACATCGGCATGGGAT
>Ga0194061_1002480_pt1 | contig 10047 bp, 12 predicted proteins | sample SepL2221m_MetaG_FD_163423 | JGI IMG/M metagenome (GOLD analysis project Ga0194061, IMG submission 163423) | Anoxic zone freshwater microbial communities from boreal shield lake in IISD Experimental Lakes Area, Ontario, Canada - Sep2016-L224-21m | ecosystem: Environmental > Aquatic > Freshwater >...
GGCCAATCTACCAACAGGCTCTGGATAACCCAGTCCTCAGGGTGGGGCGGCCTCCCAATGAACGGTTAAAGCTTAGCGGTTTCCGGCTAAACGTGCTTAAAAAATAATCATACAAGGGTGGGCAAACAGCTTCACCGTTTGCCCACGCGGAACGAAACCTCAAAATCCGACGAATGGTGGGCAAGCTAAAACGCTTGCCCACCCTACGCTACTCGACACATTCATATGATCTCAGTCGTTCTCACTCGGCGGATTAAATCCCTGTACCCGCCCTATGAACTACCTGTTGATTCCATTAAAAATTCTTAGTCTCAAAGTCATATTACGCTATCATACCCATGAGCAGAGCCGACATAACCAAAAAGGTGGAATGCCTGTTGGAGGCTTACCGGGAAGCTTTGCCATTAATCCCGTCGGCTATTTATCAGGAAACCGGCTATCAACTAGACCAAGTTATCAAGGGATTCCTACCCGGACTGTTGCAAATGCTGGCGGTGCTTGGCCTAAGTGCGGTGGCTGGTGCGGGGGCCGGTGCGGCCATTGGCTTTTTTCTCGGCGGGGTTGGCGCTTTTCCGGGCGCGGTGGCCGGCAGTCAGTTTGGTTTGGACATCGGCACTTTCATCTTGACATGGATGGGGCTGAAATTCCTTGCGGAGGCTATTGGCCAAGGTTTGGGCGAATTGGTTTCGACCTTGGAAAATGCCGTTTGGGGGGCATGGATTGCGGCGGATAACGACAGAATGTTCCCTAGTTACGAAATTGACCAAGCCGCCCGTGGCCTGGCGCGCTGCGTAGGGATATTGTTCCGCTTGATCCTGCAAGGCGTGGTGGCCTTGATCTTAGGAAAAGGCGGCGTTTCCGTGGGTAAGGGGATGGCGTCCACGGGCCGTTCGGTGTTAACCAAAGGCATCCAAGGCACGGCGGATGTCACGGTGGCGGATGTTGTCGCGCAATTGCGGCAAAGCAAGCTGCCCAAGGCATTCGCGACTGGGTTGAGCAAAACTGGGAGGATTTGCTCAGAAATCCAAAATTACAAAGTGCGAAAGCCGATCCGGTCAGTAGCGCGGCTGCGGCATCGAATGCTGCTACGCCTTCGCAGTTGAAGGCGGCGGGAGACCAAGAGAGCGGAAGCGCAGCAACAAAGGTATCTACTGAAACACATGACGCATTGGTTAAAGGAGAAGGAAGTTATGGTGAATTGGCTGGAACATTAGACAAAGGGTTTCAGAGGCATCATATGAATCAGAATGCGGCGTTTAATTCTGTAATACCTAAAGATGAAGGATTTGCCATCGGCATTCGTGGTAATGCATTTACTGAACTTGGCACACCACATTATGAATTTCACCGCTCCTTAGAAAACTTCTGGGACTCATATCGAAAAGGAGGTGATCTCTTTGGTGAAGTACCAACTAATTCGCAGTATGGCGATGCGATTGAACAAGCACTTAAAGATTTTGGTATCAATGGTTTAGAAACTCAGCGATTGAGTGATTTAGCAAATACTAATCGAGAACTTTATGGTTTAATGCCGGAAGATATCATACCTAGAATTCCCCGTAAGATTTACCAATCAGGCAGGAAATGAAGATGCATCAAAGAACTATTGCAACCTTAACCGAATTGGAAAGTAAAAATTGGTTTGTCAATGTTGGTAAGCGTGACTCTGACCATGTTGTTTTTTTGACGGGATGGGACGAAGCTATAAAAAGTTGCATGGGGGAGCCATGGGAATCGCTCTGTCAAGAAGCTGTAAATCAGTACAGAACTCGATTGTTAGAGCGCGACAAACTACGATTCCGTGATTGGAATTTGCTTGTTCGCGAAATAAAAGGGAATACAGTACCCCTGGTACTAAATAAGACCAAGAAAGTGGTTGATGCCAATCAACTGCCGAAAGGGTTTATTGATACTGTACAATGGGATATTCTGAATTTATGTATGGAGGCGGAATATGCTGATATATTTCCCCCCGGGTTTTTTGCCAGTCAAGCTTTTTGGTATATAAAAGGACATTTTCCATGCGGATGGGAAGGCAATTTTCCTAATGGAAAGTTGGTGGTATTTTGATGCTTGAACCTCGCATTTCTTCCTCAAAATATTATGTGATAGAACCAGAAGTCGCGGGAGGATTTGGATGGAGTTATTTCTGCCGATATGTTTTATGTGAACCATCCATCGGGTTCAGTTCGCTTTCGATTTTGTCCCCGACCAGTTCGTAAATTAATTATGCAGCTATGGCAAGAATGGCAAAAGCTTCAAGGAAATAAAGAATGGCGTGTATTATGTTACGTCATTGATAATGGAAATTTCAACATTGATTTGCTTTATCCTGATCAGGTGAAGAATGATGAAGACGTGTCAGACAGAAGATCATTAGCTGCTATTAAATACTTTGGTAATGCTAAGGTTAACTATTCGGAGCCATGACCTTTTATGGTTTTAAGTAATTAATCATGTCTTCACAAGCGCGAGAATTGGATAAGCTAACCTATGAAGAAATAACACGGCTCTGCAAAAATATCGACGAGTTAGCTAACCAACATAAATATGATGATGCTGTAGCAGAATACAATAAATCTTGGAAATTGATACCAGAACCTAAGAATGATTTGGAGGCATCGACTTGGATATTAGCAGCAATTGCTGATGCGTTACGGACGGTATGACATATCCCGTCCGGCTTTATTGATATTTGCCTCTTGCAGGTCAGGGTAGGATTTAGGAGATTTCCGCGCCACCCGTTGACATAGTTGGATATGCTGGAGCATCATTTAAAACCACTCCTTGACCCATTGATATGAAATGTGGGGGAATCATGGCAAGACTTTCCCGCATCCGTGTTGCTTCACGCGAACTACCAGATTGAAATATAAAGGATAAATAAATGATAAACTCGGAAACCATCCTTGAGCAGCTGCAAATTTCTAAAGAAAACCTACTGAATGAAGTTTCTTTGTTGCTGGGTAAACAACAGCTTGCCGAATACCGCATGGAAACAGAATATTTTGAAAAAAAATATCAACAAACCTTTGCAGAATTTAATCAGGCCTTTCAAATCCGAACTGCAAACTATGAGATGGAAAATGACTGGCTCAATTGGAAATTTGCCGTAGAAAGTTTTGCATATTGGCAAAAGCTGTTGAGTTAAGCATGTTTTTAGACGTTTTGGATGAATATGAAGACATTATTGCCAACTATGATATTTTGCAATTTAGAATGGTGGGCGCATCGTATCAATTTGTTGCCAAAGTGTGCTTGATAAATCAAACCGAATTGCACGTTAAAGATTACCTGTTTCTGGATGGCACAAGAAAATACTCTTACCATTGGCAAGATGCACAAGGAAACTGTATTGTACGATGGGATAATGCACCACATCATCAGGGAGTAACAAACTTTCCTTTTCATAAACATCTAGGTGAACAGGAAACAATAGCCGAATCACCACCAATGAAATTAAATGCCGTGCTAGATAATCTTCGCAAGGTGATTAAATATCATTAGAAATACAGTAAAAATCTGCCGCATTTCGCGCTGCTTCCAGCGATACTGAAGCGGGCCGGGGTATGGAAATGGGCGCGACGGGGTTTGTAACTCCGTCTGTAAGCAACCATTAGAACTTGGATGCATGGATGCGATGGAACTTGCGGTCACCAATGACTTGCGGTGAATCAATCTCCGTTATTTCCAACTCTCTGCGCTGGTCATTATGTGCCGTATAATATCCGCGTATTTTGTCACGGGGAGAGTATTGTCGAACGGTTATTCTTTTCCCTTTAAGATGTGTGCTGTGAAGTTTTTTGATGACCCTCAGGGCCACTTTATCAGGCTCAATGGCAACTAGGGCATGGTGTTCCACGGTTTTAACAAACATGCCTCGCATGGCTAAGAGTTTGATGAATTTAATTTCACCTTTTTCCCTGAATAATCCACCTTTAATCGCCGGGAAAATAAATTTGGCAATATCGCTTCGAAGCGTGTCATTGGGGATGTTTCTTAGAAAGACAATCATGTTGCGAGGCTATGACTCGTTCATTAGTTCTGCAACGTTTGCAATTTTCAGCACAGTGTCCTTGTCAATTTGTTGGGTTGGCTGCTTGTGCGAAACACTTTGCCGGCATTGCCGAAGGCGACCTGAGTGATGCCGGTGTCATCGCCAGTGAATTCCACAAGCTTGCCTGGATGCCTAGGTGGAACACGACGATAGAAGGTACATAATAAGCGGAACCCAAAGCTACATTCAACCCCCCTGCCAACCCCTTCGTTGAGATTTTGGTTGACCAGCACCCTCGCTGTCTTTGTGGCCATGACCAGTGCCATTGGCAAGGTATGAACAATGTTGACACCTATCAAAGACTGGCCTAGAGTGTATGCATCTTGATTTTAGAGAGGAAACTGCCATGCCTACTGTCGTCAAAAAAGGGGGCAATGGTGCCGCCATCCGCGTTCCTGTTCCGAAACCGCAGAAACCCACTTAAAATCGGGGAATTCTGTCCAAACAATCGGGCCACCGCTGCAATTTAGTTTTATGGATCATTGGAAATGAATACAGAAACATCAGGTACCATTCCTGAAATGGATGATAAAACCGTCATCGTTTCGCGCAAGGAGATAGAAAATCATGTCTGCCCCATGTGTGGGATGCCCAACTCTTTGGAGCAATTGCAGAGGCGGGATTATCGCTGTGGCAAGTGTAGCCTTGAAATGGCACACCTGGACGTCGGACCCAACGAAACCATCCGGGGAATTTTTGGATGGCTGCTACCCGTCGGAGAAGTATTCCATGATCGTTACCAGATCAAGCAGGTGCTAGGGAAGGGCGGCTTTGGCGCGACCTATCTTGTAGACGATTTAAGGGTAGGCAAGCACCGCGCCTTGAAGGAAGTCCCTGAATTATTATTCGACAAATACGAAGCTTCGCTGCTAGGCCGTCTGGACCATCCCGCAATCCCGGACATCATCGACAATCTGGTTGCCAACGGAATGCGGTATATGGTGTTGAAATTTGGCGGCAGCCGTACCTTGGGCAGTGAGCGCAAGTCATCACCGGACCGACGCATCCCCCTAGTCAAACTGTTGCCTTGGGTGAGGCAACTCTGTGAAGTGTTGGTCTATTTGCACAGTCAGAACCCGCCCGTCATCCACCGTGATTTAAAGCCGGACAATATCCTGCTGAACGAAGATGAGCGCATCATGCTTATCGACTTTGGGATTGCCAAGGAGTTCTCTTCTGAACACACCCGTGCATCGGCCAACGCGGTGAGCGAGAGCTTCAGTTCACCGGAGCAGGTTGCCGGGACGGGCACCGATATGCGTGCCGACATTTACTCGCTGGGGGCGACCTTTTACGCACTGTTGACTGGAACGAATCCGCCGGGTGCGTTTTCGCGCTTGTCAGGCCAGGAATTGGTTGCCCCGTCGCAAATCGTCGCTGATATGCCGCCCGAAGTGGACAATGCGATCATGAAGGCGCTCAACCTCAAAAAGGAAGATCGCCAGCAATCGGTGAACGAGTTCGTCGATGCTTTGGACAGTGGCGAGTCGGGGAATACACGGCTGCGCCAAGAGGGGCAGACGGCTAGATATGCCCCCCTGCCCAATCAGGAAAATAACGCTGTCACCGGCCCGACAGCGGCGCAAGTTACCGGCAATGCGGATAAATCGGTTCCGGCAACCTCCGTTTCGCACCATAAAGCACCGGTAGGCAAGCCCGTTTTGGCATGGGTGGGGGCTATGGCCGTCCTTGCCCTTGGCGTCGGCATAACCGTGAGTTTTTTGAAAAAACCCGAAACCGGCAAGGCGCAGAAGGTCACGCAGGAGGTCCGGCAAACAGAATCCCCGCCCGTCCCGGCAGCCAATCCCGTGCTAGTGGAAGCCAAGCCGCCGGAGGATAAACCGCCAGCCAATGCCACCGCGACGACGGAAAATAAACCCGAGCCAGCCCCCCCTCCGCAGCCATCGGCCGGGCAGCAACTGGTTGAACGGTTGCCGCAGATAAAGCAAGGCGATAGTGATCCAAAAGCCTACTCCACGGACTTGGAGAAACAACTGGATGAGTTCGTCCCCTTAATCAACAGCCTTCCGTTATCCCTTTCCCAAGGGGGTGTCTATCGGGAAAACGATTCGATCAAATTCAAATTCAATCTCCCGTCTGCGGGATATTTGCATGTATTTATCTTTGAGCCGAACGGCAAGGCGACCTTGATATTTCCTAGCCAATATGCTAAGAACAATCGCGTTGGGCCTGGATCAATCAATTTGCCCAATGGCAAGCCTCCGATCATAGCCGGGCCTCCTTTCGGGAAGTCATGGTTCATGGCGTTCACCGTGCCGGATGCCAGTAATCTCTTCCAGCAGTACGCAAAAGACAAGACACGGGTTAATGGTGGCTTGCTCGAACTGCGAATCTGGGAAGTCCTTGGGTTTTTGCAGGAAAGGCTGGGCAATCCACAAACCCAGGCCGTCGGGGCGTTGGTCCATATCTGCGCAAAGACGGGCCCCTGCCCGTAGCTTAACGGCGGGGGCAGTTGTCGCTTGCACCAAAGAGGGCATGAATACGGGTTTGTCCATGCACCCTAATAGGGCAAGCGCCCAAAATATGTTCGCATAAATTTCCATGCCATTGTATTTTAAGTGTTTTAAATGTTGCTCCGGGGATGTTGGAAAATCCATGTTGTTATGTGGTTTGCAATGCACTAGAATCCCCCAATTGATTTTTTCTAGTGTTGTTGCATGGCATGCCAATGTTTTTTGTGTGTTGTCCGGCAAAGAATCCCAACCAAATCAAGACTGTTGCGCCACGAAAGAGCTGTATAAAGCTTATTTGAAGTTCGCGCCAGTTATGACATTTATCGTATTGTCCTTATAGGATAAGGACGGAGAATAAAATGAACAAATTCCGTAGAACCAAAGTTTATTGTGCCATCGTCATTGCGATGAATTTGACTGGATTGGGGGAGGCTGATGCGGCTGATTCTGTAGGGCCTGGACTCGGTAACAATTTGACATTGGATGGAAACCTTACCGGGTTCAATTCCGATGGCACGGCAGGCTTTAAACCATTGAGCACGGCTGGGCCCGGTAGTGATCCAAACGCTAGTATAGATGCTAAAACTATAGGGGTTTTCTCCTCTACCCATAACAGTGTTTTTTTTAGTTTTTCCAATTTCGTCATAGATCAAGGCAATTCGGCTACTTTTACTTGCTCTGCCGGCGGATGCGCGGGTACCAACAATGTCATCTCGCGTGTAGTCGGCAATCCCGCAGAAATCTATGGAAGTTTAACTTCAAACATTAGAAATCAGACTACGAACGCAGGTGCCGCTTTTTACCTGCTTAGCGATCAAGGGGTGATATTCGGGAAAAACGCCTCGATTAATGTTCCTGGAGCACTACATATTGGTGCCACGGAAACCCTTAACTTTAATGACGGCGGGATACTTAACAATGGAGTTAATGATGTTTCGGATCTAAAATTCAATGATCCACAATCCTTTGGATTTTTGAATTCAAGTTCAACAAGCAAGATAAGAATAGGTGCGGATGATGGAACTACGGTAAATCCAAACATAGTCCACATTACTGCAAGTGGCCCGGTCAAACTAAGTGCCGAGCAGGTGGAAGTTGTCAAAGAAAGCAAACTGGATGCTAACACCAAAGGCACTAATACTACAAGCAGCACTTTGGATATCAAGGCTATCCAAGTCGGCAACAGTACATCCGGCATAACGATAGGCAAAGGAAGTAACGTCACGGAATCGTCAGGCGGGAAAGTGACGCTTGAAACCAGCAATAGTGGTGTTGATAAACAATCGGGCAACATAACGGTTGAAAGCGGGGCCACGATTGACAAGGTGTCATCACTGAAGTCGGATTTTGGCGATGTCACGGTGCAAGGCACGGTGAATACGGCATCTACAGTGGCAACAGCAAGCACAGTCAGTGCAAGGGGCATTCTGCAAGTGGACGGAACCGTTGAAGACAAAGGGATTGGCGACCTCACCGTCGAAGCCGTCACCGGCCCGGTGAACGTCAACGGGCTGTTGAAGTCCACTGGCGACCTTTCCGTCACCGGCAACGCTAGCTCCATTCTGACGGCGACGACAGGAAGCACTCAGGCGGGTAAAAACCTCAACGTCACCGGCGCACTCAACTCCAAAATCGCCACCGCCGCCTTAAACCTTAACGTCACCGGCGGCACCCTCACCACCGAGAACGCCACTGCCACCGGCGCGCTTGCCGTGACCGGCGGCGGCGGCATCCTGCGCGACCAAGGCGGTGACTTGACGGTGACCGGAAACGCAGTGCTGGTCAGCGACAGCGGCAAGATCACGTCCTCGTCGACGAATGGAAATCTCAAAGTGGAAGCCACGGGCTTGGGCGGCAATGTGCCAAACCCGGATATTCCAGAAATTTGGGTGAAATCGGGCGGCTCAATCGAGGGGAATAACAAGGGTGTCAACAAGGGGGACATGTCCATACTTGCTCCCAACGGTTCGATTAGGGTGGAGAACGCCAGCAGGATTTACGGCAATAACACTGGCTTACTGACGGTGACAGCAGGTGATAACGCGGCTGTGAATATAAAGGGTGGCGAAGTCAGCGTACTGGATGGCGGGGTTATCGAAAAGGCTCTGGGTACGGATTTGAATGTCACCGCCAACAACATCATCTTCGAATTACCATCAGCAGAGCCACCAGTTGGATTGGGCCACATCAAACAGACAGGAGGGACGGGAAGCCTAAGCCTTGACAGTAAATCTGGTGGTCTGTCGTTTAGTAGCATTGGCACTCAAACTGGTGATGCTGCCAGGATCATCAAGATCAATGACGGCAATCTGACGTTGAAAACCGGGGGCGATTTCACCGCCTTAGGCAATTTAACGTACTCCAAGGTTGGTGATTTTACAGTACACGGCCAAAAGGTCATAGTGGATGGTGGCAATGTCAATGGCGTAGCGGCTATTGTCGGGAATAATACCGGTGTCGGGAATAATGTACCCAAGCTGACAGTGACTGCAGACTCAACACTGACACTGGTAAATGGCGGGATAATCCAGAAATCAGCGGGCGGTGATTTGGTGGTCAAAGGGGGAGCAATAACTTTTGAAACAGTGCCGAATCAATTTGGTCAGATCACACATACCGGAGCCCCAGGAAACATGACTGTTGAGACGACAACAGGCGACATGGAATATTCTTTTATTGGATCGCCAGGTAACCCGGTTGTCCGCGTTAACAAATATTCCGCTGGTGATTTGACGCTAAAAGCCGGAGGTGTTTTTAGGGCACTTGGTTCCTTGTCATACAGCCAAGCGGGGAACTTCAACATCATCGGCAATAGTGTCGTAGTGGATGGTACTGCACCCGGCGTCCAAGGTACTGCCGAGATCGTCAGCAAATCCGGCACACAAAATTTTAAAGTGGAGGCCACGGGTGCCGACCTATACAATCCAATCAATGCTCCCCTACCAAGTTCGACCGCACTAACGGTCATTTTCGGCGGTCGAATAGTAGGTGATAATGCTGGTGAAATGAAAATATTGGCTTCAAACGCCAATGGCACGGTAAATGTGAGCAATAGTGGCACGGTCAAGCGAACCTCCGCCGGTACGCTTGAAGTCGGTGCGCGGACCGTGTTTGTCAATGGTCTACTAAAATCGGATGCAGGTGATGTCACCGTCGCCCTAAATTCGGCCCTCGGTCTGTTGCCAGCCATATTTAATACGAACACCGGAACCACCTCGGCGGGCAATAATGTCAATGTCACAGGTGTCCTGAACTCCGGAACCACCTCGGCGGGTGATGTCAATCCGACAGGCGGGAATGTCGTTGTCAATGGGGTGCTGAATTCAGGCATTACCACGGCAAAATCGACTACCGCGTTGAACGGAAATGTCACCGTGTCAGAGCAGAATGCCACTCTGAGGGGCGGCACGGCAGTCACCGCCACCAACCAGCTTTTGGTCGATGGCGGCGGCACATTGACCAACTCCGGGAATTTGACCGCGCAGGGTGCTTCGGTCTTGGTGGGCGGGGCGGGCG
>Ga0194061_1002481_pt1 | contig 10045 bp, 11 predicted proteins | sample SepL2221m_MetaG_FD_163423 | JGI IMG/M metagenome (GOLD analysis project Ga0194061, IMG submission 163423) | Anoxic zone freshwater microbial communities from boreal shield lake in IISD Experimental Lakes Area, Ontario, Canada - Sep2016-L224-21m | ecosystem: Environmental > Aquatic > Freshwater >...
GGGGGCTGGATTAAAAGTCATCAATTCGCTCATTAGGGGAAGTAATGAATCTCCCGCGTATGGGTGATTGATTTGACGACATGCATTTACTTGATAAACCCAACCGAGGGAGATTTGTCGACGTACTTCTTCCACATATTCAATATATTGATCACGAGTGAGCGAACTCGTCCACGCTCCCTCAAGGGGTAGCCATTTCTCTTCAACAACTGGCAATGGGGCGTCTTCAATGTACAAAAATTTTGCACAAACCCACTCACCTTCAAAACTCGATGAGATAGCCCAAAAGCCCCCATCGGAAAGAGAACTGGGATCGTTGCTCACCTCGATAAGGTCATACGCCAATCGACCGCCCATCCAAAAACAGGGTTCATCATGGGCGAACTCCCTGATCTTCACCCCGTAACGGTACGGGCAGAGACGGACTTTGGCTCGCTTTGGCAGGAACCCTCGCGCTACGGTAGATTTCGCCAAGCACGTTCGAGAGATCGCCTGTGCATGCGGACGTAGCGCAGCTGGTAGCGCGGAACCTTGCCAAGGTTCAGGTCGCGGGTTCGAACCCCGTCGTCCGCTCGGAGACTCGGCGTTCATGAAGATGTGATCGCCGATTTTTTTACGGTGGAGTGGCCGAGAGGCGAGGCACAGGACTGCAAATCCTGCTACACGGGTTCAAATCCCGTCTCCACCTCACATCGCGAACGAAGATGGGAGGGTAATAATGGAGATCGACGATTCCATTCGCCCTTGGGGTCGATATGAAATTCTTCAAGAAAGCCCCCATTTCAAAGTTAAATGCATCTGGGTTTCGCCAGGAAAGAGACTTTCATATCAACGACACGAAAAGCGTGCCGAGCATTGGTATTTCGTTCAGGGCAATGCAGAAGTGACTCTTAACGGCGTCATCTCACACCATAAGGCCGGCGATTCCGTAATGGTAAAAGTGGGCGATCTACATCGAGTCAGCAATATCAGCGATCGCGAAGTTATATTTATTGAAGTACAAACTGGAACTTATTTTGGCGAAGACGACATTGAACGAGTCGAAGACGACTTTGGACGCTCCTAGAGTGCCCATCGCGTGAGGTATGCTCCTCCAAGCAATTACGTAAGCAATTAGGACCGTTGGCTCAGCGGTAGAGCGCTTCGTTGACATCGAAGAGGTCACTGGTTCGATCCCAGTACGGTCCACTCAAAGAGAAAACCCGATTACAAATTATCTGCTTGGTGTTACGGCATCACCATTCCACCATCAACTGGAACAGTTATACCGGTCACGTAAGAAGAAGCATCGCTCACGAGCCAAATCAGAGTCGCAGCCAACTCCGCCGGGTCTCCGAGTCTGCCCATCGGTGTTGATCGTGCAACGAGGTCAACTGTTTCTTTTGGAAGTTGATCTGACATTTCTGATGGAAAGAATCCAGGTGCTAGGGCATTAACTCGAATTTGTTTTCTCCCGCTCCATTGAGCAGCCAGATCTCTGGTGAGACCAATAAGTCCTGCCTTACTTGACGCGTAAGCCGCTTGTGGCAGACCAGCCGGATGCAAACCAAGAACACTAGAAATATTTACGATAGCGCCTCCATTTTTGGCTTCTCGTGCAAATGCTTGGGCCATCCAATATGCGCCCATCAGGTTCACATCTACAACGGCGCGAAATTGCTCAGGCGTTTCTTTTGTCGCTGGGACTGCCGTGCCTACTCCCGCATTATTAATAAGTATGTCCACTCGCCCAAACGTTTCTATCGCCTGAGATATGAGCGCGGTGCAATCATCTGGGTTTGTCACATCGGTTGTCTTGGCAACGTATTTGCGTCCCGCGGCAAGAACGAGTTTTCCTGTCTCCTCCATTCGCTCCGTGCGTCGAGCACCTAAAACTAGGTCCGCACCAGCTTCGGCTAACGCCTGTGCAAAGGCAACGCCCAATCCAGAAGATGCACCGGTTAGTACCGCAACCTTTCCATCCAACCGAAAGCGGTCAAGAACACTCATCGCACTCCCCTTTTCCTAACGAATATGCGTACCGTACTACCATGGAATTCAATCTAAGCGATCGCGCAAATGAATATCTCAGGCGACTTCACGCCTTCATGGATGAAGAAATTCTCCCCAGCGAATCCGCTTATGGCAAAGAGCGACGTGCCTTCGCGGAATCGGGCACACCGCACGCACCTTCGGAAATTATCGAGACTCTAAAGTTATCGGCTCGAAAGCGAGGGTTATGGAATCTATTCCTGCCGGATTCACACGATCCCGCGCACGGATTATCTGTCACCGATTACGCCCCACTCGCAGAATTAACCGGATGGGCACCAGAAATGGCGCCAGAAATTTTGAACTGCTCAGCCCCTGACACTGGGAACATGGAAGTACTACATCAATTTGGCACTGAATCCCAAAAGAATAAGTGGCTTACCCCGTTGTTAAATGGTTCGATCCGTTCTGGATTTGCCATGACCGAGCCTGACGTCGCTTCAAGTGATGCCCGAAATATTTCAACCAGTATCGATCGAGTTGGCAACCAGTACGTTATTAACGGGCGCAAGTGGTGGACAACAGGTGCAATGGACCCTCGATGTGAGATCTTGATCGTGATGGGAAAGACAAATCCGGATTCTGATGCACATCATCAACAATCCATGGTTCTAGTTCCGATGAACACTCCAGGAGTGAGCATCATCAGAAATCTTTCAATTTTCGGATATTCAGATCAACATGGTCATGCAGAAATTGATTTTATGGATGTACGCGTTCCAATTGAGAACTTGATTGGCGCTGAAGGGTCTGGTTTTGAAATTGCCCAAGCGAGATTAGGACCGGGAAGAATTCACCATTGCATGCGCGCAATCGGTATGGCCGAAAAAGCGCTTTCGCTGATGGTTGATCGATCAACCCAACGGACAACATTTGGAAAGGAACTCTCGCAGCAAGGTGTGATCCAAGAATGGATTGCGAATTCTCGGATTGAAATCGAGCAGGCGCGTCTTTTAGTTCTTAAAGCTGCGTGGATGATCGACACCGTCGGAGCAAAATCGGCTCGAGCAGAAATTGCAGCGATTAAGGTCGTGGCGCCACGGGTTGCCGAGAAAGTCATTGATCGAGCAATCCAAACCTTCGGCGGAGCTGGAGTAAGTCAAGACACTCCCCTTGCAGGGATGTACGCGGCGATTCGTACTTTGCGAATAGCCGATGGTCCAGATGAAGTGCACCTACGAGACATTGCGCGTTTGGAGTTGAAACGACACATTCAGGCAAAGTCGTGACATCAGAATTCTCCCCTGTTCGTTCTGAAGACTCCTTTGATATTGATGCCGTGCATGAATGGCTCTCCGAGCGCATCTCCAATCTTGGAACCGCGCCATCTGTCACCCAATTTCGACGCGGCGCTTCGAACCTCACCTATTTACTTCGCTACGAAAACCGGGACCTAGTTCTACGCCGAGCGCCGATAGGCACAAAAGCCGTATCTGCGCACAATATGAAGCGCGAGGCTTTGATACAGCAACGGTTACGTCCCGTCTTAGCGTATGTGCCTAATGTTGTGGCTACGTGTGATGATCCCGAAATTATCGGGGCCGACTTTTATGTGATGGATAAAATCGACGGATTAATCTTGAGACGCAACGCCCCTGTGGAATTGGCAGGAAGGCCACATGACCTCAAGTTAATAGGAACAGCGGCCATCGAAGGCTTAGTGAAGTTACATCAATTGGATGCATCGATACTCGCCGAACTCAACAAAGGTCCTGGGTACGTTGCCCGACAAGTTGCTGGATGGTCCAGCCGATATCGCTCCGCCTTAACAGACGATGTGCCAAACGGCGAAGAATTGATTGGTTGGTTAAATGAGCGCCAACCCAATGACGTGGCTACTTGTGTAATACATGGGGATTGGCGCCTCGACAATATGGTTTTTAACCTCGATTCTGCACCAAAATTAGTGGGGGTTCTCGATTGGGAGTTAGCAACGGTAGGTGACCCACTCATGGATCTCGGTTCCGCGATGGCCTATTGGATTGATAAGAATGACGAGCCGCGATTTGCGGCGATGCGCCGGCAACCCACTCATCTTGAAGGCATACCGACAAGAGAAGAATTTATTCATCGCTATTTAGAGGCCTCATCTTGGCAATGCGACGATTTCCCTTTCTATGAGATTTTCGGACTCTTCCGTTTGGCAGTGATTGCTCAGCAGATTTGGGCACGTTACCGAAAAGGAGAAACATCGAATCCTGATTTTGCCGACTTTGGCGATGGAGTTAGAACCCTTATGGAGCGAGCAGAGAAGATAGCGTCGCGTGGTCACGCGTAAAAGTTTTTAACTATCTGGGCAGGAAATATTTTCCGTACTTGAAAAGTATGGCTAGAAAAATAATCGAGTAAATCGCCGTAACAATCACGTAGTCTCGACCTTTATCAAGGAAGCTAGAAATTTTCTCGTAGCGTTCTGGCGAAACTCTAAAAGTATTCTCATAAAGGTTTATTCGTAACATTGTTGAAAAAACCGTCACGGTTGAAATGGTTACAACCAGGCACCATGGGCAAAATGCCTTGATCACGAAAAACGACTGCGAGAGAAGCCAAAGGGCAAAAATAAGGCCGATTGCATATATAGCAAGTGCCGTCTTCAAGAACCACTTGGGGAATTTGGTTCGTCCAAGGCCGGCTACCGCAAGAGTTATCACGACAGGTTCGCAAATTAGACCAATGAATGAATTAGGAAAACCCAATAGATTGGATTGCCAAGAAAGAGCAACTTTTCCGCAGGATACCACCGAGTTAATGTCACAAAAAAGTTTAGAATTAGAATTTTTCGCGAGTGTTATTGCGTCGACAGAAAGTACAAGTGAAGCTGACAGGCTCAAAAACGAGGAAATCAACATCCATAGGTAGGTCGTTCGATAACTTCGCGTCTCGTCTACCAATGCTTCATCAGCCATCTAGAAAATTCCCCTTCGAACCCCATCGCTGGGTCTTGACCGACAGCGAACTCAGGAGTGAGTCTGTACGAAAATGAGAGAATTTTCAAAAATAAGATCTGAATCGTAATCCAGCGTCGCCACGTGATAACTGTTGAGAAGTTCGACTCGTTGCTTCTGAGCCGATCCAATCTCATCCATGATGATTTCAGTATTAGATACGGCGAGAACGTGATCTTCTACGCTATGAAAAAGAAGGAGCGGGGATTTTATGAGCCCCAGAGTCGATCGTGAGCTCCGGAGAAGTTTCGCCAACTGAACCACGCCTTTGGTGGGAAGAACGTCGTAGCCATATTCGGTAACTCCCGGGCGCTTAATATCATTTCCTACTGAAGGCAGTCCCTTTTTGAACATAGCCAAAAGGGGCGCGAACTTTGCCGCCAAACCTGGAATATGAATCATGGGGTTAACCAAAACAATTCCCGCAACACGTTCCCCATGGTGTGCGCTCACATGAAGAGTCGTCCCGCCGCCCATCGAGAGACCGAATATGAAAACTTTGTCACATGTTTTGTGCAGCTCGTCCAACTCTTCGACAACACGTGCGGGCCACTCTTCCCATGAAACCTTGTTGAGGTCCTCCCAAGAACGACCGTGGCCTGGCAATCGAGGTACCCGGACTGAGTACCCGCGTGCACCAAAAAATTCTCCCCAGGAGCGCATGGATGCTGGAGAACCAGTAAAGCCATGGACGAGAAGAATCCCAATTTTTCCCTCTGCTCCCGAACCGCGGATAGCAAAATCATCGACGTAGCCTTCTGGGGCGTGATCAGTACTCATAACCCTGAGCCTAGACCCGCTCGTATGTCACTTCAATGTCATATGGTTTCAACATGACCCATGTGGCGGACGAAGGGGCGTGGCAAGCAACTTTTGATGACGTTGGGCGCCCACTATCCACGACCACATTTATAGTCCTCGATTTGGAGACCTCAGGTGCCTCACCCTCAATCGGGGCGGGCATCACCGAAATTGGTGCAGTCAAGGTCCGTGGCGGGGAAATAATTGGAACTTTCCAAACTCTTGTAAACCCGGAAGGTGACATACCTGCCTTCATCACAGTATTGACCGGCATAACTAATGCCATGGTTTTCGAAGCTCCTAAAATTGAAGAAGCGTTCCCTGCCTTTTTAGAATTCTTAGGATCAGCCGAGGAATCAGTCCTTGTCGCGCATAACGCCCCATTTGATATTGGTTTCTTAAAAGCCGCGGCCGGTCATCTTCATTATCCATGGCCAAAATATCCGGTGGTCGATACTGCGCGCCTTGCGCGAAAAGTGCTTTTGAAAGACGAGGTGCCAAATTGCAAACTCGGCACTCTGGCTCGTTTCTTCAACACCACGACGACTCCAAATCATAGAGCTCTCGAGGATGCAAGAGCGACAGTGGATGTCTTGCATGGACTGCTGGAAAGAATTGGATCCTTTGGCGTTACAACGTTGGAAGAACTTTCTAGTTTTAGCACACGTTTAACAAGTGCTCAAAAAAATAAGAAACACCTTGCTTCCAACATCCCGGCATCTCCCGGCGTCTACATTTTTCGCGGCCCCCAGAATGAGGCTCTCTACATCGGGACCTCAAGCAATTTGAAATCTCGCGTTCGGACCTATTTCACTTCTAGCGAAACTCGTAAACGGATCTTTGAGATGTTGGCAATTGCAGATCGCGTGGACACGATCATTTGTGCAACGGTCATTGAGGCTCAGATTCGCGAACTTCGAATGATTAACGAGCGTCGGCCACCGTATAACCGACGTTCTAAAGGACAGGAACGTGCGACTTGGGCAAAGATTAAAAACAAGCCAACATCACATTTTGTTCCAGTAAAAGGAACTGCAACTCTCTCCAATGAAAGTGAATGGATCGGACCATTTGGCGGTAGCGAGGAAGTCACTTTAGGAATCCAAGCAATCCATCACACTCTTACCTCCGCTGAGGATTTTCACTATTGGGACGTACGACCGATCGTTAAGCATTTGACCGAGAAGATGACCGCCCTATCGATGAATGAAAAGTATGAAGAGGCTGCCAACGTACGAAATCAATTGGGTGCCTTCTTACGGGGCGTCTCACGGGGAACTCGCATTCGTGCCCTCACCTCTTTACCCGAGGTCATCGCAGCAAGTCCTATTTCTCCGAATGTTTGGGAAATAGTTTGTATTCGTTATGGGCGCTTAGTTGGAAGCGCAGTTTCGCGCTCTAACTCGACGATCACCAAGACAATCGAATCATTACAAAACACTTCGGAAGTTTTAACCTCATCCGACCAAGTCCTCCCCCACTCAACGTATGAAGAGGTGGAAAAGTTACTGAACTTTCTAGATCGCGAACATATTCGTCTTGTTTCAATAATCGGCGAGTGGGCGCTTCCAATTTTCGGAGCACCGAGTGCGCAGTATGTGCTGGAAAGACAACGAAATCGAGATCAGGGCAACGCCAATCTTTGGCTCAGCTCTGCCCAGCGCGCCAACAACTGAGCGGCCCTGCCAGAATCAATGGCCTCTTGAGCCAGTTTCACACCATCTCTTATTCGTTCAACCGGAGATCTGTCATGAGCTCCTTCATATGCGGCAATTGCAGAACCAGCGTTGAGTAGTACTGAATCTCGAGGCGCTCCCCGTTCTCCCGCAAAGATCGCGCGTGTAATCCGCGCGTTTTCTTTGGCGTCGCCACCTTTCAATTCCTCCAAAGTCGAATACCCGATTCCAAAATCAGCAGGGTCAATCTGAGATCGCGACACATTGCCATCGCCTATTGTTAATACAGTTGATGAAGTGGTCAGCGTGATTTCATCTAGCCCATCATCGCCCCGAAAAACAAAGCCATCTACTCCGCGCATTGCAAGCACTTGAGCCATGATCGGATGCATGCGTTCATTTGCAACTCCGACGGCGGCGGCACGGGGCTTGGCGGGGTTTGCTAATGGGCCCAAAATATTAAAGACAGTCGGCACGCCCAATTCTTTTCGGGACGGTCCCGCAAATCTCATCGCTGGATGAAAGGTGGGCGCGAAGCAAAATCCGATACCCAATTCGCGTACGCATACTTCTACGGCAGGACCGGGAAGTGCTATTGCTACTCCGAGAGCTTCTAAAAGGTCAGCCGCCCCAGATAACGAAGTTGCTGCTCGATTCCCATGTTTAACCACGCGGGCTCCAGCAGCCGCCGCAATAATCGCTGAAGTGGTGGAGATGTTTATCGTGTGAGCGATATCCCCGCCAGTTCCAACAACATCGACAGCTCGTTCCAGAATAGAAATTGGTGCGCTGTGTCGATACATCTCCTCGACGAGAGCAGCGACTTCCTGCGCGGATTCACCTTTGGATTTGAGAGCTAGAAGAAAAGTTTTTATCTCCTCATTTGATGCTCGTCCATCGAGAATCTCACGCATCGCCCAACTGGCTTCCAGAGGAGAGAGATCTTCCCCTGATGCTAAAAGTTCAAGATTGCCGACCCAGGAAATCTGCTCAAAACTCATGCGCGCTCATACGAGATGAGATTGACCTTTATCTGCATTCGAGGTTAGAAGTTCTGAAACTACGTGAGAGAAAGAAAAAGGATCTATCGGGTGCACAACTGTTGCCTCAGCTCGAGACCATTTAGCAAGCCAAGCATCATCGGCTCGAGCGATAATCAGCAAAACAGGTGGGCACTGGAAAACTTCATCTTTGAGTGCCCGAGCAATGCCCATTCCACCTTCTGGGACGGCCTCGGCATCCAAGATAATCAAATCAGCCACGCGACCTGAAGGCCGAGAATCAATATAGGCGTGGAGGGCCGCGGCGGTCGCAAATTCATGAATCTCGTTCTCGCCCATGGTCGGATTGACCTTGGAGCCAAGAGACGAGCGAATTGAAGCTCGCACCGTCGAATCATCTGAATAAACGAGGATGGAAACTGCTGGATTAGCCATGTGAGCCATGGGGGCAGTCTATTCCGCCTACAGAGATTCGCGCGCGGTCGTCACTCCAATTTGGCCCGTGGTGACCATTTTCACCTATCTCAAAAATCGGCGATCAGTAGAAATGAGTAGAAAACTCAGGTGACTCGCGACGATGGTTAACGATTCCCCCACATTTCAGGAATAATCACCCCCATGTCTAGCGCCAGCCTCGTAACCCCAAAGATCAACCGCCCGAACATTGTGGCGGTTGGAACAATCGTCTGGCTCGCAAGTGAGCTCATGTTCTTCGCCGCACTCTTCGCCATGTACTTCACCACGCGCGCCGTGCAGGGCCCAGCGGTCTGGTTGGAGTCGACGCAGATTCTCAACATTCCATTTGCGGCAGTAAATACAACTGTCCTCGTGCTCTCATCTGTGACTTGTCAGTTTGGTGTATTCGCCGCAGAAAGATTTCAACCCAAGCGAACTGGTGCTATCTGGAAAGTATCGTCGTGGGGAATGCGCGAATGGTTCGCAGCCACATTCCTAATGGGCGCCTTCTTCATAGGCGGCCAGGTTTTTGAATACGCCGCGTTGGCACAAGAAGGACTAAGCCTTTCATCTCGGGCATACGGTTCGGTATTTTTTATCGCGACAGGTTTCCACGGACTTCACGTGACAGGCGGGCTTATCGCATTCTTGATCGTCATGATCCGAATGAGTAAGGCAAAGAAATTTGGTCACCGACAAGCCACCACTGCAATTGTGGTTTCGTACTACTGGCACTTTGTTGATGTTGTCTGGATCGCACTTTTCTCGGCAATTTACTTGATCAAATAATGAAAAGTTCTACATGCCAATCTGCTCTGATCTCGAAGTCCATATCGACCATATCGAAAGGAAATAAGTCTTGAAGCACCTTTCGCGTTACCGACGACATCGATCGTTTGGACCACTCCTATTGATTTCTGCACTTTTTCTCATCGGAACGACTTTCTCGGTAGCGAGTGCAGGGACTGCCAAGTCAGCAAACGCACTGGCACGCACGGCGAGCATTGATGAAGGACGTCAGATTTTTCTTAAAGGTTGCTCGTCTTGTCACGGTCTCAACGCTGAAGGTGGTGACATCGCTCCGAGCCTGATTGGAGTCGGAGCTGCTGCAGTTGATTTTCAGGTTGGTACGGGT
>Ga0194061_1002482_pt1 | contig 10044 bp, 10 predicted proteins | sample SepL2221m_MetaG_FD_163423 | JGI IMG/M metagenome (GOLD analysis project Ga0194061, IMG submission 163423) | Anoxic zone freshwater microbial communities from boreal shield lake in IISD Experimental Lakes Area, Ontario, Canada - Sep2016-L224-21m | ecosystem: Environmental > Aquatic > Freshwater >...
GAACATTGGCGATTAGCTCGCGCAGTGATCTTGCTTATTCCCATACCGCGCTTACCGTTAAGGATCGCGAACGCCTCTCTGAATTGGTCTCTGAATGGCAACTGCTAGCCGATCTCTCCTTTTCGGATCTGATCCTCTGGGTTCCAAAGCGTAAGGATTACCAGAGTTGGCCCGAAGGTCATATAGCGATTGCACATATTCGTCCCACCACTGCTCCCACGGTCTTTGCCCAGGATGTCATCGGCCAAGAGTTGACGTGGGGTAAGAACGCACGGATCGACCAATCACTTTCTACTGGATTGATCGTTCGTGACTCTGAACCAGAAATGGTCGGCGATACTCTCATTAAAGAGGAGACCGTCCCAGTTCACTTTGAAGGTCAAACCATCGCCGTGATCTCGCGCCATCGCAATGCTGTAGCAATGCGCTCCGGCTCTCCACTGGAAATTAATTATCGCGAGATTGCTCACAAGGTTTACCGCATGATCGCAGAAGGCACATTTCCGATTCAAGACAGTATTTATCAGGCCGAGTTTGCTCCTCGCGTAGGAGATGGATTGGTCCGCCTTGATTTAGTCGGTTCGGTCACCTATGCCAGCCCCAATGCGCGTTCTGCGATCAGTCGCTTGGGATGGGATAACGAACTCGAAGGCGGACAACTCGGAGCAATATTTGATTCGCTGCAACGTAATCAATCAACGGCAAGCGATGAAAGTTGGGCTTCGGTACTGAGCGGAAAGACGCTGCGCCGTGCCGATTTTGATAATGGAAATGGAATTGCAGACCTTCTGGTTATTCCTCTGATCGAAGCGGGGGATCGCATCGGTTCGATTGTCCTAGTCCACGATGTCACCGAGTTGCGCCGTAGGGACCGTGCGCTCGTTTCGAAGGATGCGACGATTCGTGAAATTCACCACCGCGTGAAGAACAATTTGCAGACAGTCTCGGCGCTGCTTCGTCTGCAGTCGCGTCGCGTCGAAGATCCCATTGCTAGTGCTGCGCTGGCCGAAGCGGTAAGACGTGTTGCCTCGATCGCGATTGTGCATGAGACTCTTTCGACAAGTTCTGCCGAATCAGTTCTCTTCGATGAGGTCTACGATCGAATTGTTCACAACGCCATTGAGTTAAGTCCGCGGCCAATCACTCCGGCAAAAATCGGTGAATTTGGAATACTGGATTCACAGGTTGCGACACCGCTGGCGCTCGTGGTTACAGAACTGATTCACAACGCTCTTGAACATGGCCTTGCGGAAAGTGGAGATGTAGTGCGAGTTGAAGTCAGTCGTGTCGAATCCACGTACACAATTAAGGTTATTGATAATGGCATTGGTCTTCCGACTGGCTTCGACTGGGAGACATCCTCGAACCTAGGATTGCAGATCGTGCGGACGCTTACTGAGAATGAGTTAAAGGGAAGCATCTCGCTCAATCGCGTCAACGACGAGACCGTTGCAATGATTGTTTTTAAAGTTTAGAACTGGTTCTGGCTCTCCATCATGCGAGCGCGATTACGAGCTGCACGGCGCTTAAGGGCACGGCGCTCATCTTCTGATAGACCGCCCCAGACTCCAGCATCTTGACCGCTCTCCAGAGCCCAAGCGAGGCAAGCCTCTTTGACAGGGCAGCGCACACAGACCTTTTTAGCCTCTTCAATTTGGGCGAGGGCTGGTCCGGTATTTCCTATAGGGAAGAAGAGCTCAGGATCTTCATCGCGGCAGGCCGCCTCGTGTCGCCAATCCATCATAAACTCCTTCAACTTAGGGAAGAACTGCTCCAAGTGCCAATACGCATCCGGCTCATTAGAGGTACTTAATTCAGACTAAATCCGCTCAAACTCCGCAAAAGTGACGAAGGCGAGCTGAAATCGCGGTGAATACTGGCCTATTCTCTCGTAGGACTCACGAGATAACAAGGACATTCTATAAAAGATTCCTCACACTGCACCTTTAAGAGGTTTAGCGAGGCGTAATCCCCTAATTTAACTCTGGTGCCCTCGACGGGAGTCGAACCTGCGCAACCGCCTTCGGAGGGCGGTGCTCTATCCACTGAGCTACGAGGGCTTAATTCGGCAAGCCCGCTAAGAGTATCAGTGAAAGAATAGGCCTCTCTAGAGATGGAACGGGGATTTGACCATGACCGAGCACGTTGAGAAGGCCTACTTCGCTACTGGTTGCTTCTGGGGTGCCGAACGTCGTTTCTGGAATTTACCAGGGGTGGTTAGTACCTCTGTGGGCTACATGGGAGGCCACAAATCTGATCCAACCTACAAAGAGGTCTGCACTGGAGAGACTGGCCACGCTGAAATGGTTGAGGTCGATTTTAACCCTGGTCTAATTTCTTATCATCGCCTCTTAGAAGAGTTCTGGACCATGCACGATCCAACTTCACTCAATCGCCAAGGTGGAGATATCGGCTCCCAATATCGCAGCGCTATTTATACAACGACTGCGGCTCAGCTGCGCACTGCGCTCGCTACCCGTGAGATCTATAACGAACTTCTTAAGTCAAATGGGTTTGATGATATTTGTACAGAGATTAAACCCGCTGATGGAATGCAATACTGGCCGGCAGAGGAATATCACCAACGTTATCTGGAGAAGAATCCCAAAGGCTATGACTGCCACTCTTCCACGGGGATCCCTTACCCCGATCAAATTTTTATCGGTTAAGTAATTCTCGCCAATTTATTTTTACCAGCTACCTGAGTCACCCTCGGTAGCCCGCCAGCAATACCAAGCAACGATGCTCTGTCGCCCCGCAAATTTATCGCTGAAGAGATCTAGCTTCTTCGGGTCAATCTCCTCTTTGAGGTTGTGAATTCGCTCCCACCCGCGACGCATCGCGAGATCACCTACGGGCCATAAATCTAAACGGCCAAGGTGAAACATAAGAAACATTTCCACGGTCCAACGCCCGATACCCCAGAGCGCAGTTAACTCCTCTGCAATCTCTGCATTGCTGAGCTTAGAAAACTTCTTAAATTCCAGGGCGCCCGACAAAGTCGCCTGAGTGAGTTCGTCGATGGCGCGGGCCTTAGCTCCGCTTACTCCCACGGTGCGTAAATCTGCTGCAGATAATGCAGCGATGGCCTCCGGCGTAAATGTGCCACCGGCTAATACCCGTACTCGGTCGCGAATGGTGTCAGCTGCTTTAACGGCCAATTGTTGCGAGATGATGGATGTGACCAGAGTGTCATAATGCCCACCACCAGGGCGCTTGCGATTAATAGTGCAGAGCGGACTCTTTTTAATGATAGGAGCAAAGGCAGGGTCTATGCGTGCGATCGCGCGCACATGCTTCTTCATCTCATCTTCAGTAGTGAGGGCCACCGCGCTAGCCTAGCGACTAGGCTAGCGCCGTGATCAGCAACCATACGAGTCTTTTAGCGTGGAGCGTCACGCTCGGTGGCCTGGCAATAATTCTGCTCTTTGATTTTATATTTGCTTACCGCAATCGCAATGTCCTAACTGGGTTGCGCAGCGTCGCCCTCTGGACCGCTTTCTATGTTTCTATCGCAATAGCCTTCGGCATCTATTTAGGCGTTTGGTCCACCCCGCAAAGTCGCACCGAATTCTTCGCGGGTTGGCTCACCGAGTATTCGCTCTCTTTCGACAATCTCTTTGTACTTCTGTTGATTATGGCGCGCCTAAAGGTTGCTAAAGAGCGGGAACAGATGATTCTCTTCTGGGGAATCCTCTCCTCGCTCTTGCTGCGTGGAATCTTCATCGCAGGAGGCTCGGCTCTCGTTAATCGTTATGTTTGGATCTTCTTCTTCTTTGGCGGCTTCTTGATCTACACCGCGCTAAAGCTCTTTCGGGAGAGCGAATCAGAAGAATGGGAAGAGGGCCGCGTCATTAAATACATGCGCAAACGCGGTGCACCAATCGCCGCGATTGCGATGGTAGCGATTGCACTGACCAACATGCTCTTCGCCTTTGATTCGATCCCCGCCATCTTTGGCTTGACCCGCAACCCCTATGTCATCGTGACAGCAACGATCTTCGCCTCCATGGGTCTGCGTCAGCTCTACTTTCTCATTGGTGATTTGATGGACAAATTGATCTACCTCAGCGAGGGGCTCTCGGTGATTCTCGCATTCATCGGATTGAAGTTGATCTTCGAGGCAACTCTGGGGGAGGGGCATGAGAAGGTGGCAGGTGTACCGGTTCCGCATATCTCGCTCGGACTCTCGCTGGGCTTCGTCATTGGAACTTTGGTGGTCACAGGTCTTTTGAGCGCATTCAAAGTGCGCAAGATTTCTGAATAATTCCCCTCTTTATTGGGGCTGCGTTAGGCTACCTCCATGTCGATTACTCCTGAATCACCTGAAGATTCTCCGGGCTCATTAAGCCCGCAAAGTCGCGTAGTCGCAGCGGGAAGACCAGAGCGCACCGCAGATGCCGGAGTCAACGTTGGGATCGAACTCAACTCCACCTTTTTGGCACCAGGTCCTACTGGTTATGGACGCTTTGGAAATAAGAGTTGGAGCGCGCTAGAAAGTGCCATGGAAGCGCTGGAGTGCGGACCTACCTTAGTTTTTTCATCCGGGATAGCAGCTATTTCAGCGCTCTTCTCCATCTTGCCACGCGGGGCAGTTATAACTGCATCACAGAATGGTTATTCCGGAACGATGGTCTTGTTGCGGCAGGCGGAAGCATCTGGTGCCGCTGAGGTTCGCTACGTAGATGTTTCAAATACCGACCAAGTTCTAGCAGCGCTCCCCGGTTCAACACTCCTCTGGCTGGAATCTCCCACCAACCCCGCATTGGAAGTGGCCGATATGCCACGTTTGATCGCGGCCGCTAAATCGCAGAACATTGGCGTGGCTGTCGATAACACTTTTGCCACTCCGCTGGTACAACAACCATTGGAGATGGGCGCCGATGTAGTCGTGCATTCGCTCACCAAATATATTTCTGGACATAGCGATGTCATTCTGGGTTCGATCTCGACGAAGGACCAAGCGCTCTATCAACGACTGGCAGATGTACGGAAGATTAACGGCGCGATTCCTGGCCCCTTTGAAGTCTGGTTGGCTCTGCGCGGACTGCGGACTTTGGGAGTACGAATGGAGCGCTCCCAATCGAATGCACTAGAGATTGCAACTCGGCTCTCGCTACACCCAGCGGTAGATCGCGTTCGTTACCCGGGGTTGCCTACCGATCCCCACCATGAAATCGCAAAAAGCTTCATGAAAGGTTTTGGCGCAGTCATCTCTTTCGACCACGCTGGGGGAGCAGAGGCCGCAGACCGGGCCTGCGCCGCCTCACAATTGGTGGCGCATGCCACCTCACTCGGCGGGGTGGAATCGCTCTGGGAGCGACGCCATCGCTGGAGCACTGAAAGCCCCACTATTCCTACAAACTTGATCCGCCTTTCGGTGGGGATTGAGGATCTTGAGGATCTTTGGCGGGATATTGATCGCGCTCTTCTCGGCTCGCTCTAAGGCCCTTTCCAGCGAGTAACAAGGTTGGGAGTGTAGATTCACCCCATGTTCAAAACTATTCGCCGCGTTGTAGGACTCTTTACTGTCCTCGTGGTGATCCTGGGCGCTCTCAAGTCGGTCTTCGCGTGGCTAGCAAATAGCGAGCATGGTACGCACGAGGTATTTGCCGACGACGAAGAGTCCGAACGCCAGTTCTAGGCGTATTTAAAATAATGAGCGATAACTTAAATAGTAACGTCGTGCCTGAGGGTAGCGATGCTGAATATATTCCTGGCACTTGCAATATCGGGATTCGTGAAGTGCGTCGTCGTCAACTAGTTGGTGGTATCGGTTTATTTTTGACTCTCTCCACTGTCTTCGGTTTCTACCGTCAACACACAACTCACTTGGCTCGTTTAAGTACATTCTTGCCCGCCCTCGTAATGTCCATCGGATATTTACAAGCGCGCAAGAAGTTCTGTCTGGCCTTTGGCTTATCCGGCCTTTTCAATTTTGGAAAGTTGGGATCGACCAAGCGGGTAATCTCTGAGGAAGACCGCAAGATCGATCGCCAAGCAGCCATTCGTTTGTTGCTTCAAGCGGCAGTCTTGGCAGCGGCAGTTACTGCTCTAGTTTTTCTCTTGCCAATTGGAACGAAGTAGCCTAAACACTTCGATTCAACCCACAACACTGGGTAAGATATAAACATGAGTCAAACTCCTAAGACGTTACATATTGTCTTAAATGGAGTAACCGAAGATTCCCGAGTTCTCAAATGTGCCTGGTCACTTAGTAATGCGGGTTGGGATGTTTTAGTTGTTGGCTCTTCGCCATCAGGGGATGCCGACGAACTCACTATTGGATATGCCCGAATTATTCGCCTTCCGCTAAAGCTCATCATCAGAAAAGAGAATATCCCTAGGATATTTCGCGCGCTCTTCAAGGGCGAAACAATGTTGTGGCTCATCGCTGGAGTCCTGCGCAGATTACGGAAATATCGCCGCAAACTCACTGAGAAATTGGGTATCAAGCGCGAGGTCGTAGTCCCCAATCTGCATCGTGCGGTTAAATTAATCACGCCAGTCGCGGTAGGTTTTGACCCAGATATCGTCCATGCTCATGACTACACCGCGCTGCCAATCGCTGCTGCGATCGTGGAGATGTTGCAAAAAGCTGGTCGCCCCGCGCAACTTGTTTATGACGCGCACGAGTATGTTCCCGGAGTAGCGCATCTCACCAAGCCAATGGCGGCGCTATACACAAAGATTGAACGTAAGTATTCGAGCGGGGCTCCTGCAGTTCTCTCGGTAAGCGAACCGATGAACGATCTCCTTATGGATCAGTTGAAAGTGACCAAGCGTCCTACGATTGTTGCCAACGATCCACTCGTCGAAGGACAGCAGCCATCGAAACGTCATCTGCGCACTGACATTGGGGTAGCAGCAGACGTTCCGCTAATGGTTTATTCCGGAGCAGTTGCCCCACAACGCGGAATTCAGACGGCGCTAGCTGCTTTGCGCCAGCTCGACGGAGTGCATTTGGCATTGATTGCGAATCCAAAGAACAAGACAGAGATGGATTTAGTTGCCAGCGCTCCCGATCTGGCAGATCGCTTCCATATAGTCACTTACGTCCCAAACTCCGAATTGGTCTCCTATCTCTCAGGGGCAGATATTGGATTAATTCCCATCTTGCACCGGTTGAATCATGAGATTTCGCTGATCACAAAATTTGGAGAATACATGCAGGCTCTGTTACCGATACTGGTGAGCGATGTAAAGACCATGTCAGCAGAAGTCCGAAAGTTGAGCAATGGTGAGGTCTTTATTGCAGAAGACGTTAATGACTTTGTCAGGGCAGCCAAACTGGTGCTAGCGGATCCTGCTAAATACCGCGCCGCTTACACCGCCCAAGTGCTTTCAGAGCGTTCATGGGAACGCCAAGCTGAAATCTTGTTGGATACTTACAATCAAATCGCCAGCGCAACTCCAACCGCACAACCACACAAGCCTTTTGTAGTGAGCAAGCCTAAATTGTTAGAAGAGAGCGTTTAAGCACCCGCACCAATTACGCGGAAAATGACGTCGGCAAAGTTTGCTTTGTCCATGGTTCTGCGTCCATCTATCACTGCTTGAACTCCAGGGAAGTCAACCTTGGTGAGGGATTTATACTCTTTGTGATCCGCTTGCAGAATTACAGCATCAACGCTCTGGCCGATTGCATATGGCTCAAATCCCAATCCGACAATCTCTGCATCGGTATACATTGGGTCTTGGACTACAACGACAGCTCCGCGGGACTTGAGCGCAGTTACAACTCCAAATACTCCAGAGAAGGCCGACTCTTTAACACCGCCACGGTAAGAAATACCAAGAACTGCCACGCGCTTTCCGGTGAGATCCCCAAAATTATCTGCCAACAATTTCACAGCATGCGCCGGCATGGCGGCATTGGCCTCACGAGCAGAGCGAACGACAGTCGCCTCAGGATCGTTCCACAAGTAAAAGCGCGGATAGATCGGAATGCAGTGTCCACCGACGGCGATACCCGGTTGGTGAATGTGGCTATAAGGCTGTGAATTAGAGGCAGCAATTACCTTGGCGATATCGATATTGGCACCTTCGGCAAAGATTGCGAATTGATTGGCGAGGGCAATATTTACATCGCGGTAAGTAGTTTCGGCTAGCTTTGCCATCTCACTTGCCTCCGCGGTGCCAAGGTTCCAGACGCCATTCTTATCAACCAGATCTGGTCGATCATCAAAGTCGAGAACGGCTTCATAGAAGGCGATGCCGGCGGCGGTACTTGCCTCGTCAATTCCACCAACAAGTTTTGGATACTTGCGTAGATCTGCGAAGACGCGACCAGTAAGAACGCGCTCGGGGGAGAAGACCAGATGGAAATCGACCCCGGCTTTAAGACCAGAACCAGCTTCAAGTGCGGGAGCAAAGCGATTGCGGGTGGTGCCGACGGGAAGTGTTGTCTCGTAGGAAACTAAAGTCCCAGGCTGCAAGCCTGCGGCGATCTTCTCAGTAGCAGCATCCATCCAGCCAAAGTCAGGAATGCCCTCTTCGTTAACGAAGAGCGGTACGACAATGACAACGGCATCTGATTCGCTGACCGCTTTAGTTGTATCAGTGGTGGCTGTGAGATGACCGGAGGTGACTACCTCGCTGAGATACTCGGCGAGAAAATTCTCGCCCGGAAATGGTTCGGTACCAGCGTTGATGAGATCAACGGTCTTCTGGTTAACATCGCAACCAATGACGTGATGACCCTTCTTGGCGAATTGAACGGCAAGGGGTAGGCCTATCTTTCCCAGCGCAACAACGGCAATCTTCATGAAATTAGCGACCCTTCGCAATCGTTACAACGGATCGGGTATTTGCGCTCTCGATCATGGCGCTGGCGACGCGCACCGTCGCTAGACCCTGTTCCATCGTGACGATCCCTTCGCTGGCGCCAGGAAGACCAAGCACCGCATCGCGGAATGCTTCGTGCTCGGTGCGAAGTGGTTCTGGCTTAGCAAATGCATAGCGGATTACATCGCCTTCGCTAACGCCGCGGAAAGATGCAACAGCATCCCATTCGGTATCAACTGAAGCGTTGGCATAGAAGGTGAGATCAGTCGTCAAAGTATCTGCCACAAAAGTTCCACGCTCACCGGTAACGATGGTCAGACGCTCTTTGAATGGTGTCAGCCAATTGACGAGGTGGTTGGTGATAATTCCATTTTCGAGTTCACCGACAGCGGCGACCATATCTTCATGGGCGCGACCGGACTTCAGCGCAGTCTTTGCAGAGACATTGATGAAAGGTGAACGTGCGACCCATGCCGTCAGATCGATATCGTGGGTAGCGAGATCTTTGATAACGCCGACATCTGCGATACGAGCGGGGAATGGTCCTTGGCGACGGGTGGTAATCTGATAAACATCACCGAGTTCGCCAGCATCTAACCGGGCGCGAAGTTGTTGTAGTGCAGGGTTATAACGCTCGATATGACCGACCGCTCCCACTAAACCCTTGGCAGCAAAGGCATCGGCAATTCGTTGCGCCGATTCGTTATCGACTGCGAGTGGCTTTTCGACAAGAGCGTGGACTCCGGCGGCAGCAAGGGCCAGCGCAAGATCCTCATGGAATGCAGTGGGAGCCGCCACCATCGCATAATCGATTCCAAGTTTGATTAACTCTTCTACCGATGCAACGAGTGGACGGGAACCAGCAACTCCGTGGGGATCGCCCATCGGATCGCAGACACCTACTAGTTCTACGCCATCGAGTGATGCGAGCACGCGACCATGGTGGCGGCCCATCATTCCTAGACCGACAAGTCCAGCGCGTAATTTCTTGGCAGAGTTTGGCATCTGATTTACTCGCTTAGATTCGGGTAACAACGTCGTTGACGACGCTGACGATTTGTTCAAGTTCTGCTTGGGTAAGTGAAGGATGAACTGGAATAGAGATAACTTCTTTTACCAGCTCTTCGGTAACAGGAAGATCATGCACAGAACTAAATGAAGGAAGGCGATGGATTGGAGTTGGATAGTAAACATCGCAACCCACTCCGCCAGCCTTAATCAACTCAATGGCCTTATCGCGCGCTTCGCTCGTCACGC
>Ga0194061_1002486_pt1 | contig 10036 bp, 6 predicted proteins | sample SepL2221m_MetaG_FD_163423 | JGI IMG/M metagenome (GOLD analysis project Ga0194061, IMG submission 163423) | Anoxic zone freshwater microbial communities from boreal shield lake in IISD Experimental Lakes Area, Ontario, Canada - Sep2016-L224-21m | ecosystem: Environmental > Aquatic > Freshwater >...
GGCCTCGGCCTCACAGAGAAAATCGCCCTCGCCGCAGCCGACCTCGATGAGGCGGCTGTGTTGGCCCGAGGGAGCGCCGTTGTAGCGCGTGAGTTCGGCGAGGTATTGCCGCGCGGTGGCGCGCTTGAGTTCGCTGGAATCGCGCCGGCCTTCCTCGGTGTCGTGGCCGAGGAAATATTCGGCGGTGTAAATTTCGGAGAGCTCGCGATCCGAGGGCTGCGGATTCAGGAACATGAGCGCGCAATTTTCGCAGCGCATGACGCGGTGCGACTGGTGCGAGAAGGAATAATGGAGGCGGTTGCTGTCGCAGACGGGGCACTGGCTGCGGAGCGGGGGCTTCACTGCGGAGGGCGCTGCGGCGGCGGGCAGGGTCGTTTCGGTGGGTTGCATGGCTGGTTGGGTGCAACCCTCCAAAGCACTCTACGTGCCTGCCCCGGGTGGCGCGTCTTTTTTGGGCTCGTCGTCGGTGATTTTCTGATGCGGCTGCACACCGCCGAAAATCATGGCGAGCACGAACAGAAAGCCGCCGAGTGAAATCCACAGCGCGCGGGTGAGCAGACGCGGCCAGTACGAAAAGCGGAGCGTGTGGACGCCGGCGGCGGGTACTTTCACGCCGAGGAATGCGTGGTTCACGCGGAAGCATTCCGCAGGGTTGCCGTCGAGCGTCACGCGCCAGTTGCCGGGTTCGAAGGAATTGCCGAGCACGGCGACTCCGGCGGCGGGCGCATCAATGGTGAAGGCGGTGGAGTTTTCCGTGAGCCGGTAGCCGCTGGCGGCGACGATGATCCTGCCGTCGAGCGATGCGGGCTTCGCGGGTTCCGTGTCGGATGGCACGTCGGGCACCATTGCGGCGAAAGGTTTTCCGTCGCCGGTGCAGAGCAGCTCGGTGAAATTTTCCAGCGACGAGCACTCCGCGAGACGGTCGGTGAAAAAGGCGCGGGGCCACGCGCGGTGGCTCACGTGGATGTCCAGGTCCAGCGTCTTCACGAGTTCAAGGCCCTTCACGTTGCGCGGCGTTTCGGCGGGGTCGCTTAGATAGAAGCGCGTGTTCCAGAGATCGCCGAAGCTGCGCGTGCGCGGGAAGGTCGCGCGATCCAAAAAGGTGCGCCGGTCCTGCGCGAGGGGAACCGATGACTGTTCGAGGAGTTCGCGCTGCCAGCGGTTCACGAGCGCGTCGGCGCCGTCGAAATTTTCCAAGCCGGACACGATATTGAAGCCCGGCGCGAACACGCCGCCGAATCCGGCGGTGCGCGCGGGATGGCCGGATTCTTCGAATGATGTGCGGATGATGCCGGCAGCGGGCGAGATTGCGGCGAGGCTGGCGCGCGAACGCGGATTTGCGACGTAGCCGTCGAATTTTGTGTCCGTCCAAAGTCCGTGCCGGAAATGGAAGACGAACAGGCAGAGCCCGCCCGCGATGAAGTGCGCCGCGGACGGTCTGAGCCGGATGCCGCGCACGATGCACGGCATTGCGAGCAGCGCCGCGCCGAGGGCAATTGCGTAGGCGCAGAAGAAGCCGCTGATTTTTCCCGATGTGCCGTGGATTGCGCGGACGTGCGGGAGGAAGATCGCCGCGAGCAGAGTCGCGCAGAGTGCGGCGATGAGCATGTCGGCGCGCGCCCTTTCACCGGCTGCGCGTTCCCACAGCGAGCGCAGGCCGAATGCCGCGATGATGAACAGGTGGATGATGAGCACGCAGGAAAACGTGTTCGCGACGTGGCCGATTTTCCCGATCCACTTCAGCCGCGTGAGCAGTTCCGCCGGGATGATTCCAAATGCGAGCGCCGCGGGGAGCACGGCTCCGAGGAGGATGGCGACAAATGTCCGGTCCGCGAGCAGGCGGCGGAAATCCACGACCGCCCAGAGGCAGCCGAGGAGCACGAGGAAATTTGTCGCGGGGTTCGAGACGATCTCGCCGGGCAGGGCCTGTGCAAAAAAGAGATCGTCGAAAATCCCGGGTGCCAGATTCGGCGGGAGCTGCGTGAAGGCCATCGTCGCGGAGGCAGCCCACGAGTGGCGCAGTGCATCGAGGAAGAGCATCCAGTGCGGCGCGCTGAGCATCGCGAAGAGCACGATCCCGACGAGCATCAGGACAAGACGCGGGAGTCGGTCGCAGCGGTGGTGTGAGGACGCCAGCACGAGCAGGCCGCCGGTGAGGTTCAGCCCCGCGAGGAGCATGGCGGATTCCTTGGCGGTGCCGCTGTTCAGCTCCCAGAAATTTGCGGCGGCAAGCGCGAGTGCCCACGGCCACACGCGGCCCGCGGTCTGCGCGGCGCGCAGCCAGCACAGGAGAATCCACGGCGAATAGCAGAGGCTGAAGTATGCGGCGTGATCGAAGCGGAATGCGAAGAAGCCGATGAATGACGACGAAACGGCGAGCAGCACGGCGATCCAAACGCGGCGTGCGGCGGCGAACGCGGCCAGCCCCACGCCGAATGAGAAGAGCAGCTTGGCGATGCAAAATTTCACATCCCACGCCCACGTCGCGCCGCCTGCGGCAACGGGAATCCAGTGCAGCGGATCGCCGAGCATGGACTGGCCCTGCGCGAGCAGCGGCGTGCCGCAGAATGTGTAGCGGTTCCAGAGCGGCAGTTCGTGGTGTTTGAAAATCGCGCGGTGCTGGATGACGGAATACGGCAGGTGCGCCCACATCATCGCGCCGGTGTCCGCGCCGCGGCTGTTTTCGACGGGCTCCTGCGACTGCGGCGCGGCTTCGGGCAAGAGGTTCGTGAGCGTCTGCGTCGGGCCGAAGTTCGGTGAGATGAAGCTCTTTCCGCAGAAGATGATCGGGTAGCAGCTTGCCATCGTCGCGACGGCCGCGGTGAGGAACAGCGTGAGCGCGGGCCACGCGGCGGAATCGTCGCGGAGCTTGGCAAGTGTGGCGGTGAGTCGTGCGCGTCGCGCCGCCGGAAGGAGGCTCGCGAGGAACAGGACGAGTGAGGTCGCGAGGGCTGCGCCGGCGAATTGCAGCACAGCGGAGCGGGGCGAAAAGGGCAGTGTGCGCAGTGCGAGTTGCAACGGCTGTTCGGGCGAGATCAGCACTCCGTCGCCGGTATGATTCGTGAACGCCACGGAGTCGCCGTCGGGCTTGAGATCCGGCCCGGGCTTCGTCGTGGAAAAACCGGACGGCTGGAATGTCGCCACGATTTTTTCATCCGGATCGATCACGCTCACCGTGCCGAGCGTGATGCGCCCGATGCGATCCAGCGGGTCGAGGCGCAGCGAGGCGATCGCATCCTTCGCGCGAAAGCGGAAGCTGTAAGTCGTCGTGAAGGGGAGCGTGAACGACAGCACCTGCGGGCCTTTCGCGACGAGTGCGGTCGAGGTGTCCGGTTGCACCGTGCTGTTCACGCTGCGCCATGAGAGCCGGGCGCGGCCCTCGGTGTCGGACGTCACGGGCACAAGCACGCGGAATTTTTTCGTCGCGCTGAAGGGCCGGACTTGCAGCAGGAACGTGATGATGAGTCCGACCAGCAGGCTTGGGAGTGCGAGGCGTCGGGGCAAATTCACGGGCGCGCAGAGTAGGCGGCGACGGCGGGGTGTGGAGGAAAAACGGCGCTGACGCGAACATCCAACATCCAACACTGAACATTCAAAACAGCGGTGCCGCTGGGCGCGGTGTTGGATGTTGGATGTTCAATGTTGGACGTTGGATGTTCGCGCGGGGCATACCGTCTGCTAAAGCCCGCAGCCCATGCGTCCCAACCGAATCATCGTGCTCGCGGCCCTCGTTGCGCTCGCGGCCAAGCTCTTTTGTGCGGCCACGACGGTCGGGACGAATGACACGGTGTTTTTCTACGGTTTCGGAAAAATGATCAACCAGCACGGGCTCGCGTGGACGTACGAGCATGTCTCGATTTTTAATCACACGCCGCTCGTCGGCGCGTATGCAGCGCTGCTCCAGCGCACCGAGCCGGGGACGCAGATGAGGATGGAACTGCTCCCGTTTTTTCTCCGGCTGCCGGGCATCATCGCGGACTTCCTCTCCGTCCTCGTGCTCATGCGGCTGCGCACGAGAATCGGCGGCCCTCCGTGGTGGGCGATCGGGCTTTTTGCGCTGAGTCCGGTCGCGTTCATGGTGTCGGGATTTCACGGAAATGTGGATTCGCTGCTCGCGTTCCTTTTGCTCACTGCTGCGTGGCTCGCGGTGGAGAACAAGCCCGCGCTTTGCGGCCTCGCACTCGGCCTCGCGTGCAATGTCAAAGTCGCACCGCTGCTGCTCGGGCCGGTGTTTTTCCTGTGGTGGTGGGGCCGCGCCGATCGCCGCGCGTGGCGCGTGTTCGCGCTGGCCGTGTCGTTCGTCACCCTCGCCGGCTGGTCGCCCGCGCTGGTCGGCGCGCCGCGCGCATTCCTCGGAAATGTGCTCGGCTACCAGGGCTACTGGGGCATATGGGGCGTGAGCTGGTGCCTGAAGCAGACGGGCGCGGAGGCATTCCAGAAGGTCGGCTTCGAGCAGCTCACCGCAGCGCAGCTCGCTGTGATGGGAGTCTGCAAATGGCTCATCATCGCGGCGACCTGCGCGGTTGCGTGGTGGCGCAGAAAGGCGGATGCGCGCGGGCTCTTCGTGTCGCTCGCGTGGGTGTGGGTGCTGTTTTTCGTCTGCGCCGCGGGGATTGCGCCGCAGTATTTCGTGTGGCTCGCGCCGTTCCTCCTCGTCGCCGCGCCGCGCTGGGCAGCCGCTGTCACCGCCGCCGCATCCGTGTTCATTTTTGTTTTTTACAACGTGACCTCGAACGTGATCACCGACGGCACGCGCATCGTCCGCGGCAATCCGTGGGCATCGCCGTGGCTGCACCCGTGGAATCTCGCGAAGTCCGACAACCCGCACATCGCGCTGTGGGGGCCGTGGCAGTTGCTTCCGTGGCTCGTGCTCGTCGCGTGCCTCGTGTGGCTCTCGCGCGAGGCGTGGAAAAATCGGGAGAGTGCTGCTTTGGAGAGTCCTTCCTTGGACGTTGGATGTTGAACGTTGGACGTTGAGCCCCGCACAGCGGCCTTTCGGTTTTTGAATGCGGTTCCCGGTTCGCGCCGCGCCTGCGATGGGCCCAAACGTTTAACGTCCAACGCTCAACATCCAAAGGCAGAGCGCACGCCTGCGTCTGGCGCACGGTTTGCTTAGATGCTTAGCCACCAGCCCAACCATGAACGCCACAGCCCAACCTGGCGCGCAGACTCCCGTCCTTACTGCGCGCGTCTTTTGGATTTTTTTCTCCCTCATCGCCATCGTTGGCGCGGGCATCCGCATCCGGGACTCCGCGGCATTTCGGCAGACGGGCTTCGATGAGATCCTCTACCGCCGCTACGTGAACATGATGGACGGCGGCAAGCAGGCCGCCGGCGTCTTTCAGCGCGATCTTTCCATGCAGGGCTGGGAGATGACGGTGAACGGCACCGGCGCAGCGACGATGCCGGGGCTTGTCAGTTTTTTTCTGCGGACACAGCGCGCGGAGGGCACCGAATGCGAGCTGCCGCCGACGCGCTTCCTCTACATCTACACGTCGTGGCTTTGGAAAAATGTGCAGTTCGGATCGCAGCCGCCGCTCTCGCTGGCGGAGATGCAGAAGCCAGTCGTGGAAAATGATCGCTCGAAGGACGCCGATCACCGCGACCCCGCGCTGGCGTCGCTGCACCGCGTGTCGTGCCTTTTCTCCGTGCTGCTGATGCTCGCCGGCGGCCTCTTCGCGATGCGGATGCTCGGCAAGGCCGCGGGCCTCGGCGTGCTCGCGCTCATGGCGTGCGACCCGCTGCAAATCCACTTCAGCCAGCACGCGCTCATTGATGGCTTCTTCACCTTCTGGGCCGTGATGTGCATGTGGACGACGTGGGAATGCCTGCGCAATCCGCGCAGCACAGAGTCGCGCAATTCCCGCGGTGCGTGGCTCGCCGCGCACACCGCCTGCCTCGCGCTCATGGTGATGACAAAGGAGAACGCGTTCTTCGTGTACTGCGCCCTCGCCGTCGTCGTGCTCAGCAATCGCTGGCTGAAATTCGGCACCGTCACGCGGCGCTTCGTGCTGCTGAGCATCGCCGGGCCGCTGCTCGGCGTCGCCGTGCTCGTGCTGCTCTCCGGCGGGATCGGGCCGTTCATCGAGGTGTATCAGACGCTCGTCGGGAAGGCGCAGAACCTCACCTACGCAAAGCTCACCGGCGACGGCCCGTGGCACCGCTACCTCATTGATTTGCTCACGGTGAGCCCCATCGTCGTGTGCCTCGCGCTTGGCGCACTTTTCGCCGTCGTGCCGCGCCGCAGGGAACTCGCCTTCTTCGCGGTCTTCGTCGCCGCGAGCTATCTCATCATGTGCAATGTGCGCTACGGGATGAACCTCCGCTACGCATCCATCTGGGAACTCCCGCTGCGCGCCGCGGCATTCTGCATGATCTGGCAATTGTGCGCGAGTCTCGGCCACCGCCAATGGCTCGCCGCCACCGTCGCAGTGGTCGCGCTCTGCGGTTACGAATTCCGGCAATACAAGATCCTCGCGACGAACCCCGCGCTTCCGCTCTACGAGACGGTCACGGCGGATTTGCTGAGGTTGCAAAATGTGATCAAGAGCGCGCCGTGAGCAATCGGCCTTTGTTTCCGCTTACGGATTGCGATTCTCTGCGGCAGTCGCGAGGAAACGTCAGTGTCAAGATTTGACTCCTGACCCCTATTTTCCATATTTGTTCTGTAGTTCGCCCGAGTTCACAGCGATTTTAGGGCCTTCACGGTTTTCTGATAGTATTCAATTAGGATGCCTATCCCACTCCCGCAACGCATTTGATAGTTTAGCTCGAAGTTGAGTTCGGTAGTGGCATCAAGGCATGTGATGCCAGTGACCCACTCGGTGAATAGCTGTGCATTCATCATATACATCGCAATCACGTCAGTGACATTATTTTCAACTGCAAATTGGGTCTGTTTGAAGAAGGCTTCTAGCCGCATTTGGAGTGTGACCGAGACGAGTGTCTCAAACAGAAGCTCATATCGCCGAGCTGACGCATGGAGCATTGCAGTAAAGTTCTCGGTATCTGAGAGTGCATTCTCAGGAACGGGCACCCGCTGCTTGAAGGTCTCCTCAAGAACAAACGGAAACTTGGTGAGTTCAAAACTTGAGCAAAGGTAATCTCCGGCCCGGACAAACTTACCCGCATCTTTCAACCGACGTGGGATTAAGTAACTGGCTTTCTCGAACGCTTCAGAATTCTTGCCGTCGTTTTCGATGGTCGCCCAAAAAGTTGCAGCAGAAAATACGAATGAGAGCACAGCGAGGTTGGCCTTTGGGAGCTGTTCGGGAGAAAATTCAAAACTGTCAAAGCACCGCGCCCGATGTTCCGGGTCATCAGCAACCCGCAGAATTGCTGTCGCAATTGCATCAGGATCGTTTCGCTTTGATTTTAGGAATCCAAACATAATGTGGGACGACGGAACGATTGAATGAGAGGTGCCCCCTTCACTCCACAACGCACGAGCGATGGTCGGTGTTCTGGATCTGGGCGAGGGTGGGGATGTGCATGTTTCGCGTGTAGAGGAATTTCAGGCGGAGGGCAACATTTTCATGACTTGACAATTACCGTGAGAGTCGAAGAAATGGAAGAAATAACTCCGCCAATGAATGGTCGTTGCGTCCACCCCCTAATGAGAGAATCAAATGTTGCTGACATTTGTCTGGGAAGCAGCTTCGCCATTGTGGCTTCCTTTATTCGGCTTTTTATTTGGGCTTCTTAACTCATTATCACTAATTATGCTCCCTAACAATCCCACGCGTCCCTTCACCTATCCAGCAATGCCGCTATTGCGTTGGATCACCGTTGTTATTGCACTCGGAGCAACTGGTTGTGAACAGGCTGGAGTCACTCAGAAGCTGAAAAGCCTTGATGACAGGGTAACCGAACTCGAAAAAGCTTTAGAAAGCCACGGAGCAATAAACGGAATCTTATACAAATCCACTGCCGATGACGTAAAGCAAATCACCGAAAGGCTCGACCTTCTCTCGACGCGGGTGCTGGAGGAATCATTTCTACAGAAGTTTGCAATGCTGGATCCTAGTTCTAAGGGGTATTCCGTTTTAGACACCGGCCGGGGCTCTTTGCTCATATCCTGCGACAATGCTGCTCCGTATTTAGACGGTCATCGTATCAAACTTCGACTTGGCAATCCGCTTAACATGCAGTTCTCCGGTTTCAAGCTTAAATTTAAGTTTGGAAGGAAGCCTCCGGCTCTTCCAGGAACAGGAAACACTAAGCCACAGAACTCTGGGAAAACCATCGAGCAGTGGCAGAAAGATTACCAGATGTGGAAAACCACTCTGAAAAGTGCAGAGGAATCATTCACGGATGATCTTAAACCCGGATCATGGACGACTGTGGAGGCCACTTTGCCGCAGACCAAGCCGGAAGACATTGCATACCTAGAGATCGCAATTGACACCGATCGAATTTCTCTCTCGAAGTGATTAACTTCCACAAGCGAAGGTCACCGAATTCCGATGAAGGGGCAAGCCGGAAGTTCGGGGAGGTGAGATGGAACGTGGCCGGAGGGGAGGAAGGGTGTGCCCCCTTCGCTGGTTCTTAATGATTCCGCGCCGCCACTCCGAAAAAATCTCTGCCACGGAAACCTTGAGGCGGGCGGTGATCGTTTCCAGCATGTCGAGAATCACGTTCTGGTCACAAATCTCGATTCTGTGCAGTGCGGATGCGGAATCGAGTATTTTAGAAGAGAACAGCGCAATGTCCCGCCCTTGCAATCAAAGCTTCACCACGGTCATCGTAGCGCGTCGGAATACCTAAAAAGTGTCGAGTTGCCGTTACTATTCTATTTAGGAGCGAGGTAGTGCAGGAGAAATTGGCAATCTTCAATCAGCATCCTTCGACCGCTTGGTCTTCTAGGAGGATGCGAATTGAGAGCCGCCAAAAGCATTCGAGCGCACATCGCAACATGAGCGGCTCTGCCTGCATAGATGTCTGAGTCATCCCATTCCGATTCCAGTGAACCTATTGCCGCACTGAGTTCACTCTCGTGAGCAGAGGTAAGCGTCTCTTGCGTTGAGCGATTTACGAGAGCCCAAATTTGCGACAATGCCGATGTAAGAGAATTTTTGTTCATCAAAATGCGGGTGGTGGTTTCTTTGAATTTACAGGCCGCTACCGGCTGAGTTTGCGAATGATAAGAACCGCAATCGGAAATCCAAGAAACCAGATCCCGAACATTGAAATTCCACCAGTCGCTGGTGGGCCATCGTTGCCTTGCATCAGCAGCATTCCAAAAAGCGGAAGAATCCAAACCAAGATAAGAATCAGCAATACGTATTCTTTCCGTTCCGCTTTCTGTTTGCGTTCCGTCTGTTCCGATTGAAAATTGAATGATGCCCTTCCGCCGTCGTTGTCTTCGCTCAATTGGCTTAAAGTAAGTTCTTTGCGCTCCGCTCTTGGTATGTCTGGGTTCGTCTCCGGCGGGTACCAGTAAGCACCGCTGTTGGATTTCACGGCTCGGTTGAAGATGATCCCGCCCATCGCTATTAGCTCTTCCTTTCTTCCAGAGCCCTCGAATTCTGATAATTTTTTCGCAAGGTGGCGCGGCAGCATTACAGTCAGCATGAGTTTCCCATCTCTCCTGATTTCCAGCGAAACGTCAAAAACCTTTACATCTAACATCAGGTCAGCCTCCGTATTTTCGCCGTAATTGCAACTCTTATCACTGATGTCACAGATGTGACGCGCAGCAGTTCGAACACCGTAGCAAACTGCGCGTCACATGGCGCTTCGCAACTCAATGCGAGGCAGCATTGCCCGTGGGCGAGAGAGTGTGTGCTCATTCCTGCTGGTGTAGAGGAAATTCAGGGAGATGGCAAGGCAGGAAGGATGAACCGCCGAAGCAGATCACTTTTTCCCATCCCCAAACACATCCCAGAGATTCACCTTCAACCGCTTCAGGACTGGCTCCAAACGACGCAGGGTGATTGAGGTGCTCTAGCTTTCTGGACCAAGAGCCAACAGAATCAAAGATCCATGAACACAGTCCCCCGCAAGCGATACACCACCGAGTTCAAGGCGCAGGCCG
>Ga0194061_1002487_pt1 | contig 10035 bp, 10 predicted proteins | sample SepL2221m_MetaG_FD_163423 | JGI IMG/M metagenome (GOLD analysis project Ga0194061, IMG submission 163423) | Anoxic zone freshwater microbial communities from boreal shield lake in IISD Experimental Lakes Area, Ontario, Canada - Sep2016-L224-21m | ecosystem: Environmental > Aquatic > Freshwater >...
GAAGGAGGCCACGATTGGTGAGAGTAGTCCTTATGGAAGGACTGTTGATTCAAGCAACGCCAACGCGCGGATCAAATCCGCGGGATATGGCGCGCGCAGGTCCATTGCGGCGTGTGTCACAGGGTGCCGGAAACGTAGTTCGAGGGCGTGAAGCCAAGGTCGAGACATTTCCAGCCGAGCTGCCAATGTGGGATCTGCCCCATACGTCATATCCCCGACGAGCGGGTGGCGGAGCGCGGAGAAATGGACTCGAATTTGATGCGTTCGTCCAGTTTCCAATTCAACTTTAACCAATGAAACTCCACGGTAGTAATCAATCACTTCATAATGAGTGATGCTTTCTTTGCCATTTGCGACAACGGCAAATCGATAATCCTCTTTTGGGTGACGATCGATAGGTGCATCAATAGTTCCTTTTGATGGATCCACATGCCCTTGGACCAAAGCGTGGTAAACCTTTTCGACTTCACGGTTTTTAAAGGCAGCCTTCAAAAAAGAATAAGCATGATCTGTCTTAGCAACAATCATCAAACCGCTTGTGCCGACATCCAAACGATGAACAATTCCCGCTCGCTCTGCCGCACCACTCGTAGAAATTGTGTATCCGGCAGCGGTCAACGCCCCGACCACGGTTGGACCTGTCCACCCCGGACTTGGATGGGCAGCACATCCAACAGGTTTATCAATGACAACAATTGAATCATCGTCGTATACAACTGATAAACCGGAAATCGGCGTCACGGGAATTGCATCGGGAATCGTATTGTCAGGTAACAAAATCTCAATAACCTGACCTTCGACAACCTTTTCGGATTTAGCCATCGAAGAGCCGCCGCTAGTTATTTCTCCATCGGCCAAAAGTTTTGCAATCGTTGTTCGTGATAGTCCAAGCGCACGAGTCAGCGCACTGTCTACCCTCTCCCCTGCCACACCTTCGGGGACCACAAGGGTTCGCATTTCACGCATCAGGCGACCCCTTTCCCTCGTCTTCTTGGCGCGGTGGTGAAATAGGAAGAACATTACGAAAAGACAGGACGACGGCTAATACCGCTGCAACCACAATAGCCGAATCTGCCACGTTAAAAATCGGCCAGGCCGGAAGTTCTATCCAGTCAATAACTTGACCTTTGAGAAAACCATCTTGGCTACGAAAGATGCGGTCAGAAAGATTGCCCAAAGTTCCACCCAAAACGAGTCCAAAGACGTAAGCCCATTTCTTTGAGGTGATCCGAGGGGTCCAATAAGCAATCACTAAAATTGCGCAAAGTGAAAAAGCGGCGAGAAGAATTGAGCCGTTAGAGATAAAACTAAACGCAGCACCGGAGTTTCGAGTGAAGTTGAGTCTGAGTAGGTTTCCGAGGAGCTTGACTGGGGAATGGTCCTCGAGAAGACGCAGAGCCAATGTTTTACTGAGAACATCAAGGGCCCAAACGAGCCAAGCGATCGTGAGTACGCGCCTCACGATCGGTTGGACGCGCAATATCAGCGGCGTTCTTCCTTTTGCTTGCACACCATGCACAAAGTTGCTCTTGGGAAAACTTGAAGTCGAGCTTTTCCAATTGGGTTTCCGCATTCTTCGCATTGGCCATAGGTCTTTGCATCAATTCGCTCCAGCGCACGCTCTGTTTGCAAGACCATATCTCGAGCATTGATCACGAGGGACATCTCATGTTCGCGCTCAAAAGTCTTTGTTCCAGCATCGGCTTGGTCATCGCCAGCGCCCTCACCAGATTCACGAATCAATGCATCCATTTCGCTTTCAACGGCCACCAATTCATTTTGCAGACGTACTAATTCTTTGGCAAGTTCCGCGCGCATGGTCTTGAACTCCGCGGCAGTAAATGGACTTTCGTTTTCAGACACCGTGGCTGGCGCCGGAGCAACCTTTATGGGCTTGAGTGGCGCAACTTTCTTGGTGCTCTTTATGTGGCGAGGAGGAGGTGGCATAACCAGACGACGCTCTTCTGGCGCAACGATCGCGACAGGGGCGGCAACAACGGGCGCACTAGGAACTTCGACAACGGCTTTGGTAGCAGCCTTTTTCGCGGGTGCTTGCTTGACAACTGGCTTGTTCGCCGCGGCCTTTTTGGCCGGAGCCTTTTTAACTGCGGCCTTCTTCACGGGAGCCTTTTTGACTGCTGCTTTTTTGGCCGGAGCCTTCTTTACAGCGGCCTTTTTTACGGGAGCCTTTTTGACAGCCGCCTTCTTAGCCGGTGCTTTCACGCTGGCCGGAGCCTTGGTTACTGTCTTCTTCTTGATTGCCACGGCGCGAACCTTATTCTGATAGTTGAGGAAATGCCAGTTACCTTACAATGCTTTACACTTAAAACCTTCGCGAATGGCTATGACGAGGCAATCACCTCCGAGTTAGTTGGAAGATTTGATGGAAATATCACCATTTGGTGGTTTTTATTATCAAGGTAGAACCAACATGCGAAGGAAAGTAAGCGGTCTAGCCCCCTCAAGGGTTAGGCAAGGCGGGTGGTACCGCGACCTCGCAAGGGGGCGTCCCTCCATATGAGTCACTCTGGAGGACGGACCACTATGAACGGATTTCGCGCCATTAGCGCCCACGTCGATCTGCCCTCCATGGAGCGTGAGATCCTTGAATTTTGGTCAACCAATTCGATTTTTGCCAAGAGTCTAGAAGCCAGAGAAGGTGCACCAAACTGGACTTTCTATGAAGGTCCTCCTACCGCTAATGGCGCTCCGGGTACTCACCACATCGAAGCTCGTGTATTTAAAGATGTCTTCCCGCGCTATCAGACGATGAAAGGCAAGTACGTCGGACGAAAAGCCGGTTGGGATTGCCATGGATTGCCGGTGGAAATTGCTGTTGAAAAAGAACTCGGATTTGCAGGTAAAGGCGACATTGAAAAATATGGAATTGCCGCCTTCAATGACAAGTGTCGCGTTTCTGTTCAAGGTCACGTGAGCGCCTTTACCGATATGACAAATCGAATGGGCTTTTGGGTCAATTTTGACGAGGCCTACTGGACTATGTCTCCAGAATATGTTGAAAGTGTTTGGTGGTCACTAAAGGAGATTTGGAAGAAGGGCTTACTTGTTCAAGACCATCGCGTCGCACCATATTGCCCCCGATGCGGAACCGGACTCTCCGATCATGAGTTAGCGCAAGGATATGAAACCGTTGTCGATCCTTCAGTCTACGTACGTTTTCCTATTACCTCAGGTCCCTTAGCTGACCTCAACGCCTCCCTTTTAGTATGGACCACGACACCGTGGACACTTGTGTCTAACACGGCCATCGCTGTCCACCCTGATGTCACATACCTTGTGGTTGAGGAAACACTTGAGGGAAATACAGAAGTACTTGTCATCGCGGAAAAACTTGTCGATTTTCTCAAGGGAGAAATTCGTGTTCTGCGTTCACTGCTCGGAAGCGAACTAGAGTTTACGAAATATCAACGCCCTTTTTCCTTTGTTGAAATTCCAGATTCGCACTTCGTTGTTTTGGCGACTTATGTAACGACAGAGGACGGAACAGGCTTAGTGCATCAATCACCCGCGTTCGGCGCAGATGATCTACTCGTTGCACGCAACTACGGCTTGCCCATCATTAATCCGATTGCGGCAGATGGAACGTTCCTTCCTGAACTCGTCTTGATCGGCGGGGCATTCTTCAAGGAAGCCGATAAGGCTTTGGTAAAAGAACTCAAACGAGTGGGCGCTCTTTACAAACACGTACCCTACGAGCATCCCTATCCTCATTGCTGGCGTTGCCACACTCCCCTCATGTACTACGCACAACCTTCCTGGTACATCAGAACCACATCTATCAAGGATAAGTTGATTCGAGAGAACGAAAAGACTTCGTGGCACCCAGAAACAATTAAGACGGGACGGTTTGGGGATTGGCTCAACAACAATATCGACTGGGCACTTTCAAGAAATAGGTACTGGGGCACGCCATTGCCAATTTGGCGTTGTGAAAATAAACATGAAATTTGCGTTGCATCGCTGAGCGAATTGAGCGACCTTTCAGGGACCGATCTCAACAATCTTGAACCGCACAGACCCTTTGTTGACGACATCTCGTGGGGATGTGCCGAATGTGACTCGACAATGGTTCGCGTCAATGAAGTAATCGATTGTTGGTATGACTCTGGCGCCATGCCCTTTGCTCAGTGGGGATATCCGCATAAGGAAGGCTCCATCGAAAAATTCAAAGCCGCATACCCTGCCGATTTTATTGCAGAAGCGATTGACCAAACGCGCGGGTGGTTCTACACGCTTATGACGATAGGAACACTTGTCTTCGATGAAAGTTCCTACAAAACAGTTCTTTGTCTTGGACATATCCTTGATAAAGACGGACGCAAGATGAGCAAGCATCTGGGAAATACACTCGAACCGATGCAATTGATGGAGCAACATGGGGCAGACGCTGTTCGTTGGTTCATGCTTGCAGCGGGTTCGCCATGGGCCGCGCGTCGAGTGGGCCACGACGCGCTTAGTGATGTGGTGCGAAAAATACTTCTCACCTATTGGAACACCGTTTCATTCTTAGCCATGTATGCCCACGCTTCGAACTTTCAATTGAATCAAAGTCCGCCCATGTCCGGGCGACCACTCATGGATCGCTGGATCTTTTCGGATTTGCAAGAACTCGTTGTCGAGGTAGACGAGGCACTCGGTGCCTTTGATTCACAACGCGCAGGAAAAGCGCTCTCCACCTTCATCGACGACCTTTCGAATTGGTACGTGCGCCGCTCACGTCGGCGTTTCTGGGATGGGGATCCAGCGGCGCTAGCCACTTTGCATGAATGTCTTCATACCCTCACTCTTTTGATGGCGCCAATGGTTCCGTTCATCGCAGAAAACGTCTGGCAACAACTAATTCGTCCCGTAGACATGGATGCGTCTCAATCAGTTCATCTTTCAGATTTCCCTCAAGCCCATAAAGAGTGGATAAACAGAGAACTCTCTTCGCAAGTCGCATTGACCAGACGCATAGTTGAACTCGGACGCGCTGCAAGGGCTGAATCTTCGATCAAAATACGCCAACCGTTAGGCCGAGCGCTCATTGCTGCCTCTGGGTGGAGCACATTGCCAGAAGAGATGAAAGATCAAATTGCAGAAGAACTTAATGTCTTGGATCTGCAAGATATTGCAGACGCCGATGGCAGTCTGGTCGACATTTCTGTTAAGGCAAATTTCAGAACTTTGGGTGCAAAATTCGGAGCAGACGTGCAGAAAATTGCACAGTCGATCGCATCTGCCTCCCCTGAAGAACTGGTTGCAGCCATTCGTACCAAAGGAAACGCAACGACGTATTCCGGCGAAAAGTCTTGGGTGATCGACCTTGATGACCTCATCATCACCGAAACCCCTCGAGAAGGGTGGACCGTGATCAGCCACGGTGGCGAAAGCGTTGCTCTGGATCTGACTCTCACGCCGAAACTTATTGCTGCAGGACAAGTCAGAGAAGTGATTCGCTATTTGCAAGAAGCGCGAAAAAACGAGGGCTTTGACATCAGTGATCGAATCAACGTGCGATGGAATTCAAATGAAGAAGTTGTTAGCGCAATTGAAGATTCTTTAGAACATATTCAAAGCGAAGTTCTCGCTCTTGAAATGGTGCGCGACACTTCCCTTTCGGGAGCTGAGTCTGAAGTCGGCTTTAATGCAACTTTGGCAAAAGCTACTTAAATTCTGCTGGCAAACGGAATGAGTATCTGAACGGCAAAGAAAAGAACTAAAAAAGAGAGGTCAAGGCTTACTGCGCCTAGCCTCAATGGCGGAACAAATTTGCGAACGAATGCAGTCGGCTTGTCCGTGATCGCATAGATCGCTTCAGCAATGTAGAGCACCAGTCCACGCGGACGCCAGGATCGTGAGAAAAGACGAACATAGTCAAGAATCAAGCGACCTAGAAGCGCGAGCAAGAAGATGCGCAGGACTAAAACGATCCAATACCCAATACCCAGCATGATTAACTCTGGTTGAAGAAACTTGCCTCAGCTGCCGCAGCTTTATCTTCATTGCTTACGCGAATATTGGCCGGGGAAAGTAAGAAAACTTTAGAAGTCACACGTTCGATCGTTCCATGATGTCCAAAAACTAAACCACTTGCGAAATCCACAAGACGTTTACGTTCGGCTTCATCCATATCTGTCAGATTGATGATGACCGGATTGCCTTCGCGATACTGCTCACCAATGGTGCGAGCTTCATTGTAAAAGCGAGGGTGCAACGTCACGATTCGATCTAGGACGGGAAGGTCAAGTTGAACTGCAGCAACAGGCGCTGTCGGTGCAACGGCAAGAGCTGTGGGACGTGGCTTGCTCTTCGCTTCCAATGCGCGCGACGCCTGCGCATTCTCTGCCGAGTGGGACCCCAAATCAGGGTCATCCATAAGCCCTAAGTAATTCGCCATTTTTCGCAGTGCATTAGCCATAGTTCAAGTTTACCTTTGAGGGGATCGAACTCCGAGGATTGAACTGCCTATTCGGATGTGTGTCGCTCCATGGGCTATGGCCTCTTCAAAATCATTGCTCATACCAGCGCTGAGGTTGGGAGCCGAAGGGAATTTATAGCGAAAATCATGGTGAATTTGAGCTAATCGGCTAAATGCATCCCGGGGGTTCTCCTTCAAAGGAGCAACGGCCATGATCCCAACTAACTTCAAATGTGAAGAGTTAATAACCGACATTGCAAGAGCCTCAAGATTTTCCGGAAGAACGCCTCCCCTATTGGATTGACCGTCAAGTGACACTTGCAAAAATACGGAAAGGATCTTCTCCGCAGACAAAGAACTATCAAACTTATCCAAATGTTTGGAATTATCTAGCGAGTGCACCACGTTGGCCCAACGGGCAATCCCAGCAATTTTATTGCTTTGAATTTGTCCTTGAAAATGCCATGTACCCAAGACTTGACTGGACTTCTCTCTTCCCTCGTCTTCACGATTCTCGCCAAAATCTGCTACGCCGAGCTCGTGCAAAATCGCAACATCTGATGCTGGGTAAGTTTTAGTGACGGCGATCAAAGTAATCTCTTCGCGCTCTCTTCCGACCGAGTTAACGGCGTTTTGTATCCGTAACTCAACGTCATCCAGAGCGCGCTTAATTTCTTCCTTCCGGAGATTCATAACGAGATAATTCCGGCGAAACGTCCTGTAGTTACATCGCGCCGGTATGAAAATAGAGATCTATCTTCAACAGTGCATGATTGGGCTCGCACCACCTCTACTCCATAACTAATTAAGAGCTCCTTGAGAGCGCCTGCCAAATCCAACGACAGTGTCCCTTTGTTCGTTACCGAAGCTGCATTTGGAAACTTATTGACTACCTCCTGATACACATCTTCGCCAACTTCGTAACATTTTCCGCAAATCGATGGACCCATAACCCCGCGGATATGTCCGGAACCAAGCGCTCTCATTATGTCGATGGTCTTTAAAGAGATGTCATTCAGAATCCCTTTTCGACCTACATGTACTGCCGCCACGCAAAGTGAATTATCATCCCAGAGCAAAAGTGGGATGCAATCTGCCGTCAGAACTGCAAGATAAATCCCTCGAGTTTGCGTAATCATTGCATCCGCTGAGGGTTCATGTCGGGGTAAGTCTTCAACTAGTACGACGGTGTCTCCGTGAGATTGGTTCATGAATGACACGTCACCGATCATCGAAACTAGTCGACGTCGATTCTCTGCCACCGCTGAGAGTTCATCACCAACATGGGTTGCCAAATTGTTTTCGTGGTACGGGCTTGCACTCACTCCACCGAAGCGTGAAGTAAAAAAGTGCGAAGCCATGCTTTATTTCATGAAGTCAGGGACGTCGATTTCGTCTTCGGCGACTAATTGCTCAAAAGTCACGCGCGGGCGAAACGCTTCGTCCTGAACATCTAGCGCAACCGCAAGTGGGTCGTTCTGCGGAATTGGGTCCGCTACTCCATTGAGAGAGGCAGCATCAATGCTTGGCATAGACACCTTCTTGGGGGCGCCACCATCAAACCCAGCGGCAATTACCGTGATTCTGACTTCGTCTCCAAGTGCGTCATCAATTGTCGTTCCAAAAATAATTTTTGCATCTGGATGTGCCGCAGCTTGAACCAATTCACACGCTTCATTTATCTCGAATAACCCTAAATCTGATCCTCCCGCGACAGAGAGCAATACGCCCATCGCCCCATCAATGGAAGCCTCAAGCAGTGGACTTGAAATTGCCAATTCGGCTGCACGAACCGCGCGATTCTCACCTCGTGCCGAACCAATTCCCATAAGGGCAGAACCCGCATCGGTCATGATGCTCTTTACATCGGCAAAATCAAGATTTATCAAACCAGGTTGAGTAATGATTTCGGTAATTCCTTGAACTCCAGAGAGAAGCACTTGATCTGCGCTCTTAAAGGCCTCTACAGCGGTGATAGAGCGATCTGAAATTGCGAGGAGTCGATCATTTGGGATCACTATGAGAGTGTCGACCTCGGCCCGCAGTTCATCGATTCCTTCATCTGCTTGCTTTGCGCGTACTTTGCCTTCAAAAGAAAATGGACGTGTTACAACTCCAATTGTTAACGCACCCAACTCACGAGCAATTTTTGCAACGATAGGAGCGCCACCTGTTCCAGTTCCGCCACCTTCGCCCGCAGTTACGAAAACCATATCGGCACCGCGCAGCGCTTCTTCAATATCATCAACGTGATCGAGAACCGCTTCGCGTCCACGCTCTGGCGATGCTCCTGCTCCTAAACCCTTTGTTGATTTACGACCAATATCGAGTTTCACATCAGCATCACTCATTAAAAGATGTTGTGCGTCTGTATTGATCGCGATAAATTCAACGCCTTTAAGCCCGACATCAATCATTCGATTAATCGCATTAACTCCACCACCACCGATGCCAACAACTTTTATAACAGCTAAGTAATTCTGGGGCGAAGCCACGATTGTTCCTCCTCATGAACCGTAAACCTCAACTTGAGAATTACCGTTCGCTTATTGTGTTATCAGAACGTAGAGCGATGAGCGTGACTGTGCAATGACCGACACGACTTGTTCGTGTCACTTCACAATCGGCGCATGGGGCGCAGACACATCGACAAGAGAAACTTTTTTGTTCTCCGGAAGTGCAATAAGTGATTGATATACGCGCCCTTTGAGTTCATTGTCTGAAGAGTCGCCCCAAATAATTGTGATGGATCGTGGCGGGACGAATGAACTTTCAGTCACGACTAAACGCGCGGAGTGATTTCCAACGGTAGTTATTGTGACAAGTGAGGCACGCAATTGTTGTGGCAAGTCAACGACGAGCTTCGCGGCAAACAATCGCGCGGCAGAAGTAGGGGCAATGACTGAAGGTAGGCCATGATATGAGTAGCCAGGTAAATCAAAAATCTTTCCAGTCTCGTCTATCAATTTTGAATCAATGACTGCTACTGGATTGCGGGTCCAAACATGAACTGTTACAACTCCGTTCAACCAGTTTGCACTCACTCCTGATCGTGCCAGCCATGGAAAACCTTCAAGGGTCGAATTCAATTGTTTCGATTCCATGCGGGCAAGCTTTTCGCCGATTGGAATGCTGTTCTTTATGAGTAAGGCTTCTGATGCAGAAGGAGCACCTAATACAACGACATTTTTTACAGAGAAAACATTCGACCAGCCTAAAAGGTATGCCGCTCCGACAAGGAGTGAGATGCTAATTAGCACCACCCATCGACGGCGTCGACGGTGTTTGCGAGGAATTTGATTCATGAATTTTGTTGATATTTCTTTGACAAAACCTCGACGATTACGGGGGCGAGTGAACTGACATCACCTGCTCCGAGAGTCAAAATTACGTCACCGGGCTTTGCGGCGGCAACAACTTCTTCGATGGCAGTGAGGAAATTCGGTTCAAATTTACCGCGCTTCATTGCTGCCGAAATCGTCAATCCACTGACACCCGGTATTGGTTTTTCACTTGATCCGTAGACTTCCAACACCCAACACTGATCAGCCAAATCCAGCGTCCGTGAAAACTCTTTTGCAAAGGCGCGTGTTCGGGAATACCTGTGCGGTTGA
>Ga0194061_1002491_pt1 | contig 10023 bp, 7 predicted proteins | sample SepL2221m_MetaG_FD_163423 | JGI IMG/M metagenome (GOLD analysis project Ga0194061, IMG submission 163423) | Anoxic zone freshwater microbial communities from boreal shield lake in IISD Experimental Lakes Area, Ontario, Canada - Sep2016-L224-21m | ecosystem: Environmental > Aquatic > Freshwater >...
CAGCTGGACCAATTGGCGCCAGGAGCACCGACCCGGCCAACCATGCAGCTTCTGTATGACACATTACGCACCAACGGTCTGGATACCGGCGGTGCATTGCGTACTGTGCGGCAACTGGTGGTCGAACGTCTGCTTTGCATGGACTGCAATGAGAATGCCAGCCTGACCACCGTCACCGGTGCCATGACCGAATTGGCAGAATTTGCACTCGATACGGCCTGCGTGGAAGCCGCAAAGGCTTTGGACCAGATCCACGGCGCGCCGCTCACGCCCCAAGGCAAGACCGCCGAACTGTGCATCGTCGGCATGGGCAAACTTGGCGCCCGCGAATTGAATGTTTCCAGCGACATTGACCTGATCTACATCTACGACCAGGATGGCGACACCGCCGGCGACCCCAATGGCAGGTCGCGCATATCCAATCAGGAGTATTTCGGCAAGATGGTGCGGGCCATCTTTGCACTGGTGGGCGAATCCACCGAGCATGGTTTTGTGTTTCGCGTCGATCTGGCATTGCGTCCCAATGGCAATTCCGGGCCGCCCGCCGTGTCATTGGGTGCTTTAGAAGAATACTTTCACGTTCAGGGCCGCGAGTGGGAGCGCTTTGCCTGGCTCAAAAGTCGCGTCGTGGCGCCCGCTAGCGTCATCGGGTCTGCCTGCGCTCTGAGCCTGCGCGGCGTGGTCGTGCCCTTCGTGTTCCGGCGCTATCTGGACTACAACGTGTTTGACTCGCTGCGTATCCTGCATCGCCAGATCCGCGACCACGCTACCAAACGCAGCGCCGGCAAACCCGAGCGTGCCAACGACGTTAAATTGTCGCGCGGAGGCATTCGCGAAATTGAGTTCACGGTGCAGCTTTTACAAGTGGTGCGTGGCGGGCAGTTCCCCGAATTGCGCACCCGGCCCACGCAAAGTGCCCTTCAGAAATTGGCCGTTGCCGGACTGATGCCCCAAGCGACCGCCGATGCGCTGTCCAGAGCCTATGTGTTTCTGCGCCAGGTGGAACACCGCATCCAATACCTGGATGACCAACAGACCCACATTTTGCCCACGGTGGACGCCGATCTGGAGTGGATTGCAAGGACCATGGGGTTTGAAGGAATCTGTCCGTTCCTGAGCGAGCTCGACAGCCAGCGCGAGCTGGTAGCACAGGAATTTGATGCACTGTTGGGAGGCGAACAAAAAGAGTGCAAGGGCTGCACTGGCGCCGCATCAACTCCGCGCATCAATGACTTTGACGAAATGCTGGCCCAGTTGAGCGGGCAGTTCCGTGAGCGGGTGTCGAGCTGGCGTGAGCACCCGCGCGTTCTGGCGCTGCGCGAGGAGTCCCGTGCGCGCCTGGTGCGCCTGGTGTTGCGCACCGCACAATGGGTCAGCGAAGGCAAAGTCACCGAAGAGGCCGCAGTCCGACTTGCCGACTGGATTGAACCCCTGCTGCGTCGCGAGAGCTACCTGGCCCTGCTACTGGAACGCCCCAGTGTTCACGAGCGCTTGCTGCACATGCTGGGTGCGGCCCGCTGGCCCGCGCGCTACTTGCTCAAACACCCCGGCGTGATCGACGAACTGGCGGGCACCGCCATGTTTGAAGAGCGCTTCGACCCAGCCGATTTTGAACAGGAACTGGAGCGGCGCCTGTCAGCCTTGAAAAATAGCGGCGAAGACGACGACGAATCGCTCCTGAACCTGCTGCGACGCGCCCACCACGCTGAAGTGTTCCGCATTTTGGCGCGCGACGTGGAAGGTCGGCTAACTGTGGAGCAGGTCGCTGACGACCTGAGCGCGTTGGCCGAAGCCGTGCTGCGCATCACCACACGCTGGTGCTGGGACCGGTTGAAAAATCGACACCGGCCGGACTGTCACTTTGGCATCGTGGCCTACGGCAAGCTGGGTGGCAAGGAGCTGGGCTACGGCAGCGATCTGGATGTTGTGTTCGTCTACGACGACGACGACGAGCGCGCCGGCGAGGTTTACGGTGCATTGGTGCGCAAACTCATCAATTGGCTCACCGTAAAAACGGGTGAGGGTGATCTATACGAAATCGACACTGCTTTGCGCCCCAACGGCAACTCCGGAATGCTGGTCACCAGCTTCAATGCCTACTCTAACTACCAGCAGCAACGGGGCAGCAATACCGCCTGGACCTGGGAGCACCAGGCCATGACACGCGCACGCTGTGTACTGGGTGATGACGCTCTGCGGGAACGCTTTGATGTGGTGCGCGAGGCAGTCATCGGAACCGAGCGCGATAGCGCCGGTTTGCGGGAAGAGATTGACGGTATGCGCGACAAGGTTCGCGCGGCCCACGCCGTGCGGGGTGAGCAGTTTGACGTCAAGCATAGCCCGGGGGGCATGGTGGATGTGGAATTTGCGGTGCAGTTTTTGGTGCTGTCACAGGGCCACCGTTACCCTGAGTTGCTGGCGAATGCCGGCAATATTGCGCTGCTGCAGCGTGCCCAGAATTGCGGCTTATTACCCGTGCCGGTAGGAGACAACGCTGCACAGGCCTATCGGGTTTTGCGCCAGATTCAGCACCGTGCACGGCTCAACGAAGAGCCAACCCAGGTGGATCCATCGGTAGTTGAGGTCGAGCGCGCAGCCTGTCTGGGGTTATGGGCTGCTGTATTCAAACCGGCTGTTGCTGCCTGATTTTCTTCAGTAGTGCGGTGGTGGAGTAGCCTTGCACAAAAGGCAGGGCCAGGGCGTGCCCACCCCAGGATTCCACCAACGCCGTTTCCGGCAACTTGGACATATCGTAATCCCCGCCCTTGACCAGAATATCAGGACGGATCTCTGAAATCAGCTGGACCGGGGTATCTTCATCAAACCAAGTTACCAGACTGACCGATTGCTGGCTGGCCATGACAATAGCCCGGTCCATGTCCTTATTCAGTGGCCTGTCATCGCCCTTGCCCAGGCGGCGAACAGATGCGTCGGTATTCAACGCCACGATCAGGCTGCCGCCCAATTCACGCGCCTGCGCCAGATACACGACATGGCCACGGTGTAATACGTCGAACACCCCATTGGTAAACACCCAGGGTTTGGGCAATTCCGCCAGCCGCCGGGGGGCCTCGGCACGGTCGCATATTTTGTCCAAAAAGTCAGGCGGCGTGTCATGGGTTTGCATATCAGCAATGCTATCAGGACGAATCGCCGCTTAAGACTGGCGAAAAGGCGCCGATCTGACAATGCATAATCGTTCATCCATGCACCTCATACCCATCAACGGCGACTCCATCCGCCTTCACCAGCCCCTGCCTTTTCCTTTGATGGACAAGAATGGGGTGCTGCTGGCCAAGAAGTCGTTCGTCATTGACTCGCGGGAGGACTTGGCTGCGATGGAGCAGCGCGGCGATGGGCTGTACGTTGACGTTGCAGACTCGGAGGCCCACCACAGGGCGTATGTGGAGCGATTGCATGGCCTGGTGCGCGACGGCAAATCGCTAGGTGAAATTGCAAATGCCAAGATCACTGCCGACCTCACTGGCGGGCGAAATGAGACTGATGACGAGCGCCCCGACTGGCTGGACCTGCAGGTGCAAGCCAATGCCATACTGCGTGACTCCCATGCCATCCAATTCATGGATCGTCTTGACAGATTGAGCAGCCAACTGGACAGGTTTTCTCGCCGCAATCCAGACGGCACCCTGTTTGCACTGGTTCACCTCTCAGCCACTGAAGTGCAGATGTACAGTGCGACCCACGCCATGCTGGTCAACGTCATGTGCGGGTTGGCGGCACGCGAAGTACTCAAATGGCCGCAAGAGCAAGTGCAACAGCTGTGCAAGGCCGCGCTCACCATGAACCTTGGCATGACAGGGCTGCAGGATCAGCTGTCCAGACAATCCGAAGTGCCGACGCCGGCACAACGCAAAGCGATCGATGCGCACGCAGTGCGATCCGAAGAGATGCTGATCGAATTGGAAGTTACCGATGCCATCTGGCTCGAAGCGGTACGAGAACACCATACCAATACTCCGGGACCATTAAAAGACCGCACGGTGGCGCAGCAAATTGCCCGGCTGATTCAACGGGCCGACATGTTTGCCGCCCGGTTGGCGCCGCGCTCTTCGCGTGTTCCCGTCTCACCGGCGGCGGCCATGCAAGCCTGCTATTTTGATGAAAACCGGCAGGTCGATGAAACCGGCGCAGCCCTGATAAAGGCCGTTGGAATTTATCAACCCGGCTCTTTTGTTCGCCTGGCAACCGATGAAATCGCAATGGTGGTCAAGCGCGGCTTTAACACCAGCACACCCCGAGTGGCCGTGCTGATCAGCCGTAGCGGCATGCCGACCATGGAGCCCACCATGCGGGACACCAGCACCCGCGACTACCGAGTCATCGCCAGCGTACCGCACCGTGATGTCAAGGTCCAGATCAATCTGGAGCGGTTGCTTCCACTGACCGCCACGCCGGCATCTGACCGACCCTGGTAAACCCAGCCCATCATCCATGCCAGCGGGCGGGCTGCCTGCCGACCGCTATCCGGGAAAGCTGCTGGGCTGAAAATCCGGGATCCGCCGTGGCTCCCACCAGGCGCGGATGGTGGCAAAAATGTTTCTGCAACCGGTACACCGGTACTGTCCAGTGGGTTTCAAAGCTCCACTGGGCGCGCGGTCAATCACCTGCTGGTAGCTGGTGGCACCGCAGTCGCGGCATTTGTAAATGGTCTTGTATGTCGCCATAGTGCGCAGACTGTAGTGCCTGTCGTGCGCAAAGGAAAGTCAAAAGTTGTAAAGCAATGTGAATGGCGCCTACGCTCAGACCGGAACGGTGTCCGCAAAACTGGCGCGCTGCATCAGTTTATCGTGCAGGCGGACCAGATTGGGGTTGTCGATGCGCCAGTCAATTTGCGGAAAACGGAAGTCCAGGTAACCCAGAGCGCAACCGACAGCGACGTCAGCTAGGCTGAAATGGATGCCCCCACAAAAGGGTTTCTCGCCCAGTCCGCTGCTCATGGCCTTTACGGTCATCCCTACTTTGCCCAACTGGCGGTCAATCCAGGCCTGGCTGCGCTGCGCCTTGGTGCGCCCGGCCCAGGTGGCCTCCAATCGAGCCAGGATCGCTGCGTCCATCAGACCGTCGGCCAAGGCCTCCCAGGTCTTGATTTCGGCCCGCTCACGCCCAACGGAAGGAATCAACTTGCCCACAGGAGAAAGTGTGTCCAGGTACTCCACAATGACGCGCGAATCGAACAGGGCCTCAGCCCCTTCCATGATCAGGCAGGGCACCTTACCCAGGGGATTGGACTCCGAAATGGTGGTATCTGCGCCCCAGACGTCCTCAGTCGCAAAGGCGTAGTCCAATTTCTTCTCGGCCATAACGACGCGCACTTTGCGTACATAGGGGCTGGAGGTCGATCCGAGTAATTTCATGGGTGCTCAACTGTTGCAAGACCGCTCATTCTATACATTGGGGGGGATAAACCACGATCGCTGGGCATATGAGGGTCAATGGTGGCGTACAACCTACAATTCATCCATGACATTTTCATCCATTTCCGCCCTTTCCCCGCTGGATGGCCGCTACGCCGGCAAGCTGGCTCCCCTGCGCCCCCTGATGAGTGAGCAAGGATATATGCACCGCCGTGTGCAGGTTGAAGTAGCCTGGTTCATTGCGCTCAGTGACGCGGGTTTTAACGAATTCAAGCCCCTCTCACACGGAGCGCGTACTTACTTACTGGGTTTGGTCAAAAACTTCTCTGAAAGCGACGGCGAAGCCATCAAGGCAATCGAGAAGACCACCAACCACGACGTCAAGGCCGTGGAGTATTGGATCAAGTCCAAATTCGACGCCCGGACCGAGTTGTTGGCGGCCCAGGAGTTTGTTCACTTTGCCTGCACCAGCGAAGACATCAACAACACCAGCCATGCACTGCAACTCAAGGGCGCACGCGACCTGGTGCTGTTGCCCGCGCTGGACGCGGTGATCGCCAAGTTGCGGGCGATGGCCCACGGTTTTGCCGACGTGCCCATGCTCAGCCGCACCCACGGTCAAACCGCCAGTCCGACAACCGTGGGCAAGGAAGTAGCCAATGTGGTGGTGCGGCTGGCCGCGGCCCGCGAAAAAATCGCCGCTGTCAAGATCATGGCCAAGATGAACGGCGCTGTCGGCAATTACAACGCCCACCTGTCGGCCTGGCCCAATTTCAACTGGGAAGCCTTTAGTCGCAAAGTGGTGGAAACGCCCGAACCACTGGGACTGGGCCTGACCTTCCAGCCCTACAGCATCCAGATCGAACCGCACGACTACATGGCCGAGGCGTTTGACGCCATCGCCCGCACGGACACTATCCTGATCGACTGGTCGCGCGATGTTTGGGGCTATGTGAGCCTGGGCTACTTCAAGCAAAAGCTCAAGGACGGCGAAGTGGGCTCCAGCACCATGCCGCACAAGGTTAACCCAATCGACTTCGAAAACGCCGAAGGCAACCTGGGGCTGGCCAACGCCTTGCTCAAACACCTGAGTGAAAAACTGCCCATCAGCCGCTGGCAGCGCGACCTGACCGACAGCACCGTACTGCGCAACATGGGCGTTGCCGTGGGTTACGCCGTGCTGGCCTACCAGTCGCTGCTGGCAGGTCTGAACAAGCTGGAAATCAATGAAGCCGCCATTGCCGCTGATTTGGATAGTTCATGGGAAGTGCTGGCCGAGCCGATCCAGACCGTGATGCGCCGCTTTGGCCTGCCTCAGCCCTACGAGCAGCTCAAGAAGTTCACTCGGGGTGAGCCCATGACGCGTGAACTGATGCAGGGATTTATCGCCAATCTGGAACTCCCCGAGGCTGAAAAGCAACGTTTGCTGGCCATGACACCGGGCAGTTATACCGGCATGGCGACGGAACTCGCAAAACGCGTGTGACCCCCTGAGCGGCTTTGCCGCTTCCCCATGCGCTGTTTTTCTATACAATCTGCAGATTATTTCTTCAGATTGTATGAATTTATTTTCCCGGGACTTGGCACTAACGCTGCAGCGCTTGGCGCGGCAGTTTCCTGTCGTCGCCATCACCGGGCCCAGACAGTCAGGAAAGACAACGCTGGCGCGCCGTGAGTTTGGGGGCAAGCCCTACGTCTCTCTGGAAGACCCGATCGAGCGTGCTTATGCACAAACCGATCCTCGGGGTTTTTTGCAGCGCTTTACGCGGGGAGCCATTTTTGACGAGGCCCAGCGCTGGCCAGACCTGTTTTCCCATTTGCAAGGCCTGGTTGATGAAGAGCGTGTGCCCGGTCGCTTCGTTCTAACAGGGTCCCAGCAGTTTGGACTCATTGCGGGCGTGACGCAGTCGCTTGCGGGGCGCGTGGGCCTCTCCCGGCTTTTGCCTTTGGCCCTGTCGGAGATTACTCTTGGCAACAGCGACGATCTTTACACCCACCTGTGGCGCGGCGCGTATCCGGCGCTTTGGCAAACGCAACGCACCGCCGCGGAGGCCACCGACTGGTTTAGCAGCTATGTCACCACCTATATCGAGCGTGACGTGCGCCAACTGCTGCAGGTGCAAAACCTCTCGACCTTTCAACACTTCGTGCGACTGTGCGCCGCCCGCACCGGCACGCTACTCAATCTGGTATCTCTGGCCACTGATGCAGGCATCAGCCACACCACTGCCCGGCAATGGCTGTCGGTACTGGAGTCCAGTGAACTGGTGTTTTTGCTGCAGCCGTACCACCGCAACTTTGGAAAGCGCCTGGTCAAAACACCCAAACTGTATTTCACTGATACCGGACTGGCAGCATGGCTGGTTGGAATTCGCGACCCCGAGTTGTTGGCGCTGCACCCTATGCGCGGAACCCTGTTTGAGACCTGGGTGGTGAGCGAGTTTCGCAAATTCCGATTGAACCGCGGGTTGGCCCCAGACCTCTATTTCTGGCGCGACAACAATGGCCTGGAAGCCGACCTGGTATTTGAGACCGACCGAGGCCTGCAGTGCATAGAAATTAAATCCAGCCAAACCGTCACTCCCGACCTGGTGCGCGCAGGTCTTCGTGCCTCACGCTTTGTGAACGAACCCGCCCCAGCGCCCTGGTTGATCCACGGCGCAACCGACAACTACACCCGCGAAGGCGTGCGCTGCATCAGTTGGCAGCGCTTTGCCTATCCACTTTCAGATGATTAACCATGGCCATCAAATCCACTATCTTCAAAGCCAGCCTGCAAATTGCAGACATCGACCACAGCTATTATGCTGACCACGCACTGACCTTGGCACGTCACCCCAGCGAGACCGATGAGCGGATGATGATTCGACTGGTCGCATTGGCACTGCAGGCGCACAAACTGCAAACCGTGTGTGGCGGTGATGGCACACTGGCATTTGGTGCCGGCTTGAGCGACCCGGATGAACCCGACGTATGGCTGCGCGACTTCACCGGCCTGACCCGGCTGTGGATTGAAGCCGGTCAGCCCGAAGACAAACCCCTGCTAAAGGCCTGTGGTCGCGCCGATGAAGTGGTGCTGTACTGTTTTAACCACGCTGCCGAGGTGTGGTGGCGCACCATGGAAACCAAGCTGGCGCGCCCGAAAAACCTGAGCGTTTTCCGGGTTCCCACCGTCGCCTCCCAGGCACTGATTCCCATGGCCCAACGCAGCATGCAGTTGCAGGCCACGATTCAGGAAGGCGTGTTGATGCTGGGCGACGGCAAACACAACGTGGACATTGAGCCCGTTCGCTGGAAGTAGCAACCAAATAAGCCTCTAGCCCCCGTGGAGTATGCGTGAACAGCTATAAATTCAGTAGCGTTTTTCAGATCGTTCAGCTGCACGCTCCGCGTAGGTATTGAACCGCCAGGCCGTACCTTCGGCGGTAATGCGTCGCCAGATCACCCGTTTCTCCAACGGGCGCATTTCCGTCCAAAGCTGCACTTCCTGAAACGTTCGTCCACAGCCCTTGCAGACCGCGTCCCCTTGGCTGGTTGAACAAATAGCAATGCACGGGGTGTCGGGCGTGCTGGCGTACCAGTCCAGCCAGGCCGCCTGTGCGGCCGGCGACATCTGGGCCTCGTCAACCTGCACGGTATGTGCATAGACCATCTGTGCGTACACCTCGGCCAGCGCCCGGGTGGGTGCGGGCAGCATCAGGCCGTCCGGCGAAGGCGCGCGTTCGCGCCAGTAGTTGATGGCCGACTCAATGTCGGCGATGTGAATGCCTGCCAATCCGCGCTACCCGGCTATAAACATTGCGTTCGCCTCAGCGCTCCAGCGCCTGCTCCCGAACCAGTAGCTCCACCTGGCGGGTCCGGGTGTCCACAATCGACGCCTCGTAGTGGTCGGTGCCTGCACCATCCTTGCGCGCCCATTCCTGTGCCGCTTTAAACCGACTCAGCGCAGCGGCGTAGTCCAGTTGAGCCGCACTAACCTCGGCCTGTGCGCGGATGGAGCTCAAGGTGCGGCCCTGTGCAGCGTAGACGCTGGAGAGCAGTTGCCAGGCTTGTGCGTCGTGCGGGCTGGCAACGACCCAGGTGCGCAAATCCTGGGCCAAGGGTTCCAACCCGCTGTTGGTGTTGAGTTTGGCCTGGGCTGCCAGAAACAACTCGGCGCGGCTGGCCTTGGCGGGTGCGTCTCGGCCACCGCCAAGTAACTGAATGGCCTGCGCGTTGTCTCCCTTGGCGAGCATCAGTTCCACCCCCAGCAAACGCGCCAGGCGTGCGGCGACCACGTCACCGCGCACCTGCTCGCCCAGGCGGCCCCACTGGGCCTGCGCCTCAGTGAAATCGCGCAATTTGATTGCAGCCAAAGTTGCCCCATAGAGGGACGCCGCCTGCTGTGCGGGTGACTGGCGTTTGAATTGGTCAGCGTCCACTTCAAGCGCCCAGACCCGCAATGCGTCCACGGTCGAGTTGGACAACACCCGTGCCCGGGCAGAAATCATGGCGTGATCCACTTCCTGGGTATTCTGGCGCCCTGCCGGCAGCGCGCTGGGCTGAGCATCCGGCAAGTCGATGCGCGACTGCATGTCGGCCATCCGCTCGGTGCTGAGGGGGTGGCTGCGCAAGTACGGGAAATTGCCCGAATCGTTCAGCCGCGAGG
>Ga0194061_1002492_pt1 | contig 10016 bp, 9 predicted proteins | sample SepL2221m_MetaG_FD_163423 | JGI IMG/M metagenome (GOLD analysis project Ga0194061, IMG submission 163423) | Anoxic zone freshwater microbial communities from boreal shield lake in IISD Experimental Lakes Area, Ontario, Canada - Sep2016-L224-21m | ecosystem: Environmental > Aquatic > Freshwater >...
CGCCTCCTTTATGGGGTGTGCCACCGCTCGCTTTGGTCAGCAACAAACTCTGCCCCGGATCGGCCGCATCCAATCGCCGCCCAAATGCATTCTTGGCAATCGCCCGGAAGTCGCCCTCGTCGTCGTATCCGCGCAACGACAACTTAAACCCATTCTTCCCCGCAGCAGCGCCGTGACACGCCCCGGAATTACATCCCGCCTTCGACAAAATCGGCTGCACCGCGTTACGAAACAACCCTGCCTGAATCGGAGTCTCCGATGCCACAACGATGCCATGAAGCATCCACGACAATGTCAGTCCCAATACAATTCCGCGCATGAATAAGTACTCAACCCATCGCCGTTAGCCGTTGCCGTTTTCGCGAAAATTCGCGTAAATTCGCGTAAATTCGCGGTTAAAAAAAGTCGTTCGCAGTTCGCCCTTAAAACAGTTCGCGGATCTCATGCGTCCCGAAATCAACCAACGGATAAGGCCTCGACTGCGGCCCCGGCAACTTCGCTTCGAGGTCCAACCCAAGGCTCTTATAAATGGTCGCGACAATCTCCGATGGCGTCACAGGCCGCTCAGCCGGGAACGCGCCGATTTCGTCGCTGCGTCCGACGATGCGTCCGCCTTTCACGCCGCCGCCCGCGAAATACACGGACCAACATTGCGGCCAATGATCGCGCCCGCCCGCCGGATTGATGCGCGGCGTGCGCCCAAATTCAGCGAGGTTCGCGACCAGCGTATCATCGAGCATCCCGCGCTGGGACAAATCTTCGATCAGCGCCGAGTAACCTTGATCGTACATCGGCGCGACAATTTCTTTCATGCCTTGAATCGACGTGAATGGTTTCGAGCCGTGAATGTCCCACGTGATTTCGTTGAAGACGGTCAGGAATGTGTTCACCGTCACGAACCGGACACCCGCTTCGACCAAGCGCCGAGCGAGCAGACAGCATTGGCCGAAGCGTGAATTGCCGTATCGTTCGCGGACCTTCGCTGGCTCCTTTGAAAGATCAAACGCTTCACGTGCTTTCGTGCTTGTCATCAAGCGGTATGCGCTCGCGAAATGCATGTCCATCGATAACGCGCTGTCGCTACTTTCGAATTTTTTGACCGTCTCATCGACAATCGAGCGCAGTTCTTTGCGTCGCTGCAATCGCGCGTCGCCGATTTCTGTGGGCGGAAGCAAATCAGGGACTTTGAAATTCGGCTTCGACGGATCGGCCATTAAATTGAACGGATCAAATGTCTTGCCCAAAAATCCCGCGTCCTGGCCGTGCGGCATGTTCCCACCGGTGCTGCCCATCGGTTCTGGTAGCACTACATTTCCCGGCAAATCGCTGCGACGACCTTTCAAAAATGTCAGCGCGCAGCCCGCGTGAGGTGTGTTCACGCCTCCGCTGAAAAGACGACCGGTTTGCATCATCTGATGTCCGGTGTCGTGTACCGCCGCAGCCGTGTGATAGACGCTGCGAACGAGCGAGAACTTGTCGGCAATCTTCGCATGCAGTGGCAGAATTTCAGAGATGTTCATGCCCGGAACATTCGTCTTGATCGGCTGAAACGGACCGCGTATTTCGGACGGCGCGTTGGGCTTCATGTCGAAGAGATCGATCTGGCTGGGCGCGCCGAGATTGAAGATCAGGATGCAGCTTTTGCTGTCCGATTTCGCTCCTGCATTTTCTTCGGCTTTAAGCCGGTTGAACTCCGCAAGCGACAGCCCCAGCGCACCGAGCGTCCCGACTTGCAGGAAGTCGCGCCGCGTGGTCCCGTCGCAGTTCGTAGCGGTGCCTTTTCCAAGAATCTTGAGCATGCTTTTCCCTCTGAGCTTCGCTGGGATGGCGTACACCGGCAACGCTATCTTAATTCACTGTATTCTGCGAAAAGAAACGCGGCTTACATCAAACAAATTGCCCCGGCGTCTCGCCCAATCTCTGTTCAAATCCAGGATACGAAAACGTCCGCAATTCCGTCTTCGCGCCCCACCATTTCTTCGCCATGATCAACAGCAACTCGCGGTGGCAACGTTGATCCATTGAGCATTGACAGACGACATACACGTCGCGCTCGGAACTGAGTTTCGTGATGCGTTCTAGTGCTGCGATGCCGTCTGACGAGAGCGTGAATTTCGACTGGTACTTCATGCTCAAAAACGCCGCGTTATGGTTTCCGGCGAGCCGCTCGCGTTCAGCATGAAATTCATCAAGCAATGCTTTGTCCGGACCCAGAACTTTGATGTACTCATCCAACAATTGCTTTGACAATCCGCGCGGATAGTGGCACATCGGCAGAACGATCAGCCCGCTGCTCTTGTTCAGCGCGCCCAAGCGCAGATCGTCTACGCACCCCTTCTTTAACATGCGGCGTTACTCTTCTGTTTGAGGTTTCTTCGGAGCCTTCGCGTCGTCTTTCTTGGGATCAGCTTTCTTGGGATCGTCAGGCTTTTTGATCTCGACTTTAAGCTCAATATCCTTATCCGTTCGCGGAGCTTCGACGACCGGCTTGTCCTTCGTCTTTGCATCGTCCGACTTCTTTTCATCCGGGTTGTTGAGCAACTTATTGATCTCCAGTTCCTTATCGTTCTTCGGCGTATCGAACGGATTCTCTTTCGATTTCGCATCGTCCGGCTTGATCGGATCAGGCTTCACGGCTTCCGGTTTCAAGGGATCAGGGTTCGCTCCAGCTTTTTCCTTGGCGGTTTTGTCGGCCATATCCTTGTCGGCTTTGTCTTTCGCTTCCTTCTCTGCCTTCTTCTTTTCCTCTTCTTCCTTCATCTTCTTCTCGCGTTTCGGATCGACCTTCACTACTTTGTTTGCGCCGTCCTTGCCGACTTCGCGATAGACGCCGTCGTTGTTCGACGCCAAGTCATACAGAAACTTCTTCATCGTCTCTGGATCTTCTTGCACCTTGGCCGCCGCCATGCGCTTTTCGTCTTCGGCTGTGAGCGAATAGATGCCAATGGTGTTGATGCGGATTTTCAACGTCTGATTGATCCACGTAATCAAACGCTCCTGCTGATCGGGTTTGAATCCGCCCACAGGATTCGGATTTCCGTCGGTCACCAAATAAATCGTCTCGCACCCATTCACTAATGCGATGTTGCGGATCGCTTCTTCCATCGCCAGCATCGTCTGCGTTCCGCCGCCTGCGTTTTGAGCGTCGATAAATTTCAGCGCCTCTTTCTTGTTCACTTCGTTGGCCGCGAGCAGCGGGATGTCCTTGCTCCAACGTCGCACGGTTCCTGAGAACACGACGATATTGAACAGCGTCTTATCTGGCAAACTTTTGACGAACTTCTTCATCTCCGTTTTCGCCGATTCCAAGCGATTCGGCTTCCCGCCCATTTCCATACTTCCGGACGCGTCGAGAACGAGAACCAGACGATTCTCGACGACCGCCACTTCGTAGTATTCAATCTCCTGCTTCTCGCTCAATTCATAGTTGTAATCTGGTGTCAACGTCTTCGCCGGGTCTAGTCCAAATGTCTTCGCATTAGCCTCCCACCACTTCTTCCATTCGCCGGCATGAGCGACGATTGTTTGGCCTGTCAACGTTCGCAGCGCTCCTGTCGCTTCATGAATAAAGCGCCCGCCCTTCCCTGCTGGCAACGCGCCCATATATTTGATCAATTCCGGAATCGACTTCTTTTCGGAGATGGCCGCAAGCGCTCGGCACGTCGCGATCTGAACTGACGGAATGGCAACAGGATCCAGCCCCTTAACAATCTTCTCCCAAGCCGGGGCATAATGGTGCGAACCCAGCATGTCAATGATCGCTGCTCGGGAACGGAAATCCATTCCGGGGACGAGCACTTTTGTGGCCGCTGCATCAACTTCAGGACTGGCTGGCGTGTTCCTCAATCCACAGCAAAGAGAGGCGAGCGCTTCGGGTGCGAGACGTGGAAGAGTCGTCGCGAAAACTTTATGAGCCGCTGGGGATGTGAGTCCAGCGCACGCGTCCTGAGCGTCGCGCAGGAGCAATTCAAACGGGCGACGTTGAAGAGGATTCTTCGGAGCTTCAGCAAGCCGTGCGGAGCACTCTTGCATCGCGCTCAAAAGCGCGGTCGCACCTTGCGCGGTGTCACTGCCCTTGCCTGCAGCAATCCGGTCCTTGATGTCGCTTTCAGCTGCGCCGCCCCATGCGGTAGCATGAATTCCACAGACCAACATGGCTGCCATAACAAGTCGAGAAACGATTCTCATCATCATCAAAAACTCCGTATGAAACTTGATAGAGACGATTATAGAGCTGAGGGTCGAAATGCGTATGCGAAAAAGATAATTTTTCATGTGACCTGAATTGTTGCCCGGAAAATTCTTGAGTGTGCTCTCGATGCGTCGGTGTACATCAATGACTTATAATTGGATGATTCATGAACAACCATGCACGTCGCCGTACTGTCATCTCACTCGTCTTTGCCTGCCTTCTGCCGCTTACCTGCATCGCCACAGCCGCTGAGCCGTCCGCTGATTTTCCACTTAAATCCGGAGATCGTGTGCATTGGATCGGCAGTTCGTCTACGCGCATCGGCACGTGGTGCCGGACGATGGAATATGTGTTGCGAACTCGGCACCCGGAATTGAACCTCGTCTTCAGCCGCAGCACCACCGGCGGTGGAACGTTCCTCACCGGCATCAAAAATCTCCCAGTCTGGCTGGGCGATTTCAAGCCCACTGTGATCCTCTATAATTATGGAGGCAACGACGCGACGGCGAGCGTCAAAGGGATTCCGCAGTTCAAATTAAACATGCTTAAAACGGTTGAGATTTCACGCGATGCCGGGGCGCGTGTACTCTTTATGACGCACCAATCTGCCGACATCCGCGTGGCCACGAAAATACCGTTTGACAATCGAAAGCTTTACGCTGAAACGATGCTTGAATTCGCCAAAGAAAACGGCTGGGTCATGTACGACACGCACCATCCGCTCGAAGCGTTGCAACTCGCCTGCGAAAAAGAAGCGCCGGATTTCACGCTCAACAAAGACCGTATCCATCTGACGGATTCGGCTTATGTCGCGTGGGGCTTTTATCTTTACGATTGCATGCAGCCGCCTGTCGTTGAAAGTGCGCTGGAATTGAGCGCCGATGGCAAAGTTGTTCGGGCGACGAATTGCAAAGCCTCGAACGTCTCAGCTTTGTCGCCGGGCGGACTTGAATTCACACGCGTTGACAGCGTTTTGCCACTCCTGCCGCCCAGCCCGATTCCGATTGGTAACGCATTGAAAGGCACGCCGGCGTCCGCCGGAAGCGTCATCGGAACGGCTGCGAAAGACGCGTTGCGTGACACCTACAAAGCCACGTCGAATCTGTATTTTTCAGACGGAACGCCATTCGAACGAATCGCTCCCGAGATCGCTTTTACACAGGCTTTTGCGACCACAATGTCGACACAGTTTTCAATGTATGTAAAAGCGCCCATCACTGCACAACCGCGCCTCCCGTCCGCTCAAATGGCTTATGCGCTGAAGTTCGGCCAAGTGCTTCCGTCGCGTTCGCTGGTGCCGCTCGAAAAATACTCGCGCTACATGCTGAAGATCAGCGGGCTTGAAGCCGGACGCTATGAAGTAAGTTGCGAAGGCAAGCCGGTGGGTCTGGCGAGTGAATTGGAACTCGCGGCGGGCGTGAATCTGAACACGTTGCTGCTCGATTCAAAGAACCCTGCACCCTGGGGCGAATTGGCTAAAGCCATTTGGATTGGCAAGAGTCTCGACGAGATTGGCCGAACGAAATGGAAATTCCGCGTCGAAAAGAAATGACGCTCACTTGACTTTCCTCCCGCCCCAACGAAAATACTTCGTTCCATTTTAAGGCGCATTCAACGCGTTGAATGCGCACATCCGTTCACATGAAGGAATGTTCAGCATGGACTCCGCTCTCCGAGCCTCTTTGATCAGCGCCGCCGACACGTTCGGCTCGCCCGTCTACGTCTACGACAAAGCCGCCATTGTCAGCCGCTGCAACGCGCTGCATAACTGCATTTCGTTTCCGAAGAAAAAGCTCTTGTACGCGATGAAAGCGAATTCGAATCAAGCGGTCGTCCGCACGATTCTCGGAGCCGGATTCGGCGTCGATTGCGTCAGCCTCGGCGAAGTCATGTTCGCGAAGAAGCTCGGCGCTGCGAACATTCTTTACACGAACAACAACGTTGCTGATTCTGAATTCCACGCCGTCGTGGAACTCGCGAAAGACGGTGGTATCTGGATCAACTGCGACAGCTTGCAACGCCTCAGCGATCTGCCCGAAGGCAGCACGTGTTTCACGCGCATCAACGGACCGGTTGGCGACGGGCATCACCATCACGTCATCACCGGCGGCCCGGAAAGCAAGTTCGGAATTCCGTGGGAACAGGTGCCGCAGATACTCGAAATCGTTGAACGCCGCAAACTGAAATTAATCGGCGTCCATCAGCACATCGGCTCCGGCATTCGCGATGTCGCGAAGTTCAAAGAAGCGATGGTCGTGCTGTTGACGGTGCTGCGCAAGTACAACCTGCCGGACTTGGAGATCGTGAATTTCGGCGGCGGGATTGGTGTGCCGTATCGTCCGAACGAGAAGGCGATTGACCTCGCCGAATTCGGAGCAACGCTTTCGGCCACGTTCGCGGAATTCTGCAAAGAAGCAGGTAAGAATTTGACGCTGATGCTCGAACCCGGCCGCTTCCCCGTCGCGGAATCGGGCTACTTGGTTTCGCGCGTCAATACCATTAAAGAGACGCCGTACGACCGCACATTCGTGGGCGTGGACACCGGATTCAACCACCTCGTCCGCCCGACGATGTACGGCAGTTACCACCACATTACGAACCTGTCGAACGAGCACGGTGCACCGCACCCCTATTTCGTGGCCGGAAACATCTGCGAAAGTGGCGACATTTTCACGCGCGGTGACGGTGATGACAACGTCGCAGCGGCGCGCATTCTGCCCGAAGTTCGGCGCGGCGATTTGATCGCGATTCACAACGCAGGAGCTTACGGTTATGTGATGGCGAGCGAATACAACATGCGCCCGCGCCCGGCTGAAGTGCTGCTCGAAAACGGAACACTGACGCTCGCGCGGAAGAGCAAAACGTTCGATGACGTCGTAGCCGACGCGCTGTAATGACGTGCCGTTTAGAGCGGCGGTAAACTTGCCGCCGCTCACTAACCGTTTTCGATTGATCGGAATTTTCAATGAGTGCAACGCCCAACATAGAGACTGGCCCCGTCGAAACCTTCGCCAACCGGCACCCCGACCGCGACTATGAAATCAAGATCATCGCGCCGGAGTTCACCGCTGTGTGTCCGAAGACGGGCCAGCCCGATTTTGCCACGCTGACGCTGACGTACATACCCGACGGTTTGTGCTTGGAACTCAAGAGCTTCAAGATGTATTTGCAGAGCTACCGCAACCGGGGCATCTATCACGAGCACGTCACGAATTCGATTCTCGATGACCTCGTGAAAAGCTGCCAACCGCGCAAGATGACGCTCGTCGGAGAATTCAATGCGCGCGGCGGTATCGCGACGACGATCACCGCGCATTATCCGGCGGTGAAGACGCCGAATCCGAACAACAAGTAGAGCCGAATTTTATTCGGCTCAATTAAGTCACGATATAAAAAGAGCCGAATCGAAATTCGACTCTTTTTTTATTCGTCTTTACTTCGCTTCGTCTTTTTTCTTCTTCGGTGCGGGCGCTTCGATTTTCAATTCGCCGGTGAAGTCTTTTCCGGTGAGCTTTTTGAAAACCGTCTTGGCCAGTTCCGTCGCGCCGTCGGTGTTGGGATGAACGCGGTCGGGGAGCATCGCGTCTTTGTCTTTCAATGCGGCGTGCATGTCGATGATTCCGGATCCGGTCTCTTTCGCGATTGTGTCGATCATCGGCATTTGCTCAAGAACACCGGATTCGACGATGCCGAAGTTTCCTTTGCCGGGGACAAACGGCGCGTAACACGCGAACGTGCGCGGCTTCGGATCGGCTTTGGTGAAGTGGCCGATCATGTCTTTGTAGTCGGCAATAAATTCGTCTTTGAATTTCCAATTCTGCGGCTTGGTGTCATTCGTGCCGAGCATGATCACGACGACGTCCGGCTTCAAATTCTGCGCGTCCTGGAACATCTTTTCTTTGTCGTACGGATGGTCGCCTTTTTTCAACAACGTCCGGGCACTGATGCCGTAATTCTTGACGTCCCATTTATCGCCGAGCATCTGTTGCAGCATCTTGGGCCAAGGCATCTTCGATCCGACGCCCGCCGTGATGCTGTCGCCGACACAAGCGACTTTGATCTTCTCTTTGTAGCTTTCGGTGTTGATCGGATCGTTTGCATCGCCGGCCCACACGTGAGCGACTGACACCACAACGATCAGCGCCATGATTGAACGCATTGAAACATTACGCATTGTCTCTTGCCCTTTTCTAAAAAAAGTCCTGACGAAACGTGCTTCACTGATGGAATAGTACACCGCATTTTAGATCCGTGCGACACGGCGGCAGGATTGCCGCCGCTCCTACATGTCTTTGGGTGATGTGCGCGATTTATGAAGATGGTTGTCGCGCATGCGTCTCAAGAAGGAGTCGTAGGTCCCGCATTTGAAATCGGGGAATGTGAATTGATGGCTGAGCCAGACGCCGCGCCGAAATGCCATTGTGATCTCGGCAAAGATTCCATCGCGCATGTAAATGCGGTGCGCGAAATCTTTCGTCGTGGCGAGGACCAGTTTTGCTCCGGTCACGTAACCGGGGTCGATATTAATAGGGCGCGGCGGTGTTCCGCTTGGTGCGAGAATCGGAGCGAGTTTTTCTTCCATCGCGTTCGTTGCGAGTTTCCAATCGGGCATCGTGGACGGGTCGGCGAAATTGTGGAACGAAAAAAAGCAGCGCTTCAAATTCGCACCCATGGTCGGCGTGTAGTAATCCGTCGGATTGAACGGATAACACGGGCTGCGGAATTCGACGGGGCCGAGCAACTCTTCGAGTGGCCCTTGCGCGGCGTCAAAATGGCCGAGATCGGCTGCCAACATGGCGACGAAGGGGGTGACGCGTTGACGAAGAATCGGTTCGCCCATGATGGCGTTGGCTCAGGTTCGCAGTTTGTAGATTCGATCAGATTGCGCTATTCTAGTGCAGGTTGTTTCCGAATGTAAATAGGGTTTCTGATTCGGTCGGGCGGCGAGTGAATTGAGCTGCAACAGTTCGCCCTTTGACTGGATAAGAAGCACGTTTTGGAGGCGTTGTATTTTGTTCACAAACCAGTCCAGGCAACCCGCGCTGCGGTCACTCATTACTGCGGCGGTGTGTGCGGTCATCGTGTCAGGATTTGCGATTTGCGCGCAAGAAAAAGAAGACACACTGCCGCGACTCATCGCAGCTCTGGACACCGAACCGCTGGCATTGATCGCGTGCCGCAATGCACGTGAGCTGCCCGATAAATTCGCGTCGACGATGCTTTCGAAAATGCTCAACGACCCGCAGTATGAACGCGGTTCGCAATTCATCGACAGCAAAGTTGCTGAGTTTTTTGGCGCAAGTCCGCGCAGTGTGTGGCCGGAATTTGAGAAGGTTATTACCGGGCCGCTTGTGCTGGCGATTTTGCCCGGACAGCCACAGACACCCAATGATAAAAATCCGCCGCTGCGCGTCGTATGCTTGGTTCAAGTCAACGAACCGGATGTGGCTCCGCTCGTCAAACAGCAGTGGCCGGTCGTGTCGTCGATGATTAATTCGGCGCTGCGTTTGATTACAATAACATCATCATTGCCCGGTACTAAAATCGAACCGATCGCGTTGACGTTACTTCCCGTTGAATTAAAGACTATCGCAACCGGCGAATTGCCCCCAGCAACAGCGCTTCCTGAATGGGTGGCGAAAGCCGCGTGGCCCAAAGGCGACATCGTTTTCCGCGCACGTCCGATTCAGATTTGTACGACCATTCGTGGCGGTCCGAAAGCGCCGCAGGCTCCCGGCGAAAAAGCTCGCATTCCAACCGGAACGATTGCGGACTACATTGAAGGTTCGGGCGTAGAAGCGATGGCGTGGGGGCTTGCGTTCAC
>Ga0194061_1002493_pt1 | contig 9999 bp, 10 predicted proteins | sample SepL2221m_MetaG_FD_163423 | JGI IMG/M metagenome (GOLD analysis project Ga0194061, IMG submission 163423) | Anoxic zone freshwater microbial communities from boreal shield lake in IISD Experimental Lakes Area, Ontario, Canada - Sep2016-L224-21m | ecosystem: Environmental > Aquatic > Freshwater >...
CTGGTGCGATGCCGGCATGGGGTGTCGAGAACGGTGGTCCGCTCAACTACCAGATGATAAACGAACTGACCATCCTGATCACTGAGGGCCGTTGGGACGCAATCGAGGCGTTGGCCAAGACCCAGGGCGTGATGTCGCCGACTGAGGCGCCGATCACGGATCCGGTGGCTGCCGGCAAGTTGATCGTCACGCAGGGAGCTTGTGCGTCTTGCCACGCTGTCAGTGGGACGGCCGCAAAGGGTGCCGTCGGGCCGGCCCTGGACGGGATTGCCAACCGGAAGATTGGTGGCGTGGCCGACTTCAACGCTGCGAACGTGAAGAAGTGGGTAGCGAACCCTAGCAGTCTTAAGCCGGGTTCGTCGATGCCTCCCTACGCGCTCAAGGAAAGCTACCTCGACGCGATTGCGGCCTACTTGGCGACGCTCAAGTAGGGCACGGCGTTCCAGGCACACGCGCGAACCGGGGGTGGGGTTCTTCGGAACGCCACCCCTGATTTATATGGTGGCTGGGAGTAGGTCAAGGTGAGACGCAACCAATGAAGAGGGCCACCCTGCACTTGCAGGATGGCCCTCTCTTCATGGTTCCAGGGTGCGCATTGATCGTCAGTGGCTGGTCGTACCGGGAAGCGTTCCTTGGGTGCCACCGGGAAGCATCCCCATCCGCGCCTTGAGATCTGCAAGTTGTGAGGAGACTTCGCCGTCATCCTCGAGATCGGCGAACTTGTCTTCCAGACTGAGGTGTTCGTTGACTTCAAGCGCGGCGGCGGCCCGGGCCTCTTCAAGCCGGATCTTGGCGTCCATCCGGGCGATCTCGGACGATGGGTCGATCGCGGAGAGTTGCTGCGCCGTTGCGGCGATCTTCTGTTGCGCCATCGCAGCTTTGTGACGCGCGATCATCGATTCGCGGTTGCGCATCGCACTGTCGTATTTCGACTGCAATGCGTTGAGGTCGCTCTTCAGTTTGGTAACGACCTGCTGTTGCGCAATGAGTTGCTGCATGTAGCTTGAGGCATTGCGGTCATAGTCGACCTTGCGACGCAATGCTTCCTTGGCAAGTTCCTCGGATCCCCGCCCCAGCGAGAGTTCTGCCTTGCGCGCCCATTCCTGAGCCTGGGCCTGGTTCTTCTCCATGTCGCCTTGGAAGAGCTTCTCCTGCGCGATCATCTCGGCGACCTGGGTTCGTGCCTGTGCAATTGCGTCCTTCATGTCGCTGAGGATCTGTGTCAGGACAAGCTCCGGATCCTCGGCTTGATCCAGAAGGGCGTTGATGTTTGCGCGGAGGATGGTGGAGACGCGGTCAAGGATGCCCATCGGTTGTGATCTCCTTAGTACGGTTCAGGAAGCGTGCCGGTGTTGACGATCCGGCGCATTGATAATGAATACCACACCGCCCCGATCACGACGCATCGGTCGCGGTCGGGGCGGTGTGGCATGTGCCTTGGCGACCTTGGTTCTCACTTACGCAGGACGAGGACCCAGTCCTGATTGATGCGTTCCTTGCGGGGAACCTTGATGTAGTGGCGGATGACTTCCGAGGCGAAGTAGGTTTCAACGTTGAACCCGACGCGTTCGGCGACCTGCAGGAGGTAGGAATGGGTGGGGACCACCTGTTCGCGGATGATGTTGTTACCAACCACCACTACGTACCGGCTTCCGGGTTTCAGTACACGCCAGACTTCACGGAAATTCCGCTCCATGTCCACGAAGTACTGATGGACGATGTACGCACGACGCTTGTCGATGGCATAGAGCGATTCGACCTGCGCGTCCAGATCTGCGAGCCCGTACCGGTGCAGTTCACGGTAGTCGACCGCGCTCACCACTTCGGTGCCGATGTGCTTGCGCTTCGCCTCGGCAAGCGGGCGTCCCGGTGGTGAGAGGTCGAGCATATACATCTCGAGCTGATGGGTGCGTGGGTAGTCCACCGCATTGATGTATGGAGGTGACGTGACCGCGAGGTCCATCGTGCCCGGTTCGAGGGGGATGGCGCGTGCGTCGCCGTCCTCGGGAACGGCCACAGTTGCTCCTGCCGGAGCCAGCGGGACGAATTCGCGCATGCGGGCAACGTTGACCTGGGTCATGCGCCGGAAGAGACGGAGCGCCATGCCGGGAACGACTCGCTTGTTGAGGCGTGTCCGGACCACCGTGCGCGTGCAGTTGTTGTCGGCGTTGGATACCTCGCGAATGATCGCCGAGAGACAGATGCGCAGGAAGTCCAGATACGGACCGGGGGCATGCGGGGCGACGGCATCACGAACGCGTGCGAATGCGCCGCGGATCGCGCCGATTTCCTCGAGGATGAACGGTTGGAACCACGTTTCCTGGTATGCGAATGGAGGCACGTGGGTCCATGCTTGCATCCGGGCCGGATCACCGCCCGCTTCGAACGCTTCAAGCGCCTCGGCAATTGCGGCGACGGCCCGATCAAGGATCGATGGGTCCAGGGTGGTTGTCTTGACACGGGTGAGGAGGCGGGCGAACGGATCCACGTCGATTGCCACCGAGTGACGGTTCGCAAGCATTGCCTCGACGCTGACGGTGCCGCTGCCTGCCATTGGATCGAGGACGTGTTCACCTTCACCCGAGTACTTGCGGATAGCCCAACGTGGCAGTTCCGGGAAGAACTTTGCGGGGTACTTGTGGAACCCGTGAGATAGCCAACTCTGGTTCCGGCTAATGATCAGCAGGTGCTGGTTGACCGGAATGTCCCATTCCGGCTGCAGGTCACCGGTGATAGTGACCAGAGGCGCGTCGACGCCTGAGCTTCCGGTGAACGGTGTAGTTAACATAATGTTCGGCGGAGCGTACGGTGCGTGTCTTCGCCCCGTCAATCGGAAAAGGCGAAGTGTGACACGTCACCCACTCATTCACCGAAGAAACTGTGACACCGGTTGCTGGAATGTGACAGAACATGAAACGCCTGGTCTAGGGGTTGGTTAGCAGGAGTTTCAGTCAATCCAAGGGTGGTTCTGAACCGGTTGGGGTCGTCCTGTGGACGAGAGATCAGACAGATGGTTCACAATGGTTTCCGGGATTGTGCGCCCTTGCACATCGGCTTCCGGTGGCCGACTCGACCAAGATCTTTCCTGAGCGAAAGTTCGGGTGAGGCGCCCCATCGTTAGCCCGAGACAGCGGCGATGGCATGGTTCCGCGTCGGGCGAATCCGGACGGCAAGCGCGACGATCGCGACAATCGCCACCTTGCCCAGGGTCTGTTCAGACCAAGTCTCGATCGACCCGAAGGCGACCGTCAGGAACACCGCGCTGTCAACCATCGATCCAAGGACTCCGGAGGCGAGGATTGCGAGCGCCTGGCGGGGCATGAGCGACGTGTAGCACACGAAGTCGACCGATTCCGAGACCAGGAAAGCGAGACCGGAGGCAAGGGCAACCTCGGGCGACACGAGGGCGGAGACTGCGGTGCCCAAGAGGATAGCGAGCCACGTGATCCGTCTCCCTAGGGTCTCCTGAACCCAGTCTCGCAGGCAGAAGATGAGCCCGATGACAGGCAATGACGGATCGAAGCCGAATGATGACGTGACCATGAAGAGGCGTTCGCCGGTCTCGCTAACCTGTTCGGCGAGGTTCAGGTAGACCCAGTTCGTGATCACTGGTCCGGTGACGTAGAGCAGGAAGGCAATCCATCGGTTCATTGTCTGGGGTCACCTTCCTTCACACTGCCCGGTTCCCGGGTATTCGTGTGTCCTGAACGCCAACGGGTGGATGGCGCGAAGTGTGGGGTCTGGGACTCGCCTCATTCCGGCACGGTAATGGATCGGATGACTTCAATCCCGTTCAGGCGGAGGTGATAGAGGAACGTTGCGTGCATGAGGTCTCCGTCGTGAGGCATCGCCCCGACGGTGCCGGCGACATCGACCGGCAGGTGGTACGTGTCCACCAGATTGGCCGGGACGATGATGCGCACGCTCCGGTTTGTCGCATTGGCCCACAACCGGATGCCCATTGCCGTATGGAAGACGCAGAGGTCGGTGCAGTCACCGGCCACGATGATCGTCGTGACACCCCGTGCCACGATGTCCGTGACCCAAGGACGGAATGGGCCGTCGTCGACCCATGCGCTCAATGCGTTCTTCGGGACGTCAAGTGCGGCGTGTACCCATGGCTGGCCTGCAAGTTCGGGAACGAGTTGCGACTCGTCCGAACCGGCGATGCAATGTGGCGGGAATGCATCGAACTCCGGCGCCCCGGGATCATGCGCGTCGCGAAGGATTGCGAAGTGTCGCACCCCTCGCGCGCATGCATGCGAGAAGGCGCTTCCCACCGGCGCAACAAGGGCACCAACCCGGTCACTTGCAAGGGGACCGGCATGGCAGAACCCGCCAACCAAATCGACCGCGATGGCCGCCACGCAGTCCGGTCCGCCAGCCTCGGCGATGAGCGAGTCGAGATCGCGATCGACCAAGGCATCCATGAACCCGTCGAGGTAGGACAGGAAATCACGGGACGATTCCGCGAACCCGATCGGGTTGGCCTTGCGGCCCAGATGGTTCGTGGTCACGGTTGCTCCTGCCTTCTGGTTGACCCGGCATGGGATGTGCCAACTCTTGGATTGAGACTAGCACCCAACCGGCACGACCCTTGCGCGCACCCGTCACGCGCGTGTCAAGACGGCGCAGTCTCCGGTACAACCCTCGCTCGTATAGAACATTTGTACTACTATTGCGGGGTGTATCGGGATTGGTGCCGGGGGTGGCACCGGGCAGGAGGCAAGTGCAGTGACCGCGCGGAACGAAGATGTTCATGACGGTACGACCCGGAGGTTCGGCGAGACCGAGGCGGTCCGGGTTGAGGCAATGGCGCGTTTGGCAGCGGCTGGGGATGATCGGTCGCGACGGCAACTGGTGGAGTTGCTGGATCCGCTGGCAAATGGTGCGGCGCGGCGGGCACGGGTGCGGGCGCGCCGGCTAGGGCTTCGTGATGACGTGGATTTGGAGGATCTCGTGCAGGAGGCGCGCATGGAGATCTGGCGGCTGGCGCAAGGATTCGATGCTGCACGGGGACCGGCACTTCCGTACTTTGTTGTTCGGGTCGGTGCGCGATTGCGGCACTACCTGACATCAGTGGCGAGACGTCGTTGGCCGGGCCAGCGTGTGTCTTGGGAGGGTGGTGGCGCGGCGGCGGTTGCCGACGAGGTTGGGGCGTACCTTGCGCGTGAACATGCGGGGGCCAGTGCCCGTGATGCCGCACTCGCCGGCATGGAGGCCGCCTTGAACGCGTTGCCAGTGCGTCAGCGACGGGTGGTGTACCTGACGTTCTACCGACGCTTGGACGATGAGGGGATTGGCACGGCGCTCGGGATCAGCCCGGTGGCAGCAAGGCAGTTACGACGACGGGCGCTACAGAACCTGCGTGCAGGTGTTGGCCAGTGGCATCATTCGGGATACAGGCCCGAGGCGTGACCGGCATGGCGTCGGTCCCTTGGGGGCGGAGGAACTGGGACTGATGCTGGAACTGCGGTTCATTCGGGCGAATCCCGACCTGGTCAAGGAGGGCGTTCGCCAGAAGCGGGCGTCGGTCGATATCGACGAGTTGCTTTCGTGTGATCGTGAGGCGCTTGCGCTTCGCCAGCAGGTCGAACAGTTGCGGGCGCAACAGAACGAGACATCGCGTGCGGTGCCACGCGCTTCCGGTGACGAGCGCGCCACCCTCATCGCCGAGGGAAGACGGCTCGGCGAGGCGCTCCGTGAGCTCGAAGGGCCACTCAAGGAACTCGATGCACGCATCGAGGCCCTGTTGCTGCGGGTGCCGAATCCTCCCGCACCAGATGTGCCGGAGGGTGTCGACGAGAATGACAACGTCGTGGTGCGTCATGTCGGGTCGCCTCGCGAGTTCGACTTTCCGGTGCTTGACCATGTGACGCTGATGGAGAAGCACGACCTCGTCGAACTCGAACGGGGTGCGCGAGTTGCCGGACATCGGGGCTATTTCCTCAAGCGCGAGGCTGCCATCATCGAGATGGGCCTGATGCAATTTGCCCTCGCGACACTCGGTGCGCGTGGCTTCGTGCCCGCAACGGCACCGTCCATGGCGCGGTCGGCGGCCTTCACCGCAACAGGTCACTTTCCCGGAAGCGAGGAGGAGACGTACCACCTAGAACGCGACGACCTGTGGTTGTCGGGCACGGCAGAAGTGCCACTTACGTCGATGTATGCCGGCGAGATCCTGTCACCGTCCCAGTTGCCGATCACGTACGCGGCGTACTCGGCGTGCTTCCGCCGCGAGGCGGGTAGTTACGGTCGCGACCTCAAGGGTGTCTTTCGCGTGCACCAGTTCAGCAAGGTCGAACAGTTCGTGATTTGCGAGGGCGACGACGCCGAAAGCATCCGGTGGCACGAGACACTGCTTGCCAACTCCGAGGCGCTCCTCCAGGCACTGGAACTCCCGTACCGGGTTGTCAACTGCTGTGCCGGTGAACTCGGGTTGGGCAACCGGAAGCGGTACGACGTGGAAACGTGGGTTCCGTCCGATGGCCGGTACCGCGAAACCCAGTCGTGTTCGTACTACCTCGAATATCAGGCTCGCCGTGCGAACATCCGCTACCGGGATGCGTCGGGGACGGTGCGGTTTGTCCACACCCTGAATAACACCGCGCTGGCCACACCTCGGCTTCTGGTTCCCCTGTTCGAGAACCATCAGCAGGCGGACGGATCGATCCGGATCCCGGAGGCGTTGCGTCCGTTCGTCGGTGGGATTGCCGAGATCCGGCGGGGCTGATCGCGATCACCACCGGGGTGCGGCGGCTTCCCGCACCCCGGATGGGCGTTTCTCAAGCACCCGTCAGTCGACGGTGGCGATGCACTCGACCTCGACCTGGATGCCACCGGGCAGGCGGGCGGCCTGGATGGTGGACCTGGCGGGCTTGTTGGTGGTGAAGTACTCGGCATAGACCTTGTTGAAGACTGGGAAGTCGTCCATGTTCCCGAGGAAGCATGTGGTCTTGACAACGCGGTCAAGGGAACTGCCCGCGGCTTCGAGGATGGTCTTGAGGTTGGTCAGCACCTGGTGCGTCTCGTGCTCGATGGAGTCTCGGACCATCTGTCCAGTTGCGCGGTTCATGCTGCCTTGACCAGACACGAAGACGAGGTTGCCGACGCGGATCGCTTGGGAGTACGGACCGATCGGTTCGGGGGCATGTTCGGTGTAGATGACGTGCTTCTCGGACACTGGCGCACCTCCGTCGGGGCGGATTGTCACCCCGGTTGCATGAAATGGAGTGTACCGACCCCCTCTCCCCGGGTCCGTGCGGTGACGGAATCCTGTCTGGTGGTCGTCGCCTCCTCGCCGTGACGGTGCCAGGTCTCGGTCGCGTCCCAATCCCTGCCAGATGAGTGATTCAGAGGTCGATCACGATGTGCCCGTAGGCATCGATCACGCGGGTATTTCCGAGGCGGATCTCGCGGGGTCGCACACCGTACCCAAGATGCATGTGCCCGTGAAGCAGGAACCGCGGTTGAACGGTCGTGACGAGTGTGCGGAGGGCCTCGAACGGGCGGTGAGGTATGTCCCCCATGTCGAGAACCATCCGGTCCGGGTCACGCAGGCATTGCTGTCCCGGGTTGCGGGGAGGAGTGCCATCGGCGGGATAGACGCACGGACAGGCGTCGGCGCGGTTCGGGCAGATGCGCGGGGCCGCATGGGTGACGATGACGTCGATGCCAGAAGTCCAGTTCGTTAGGCGTGCCCACCTTGATCGCCACTCCATCTGGCTCTCGGTGTACTGGGCTTCGCCACCGTTGTACCAGGGGCTGCCCTCAAGGCCGTAGAAGCGGAACCCTCCGTGCCGTTCGAGGCGTCCGTCCAGGTTTACCCACCCGGCGGGTCCCGCAGCGCCGTATGCGGTGTCGTGGTTCCCACGCACATAGAAGCATGGGACGTTGAACATCGATGCAAGAAAGTCGAGGTAAGCGAGCTTGAGGTCGCCGCATGAGATGACCAGTTCGATGCCGGCTTTCGCCCATCGTTCGGGTCGGAAGTGGTCGTAGAGCGACCGTTCCTCGACGTCGGCGACAACTAGGACTTTCATGATGATTGTGGGAGGACGCGGCACGCGGTTCGGTCGGGGTTCGGGAGAGGATAGGGCAGGGAAGCTGGGGAAGGCGTTGACCGGTCTGGAAGGCCTCTCTATACTGGAATTGGTGGTTGGTCCGGTGATTGAGTGCTCAGGTCTTTCTGGATTGACCCCATCGGACGGCGTGGAACCGGGTACGATCAAAAGAGAGGAAACGTGCGGACCGCTCATGGGTGGTTGCCGGACGCAACCGAACTGACGTGGTCCGGAAACGGTCGGAATGGTAGCGTGGCGACGCTGGATCCGGTTCCCTCATCGTCAAGACGCTTGCGGTCTCAGTGCGTGATTGATGTGGATGGATCGCGTTTGGATGAAGGCACGTACGGGAAACCGGCGGGCATTTCAGCAAAGCCGCGGTGCAACGTGTCGAGTGAAGTGCAAAGGGGGCAGATGCTGTGCAATCTAGCTTGATTGGCAAGGTGCAGAAGGCCAAGCAGTACGCCCAGGAACCGGAACGGGTCCGTTTCGAATCTTTTTCCATCGCATTCAGCGGCGAGAACGGTGACCATGCGGTGACCTACGATCACGGCAAGTGGAATTGTTCCTGCCACTTCTTCGCCGGTTGGGAAATCTGCTGCCACACGATGGCTGTCGAACGACTTCTTGGCGTGATGGTTTCTGACAAGCAGAATTATCCCGAGTTGCTCAGCCACGCCGAAGCGGCGGTCGCTGCCGGAGCCTGACCTCCGGGTCACGGGTTCAGACCGACTGCGCGGGGCGCATTCGCCATGTAACCGGTACGCCGTTCCCTAGATTTTCCGGATATTGGGGCATACTTGCCCTCATGTCAGTATCCGGAAGGCCGGACGGCGTGCCAGTCCGCATCATTGTGTCGGAACGCCGCACGCGCACGATAAGTGGGCGGTTCGTGTCCGGAACGCTCGAAGTCCGGGTCCCCGTCGGTGTCCCCGATGAGGTCGTCTCACGATTCGTAACAAAGTTGCGTGACAAGGAAGAGGCGAGGCGCGCACTTGGGACCGGTCCGGTGGACCGTGCCGCCCAGGATGAGGCCCTGCATCGTCGGGCCTTGGCGCTGTCCCGAACCTACTTTGGTGGGTTGCTTATCCCGGCACGGGTGCAGTACGTCACCAATCAGGCGACACTCCACGGCAGTTGCAGTGTAAGGACGGGGGAGATTCGGGTTTCGCATCGCTTGGCGGCAATGCCATCGTGGGTACGCGACTACGTGCTCGTTCACGAAATCGCTCACCTTCAGGTCCCCAGTCATTCGCGCGCGTTCTGGCGCCTGGTGGCCCGCTACCCGTTGATGGAACGCGCTCGCGGGTTCCTGATGGGGGCTGGCATGACCCCAGTCGAGGTGCCCGACGTTGCCGATCCGGAGGCGGTGGACGCGCCGGACGCGGATGACCGTCAGGTGCGCTAGACTGGCATAGGCAAAAATCGGAGAAGGATGAGAGATCGTGGCTCGCAAGTCTGACGCACGGTTCGGTGCAGTTGCCGAGAATCCCCAGATTGCCGTCAACCGTGAGGCGTTCCATGAGTACGAAATCTCGGAACGCTTCGAGGCGGGCTTGGTGTTGACCGGGACAGAGGTGAAATCGTTGCGCGCCGGACGTCTGACCTTGAAGGAGGGCTACGTGCGGGTCTATCGCGGCGAGGCGTTCCTTGAGGGGGTCCATATTCCGCCATACGATCACGGCACGTATCAGAACCACGAGCCCCGGCGGACCCGAACGCTCTTGTTGCACCGTCGCGAGATCGAGGAACTGCGGGTGAGCAGTCAGGCGTCGGGATACACGCTCGTGCCATTGCGGATGTACTGGAAGCACGGCAGGGCCAAACTTGAGGTTGGTGTGGCTCGGGGCAAGAAGCAGTACGACAAGCGGGCAACGATTGCGGATCGTGACGCAAAGCGCGACATGGCGCGGGTATCCGTTGACAGGTACAAGCG
>Ga0194061_1002496_pt1 | contig 9990 bp, 5 predicted proteins | sample SepL2221m_MetaG_FD_163423 | JGI IMG/M metagenome (GOLD analysis project Ga0194061, IMG submission 163423) | Anoxic zone freshwater microbial communities from boreal shield lake in IISD Experimental Lakes Area, Ontario, Canada - Sep2016-L224-21m | ecosystem: Environmental > Aquatic > Freshwater >...
GGCTTCTGTGGCTGGATTGATAATTTCTAATTTTTCTATTTCTGTTTGCATCACTGCTTGTATAAAAGATTTTTTAATATTGATGGATATTTGATTTTGCTGTACGGATGGAATTCTTTCGGGATGCCATTGTACAGCTAACATAAAACCCAAACCGGATTTATTTTTAAATTCTATTCCTTCTATAATATTATCAGGACTACTACATGCATTCGCCAGTAAATTATGACCAAGCTGTAAGCTATCAATGGCCTGATGATGCGCACTATTTACTGATATCTTTTTCTCACCAATGATTTGCTGTAAAAGCGTGCCGTCTGCAAGCACTACTTCATGCGCTTTGTCAATGCCTTCATCTTTTCTATGCGCTTTATTTTTTTCATCACCCAGATCCTGAATTAATTTTCCACCCTCGAGTGTATTGATTAATTGCAGTCCTCTGCAAATTCCTAATACAGGTATTTTATTTGCAATTGCATAATGATAGATATGAGCTTCAAACAAATCTCTTTCTAACTGAAAATTAGTTGGACTATTCGCATATTCTTTTTCACCATCAAATAAAGACGGGTGTACATCTACACCACCTGTTAAAACAAAACCATCGCATTGGTAAATGTCTGCATAGTTATTTTTTTCAAAGGATAGTTCCACGATTGAAATAGCTTCTCCCAGATCTGAAGCAGTAAACCAATTGATATAATTTTCATAATTGGTTAGGGTAAAGCTCACGCCTATTTTTTTCATATCCTATAAAGCTTTCAAATAAAGATCCTTAAAGTTTTCTCTGGTAACGGGCTTGGGATTATTAGGATGTGCAAAATCTGCAAAAGCCAGATCGGCTAAAGTTTCGATATGCGATTCTTTAACACCTATCTCAGTTAGCTTATGCGGGATACCCACTTTGGTATTTAATTCAAATAAATAATTCACCACAGCATTTCCGTTTTCTTCTTTCAGATCCAGCGTTTTTGCCATTCGCTTAAACTGGGTTTCACAACCTTCGATATTAAACTCCATACCATAAGGTAGGTTTACTGCATTGGCAAGTCCGTGATGCGTATCTAATAAGGATGAAAGTGGATGCGCCAGTGAGTGAACTACACCCAGTCCTTTTTGAAATGCCACTGCACCCATGATAGATGCAATCAGCATATTACTCCGGGCTTCTAAGGTTGGTTTATTGACTGCAGCTTCAATAAACTGCGCGATCAATGAGATACCTTCTAAAGCAATTCCTTCGCACATGGGGTGCGGGTTTTTTGCAATATATGCTTCCATATTATGCGTGAGTGCATCCATGCCTGTTGCAGCCGTAACTGCAGGTGGTAAGCCCATTGTTAATTCCGGGTCGGCAAAAACTATTTTGGCCAGCAGTTTTGGTGAAAAAAGAATTTTCTTTTGGTGTGTCTCATCATCTGCAATGATGGCACTTCTTCCTACTTCACTTCCTGTTCCGGATGTGGTGGGGATGGTAATAAAATGAGGTACTTCATTTGTTACATAAATATCACCGCCAATTAAGTCGTCGTAAACAAAGAGGTCTTCGCGGTGGTTTACTCTTAACACGATAGCTCTTGCTACATCCAGCGCAGCGCCACCTCCAATACCAATAATTGCATCTCTATTGGTTTGATCGTAAGCATCGCCTCCTTTGTATACATCAGATTTCACCGGGTTTTTATGAATATCAGAAAACACTTCAACTGAAATTCCTTTTGCACCTAAGTCTTGCACTATTTTTTTAAAAAAATCTAATTGTGCAATGATAGGATCAGTTACGATCAAGGGTTTTTGCAAACCATTTGTTTTTAAATAATCGCCTAATTCATTTACTGCTCCTGCACCAAAACGGATGGTTGTTGGAAAATTATACTGATATACTTTGTCGAATCTCATTGTTTGTTTAGTTATATAATTTCAAAATATCTTTTAAATTCCCAGTCGGTCACTGTTTTTAAATGTTGTCTCCATTCCCATTCCCTTGTCATGGTAAAATGATTTACAAATGTTTCACCAAATAGTTCTCTGGCCACAGTTGAATTTTTCATTTGCAGTGTGGCTTCAATTAATGTGGAAGGAATTTTTCCATCAGTCACATTTTTATATCCATTTCCAACGGTGGCTGCTGTTTTTAATTTTAATTTATTTTTTATACCATATAAGCCTGCAGCCAAACATGCCGACATTGCTAAATAAGGATTTACGTCGGCACCAATAACTCTTGTTTCTATTCTTGTTGCTTTATCGCTTCCCGCTAATACCCTTAGTGCAACTGTTCTGTTATCAAAGCCCCAGGTTAGTGTGGTAGGAGCCCAGGCACCTTCTACCAATCGTTTGTAACTATTGATGGTTGGTGCAAACATCGGCAAGATAAAAGGCAGGCAATGCAATTGTCCGGCTATATATTGCTTTGCTGTTTCACTTAATTTTTTTGGATCCTTATCATGAAAGAAAAGATTCTTTTTATTTTCAAGGTCCCATAAGCTTTGGTGTACATGTCCGCCACAGCCTGGTAAATTTTCATTCACCTTCGCCATAAAAGTTGCCATCACGCCATTCTTATAAGCTATTTCTTTTACTGCTGTTTTAAATAATACCGCGCGATCGCCAGCTTCCAGCACATCAGCATATTTAATGGCTGCTTCAAAAGTACCTGGTCCGGTTTCGGTATGCAATCCTTCAATTGGAATATTGAATTTTGTAAGTAATTCAAACAATTCGCTGAAAAATTTATTCTCTAAAGAAGTGCGTAATATAGAATAGCCAAACATACCAGGAGTAAGTGGCTGCAAATTCTTGTAGTCTTTCTGCTGTGCCGATTGAGGCGTTTCTGCAAAATTGTACCATTCAAATTCCTGTGCAAATACAGGGTTATAGCCCATTTTTTTTGAAACGGCTATTTGACTCTTTAGTAATTGTCTTGGACATATTGGAGAAGGCTTTCCTTTTGCATCCACCAGTTCTGCTAAAAAAAATGGCAGATCATTTTCCCAGGGAATTTTTCTAAAACTTGTAAGGTCCAATAATGCCGGATGATCGGGGAAGCCGTTTTGCCAACCTGTGATGGATTCTTTATCATATAGCGCATCCTGCACGTCCCATCCAAAAATTACATCACAAAAGCTCATTCCGTTTTCTACGACAGACAAAAATTTTTCTGTTGAAATATATTTACCCCTTAATATTCCGTCGATATCGGCGATGGCAATTTTTACTTTTCCAGATGGATGATTTTTTACATACTGGATAATTTCTTTATTTGTCATACGATTGAAGTTGAATTTTTATTTTTCTTTCTTGTGAAAAACTTATAGATCGCAAAACAGAAAAACATAATGAACAGAAATAAGGCAGCCAGTGCTATATTAAAAATGATCATGGAAATAAAAGACACGATGGAAATGATCAATGCTATAATTGGAAATAATGGATAAAATGGAACTTTAAAAGGACGTTCTAATTCTGGTGCATTGCGTCTGAGTTGTATCATCGACACCATGGAGATGATATATAAACTGAGCGCACCAAAAACTGCGATCGTAATAATTTCGTTTGTTTTTCCACTAAACAATGCCACGATGCCGATACCCATGTTTAAGAGTAATGCATAGCTTGGCGTATTATATTTCGGATGAATTTTTCCGATTACCGAATCTTTAAAAACTACTTTTCCAAATTCATAGGTTGATCTTCCAGCCGCCAGCATTAAACCATGAAAAGATGCAATTAATCCCAGAAGGCCTACCGTAATTAATAAATGATATAAATAATTATTATCACCTACAATCCTTGCCAGTGCTAATGGAAGTGGGGAATCGGATGAAGTACCGTCGGCTTTATATACAATAGCTTCCCAGCCGGCTACGCCAATGGAGCTTGTAAAAGTGAATAGGCATAATAGAATCAGGGTAAGTATGGCAGAACCAAATCCTATTAAGATGGTTCGTTGTGGATTAATGGTTTCTTCTGCCACATTGGCCACGCCTTCAATCCCTAAAAAGAACCAAATAGCAAATGGAAGGGCTGCAAATATTCCGCTAACTCCATTTGGCAGTGCGTGCATTTGTAAATTCTTAAATTCAAAATGCGTAAAGCTAATGCCCGCAAAAAGCAGTAATTCAAAAACTGCAAATATGGTGATGATTAATTCGAAAGTAGCTGCTGCTTTTACACCCCAGATATTGAGCAGGGTAAAAACGATATAACTAAGTATTGCAATGTTAAGAATGGGCAACTGAGGGAAAAACAAATTGAAATAAGCACCAATGGCAAATGCGATAGCTGGAGGTGCAAAAATGAATTCTATATTTTGTGCCATACCTGCTATAAATCCCCAATCCTTTCCCAGCGCTTTATTGGCATAGTCTAACCCGCCACCTGCTTTAGGTATGGCGCTAGCTAATTCTGCATAACTAAAAGTAAAAGTGATGTATAGTATAATAATGAATAATGTGGCAATTCCTAAACCAAGTGTTCCTCCTTTTTCCAGTCCGAGGTTCCAGCCAAAGTACATGCCAGATATTACATAGCCAACGCCCAGTCCCCATAGCATAATTGGACTTAGAGTTTTTTTGAGTTGACTTTTTTTATTTTCTTTATCGGAGATGTTCATCATAATTGGTACCCACAAATTAAGAATAAAACGGTAAGGCTACGAAGGATTGTATGGTTCTCCCAAATTCAACCAACAATTTTATATTAAGCTTTATAGGGTCTATTACTAGCGATCCATTTTAAATTGGAGGAATGATGAAGTTGATGAAAACACCATTTATTCTTTACTGATTTTTATATTACTGATATAGGTTTTAATATTATCAGGATCGTTGCTTGTATTTTTCCAAAACACAGCATTAAATTTTGCACCTGCAGGAATACCACAACTGATACACTTGCCTCCATAAGCCATTTTGAGATCAGTGCTAACTACCTTCTCTTTATTGTTGATGAATACGGTAAGTACACCCGCTTTTATTTGCACTGTTACGTGTACACTGTTTTTATGATTCGTGAATTCACGAAGTTCAGAGGTGGATGAAAGTCCTTCTACGAAATTTTGTGTGTTTACTGCTGGCGTACTGTTGATGTCTATTTTAATAACCCCCCTGTAATTATTATTGTTATAATCGGCTTCGTTGCCAGATTCTATGTTAATGTATACCCGGATACCATTATTGAAAAGACTTTCACTGCCATCTGCATTAGGCGTTCTTGTATTTAATACCAGGCTGGCAGATCCTCCTGTACGAGAACTGAATGTGGCATCTGTTGCCAGATCGTATTCCAGTACAAAATTTTCTGGTAACGGTTTTTTTAGTAAGGTAGGCGATACAGGTTCCGCACCCAACTGCATCCAATTACCGGGTTTATCTTTTACTGTAGCAACACTGCTGTGTTTTCCATATTTTCTATAAAACCAATTTGCTGGACTGCCTCCTGCTGTACCTGTAGAAAAATCATCCATAAAAAGCACATTGGCAGGAAGTGTAGTTGGTTTGGCAATTGCATTACTTTGATCTACTAAATTTTTACGATAACTATTAAGCCTTGCTTTTAATTGTTCTTCATTGGATGGCTTATAAGCAATGCCTTTTACTTTTTCTGGATCATAGAAGTAGTTGTAGATATAATCATAATTTATATTCTGCGTAACAGCGGTATACATTTCATTTAATTGATTGCCATCTTCTTTGGTCTTATAAGGTAAGCTAACAGTAATCCATTGTGGCTGTTCTGTTTTACATAGTTCAATGGTGGAAGAATCTAATTTATAAACCGGATAGTATTGAATTGATTCTCTTTCAATTTTACTGATGCCAAAAGGATCGATGTCGCCAAAAAACTGATTGATAATGGTTGGCTGCATATCGTGCAGCACTGCAGGCTCATTTAAATGGTCTTTGTATTTTTCTTTCCATTTAGCGATGGCTGCCCTGTAGCGGGCATCATCGTTTTGCGGTTTTTTATTCAGTGATGCAAGTGATTCATCGAGGTACTGTCCAATGCTCACCTGCTTAAAAGGCAATTGATTATTGGGTGCCAGATATACGGTTACTTCTTCATTGATACGTGTGATGTATTTGTATACATTGGGATGCACCCTTGGGTCCATTCCTTTTCGATTACTATTATCCTTTCCCCATCCATCAGGAGGCCAGGTAAAAAAAAACTGGTTGGGTGTATTTAAAAAAGGAATCGGATAGCTGGCAGGAATTACATTGGCACTGATTCTAAATGGTGTATTTTCTTCATCAATGGGTTTGAAGTGTCCCTTTGAATCGAGCCACATTTTATCAAAACTCACATTCCATACCAGGAATAAAACTTTGGTATTATTTTTTCCTACGTTCCTGGTAAAAGTTCCTAAACCTGCAACTGGCGTGTAGCTTTTCTTCATCCATTCTACAAACTTATCTGCCACTGCAATTTTCTTTTTTTGCAAGGGAGTATTATCAATTTTCAGGTGGTTATCAAAATGCGGATCATCCCACCAGCCAATGATACTATCTTGGATCCGTTGTTCGGGACTTAGCTGCGCAAAAACATGTACGGCACTGATGAGGCAGATGAATATGAGACTGTAAACCTTCATAATACTATTTTATAACAATGATTTTTTATTTATAGTGTAATCCAGAAAATTCAGAAGAACCTTTTGCACTATAACCACTATTTACACCCATGCGGTTATCTGCACTAATTGAAGCACCTGCTTCCAGTTTAGGGGATGGAATTTTAGCATCTACCCCCTTCGCTGCTTCATTGATATATTTAAGTGCTTGTTTACCTGCTTCACCAATATCAGCTTCGGCAGATGCACCCGCTTCGATTGTTGTTTTTTCACTCACATACATATCTTCAATCCCGTCAGCCCCGAGTTCTATCCCAGCTTTCATTTCGCCTTTTACACCCAATTCAACTGGTGCCGCGTCTGTAATTTCTTTTGGTAAAAGATTCAGTGAGCCATCCATACCTAGTTCAACACTTCCTTTTTTAAATCCGTTCGCATCAAATTCACCAATGGCAGAAACGTCCACCCCTTTAATATTAGTACCCACACTTACCGATCCATTCTGAAATTTTCCTGCTTCATCAAAACTTCCCGCTAAACTAATATCTACTGCTTTAATGGAAATACCAATGGATGCCTGACTGATAGTATTGGTATTAAAGTCTTCTGTCCAGGATGCTTTAAATGGTAATAAACCCGGATTAAAAACCACATCCATTTCATTACAACGAATCGTCATCTGGCCAGCATAAGGCACATAAAGCGTAGACTTCATTTTGCAGTTTACTTTATCGAAGTCGGGCAGTTTTTTCGGTAGGGATTTTTCTTCTTCGTCTTTTTTAGAAGTGCAGATCAGGTTTTCGTATGACTCATTGTTTAATTCACTCAGCTTTTCTATAAAATCCAGTTTTATTTGAAGAACAGCAAGCTGAGCCAGGCCTTCTGTCATGGAAACATCCGTTACATAATTATAAGCTTGAAAAGCGTCCGATACCCATTTCCTGATGTTTTGTTCGCGGTATTTTTTATTTAGGATATTGGTTGCATTTAAGTATTCTCTGATAATGGGCAATTCTCCATCGCAACTGTTGGAACCTAAATTTTCGCCGTTTTCTAATCGTTTATCAAACCGTTCTTTTTCTGCACTTAGACTTTTTTCGAAACCCTGTTTAATCAGTGCCAGTTCTTCCATATATTTTATCACGTCCTTTTCTTCTTGTTTTGATTTATTAGAAGTATAATCACTGCTTGCATAAGCATTCACAGCTTTATAATAATATGGCGAAAAAGTAATGCCTCGGTTGCTTTTGATCTGCGATTGTAGATGTTGTACTTCTCCTTTTGTTTGCTCGGCATATTTACTCATCTCAGCAGTAAATTGCCCCTTTATGGTTTCCATTTTTTCCCTAAACTCATCCCAGATGTCTGCAATCTTGGGTCCTGGTTCTTGAGAATACACCAAAGGAACCATGGCTACATAAGAGCCCAGATCAAAAGAAGTTGAGAAATAGGTTTTTTTAAGTTGATAAGGATGGTATTTAGCGTTTTTACCCTCCAGATCTTTCAACTTTTGCATTTTAGCTTTTGTAACACTATGTTGCATCGATTTTTTTATGGCAACTGCTGCTTCAGCAGTTTTTCCTTCCGATTCCAGGATCAAACATTTCGTGTAGTTGGCCTGAGGATGGTTGGCATAAATTAGAATAGCACTATCGAGGTATTTTTCTGCTTTATCTCTTTCGCCTAACTGCAGCCATGCCTGTCCAAGATTATTCAGAATAGTCGAATTTTTTTTATGAACACTGTTTAGTTTTTCCAGTACCGGGATGGCCATATGCGCCGCACCCGTCATCGTAAGAAATGCCCCATAACTATTATAATTGTCTGCATTGGGTAATACTTCTACAGCCTTCCCCATCAGATAAACCGCTGGTTCTTTTAAACCCATGATCCACATGCCGTTTGCTGCTGATGCGATCATAGCACCATAATATTTATCGTTCTTATACTGTGCTATTATCTTCTCCGCTACTGCTTTAGATTTTGGTGTGATGATAGCTCCAATATCAGTATTTACTTTTTGTACGTAGGATTTCAGTTCAGTAGTAGAAAGTAATTTTTTGGGTAGTTCATTGATCAGGTTGGTTTTTCTGGAAGGAATTACTTTACCATCTTCTACAAATGCTGCTGCTAATTGTTTATCAGAAAGGTTAGGTGTGTTTTTGAACGAAGGCATTTTAATGCCCATATTTTCCATCATCTTTTTATCTTCAGGACTCAGGTCATCCATTGCTTTTTGCGCTTCTTTCATGAGCGCTTGCATTTCTTGTTGCGTAGGTGCTTTTTCTTTTGGCTTGGGTTTTGTCTGTGCAAAGGAATTAATAACAACAAACAGGATCAAGCAAAACAATATGAATTGTTTATTCATGAAATTAGATTGAGTTCAAGTTTTAATAAAGGCTGAGATGAAAGGAGCTTTATCCCATATTAGTTTCTCGTCGTATTAAAGATAAATGAATATATAACAGGCGGTCTAAATAAATCCAGATAAATCAAAAACGATAATGCATTTAATTGTGATAATTTCAAGTTGCCAAACAACATCGCCATATGAAAAAATCTAAGCTTTTTCTGGGAGCCATCATAGCCTTCCTGTTTAGCTATAACAATCAGATCGTAGCTCAGTCGAATGATTTCAAGAATTTAGATCATTATTTACAAACAGAGATCAAAGAAGGAAGATTAAAGGGAGTTCATGCTGCTGTATATCAAAATGGTTCTTTAGTATATGATCATTATTATGGATATCGGGATGTGGAATCAAAAGACACGATGCAGGGCAATGAAGAGTATTATATTCAAAGTATGACCAAGCCCATTGTTACTGTTGGTTTAATGAAATTGATTGAAGCGGGTAAAATAAAATTGGATGATCCCATCGAAAAATATTTGCCCGAATTTACAAATCTAACAGTAGTGAATGATCCTAAGATTGGTTCTAAAAGCGGATCTCATCCAGCCAATGCAACCTTCACAATCAGACAAATATTAAGTCATACCAGCGGTTTGTCTCATGGCATTTCACCCATCGCTTACGACAGAGAGATATTTAATTCGCTTTTTGATCCTACCATAAAAACAATTGCTGAAAGAGTTACCAAACTTTCTACATTACCATTAATGTTTCAGCCAGGCACAAAATTTACTTACTCTTTCTCGGTTGATTTAACTGCTAGAATTATTGAAGTAGTATCGGGTAAATCTTTAGATGTATATCTCAAAGAGAATATTTGGGATCCATTGGGAATGAACAACACAGGATATAACTTAAATGAAGCGCAAACGAAAAGAGAAATGATGGTGTATGATTTCATGTCAAACAAAACATTGGCAAGAGCATTGGGTCAGCCCAAACCAAATAAGAATACCCTTTTTGCGGGAGTTAATGGGTTGTTTAGTACTACTCATGATTATAT
>Ga0194061_1002502_pt1 | contig 9979 bp, 7 predicted proteins | sample SepL2221m_MetaG_FD_163423 | JGI IMG/M metagenome (GOLD analysis project Ga0194061, IMG submission 163423) | Anoxic zone freshwater microbial communities from boreal shield lake in IISD Experimental Lakes Area, Ontario, Canada - Sep2016-L224-21m | ecosystem: Environmental > Aquatic > Freshwater >...
CCCTGTCATTGATCTTGTAACCGACCTGCAATATTGTGGTAACGTCACGTGATTTGGCTCATCCTGTCCGGGACACAACCGTCTCGGTGGGTCTGGCAGCGTGTTTCACGTAGGCGAATGCAAGGCAAATCAGGGGAGATGGAATGAAGCTCGGAGTGCTTGGCGCATCGCGCCGATCAATCGTTCTGAATGGGGCAATCCTGTTCGCCGGAGGCCTGTTGGCAGCATGCGGAGGGGAAACCGCCCCAGCGGCACCTGCAGCGAAGGCTGAGCCGACCAAAGCGCCGGCAGCGGCTCCGACAGCCGCAGCGGCGGCGGCCGCACCTACGACCGCCGCGGCGCCGGCAGCAGCCGGGAAAGTCATCGAACTTCGCGCACACGCGCGCGCTGATTCGGAGATCGATGGCTACGCCAAGAACATCGAAGCCTTCAACAAGAAGTTTGAGGGCAAGTTCAAGGCTGTGTACGAAGGCTTCCCGGGGGGGGAGTTGTACGTCAAGCAGGAAACCCTTATGGCCGGCGGGACCATCGGGGACATTCACTATGCGCATCAGTCCCAGATCAAGTACCAGGAATACGCCAAGAAGAACCTCGCAGTCGCGATCGACAGCTACTTGGCCAAGGACTCGGAAACCAAACTGACCGATTGGCCACAGCGTGCGCAAGACGCACTCAAGGTCATCGACGGCAAGGTCTTCGGCCTCCCGGTTCGTGGACAGGTGGCATGGATGTTCATGTACTGGAACCGCGACATGCTCAAGAAGGCCGGCATCGCGGAACCAACCCCTGACTGGACGCTCGAGCAGATGATCGAGGCGGCCAAGAAGGTGAAGCAGTCTGCATCGTGGCCGGAAGAGTTCTACCCGTGTGGTTACACGTGGGGCGGCTTCGAGCAGCTGGTTGGCAACGTTCGACGCTTCAACGGCGAGGTCCTTGACCCGGGCAACGGCCCCGGAAAGAAGGCCATGATGGACTCAGCCCCGGCCGTGCAAATGGCGAAGTGGTTCTACGACAACATCAAGGCCAAGCTGTTCTCCCCGCGCACCTACGGCGCGAAGGAATTCGGTGAAGGCAAGATGGCGTTCTACTTCGGCCGACTTGCCGGAGAGCGTGGTGCAGTGAACAACGCTGCGGGCAAGAATTTCGAGTGGACCTTCGACATCTCACCCAAGGGTCCGACAGGGCGCCGTGGCGGGTTCTTGTCCATCGACACGCAGCAGATCAATGCAGCATCGAAAAACAAGGATGCCGCTTGGGAGCTCCTCAAGGCCCTCACGAGCAAGGATGCAGGAGTCAACCTGGCGCTTCAGCCGGCCGGTTCACTCACGCCGGGCTTCCGCAAGGACGTCTATTGTTCAGATCAGCTCCTGAACGATGCGCGTTTCCCGAAGACCGCCATGAAGGCCAATTGCGACAACATCGACCAGCCTGAAGGGTTCACGTACCCCGGCAACTTGCGGTTGACCCAGCCTGGCGCAGTCCAGGACATCATCAACAAGTACATGAATGACATTGCCGATCTCAAGGCTGAACCAACCCCTGCCTACATGAAGCAGATGAACGAGGAACTCCAGAAAATCCTGGACGAGCCGAGCATCTAGTCGACCGGCCGCCTGCATCGTTGGCAATCGTTGGCTCACTTGCCCTTCCAGGGTGGGTGGGCCAACCGCTTTTCAGGCCGGAATGCGCAGGAGCGGAACGGGGTCGGCGGCCCACCTGTACTGGGCCATCAGGAACCAGAAGATCGGCCCCGGGCGCGCCGCTTCGCTGTATAGCCGGATGCCCGTGTCACCGAGTGTTGCAAGCCACCTTTGCAACCAGTTCAGAAGGATGAAATACGGCCGGCGCATGGTCGCGAAACGCCAGTACATGGCCCTTGCGTCTGACGCGGACCATCGGCCAGAGCCGACACCACCTGCCAGCTGACCGGCCCGAACCGCGAATGTCATGGCCGCACGGATACCCTCGGCGGTGAGCCCGAAGCAGTGCCCGGCTGCATCTCCGACGCAGATGACCTCGCCAACTACCGGTTGTCTAGGCGAACAGGGGATGAACCCGCCATGCAGATGCCTTCCGGTGGTAGGCGCAGTGTCCGATCGTCGCCACGGCGGACCGCCATCGGGAGACCAGAAGTCAGCGCCGGGACCATCCATGAACCGGTCTAGGGCCGTGCGCAGTCCCACGCTCGCACCATTGACCGTACCCATGGTGCCACTCTTCGATGACCCGCTTGCCGAGACGGGTCCACCGGTCTCCGGAAACGCTAGGACACCCAATCGGGTCACCGCCCCCGCGGGAAAGGCCCACGCGTATCCAGGCCAAATCGTGCCGTGCCCTGCCCAGAAGTGCAGGCCTGATGCGGGCGAACGAAGCGGTTGAGGAACCTCGGCTTCGAGCCCACAACTCAGGTGGTCCCGGCGAACGTGCGCCGGCGCGATGGATGTTGCAAGCGGAGCACGCCACCCAGCCGCGTCTATGGTGAGCTTTCCCCGCACACGACCACGATCCGTGACAACTTCAGAAGCCTCGTACCCAGTCACTCGCGCCCGCGCAAATTCCACACCTACCGCCACGCCGTCCGCAGCGAGGTTTCGGCACAACTGGCCGTAGTCAAAGGTCGCAAACGGATACGGGAGGCGGAACGTGAGCGGGTCGTTCCGACGACCAGAAGCCGGCTCAAGATGGATGATCATCTCGCGATGAACCTGCTGAACCGTTCCGGTCATCCCTAGCGCTTGAAGCGCGCCGAGGGTTGTCGCGCAGGCGGAAGTCTGACCCGAACCGATTGCCTGCGCATCAATCACGAGTACCGATGCGCCAAGCCTCGCTGCTTCGCGAGCAGCTAACAGACCGGCAAAACTGGCACCGGCAATGACCAGGTCGTACGTTTCCCGGAGGAAACTTCGGGAGCCAATCGTTACCACGTCGAAGTATAGAGTGGTCGGAAGCGTCATTCTGACGCCCGCTGGAGTACGAGCATCGCCGTCCGGTGCTACACTCACCGCGCGATGCCGAACACGACACGTCGATTGCCAGGTGGCAGGCAGCGTCCCGTTGGACGTCGCGTTACGCCCCGTCCAGCAGTGACCAGTGATCCGTCCACGGTTGCAGCGCCAGATAGTCTTGGTGCCGAGGCCGTCGCGGTGAAGCCAGCACCCCGGCCAGCAGGCCTTCCGGAGGCGACCCGCAAGGAGCTTTCGCAGCGGGTTGGCGTCAGTGTCGCGGAACGGCGCGGCATTTTTTCAAGAACCTCTGTGACGTCACGATCAGCACCCCGGGGGCAGAGTTCCCGAACTGGCCCTAGCCCGCTTGAGCTTGCCTCGACAACGTACGGCCACATTCGCACAGATTTGCTGAGGATTGGCGTTCTCGCAACGGTCATGCTTGCGATTATCGTGACCCTCTCTTTCGTGATCATCTAGGCCCGTTGGCGCTACATCAATTGCTCGGTTGAACAGGACACGACAAGGTGCGGGTACTGATCACCGGATCCTCGGGCCAGATTGGCACGAACCTTGGCATAGCGCTGGTTAACTCCGGCCATGACGTCATCGGCATTGATGTCAGACCGAATTCCTGGACGACTGCATTCCCGACCGTTCTTGCTGACCTCACCACTGATGCCCAACCGGGCGATGGCGTGATAGGTGGTGCAAAAGTTGGCACGGTAGACGCAATCGTCCACTTGGCTGCACACGCGAAGGTTCACGCGCTGGTCGAACGCCCGCGAGGTGCCTTCGAGAACCACGCAATGGTCACGAATGCCCTTGAGTTTGCCCGGATGAACTCCGTCCCAATCATCCTGGCTTCATCGAGAGAGGTCTACGGAAATCTCGGCCGGCGAGAGAACCCGATCTCCGAGGCTGAGGCCGATTTTCGCTCATCTCCCAGCCCGTACGCGGCAATGAAACTTGCTGGTGAGGCGCTGGCTTCAAGTTACTTCCGGTGTTACGGGCTTCCGTACTCGATAATCCGTTTCAGCAATGTCTACGGGCGTTACGACGACGACCTTTCCCGCCTCGAACGTGCCATCTGGGTCTTTAATGACATGATTAAGTCCGGCAGGCCAGTCACCGTGTTCGGAGCCGAAAAAACCTTGGATTTCACCTACATCGATGACGCTGTGGATGGTCTCGTCCGTTGCCTGACACGCCTCGTGGATGGTGATCCAGAAGTCAGGGCATCGACCTTCAACTTGGCCCATGGCACCGGTCACAGCCTCATCGGGGTCGTCAACCTGATCGCATTGACCCGCAATCTGCAACCGGACATCCGCGTGGAGTCGTCTCGGCCGGGCGAGGTGACGTGGTATGTGGCCGACATCACACGCGCCAGGGATGCGCTCGGGTACATGCCTCAAACCCCGGTCACCACTGGGATACCCCGCGCGATCACCGAGGCAATGTCGCGCGGTTCGTGACGGGCGGCGGGGTCGTATGCTTCCATGCATCATGACCGACATCACCCTCACCCATGAACCCTTGGACCTTCCGCTTTCCGGCGTCTGGCGGATCAGTCGTGGAAGTCGCACGCGTGCCGAAAATGTTCTCGTCCGGCTCTCCTGGGTAGATGCTGACGGTCACACTTGGGAGGGCCACGGTGAGGCGGCTCCGTACGGGTATTACGGCGAGCTTCGCGGAACCGTTACCGCATGTCTCGACGAGTTTGCCACGCTTCTGGGCAACGACCCCTTTGCCATCGAAGCAATCCTTGGCCGGATCGAAGCCCGAGTGCGCCATAACACCGGCGCGAAAGCTGCGGTCGACATGGCTCTGCACGACCTCTGGGGAAAGATCCTCGGAAGACCGGTCTGGCAAGCGTGGGGGCTTGATGCTTCACAAGGACCGGTGACGAGCTACTCGATCGGGATTGACACTCCTGAAGCAATGGGGAACCGCGCGCGCGCCCTCGCAGAAGCTGGTTGGCCATTGATAAAGCTGAAGGTCGGCACGCGTGATGACATCCGATGCTTGAGCGCGGTCCGCGAGGCCGCACCATCGGTCCGACTCATCATCGATGCAAACGGTGCGTGGACCCCGCGAGAGGCTATCTCGCGCCTCAGCGAATTGGCGCAGTTTGGCGTTGAGTTCTGTGAGCAACCGTGCTCATCCACTGATGTTGCCGGACTGCGGTTCATCAGGGAGCGGTCAGCTATCGCGTTGGTTGCTGACGAGAGTTGTGCAACTGAGGAAGACATCGCGGCCTTGGTTGGCGCCGTCGATGGCATCAACATCAAGTTGATGAAATGCGGAGGCCTCAGACGGGCACGTCGTCTCATCGAGGTCGCTCGCGCAAATCACCTCAGGGTTATGTGCGGGTGCCTGATCGAAAGCAGTCTTGCAATCAGTGCCGCGGCGCAGCTACTGCCCCTCCTTGACTACGCTGACCTCGACGGGAACCTGCTGCTTGCGAGCGACCCATTCTCCGGAGTGACTGCGTCCCATGGCAGGATCGTTCTCGGGAATGGACACGGTCTGGGTGTCACTCCCCGGACAATCCATACCGAGGCTTGACCCTAGCCCGCTGGTTCCGCTAGCGGCTGACACACTGCGCACAACGCGTGTAACCGATCTGTTAACAGCCGCAATCCTCCACAAAATCGCCTGAACGGCGGCATAGTTGCGGCCGCGAGACGCCGGATGCTAAGATATGAACGTCTGTTCTAGAACATCGTTCTAATGTAGGGCGATGGTGCATAGGACCGCGAATTGGAGGCGAAGTCATGGTCGCGCGAGAGATTGCCGACGGCACCGCCACGAACGAAACCATCGTCCTGCCGACCGGATTTTCCCTAAGAGTGCGAACCGATGAGCGCACTTTGCCGTCACAGGTCGTGTACGACCTCTACCGTGGAGAACAGAGGGTGGCTTGGGGGCTTCGCACGCTTGACGCTGCGATCCGTTGGGCTGATCGACTGGGAGGCGCTGCGCCGGCTTCGGCACCGCGCCCGGTCCCCGCGAGGCGACTTCCTTCCAGCACACCGTGGTGGCTTGAGAAGTCGTAGCCAACTTCACCTGGCAAATTGATTGGTCACCGACCAAATGCCTGTTCGCGTCTGGTGCCCGGCGCCAACAACCAGGCAACGATCCCGGTCAAAGCCAGAACGATGACCGGCAGCCCGGCAAGTACGTAGATCGCGGCCTTCAAACCCAGTGCATCGGCAACGGACCCGACTGCGGGTACGAACAGCCCCCCGGCGCCGAATGCAAACCCAACGATCAGGCCCGAAGCGAGGGCGCGTCTCTCGAACCACAGTTCCTGCGCGAGGACCACGGTTATGGAGAAGCCAGCCGTGACAAGGGCACCTGCGGCCCATAGGAGAGCGATCGCTACCGGGCTCGCTGCGGGCAGGAGTAGGAACCCGATCAAGCAAGGGGGAATGCCCGCAAGCGTGGCGGCGAGGACCTGAAGCCTGCCAAAGCGGTCAGCAAGGAACCCGCCCAGCAGCGTCGCTCCCGCGCCGATGAGCAACATGATTGAAAGGACCTGGCTTGCGAACGCCTCGGATTCGTGGGCGTCGCGCACGAAGTAAAGCGGAATGTAGCTGTTTAGGCTGCTTGAAATGGTCGACCGCACCGCAACGACCGCAATCAGGAATCCCAACGCAATGAATCTTCGCGTTCGGCTCAACACTGCAATTTCCGCCGGCGGAGGGGTCGGGGGTGCGGGTTCGGTCTTGACCCCGAACTCGTCCACAGGCATTGCGGTCCACTTTGGAAGCGCATACCAAAGCGCCCCGGCGATGACTATGCCGAAAGGGAGCATTCCAAGTGTTCCTGCGGTTCCGTACGTGACTACGAAGAACGTCCCCAGAAGTGGCCCCATCGCAACGCCAACGTTCCCACCAACGAGGAACCACGATGTTGCCAGTGCCTGCTTCGTCCCTGAGTACGATCCGACGATCTTGTAGCCCTGCGGGTGGAAGCCACTCGTCCCAAGCCCACCGAGGACAACGCAAGCGAGAAAGATCGGGTACGTCGGCGCGATTCCAATCATGCTGATACCGACAGCAGCGATCAGGGTGGAAAGTGCGACCCATCGGGGATCACGGCCACGGTCAGTGACGATCCCGACGATCGGCTGGGCAACCGATCCTGTCAGGCTGGAAATCGCGGCAATGAGCCCCGCCACCCCATAGCTCAGCCCGAACTTGACCTGCCAGAACGGCAGAAGGGGTAGGACCATGGTGGCATATGTGTCTACGATGGCATGTGCCACCGTCATGAGCGCAAGTAATGGCAAGTGGCGGACCGGAAACGAAGTGCCGTCGGAAGTGCCAGCGGCTGGCACGGAGGCAGGTGCCGGTGAGGTCTGCGCGGTCATTGGTCTTCCTTCGGGCGCGCCGCGCCGTGCAAGCATCATGGTACGTGCGCCCACACCGGATCCGGCCGGGAAATATCTCCGACTGTGATAGCCTGATGTGCCATGTCCGAACGGTCGATCGTTAGCCCGAACCCGGATCGTGTTGGTCCTACGCCGGATGCACCCCCTGACAGACTGACTGCCTGGGTAGTCCTGGACCTTCTCGCAACCGCGAGGCGATGGCGCGCGCGAGACCAGTTCATTGCCGGTCGCGTGGACGCTCTCGGTGAGACGCTCGTCGCGTGCCTCAACACTGGCGCCCCTGCACCCAGGTGGCTGCGACAGACCCTCGTCGGCGCACTCATGGACCATCTATGGGAGTACCCCCGCCCTTCAGATCGAGACGGGGCGAGGACGTGGGATCAGTCACGCGATGCCTTGGTTGGTTTGTGGCGTGAGGAGCATGCGGGTCGTGGTGAACTCCGCCTCGACACGGGCGTCGAACCGTCATCGACCGACCCGCGGTAACCAGGACTGGGACCATCGGTCAAAGCGGTGACAACGCGGGAGCATGTAGCGAGCCTTCGATGCTGCGGCGTCACGCTACACAGTGCTTACATCGGAACCTGGAGGCACCATTACGAGTGGTGGCCCGACGGGTTTAGCAGCTGCCACGGTTTGGATTTGCCGCCCACTCAAGGCTGACCTGGTTGTAGGCGGCCACTTCGTCGTCGGACTTGCCGGCGATTTTTCTCACCAGCAAAGCCTCGGCTCCGCTGTCATCAGCCGAACTAGTGACCGCCGCGAGGTATTCGCTTGCGTCAATCCCGGCAAATGCAAACAGCTTATTGTCCACCGAGCAGTCGTATATGAAGTTGCCATGGGTGCCGGCCGACGCTGCCCGCGCCTTGTCAGCCGTGTGCGCCGCCATTGCCAGCCCGCCAATCGTTGTGCGCGGGCTGCGCGGTTGAGCAAGTGCGAGGTTCATTGGTAGATACCCTCCGCCGTCCGAAACGTACTTGCTTCCCCCTGGAAAACATTTTTAACAGGGTGGCCAATGGGTACCAAGCAAGCGTCAGACGTCGTTAGTCACCATTCCTTCGTCACAATTCAACCGCTGGCGATTCTTCCTCGAATAATCTCACTAATTGTGAATGTTGATCGGCGTGCCGATGTTCGCCCAGTCCCAGAGCCACTTCGCGTGGCGCTCAATCATGCCAACGCATCCGTGACTGCTTGGCATCCCAAAAAGCACCGGACTGCGCCAATAATTCGTGTGCAAGGCAGCGCCGCCATTGGTGAAGTACTGGGTCCACTTGACGTTTTCGAGCTTGTAGTCTGGGACCTCGCCGCTGTCTAGCCGTAGGAGGGTGCTTCCGAGCATTGTCTCGTTCTCGACTCGTCGGAGGACCTTGAACACGCCCAAAGGTGTCGACCAACCCGGTCGCCCACTCGTGACGGCTGCCATGTAGACACGAGTCGCGCCCTCATAGGCCACGACGACCTGTTGGGTAATGTTCACGTCAATCCACTTGGCACCGTTCTGGCCAAGGGACATGGTTGGAGGAACTGGGGCCTCGGTAACGACTTTAGGAACCAGGAGGCCAGAGTAGAGAAAGCGATCAGGTGAGATGTCTCCAAGTGGAAGGTCGACCCACGTGCCGTCGCTCGCCTTCCGACGAACCCCCATGACGCGAGCCCACGTCCGGTTGTCTCCCTCGAGCTCTTCGCCTTCGACCCACGACGACACTGTGACTTCGTCGCCCCGGATCACCTGACCGGCGGCGGCCATGACGGTATGCGGTTCTTGGCGAAGGTTCGCACGCTCGCCGGCAACGATCCCAACCCAGCCGCCAACTTCAACGGTTGCAGCCTTTGGGGCACCGGCTTTCGTGACCACATCGAGGTCAATGTAGGCAAAGTTCCGTGTGACAGGATTGAAAATGGTCAAACGGGTTCCGGATTGCGGCTCCATCACGATGAAGCGATCGCCGGCCTTGACTGGGCCGAAACTCGCTCCGCCGGTAGCTGCGCTCCAGAGGTTGGACGCACGCGTTGCCTCAACCCACCACGGTCGATGGCCGTCTGGGATCGTCGCGAACGCGGGCGACGACCAGATCACTTCATCTTCAGGCGTTGGCGCGAAACTCGGTCCGACCTTGGACCCGTCGACAGTTCCAACTCGCGCGGTGCGGGCGTCCTGGACGTAGTACGTACCGTCACCGGGTTCACCCAGGACCATGACCTTAGCGAACTGGGGCAGGGTCGCGATAACCTCCGACCCGTTCTTCCGCCCATTGGAGAGTTCAGTGACTTCAAGGGTCGCGGCCCAGAACGGCCGAAATGCACCCGACGCTGGAGACGATCCAGCCTCACCTGGAGGCGCATCGGTCGGGTTGAGCGTCACCGCCTCGATGTATCCAAAGTTCTGCTCACCGGCCTCGCGTGCAAACAGCCGGGTAGTGCCAGTACCCGCATCGGCGTTTTCGACGAGCACGTAGGTGCCTCGCGGAAGCTGACCGAACAGTCGAGCCGTCGCGTCAGGACCTGACCAAAACTCCGCCGGCCGGATCGTTTGGGCCCACCAACCCTCAGCTCCGACCGTCCCAGACGATGCAAACAACAGAGCCATCCCGGCAACAACCGGGGCAACTAGGCGACTAATTCGGCTCACGTC
>Ga0194061_1002504_pt1 | contig 9978 bp, 9 predicted proteins | sample SepL2221m_MetaG_FD_163423 | JGI IMG/M metagenome (GOLD analysis project Ga0194061, IMG submission 163423) | Anoxic zone freshwater microbial communities from boreal shield lake in IISD Experimental Lakes Area, Ontario, Canada - Sep2016-L224-21m | ecosystem: Environmental > Aquatic > Freshwater >...
CCACTACCTTCACGCCCTGTTTCCCATTGGCGGCCCGCAGAAGCAGGGCAACCGCTTGGCTGGACTTTTAAAAACCAAAGGTGAACATTGATTCACCTAGGAGAGCAGTATGTTTAGTTTGACCCCCGCTGCTGCACAGCAGATTCAACTGGCCGCCAGCGCCAGCGACGCCACAGACTTGGCCCTGCGCATCGCCGCAAAGGTTGATTCTGACGGATCACTGCAATACGGCATGGGTTTTGATGAGCCCAAAGACGAAGACATGCGGCTCGATCTGGCCGGTATTGCTGTGGTCATCGGCGGCGAGTCCCAGGAACTGCTGGCTGACACTGTTCTCGATTTTGTCGAGTTGACGCCAGGCGAGTTCAATTTCATCTTCAGCGAAAACAGTGCAACGGCCTGCGCCAGCGAAGCATCTTCTTCTGGTGGTTGCGGTAGCGGCGGTTGTGGCAGTGGCGGCTGCGCCTCCAAAGGGCGTACCCATTGAAAGCCGATGTCATGAAACTCACCCCCTTGTGCGGAAAAGTCTATCTGGTGGGCGCCGGCCCCGGCGACCCCGAGCTGTTAACGCTGCGCGCCGTGCGCCTGCTGGAAAAGGCCGACGTGGTGGTGTATGACCACTTGGTTTCCAGCGCAGTGCTGGATTTTGTCCCAAAGACTGCTGAACGCATCTATGCCGGCAAGCGCCGCAATGAACACACCATGCGCCAGGAGCAGATAAATGCATTACTGGTCAAACTCGCCGTACAGGGCAACCAGGTCGTGCGGCTCAAGGGTGGCGACCCCTTTATTTTTGGACGCGGCGGCGAGGAGTTGCAGACCCTGGCTGCCCAAGGTGTTGCGTTCGAGGTGGTGCCGGGCGTGACGGCAGCCTCAGGCGTGTCCAGCTATGCGGGAATTCCGCTGACCCACCGCGACTATGCCCAGAGCTGCCTCTTTGTAACCGGCCATTTGAAAGACGGCACTGCCGATCTCGACTGGCCAAGCATGGTGCGACCGCGGCAGACCGTGGTGATTTACATGGGCCTGGGCGGCTTGTCGGAAATTTGCCGCCAGATGATTAAGCAAGGCGCCCCGTCCGATCTGCCCATTGCGGTGGTGCAGGACGGCAGCATTTCCACCCAGATGGTCGTGACCGGAACGCTGGCCGATATGCCTGAACGCGTGGCACGGGCCAAGCTGAAGTCGCCCTGCCTGACCATCATCGGCGAGGTTGTGAAATTACACGATTCACTGGCTTGGTTCAACCCAACGGCAAGCTCAATGGCGGCACCAAAAGCACCCTCCAAGAAGGGTCGCCGTATCGAGGAAGCCGTCAGTGCTTGATTTTTTGACCGGTACCAATAGCCGCCTTCACACCTTCTGGCGAACTCCCATACTCGAAGGCAAACACAGCTGCCTCCACCCGCGAGTGCAGATTGAGCTTGTCCATGATGTGGCGCACATGCAGTTTCACGGTGTTGTGGCTGATGTCCAGTGCCTTGGCAATCACCTTGTTGCTACACCCACGCGCTACGTGATTCAGCACCTCGCGCTCGCGTTCCGTCAAAGTGGCTACGAGGTCACCCATGACTGACACTTTGGGGCCGGACTGAAGGATTAGTGCCAGCTTGAGCGTCATGGCGGAGGCCACCACCATCTCTCCGCGCGCCGCGCGCCCGATGGCATCAATCACTTCCTCGGGCTCCATGTCCTTGAGCAAATAGCCACGCACCCCTGCGCGCAACGCAGCAGCCATATCATCCTCGCTGTCGCTCATGGTCAAGATCACCACCGGCGTCTCACACCCTTCATTTCGAACCATTCGCAACACGCTCAGACCATCAATCTTTGCGAGGCGTAAATCCAGCACCATGAGATCGGGCTGGTGCTCCCGCAACAACGGCACAACCTGCGCGGGGTCACCCGTGGCGACCACCACATCCATGTTGCCCCTGTGCTCCAGCAGTTCGGTCAATCCGCTGCGGCACAGGGCATGGTCGTCCACCAGCATGACCCGGGTTTTGGGAGTCATATGCCAGCAGCTCCCTTTTTGTTCGCCAGCACCGGCAGAAGCAGGCGAACCCGGGTTCCACCACCGTCGTTGGGACCGACGACAAGGCTGCCGCCCAAACGCTTGGCACGACTTTGCATGATTTCCAGTCCAAAATGGTTGGTTGGCGCCAAGCCTTTGGCCAACGTCACAAGGGTCGACACGGAAGGCTCATCCATGCCCAGCCCGTCGTCCTCAATCCTGAATTCCAGTTGCTGCTGGTCACGGCAAATGGACACAACCGCCCGCCGCGCCATGGAGTGCTTGGCAATATTGGCCAACGCCTCCTGAACAATGTAGAACACCTGCACCTCCTGCTCATCGCTCAGGTTCAGACTGTGCACCGAATTTCGGATTTCCAGAGAGATTCCAACCCGGTAAAAATATCCATCCGCAACGCCCTGTAGTGCGCGCATCAGTCCCAACGGATCCATGCGGGTGCGGAAATAGGTCATAACTTCGCGCAATTTGTCATGCACCTCGCCCACGCCTTGTCTGACGTCGGACAGGTATTTGATGGAATGCTGATCATCGTGTGCCAGCATGGCTTCATTCAATAGAGGCAACCGCATTCTGACGTAAGCCAGCGTCTGAGCAATGGCGTCATGCACTTCATTCACCATTTCCTGGCGCTCTTTCATGACCGTCACTCGCAGTCGTTCGCGCTCGATCTTGGCGTTGTGCAGCGTCAAACCCAACAGTTGCCCAATCAGGCGCAACATGGTTTCTATCTGTGGATTGATGCTTGCGCTGGATTCAAAAAACAGGCTGTAGATACCCAAAACCTGACCGCCATGCGGAAGGGAAATGGCCAGCACGCGCCGGCACTGTTGGCCGAAATAGGTGGTTTGAGTGTGTCTGCCACAGGTTGTGACGTCATCCACCCAGCCCAGCATATCTTTCCCCGCAGCAAGGCCACACATGCCGCAGTCGCGGGCCACGAGCTGTTCTGCAGCTTGCACATTGGCCGGCAAGCCCTGCTGCGCCACCAGGCGCATCGATTTTCCATCTTCAGTTAAAACTCGCACAGCCCCCGCCTGCGCGCCGGCCAATGCCAGGATGGCAATGAGAAAGCGTTCGAGCAAAGATGCCAAATCACTGTCCAGCGCAAGCTCCGAAGTCAATCCAGTAACGGTAGAGCCCATGTCCATGGGAACATCGGTATGAAGTGGGGATAGAGAACGAGTCATGGTACTGAAGGGAGGGGTCCATGCTATTACATAACCGTTCGCTGATAAATCGTAGAAACCCGGGGGTTGGTTTCGAACCGATTTTCAGACACCTACCCATTTGGGCTACGCCCAATTACCCGTGTCGGCTATAGACGGCCTCGGGTGCTCAGAAGATCATCCTCGCATGTCTGCCATACCGATACACGACCCTACGCGCCCCGCTGTGGCCAACGCCGTCAACGAAATGCGCACTACCACTTGCTACATGTGCGCTTGCCGTTGCGGCATCCGGGTGCATTTGCGAAATGGTGAGGTCCGCTATATCGAGGGCAACCCGGACCATCCGCTCAATCAGGGTGTGATCTGCGCCAAGGGATCCTCGGGCATCATGAAGCAGTATTCGCCAGCCCGTCTCACCAAGCCCCTGCTCCGCAAACCGGGCAGCGAACGCGGAGATGGCCAATTCGAGGAGATCGAATGGGAGGTGGCCTTCGCCATGCTGGCCGAGCGCCTGCAAAGGATCCGCTCTACCGATCCCAAGCAATTTGCACTATTCACCGGGCGCGACCAGATGCAGGCGCTGACCGGCCTGTTTGCCCGGCAATTTGGTACGCCCAACTATGCTGCGCACGGTGGCTTTTGCTCGGTCAACATGGCGGCCGGAATGATCTACACCATCGGCGGTTCGTTCTGGGAGTTCGGTGGGCCCGATCTGGAGCGCGCAAAGCTATTTGTGATGATAGGCACGGCCGAGGATCACCACTCAAACCCCATGAAGCGCGAACTCTCCAAGTTCAAGCGCAACGGTGGGCGCTTTGTATCCATCAACCCCGTGCGCACCGGTTACTCCGCCATTGCTGACGAGTGGGTGCCAATCAAACCAGGAACCGATGGTGCGCTGCTTCTGGCCCTGATTCACGAATTGATCAAACTGGGTTTGTACGACCGTGAATTTTTGGCCCGCTATACCAACGCGGGCCAGCTGGTGAATCAGGATGCTGCCAGCGACGACTTTGGCATGTTCCTTCGCGATGCCGACGCGGATATTGCCAACCCCCTTCGACCGGCCAACTTCTATTGGTGGGACCGCCTGGGCGAGCGTGCCGTAGCCGACCACACCGAGGGGGCTGACCCGGCGCTTCTGGGGCACTTTAAGCTGCCTCATGGCACTCCTGCAGTTCCAGCTTTTCAGCTTTTAAAGGAGCGCGTCAAGCCCTATACACCCGAGTGGGCCGAAGGCATTACCGGCATTCCCGCAGCCACCATTCGCCGCCTGGCGCATGAAATGGGCATCACAGCGCGGGACCAGAAAATTGAATTGCCCATTGCCTGGACCGACAGCTGGGGCAAGCGCCATAACTCGGTCACTGGCAACCCGGTATCGTTTCACGCCATGCGAGGCCTTGCTGCGCACTCCAATGGCTTCCAAACCATTCGTTCGCTCTCCATTTTGATGTCGCTTCTGGGCACCATAGACCGGCCTGGCGGATTTCGTCACAAGGCGCCCTACCCCCGTGCGGTGCCACCCAATGCACGTCCGCCCAAGGGGCCACAAGCCGTCAAGCCCGACACGCCGCTGGACGGCGCGCCGCTAGGCTGGCCCGAGTGCCCGGACGATCTGTTTGTAGACGACAAGGGCCAGCCAGTGCGTATCGACAAGGGCTTCTCATGGGAGCACCCTCTATCCGCACACGGTCTGATGCACAACGTCATTACCAACGCCTGGAAGGGTGACCCTTACCGCATCGACACCTTGCTGATCTTCATGGCGAACATGGCGTGGAACTCCACCATGAACACGTCGGAAGTGCGCAACATGCTCAACGACAAGCACACCGATGGCGAACACAGCGGCGAGTACAAGATTGCGTTCCTGGTGGTGTGCGATGCCTTCCAGTCGGAAATGACGGCTTTTGCCGACCTGATCCTGCCCGACACCACCTACCTGGAGCGGCACGACACCATGTCGATGCTGGACCGGCCGATTTCCGAATTCGACGGCCCGGTCGACGCCGTTCGCATTCCCGTCGTGGCCCCCAAGGGCGAGTGCAAGCCTTTTCAAGAAGTCTTGGTGGAGTTGGCCGGTCGGCTCAAGCTGCCCGCCTTCACACAATCTGACGGCTCGCGCAAGTTCAAAGGTTATACCGATTTCATCGTCAACTACGAAACCGCGCCGGGATCGGGCATCGGTTTTCTGGCGGGCTGGCGCGGCAAAGGCGGCGAGAAGTCCATGCGCGGGGAGCCCAACCCCAAGCAGTGGGAGATGTACGAGAAGAACAACTGCGTATTCCACTACGAGATGCCGGTGGAATACCAATACATGCGCAACTGGAACCAGGGCTACATGGAGTGGGCGCAAAAGATGGGGATACGGCGGGACAAAGACCCCATCGTCATCCACATTTACTCCGAGTTTCTCCAAGGCTTTCGGCGTGCTGCGCAGGGCAAGCGCCCAGGCAAGCAGCCACCAGACCATCTGCGCAAACGTGTGGAAACCTATTTCGATCCGTTGCCCTTCTACTACGTGCCGCTGGAAGAGCAAGCCACCGACACGACCAAATACCCGCTGAACGCCATCACTCAGCGCCCCATGGCGATGTACCACTCGTGGGACTCGCAAAACGCCTGGTTGCGCCAGATCCACACGCACAACTACCTGTTCGTCAACGCCAAAACCGCTACCGCCGAAGGCATTGCGGACGGCGGCTGGATGTGGGTCGAATCCCAGTGGGGCAAGGTGCGCTGCATGTGCCGCTACTCGGAGGCGGTGGAGCCCGGCACAGTGTGGACATGGAATGCCATCGGTAAATCGGCGGGTGCCTGGAATCTAAGTGCCGACGCAAACGAATCCCAACGCGGCTTTTTGCTTAACCACCTGATCTCGGAGGTGCTGCCGCCGTCCAGCGCCGGGGCTGCCATCTCCAACTCGGACCCCGTCACTGGCCAGGCCGCGTGGTACGACGTACGCGTGCGCATCTACAAGGCTCAGGAGGCCGAGCCCGAGCAGACTTCGCCGCAATTCAAGGCCGTGCCGGCCGCACCCGGGGTGCAACAAGTGCTGCCCAAATGGAGGGCCTACTTTGCGGGTCGGGGAGACAACAAATGACCCAGCTGGCACTGATCATCGACCTGAATGTGTGTGTTGGCTGCCACGCCTGCGTCACCAGTTGCAAGCAATGGAACACGTCCGGTACGGCGGGTTCGCTGGTCGACATCAACCCTTATGGCGCAGAACCGAACGGCACTTTTTTCAACCGGGTGCAGACCTTTGAGGTGGGAGAGTTTCCCAATACACAAACGGTGCACTTCCCCAAGTCGTGCCTGCACTGCGAAGACCCACCCTGCGTACCGGTATGCCCCACTGGGGCGAGCTACAAACGCGCCGAAGACGGCATTGTGCTGGTGGACTACGACAAATGCATTGGCTGCAAATACTGCAGCTGGGCGTGCCCCTACGGCGCGCGCGAGCTGGACGAAGAGCGCAAGGTGATGACCAAGTGCACCCTGTGCGTGGACCGCGTCACCGACACTGCCTTGCCCGCGTCCGAGCGCAAACCAGCCTGCGTGCTGGCCTGTCCGTCCAGTGCCCGGCTGTTTGGGGACATCCACGACCCGGAATCCGTGGTTTCCAAAGCTATTGCTGAGCGTGGTGGCTACCAGCTCATGCCGGAATGGGGCACCAGCCCGTCCAACCACTACCTGCCACGGCGCAAGACTGAAATCCGCATCCATGCCGAAGACCTGGAGCGCGTGGACAACCCGCTGAAGATCGATGGCCAGTTGCCCGAGCATGCCCACCGCGACCCGGGCCGCGAAGACTTCGCGACCTAGCGCAACGCTGCACAACCCTTGCACCACACACTATGCAACCCGCTTTTTCAGTCATTTTTTTTACCACCCTCATCGGCTCCGCTCAAGGGCTTTTTCTGGCGCTTTATGGCACCGAACTGGTTGGCCTGGGTGGCTTGGCCCAGGCGGATAGCCAGCGTTTTCTGGTCAACGGCAGCGCAGTCGCCCTTGTGCTGTCTGCGCTGGGCCTGGTCGCCTCGTTTTTCCACCTGGGTCACCCCGAACGCGCATGGCGTTCGGCCGCGATGTGGCGCACATCCTGGCTGTCGCGCGAGGTCATTGCCCTGCCCGTGTTCATGCTGGGTGTATTTCTGTACGCCAGTGCGCATTTCTTGGGCTGGAGCAATACGCACTTGCTGGGTGCCGCAACGGCGCTGGCCTGCCTGGCGCTGTTTGTCTGCACGGCAATGATTTACGCTTCGGTCCGTTTTCTGCAGGAATGGGCGAGTCCGCTGACGCTGGTCAACTACCTGCTGCTGGGCAGCGCCTCCGGGCTGATGCTGGCCACGCTATTGGCAGCACTGTCGGGGATGTCGGCCCTGGTACAACCCTACGCACTGGCAACTACGGCACTCACCCTGATGGCCTGGGTCACACGCAGCGCCTCGCTGCATCGCAACGCAAGGCTCAAGCCGAAGTCCACGCTGCAAAGCGCCATTGGCATCAAACACCCCCACATCATTCAGAAGGCGCAGGGTTTCATGGGTGGGTCGTTCAACACCCGCGAGTTCTTCCATGGTCGCAGTCAGGAACTACTACTGACAGTAAAGTGGGGCTTCCTGTTACTGGCGTTCCCCATGCCACTTCTGCTCATGGCACTAGGCGTAATTGCAGCCTCCAAGGAAATGCTATTGATTGCTTTCGTCACACAATACTTTGGTTTGTTGGCCGAGCGTTGGTTCTTTTTTGTGCAAGCCAATCACCCGCAAAACCTGTACTACCAAAACATCTCCTAGCAATATGCATCCATTGAGCCGCATTGCAACCACGCCAAAGTTAGAACGCACGGGTCTGTTCCTGGTGATGTTGCTGACTCTGGCCGCGCCCGCTTTTTCGGCAGACAGCGTGGTTCCCGCCAGTAACATGCCCTGGTGGTTTTGGCCCATGGCCCTGTTCGTGACCTGCTTCCTGATTGGCATTGTGGCCGTACCTGCAGGCATAGGCGGGGGCACGCTGTTTGTGCCCATCATTGGCGGATTCTTTCCCTTCCATCTGGATTTTGTACGGGGCGCGGGTTTGCTGGTGGCGCTGGCCAGCGCGCTGGCAGCCGGTCCCATGCTGTTGCGCGGCGGACTGTCCAGCCTGCGTCTGGCGCTGCCGCTGGCGCTGCTGGCATCCATGAGCTCCATAGCGGGCGCGATGCTGGGGCTTGCGCTCCCAGCATCGGTCATTCAGACCGCGCTGGGCGTGATTGTGCTGGGCATCGTGACACTGATGTTGTTCTCGAAGAAGTCCGAATTCCCCCACGTAGCGCAGCCCGACAGGCTGTCTTCCGCGCTGGGAATCCACGGCGTATTCATAGACGGCGCGTCCGGCCAGTCCATCAACTGGCAGGTGCATCGCACGCCGCTGGGTCTGATGGTTTTTCTGGCCATCGGCGTCATGGCCGGCATGTTTGGGATTGGCGCGGGGTGGGCCAATGTGCCGGCACTCAACCTGTTGATGGGGGCTCCGCTAAAGGTATCGGCGGGCACCTCGGGCCTGGTACTGTCCCTAGTCGACTCGTCAGCCGCCTGGGTCTACTTGAACCGGGGCGCTGTGCTGCCCATGATTGCCGTGCCCTCGGTCGTGGGCATGATGCTGGGCGCCCGCATCGGGGCACGTTTGCTGCATGTGCTCAAGGGCTCAGTCATCCGCAAGATGGTTATCACACTGCTGCTGTTTGCCGGCATTCGTGCCCTGCTGAAGGGCCTCGGAGTATGGGTATGACACAACAAGTTGAAGCACTGCGCTACGCCCACTTGCTGGATTGGGGTGCGCGTATTGGCGTGCTGGCCCTGGTACTGAGCTTTGCCGCCTATGTCTTTGGGTTACTACCACCGCACGTGCCGCTGGAGCAGTTGCCCACGGTCTGGGACCTGCCCGTAGACGCCTATTTGCAGCGGACCGCCACACCCACAGGCTGGGGCTGGCTGGCACTGGCGCACAAGGGAGACATTTCCGGCCTGATCGGCATTTCGCTGCTGGCGGGCTGTTCCCTTCCGCCACTGCTGGGCCTCATTCCACTGTATTTGAAGCGGCGCGACTATTTCTATACCGGCATCTGTGTGCTGGTGATCGCGGTGCTGGCACTGGCAGCCTCTGGCGTTTTGACAGGAGGGCATTGAGTATGGGTCAACCGCTTACACGCCTGCTGTTGGCTACCGAATGCAGTGAATTCGATGTGGGCGCAGAAAAGATGGCGCTGACCCTGGCTCAGCGTTGCCAGTTGCCATTGGCGACGGTCCTGCCGCTGCTCAGCAATCCGGAATATGAAGCACTGGCACCGCAACTTGCCGCTCGGGCCGAACAGGAAGCTGCGGTAAAAATCGCTGCCTTGCACGCCCAAGCCAATGCGGCACAGGTGGCCATTGAGCTGCGCGTGCGTCGCGGCGAAGAGCCATACTTTGAAATCGTCGAAGAGGCCCGCTCGCAAAAGACTGAAATGATCATCATCCGCCGCCGCGGCAAGCGTGGGCTTCTGGCCAACTTGCTGGTTGGCGAAATGGTGAGCAAAGTGGTGGCACACGCCCCATGCCATGTACTGATCGTGCCGCGCGAAGCTGCCATGTGGAACAAGCGCGTGCTCGTGGCAGTTGACCCGGCCGAGGACGGACGCCCAATTGTCTCCATGGCTGCAGGCGTCGCCACCCAATGTGGGTTGCCGTTGCAGGTGGTCAGCGTTGCAACCGGCGAAAGCCAGCGCGCCCATGCGCAGGCCTTGGT
>Ga0194061_1002507_pt1 | contig 9973 bp, 7 predicted proteins | sample SepL2221m_MetaG_FD_163423 | JGI IMG/M metagenome (GOLD analysis project Ga0194061, IMG submission 163423) | Anoxic zone freshwater microbial communities from boreal shield lake in IISD Experimental Lakes Area, Ontario, Canada - Sep2016-L224-21m | ecosystem: Environmental > Aquatic > Freshwater >...
GCTATATTTAATAGTAATTCCCAATTGATTGAGGAATATGCAATTAATCATCAAGATTTGCCAATTCTAGAAATAGAACTTAGAACTAGAGATTTTAAATGGATTGCGATCGCATCAGTAGTTCCCAATCTAATCACAACTTGGCACAATCGCGAGAATGTTCAAATTATTTCTACTGCCGATGTTCCATTACAAGGTTTATATGCAACGATGGGATGCGATCGCGCCTTAGCTGCATTCGGTGCAGGTGAGCGTTATGGCTATCCGATATTAGTGATTGATGCAGGGACTGCAATTACTTTGACGGGAGTTGATGGCGATAGAAATTTGGTTGGTGGCGCGATTATGGCGGGTTTGCGATCGCAGTTTGCTAGTTTGCATGAAAATACGGCGGCTTTACCCCATCTATCTATTCCTGAAATCTTGCCGCCTCGCTGGGGAATAGATACGGTTAGCTCAATCCAAGCAGGGATATCGCAGATATTACTAGCTGGTTTGCAAGCGTATATTGATGACTGGCGATCTCGGTTTCCTGATAGCAAAGTGATTATTACTGGTGGTGATGGCGATCGGTTGAAGCAATGGGGATTGGATGCAGATATAATCGATCAGAGCTTAATTTTTTGGGGTCTATGGTATTGCCATGAGTTTTAATCCAGATCTTTGTCGAAATGAGAGTGAGGTTGAGAGCAAGTTAATCGTGCAGTATCTTTTGCCTACGTTGGGCTACGATCCGACTAAATGGCATCAAGAGGTGGCTCTGGGGAATATTCGCTTGGATTTTTTAGCGATTACTTCTCAGATTTTCCCAAATGCTAATGATCCATCACAAAAGATTTGTGTGGTAATGGAGGCGAAAAGCCCGAAAAAAAATCTTGATGCTCATGTACGCCGCTTACGACATTATTTGACAAAGCTGCGAGTTGTTTATGGGGTGTTGACGAATGGTAAGGATTTTCGGATTTATGAGATTGTTGATGAGCAGGTAAAGTTAAGTTTTCAATGTCAGGGTGCAGAAATTGCTGATAAAATCGAGAAAATTAAGGATATTATTGGAAGAGATAAGTTAGCTGGGATTGAGGCAAGTCAATATCTAATTTCACCTATAATTTCGATTGCTCCTCCTGCGATCGAGCCAGTCATTGAGCCAGTCATTGAGCCAATCATTGAGCCAGTCATTGAGCCAGTCATTGAGCCAGTCATTGAGCCAGTCATTGAGCCAATCATTGAACCAGTCATTGAGCCAGTCATTGAGCCAGCTAAGCGCGTAATTCCAAAATCTAAAGTGCTAAGAAACATGAAAACGATCGCAATCTATCACAATAAAGGCGGTGTCGGCAAAACAACAACGGTTGTTAACTTGGCAGCAGCTTTGAGTAAGAAAGGTAAACGGGTTTTAGTAATTGACCTCGATAGTCAGGCTAATACAACCTATGCCACAGGTTTAATGAAATTCCAAGACGAAGATGATGACACGCTCAAAGATAACAATATTTATCACGTCATCCTCAATCTTAATTCTCATGGGATTTCTGATGTTGCACGCAAAGGAAGCTTTACATCTCCATCTGTTGATGTCGTGCCAGCCCACATTAGCTTGATTTGGGAAGAGAGGTTTTTGCAAGATAAAACCTTTGCCCAAACTCGACTCGTAAAAAAATTAGACGAAGTAAAAGATCTTTATGATGTGGTCTTGATCGATACGCCGCCTTCTCTGAATCTCTATGCTAAGATCGCCTTAATTGCTTGTGACTATCTAATTATTCCTTCTGACCTCAAACCTTTTGCCAACGAGGGTTTAAAAAATGTCAAAAATTTTATTGAAGAAATTAATGAATTTCGCACTGTGATTAGCAGGAATCCCATTGACATACTGGGTGTATTGCCTTCTAAAATTCTCACGATTGCTTCTTATGTAAAAGCAACTCTTGTAAAACAAGAGAAAGTCGTAACAGATCGATATGGCTTACCTGTTCTTGAAACAAGAATTTTTCAGCGTGAAGATTTGGCGCGTTCCATCGATAATTTTGAAATGGTTGGAGACATGCAAATTCCCGACCCAAAATCAATTTTCGATTTCAAGCCAGATTCCATGTCAGCAGCAGAATTTGAAGAATTAAGCAACGAAATTTTAACAAAAATTGGATTGAAGTCATGATTTTAACTACTTCTTCTGTGGATCTTGAAGGAATTACTTCTTCTGTGTCTAGATCTCTATTCAATGAGAGCGAACTTGAATATCTTGCTAATTTGTTCTTAAAATCAGGAGATACGGTTAGCCCAATATTACTACGCGAAAAATCACCGATCGCCTTTGAAGTTTTGGAAGGACATCGTGAATATTATGCAGCGCTCAAAGCGCAAGAACTCGATTCTAGATTTGAGTCAATTCGTGCATATATCGTGCCTAGCGATCGCGAAGAGAGCATTTTAGAGCAGTACGGATACTTTCATTCCTCTGATGGAAGGGATGATGGAGGACAAGATGGTGGTATCGATCAAAAACTGCTAGTTTCTGCAATCGAGCAATCAATTGCTAAGCAAATTAACCCTCTAAAGTCCAGTTTACAGGATGTCAATACAAAGTTAGATCAGAAGGTAGTTGCGCCTCAAGTTTCGACATTACAACAATCAATTACACCATCAGAAACTATTATTCCAAATAGTATTGGACAACAGCTTGCTGATCTAACTCAAACAATCAAGAATTTAGATCAGCGTATTCCTAAACTTCCAGAGCCACAAGCGATCTCAAACGTTCTAGCAGGTTTGAATACTCTAGATATAGTTGACATCGAAAATAAGCTTAAAAAAGCAAGAATAAAAAATGCATCTGAACTTGCAAAGTTAATTTATGAAGGTAGACGTTACGAGTCTTTTGAGGACTTAACATCAAGAAAGGCATCAACTGGTAGACAGCAAAGATTTTTTACTGAGCAAACTTTAATTAAACTCCTTGATGCTTGGTAATTGTGGGGCGATCGCATCAACTCTTTACTTCAATTGACGATATTAAAACCAATGTGAAAGGACTTGCTGAAAAAACTATGCAAAAAATTATTGATGCATGGTAACGAGAGAAATATGCAGCGAACTTGCTTAGTTTATCAATTCGATCGCCCAATTCCCTACCTCACCGCTTGGCAATGGCAAAAACAATTAGTTGAGGAAAGGAAGCAAGCAAGACGTATGGGGCAAGATCTCCCTGATGTACTGCTCCTAGTTGAGCATCCTGCCGTTTATACCTTGGGACAGGGTTCGAGCCTAGAATTTTTAAAATTTAGTCCCGAAGATCCCGATATCGAATGTCATCGTATCGAACGCGGCGGCGAAGTAACTCACCATGCGATCGGGCAGTTAGTCGCCTATCCAATCCTCAATCTCGATCGCCATCAGCATGATTTGCATTGGTACTTGAGACAACTTGAAGAAGTGATTATTCAAGTTTTAGCTAAATTTGGTGTGGCTTCGCAACGCATTCAAGGTTTAACGGGCGTGTGGATTAATTTTGCCGAAAAAAGCCAAAAAATTGCCCAAGTCGGGATCAAGATCAGTCAATGGATCACCATGCATGGATTTGCCTTGAACATAAATATGGATTTATCAGGATTTGATCGGATTGTCCCCTGCGGAATTACTGACTGCCAAGTTTGTAATCTAAATCAGTTTTTGACTGATGTTGAAAATGAAAACATATTTATAAATGTAAGACGAGAGATCGCTCAGACCTTTGCCAAAATCTTTGATTTAGAATTACTTATCCAGACGCACGACATACCATTGCCATCGACCGCGATCGCCACAATCGAGATCGCAAGCAGTTTTAACTAAACGTTGTACCTGTTCATTAATATTGGCGAGATTTTGCAAGTCATAGGGCAAGTCATCTTGGATACCACTCAATAAATCATGCAAAATTTGTTCTAATTCTGGCTGATTGACAAACTGCTCTTGCATATCTGGAGGCAGCACCACATAAGTGTCTTCGTAATACATCATGCTGCTTGGCATATATTTGCGTTTCTCAGCTAATAAAGTTTTTTGACGAACTGAGTAAAAGTACTGGATTGCACCGCCTCCACTCGGTTAAAATTTTAGCATGACGAATGATTTGCCTTTTGAACAATCCCCAACGCCAACTGAAGTAGAGCTAACCGAAGCTGACTCAAAACTTGAAAATTCTTTTGAGCCTGTTGAACTTATTGAGACCGATGAGCCAGCAGATACATTAGCTTTTTCAATGGATTTATATACTCAACCAGAGTTACCGATCGCCAATTCACTGAAGCAAAAGGTAGAAGCGGTTTTGTACTTAAAGGGGCAGCCGATGAATTTAGCGGCGATCGCGGCGGCGTTGGTTTGTGAGATTGAGGATGCAGAAATGGGGCTAATCGACCTCATTTCCGAATATGCCCATCGCGATAGTGCTTTAGAAATAGTCGAAACCGATGCGGGGTTTTCATTGCGCTTGCGATCGGAGTTTGAGGATTTGGTAAACAAATTAATTCCTGTAGATCTGGGACGCGGCGCTTTACGGACTCTGGCAGCGATCGCCCTCAAAAAAAATATTCTCCAATCAGAGCTAATCGAGTTACGCGGCGCGGGAGCCTATCAACATGTACAAGAGCTAGTCGAGCAAGGCTTTGTCAAAAAGAAACGACAAGCCGACGGAGGGCGATCGTCTGTGTTACAAGTAACAGCAAAATTTCACCAATACTTTGAAATTGATGATTTAACGAAGTTGATTTAGCTTACAGCGCGAAGCGCTGTAACCGTAAGGGCAATTCATGAATTGCCCTTACGGTTAGTAGATTATTTTGCTGCGCGTTGACGTTTTGCTTCGTAAAGCAATAAAGCCGCGCAGATAGCCACATTCAATGACTCAACCCGATCGCTTTGAGGGATCGATACGACCTCATCGGCAAGTTCTATTAATTCATCGGATAATCCATTCCCTTCATTTCCCAATAAAATTAAAGTCGGTTGCGTAAAATCATAATCCCAATAGATTTTCTGAGCGCTTGCCACTGTGGCAATCGCCCTAACACCTTGAGATTGTAATTTGCGAATATCATCGGCAATATGGCTAGAAGTTTGCATCGCACAGCGAAACCACTGCCCTGCGGTAGCGCGAATAATTTTGGGATTAGTTAAATCGACACAATCATTGCTGACCAACATGCCATCAATCTCAACTGCAACCGAGGATCGGATGATCGCCCCAATATTTCCAGGGTCTTGAATTGTCTCTAATGCTAAACCTAATGTTTGAATATTCGCGATTTGCGGCGATGGTAACTGCGCCGCCGCGATCACTCCATCGGGATTTTTAGTAGTCGCGATCGCCTGTAAGACTTCTTCGGAGACAATTTCTAAGCGATCGATTGTATCGATAGATGTTTCAATTTGACTATTTTCAATTTGATTATAGAGATTTGGATTAGTCGCGATCCATTTTTCAGTACAGCAAACTATCGATAGGCTGTAAGCCGTAGCGATCGCCTCGGTCAAGGCATGGGTTCCTTCTATTAAAAATAATCCCTGTTCTTTGCGATGCTTTGCACTTTCGCCAAGCGAACGTAATTGTTTGACCAAGGGATTTTTGGTGCTGGTGAGCAATGACTAACTCCTGCGATCAATTGCGATCGATGTAGGCAAACAAGTATAGCGGTTTTCAGTTGAGGACGACATAAAAAATGTAGTAGCAATTCATGAATTGCCACTACATTTTTTATGTTCTTAACCAAAAGTACTAAAATCAAAATAGATCGCCAACCAACCTCAACCATGACTAATGCCAATCTGCCTCGCCGTGAAAGTTTAGTCAATCGTCTAATTTTTGGACTGACCACCAGTATCTCCTTACTAGCCACCGCCACCCTAATTTTATTGCTCCATATCCAGCAAGGTACGCCAGAATTAGAAGCATTTACGACATGGCTGGCGATCGTTATTTTTTCAGCAGGATTAGGAACGGGATTATTTGTCGCTATTTCAATTATCCGCAGCATTCAACCACCGCTAATGGAACTTTCGGAAACTGCGGAAGAATTATCCACAGGTAATTTGGCAGCGCGATCGCAATTAAATCGAAGCGATGAAATCGGTGAATTTGCCAAAGTTTTTAATCGGATGGCGGCGCATCTGGAAACCAAAACAGCGACATTAGAAGCGCGTGATATTCAATTCGCCCTGCAATCCCTCGATCGCGTGTTGGTCAATACTGCTGATCAATACAAATTAATTAAGGCAAGTTTAGAAGAGATTTGTAAACTCACAGGCGCACAACTTGGGAGCATTTATCTCTGGGAAATTCCCAATTCACGGACTGAAGGCTCTCTAGTCCTAACTGCTGAATGGGGGTATAAAACTAGTCAAGCTCTGACCGAAATTAATTTAGGAGAAGGGATTATTGGTCAAGCAGGACAATTGGAAGAAGCAATTATTTGGGAAGGCGATCGGCTGAAGGGACAGACTCTAGTTTATCGAACTCCTGTTGGCGATCTCTTACCGCAAAGCCTTTCAGCATATCCATTAATGTTGAGACGCACCCTTGTGGGAGTTCTCTTTTTAGGCAGTCTTACCCCCCTTTCGGAACGCGGTCGGAATATCCTTCAATCCATCGGTCGCCGTCTTGCTACTGCCATTAGTAATGCTCAAAGCATCGAAACGATCGCCCGTCAGCGAGAAGAATTAACCACTGTTTTCGAGCAGCTTGCCGATGGTGTATTACTTAGTGATCCCGCAGGACGAATTCTTAAAATCAACTCAGCAGGGCGCAAAATTCTTAGTTTTAACGCAGCCAATAATGCCATAAATACAGGAGTTGCCGCATCACCTGTGATTGCTAAGTCTATGGAAGAGATTGTTAAGCAATTTGATATCCGTCATCAGGACGGTGAACCCGTAGATCTTCCGAATCTGGTCGTGTTTCGAGCGATGTCCACAGGTGAAGTCGTCGAAGATCAAGTGGTTTTGAGACAACCCGATGGTAATGAGATTATTTTGAGTACCAAGGCGGCTCCTCTTGTTGGTAGCGAATCAGAACTAATCGGTAGTGTAATGATTTTGCGTGATGTGACGGAACAGCGCTATCGCGATAAGGTGATGCAAGAGACGAATAAAATCATGATCGAGCAGCAAAAGCGGATGGGGATTTTGCAACGTCTCACTAACTTGATTAACCAACAGTTGCAGGATCTGGATGTCTTACTCGAATCAGTTGTAGAAGCGACTTGCGATGCGATTATGTGGGCGGAAGTTTGTGTACTTGCGCTCTACAGCCCCAAAGAGAATAAACTAATTCTATCCGCAGCCAAGGGATTACCTGATGATTTTCCCTTACAAGAATCCTTTGAGCTAGATGCGCCCAATCTCATTGCTCAAGTGTTTAAAGAAGGTATTCCCATTGAAATTAAAGCGGGGGAATCGCGGCTAGTGGAGTCGTTACCCGTAAAAAGTGCCTTATGTGTGCCAATTGAATCAAGTCGTTCGGGGCGTTTAGGGGTTTTGGCGATCGGGCATTTGCAATTGGAGAGGGCAAGTTCTCGCGAAGATTTGAATTTATTGGCTTCCTTTGGTGTGCAAGCCGCGATCGCGATCGGTAATGCTCAATTAATTAATCAAATCGAAGCCCAAAATGCTCAGTTATTAGAAGCTACCCAACTAAAGAGTCAGTTCCTAGCCAATATGAGCCACGAACTGCGAACGCCAATGAATGCGATTATTGGATTCTCTCAAGTACTATTACGTCAACGCCGTGATGCGCTTTCTCCAAGCCAAGTCGATATGGTGGAGCGCATCCTGCGTAATGGTAAAAATTTACTGGATTTGATTAATGATATTCTCGACCTATCAAAAATTGAAGCAGGGAAAATGGAGGCTCATCCAGAGTTATTCAATCTTGATGAATTAATTCACCATACCTGTGAGAGCTTACAACCTTTAGCTAACATCAAATCCTTAGACTTTGTATTCCAAAATCAGATTGGTAGTTGTGCGGTCTATCATGACTCAATTCGGATCAAACAGGTGATTACCAATTTGGTTTCTAATGCGATTAAATTTACGGATATTGGTGAGGTTTGTGTCGAGTTGAAATATAGCGATCGCAATGATAATTCTGCACTTGAGATGTTTTCGGCTGAAGTCAATCCTAATGTAACTGATCGTACAATTATCGAATCGGGCGCATCTCCTTTGGCAACCTCTAATATTATGATCTCGGTACGCGATACAGGTATTGGGATTGAACCTGAGTTTCAGCGCACAATTTTTGAGCAGTTTCGCCAAGTTGATCAGTCTTCCACGCGCAAGCATGGCGGTACTGGGTTAGGTTTAGCAATTACAGAACAGTTGGTTCTGTTGATGGGCGGGACGATCTATCTAGAAAGTGCAGTTAATCAAGGTTCTACATTTACAATTGAGTTACCACCAAGGTTAAAAGACTAGCGGAACCCCAAATTGTTTCGGCGGGCAAAGCCCGCCAAACTAATTTGGGATTTTAATCGAACAAGCGATCGCCTATTCATTCATCTTCTAGAATTATTCCCATGTCTTGCAATGATCGCCTTGTTTCATCGAGTACTCGATCTTTCTTTTCATCTGTAAGTGGTTCATATTCCAGTGGAAGTTGTTCACTTCTAGCACTTTTAGTGGCGGACTTCAGAACATCTAATGTTAGCAATTGAGAAATGTCTAAGCGTTTCTTTTCTTCAATAATTTCTCTAGCCGTCACAATACGGATTTTATCGGTAGGTTGTGACATGGATTCATTTTGATAAGTACCCGCTTGGATTGCTTCTTTGAGCATATCTTTTGTGGGGTCTTTGAGAGTAATGAAGACACCTAGCACAGCTTTTTCCCGTTCCATTGTCCCTCTTAAATCCCGAATATCACCTGATTTAACTTTTCCTGATTTAACTTGAAAAACAATCTTTTCTGTGATTACTGAATTTTCTTTATGATTGTAGACTTCAAAATAAGCTAATCCATCAATACCTTTGTCAGATCCTTTTTTCTCGTTAATAACCGCTCTGTTATTTGAGTAAGTAAGTACAGCCCATTTTTCAAATTCTTTTCGAGTGCGATCGTCTTTTTTGTTTGCTAAAAGTTCAGCAGACTCTAGATCTTTCGGGATACCGTTAACAACAATCTCATCAAGTATTTTTGATTCTTGCCCTTTTTCTAATCTTCTAAGAATCAAGCTAATACTTTGATAGGTAATATCGATCCCGATCCAATTACGCTCTAATTTCTCTGCTACAGCTACAGTCGTACCACAACCGCAATAAGCATCAAGAACTACATCACCTTTGTCGCTACTGGCTTTTATAAGCCTCTCCAATAATGACTCTGGTTTTTGGGTTGGATATCCCAAAAGTTCCTTATGCCATGATCTTAAAGCCTCTATATCAGTCCAAGTATCCTGAACTGGTAATCCCTGCATCTCATCTAAATATCTTTTAAGACGTGGGAATCCATTCTTTGTGTAGTAGATACGATTTTCACTTTCTAACCTCTGCATTGAGCTTTCGGGAACGCGCCATACTCTCCTTACACCTTTCCATTCATAATCATATCCACCGCCAGAAAGTCCTGAAGTTCCTATATCACCTGACATAAAACGGCGACCATCTGGATCGGTGTATCTGTAATATTGAGCAATGTACTTTTGATCGTAAGCTTGATACTGCTCATTCCACAGAACTTTTGAGCTTTTAGAATAATAAAGAATTACATCATGAACACGACCATATCTTGAGGAGTCGCTATGTCCCGATGTCCGTTTCCAAATAATTTCATTTAAAAAGTCCCCCCCTTGAGAACAAAAAATAGCATCAATAACAATTTTCAAATAATGAGAAGCAGTTGGATCGCAATGGAGATAAAAGCTGCCAGTAGGCTTTAAAACTCGATGTATCTCAACAATCCGCAGAGTCATGCTGATTAAATAAGCGAGTAAACTCCCCTC
>Ga0194061_1002509_pt1 | contig 9970 bp, 8 predicted proteins | sample SepL2221m_MetaG_FD_163423 | JGI IMG/M metagenome (GOLD analysis project Ga0194061, IMG submission 163423) | Anoxic zone freshwater microbial communities from boreal shield lake in IISD Experimental Lakes Area, Ontario, Canada - Sep2016-L224-21m | ecosystem: Environmental > Aquatic > Freshwater >...
GAGTACGGAGAGTTTGTCCTGCCACTCACCAACCCCCATGCAAAGTCGAACGCCAAGATGGACGACTTTACCTACGACGCAGTCACCTGGACCATGGCAGCGCACGAAGCACGCCCTGGGCATGAAATGCAATTTGCAGCCATGGTCGAACGCGGAGTATCCATTCCGCGTGCCGTGTTTGCGTTCAACAGTGCCAACGTGGAGGGCTGGGGCCTGTATTCCGAAGCATTGATGCTGCCCTACATGCCACTTGAGGGTCAGCTAGCTTCACTGCAACTTCGACTGCTGCGCATGGCACGGGCATTTCTTGACCCCATGGTCAATCTGGGGCGCATTACGCCAGCTCAGGCAAAGCGCTTCTTGATGGAGCAAGTGCTTTTCTCGGAACCGTTCTCGCAGCAAGAGATTGACCGGTATGCCTTCGACAATCCTGGGCAGGCAACCTCGTATTACTACGGTTACGTCCAGCTACGGGCGATTCGAAGCCAGGCCGAAGTGGTGCTCGGCAAGAACTTCAACTTGATGGCATTCAATGACTTTGTACTCGACCAGGGTCTAATCCCACCGAAACTGCTGAAAGACGCGGTAGTGAAGGAGTTCGTACCGTCGCAGCTTGCAAAGTCTGGCGGAAGTTCAACTGGAGCGCCGGTTCCGCAACGATGACGGTCGTTGCCCAAACCCTTTCTGAGAAACGCACCATGTCAGATACACACTTTTCCAGTTTGCTAAAAGCACACCGCTCCATCCGACAGTTTGAAGACCGTGCGGTGGACTCGGAGCTTATTGACCGGATACTTGAGGAATCACTGCAAGGGTCATCTTCCAGTGGCAACCTCAACATGGTGTCTGTTATCAAGACATTGGACACTGTACGCAAGGCACATCTTTACGAGCTGCATTTCGAGCAACCCATGGTGCTGAAAGCGCCCCTGGTATTGACCTTTTGTGCGGACACATACCGTACCAGGCAATGGCTCGTCCAGCGTGGGGCTCGATTGAACTTCGGCAACTTGCTCAGCTACCACGTCGCATCTTTTGACGCCATTATTCTTTCCCAGACAGTAGCACTGGCGCTCGAGAGCTACGGCATGGGCATTTGCTATATGGGCACGACGCTACATTCGATGCAGGAGATTTCTGATTTCCTGGAATGCCCTGACCATTGCGTGCCCGTTACCAGCATCGTTGTGGGGTGGCCAGCGGAGCAACCCAGCCAGCGGGACCGTTTGCCTGGTAAAGCCTGGATTCACAACGAACGCTACCAGAAGCCGAGCGCCGACGACATCGACCATCTTTACAAAGACCGTGAGGTCAAGGGCTGGAACCGATATCGCAGTATGGGAGAGGAAATAGTCGCGAAGATGGAAGAGCTCGGTATTACTTCCCTGGCTCACTATTACACCAGCGATATGAAGTATGCACCGCAGGTGTTTGAACGTGATTCAGTAAAACTTCGTGAGCTGTTGGAGGCCAAGGGATTTCTACCGTGAATGGCACCGGTGAAGTCATCATTACAGGCCTGTCAGGCTTTGCCACAATTCAGAATGAACCTCTCGCTCGTTCTGTATGTCCCAAGTTATTGCATGCCATTTCAAGGTTTGAACCAATTAACCCATAAAGAGGGCCCAGCATGAAATTTGGTCTTGTTGCCCACCGCCTGCACCGCATGGGATCGGACTGCGCATTGCTGCGCTGGGCGCGCCTTTGCGAGGCAGACCTTCTGGCCATGGGAGTTCAGCTACATGCCACCGGTGGCGCCCACGACGTTTTGGTGGTCAACGATCTGCTGCGCAGCCAAGTGTCCTCTATCGGCCATGGGCGTGACGGCGGCCTGATGCGACTGGTTTCACGGGCAGCAGGTGGTTTGGTGCCAGAAGATGCTATCGACGGCGTGTACTTCTTCATTGACCCCGTCAATCCGACCTCAACCTATCCTGAGACATTGGCCCTCAAGCGCCAGTGCGTCATCCACGGAAAGCCCTTTGTTGCGACTTTGGCAGGAGCGATTGAATGGGTTGGTGTGGAAATGGCAATGGCAGGACTGGCATCCACCGCTTCATCGGACGTATGCATGCTTGCTCGTCCGGAATCTCAGGTGGTGGCGCTGATCGCGCACGATGCGCGTAAATCCGACATGATGGCGTTTGCGACGGAGTACTTTGAGTTGCTTTCCCGATTCTCTGGTCGGGTGGCCACGGGGACAACCGGCAGCCAACTTAACGAAATTGCATGGTCTAAAGGGTGGCCAGCATCCGAGCCCTGGGTCACTTGCTACCAGAGTGGTCCTCTGGGAGGAGATGCGCAGATCGCCGAACTTGTATTGGATCGACGTTGCCAAAAAGTCATCTTCTTTGAAGATCCTCACGTGGCACGCCAGCATGAGGCGGACATTCAACTGCTTGATCGGGCGGTTTACAGCGCTGGCGAAGTAACGACCTGCTTCAATACACCTGCAATGACGCGACGGTGGGCGCAGGCGATGTCCTTGCAATAGCCTGCGATGTACCCACATATCTGCTTATGAAACTGAAACACTTTCTAGCGGTCGCATTTCCGCTGTTATTTGTGACAAGTGCGTTTTCTGAACCCATCGGCGAAGTCGATACGGCGTTCAAACTCTTTGGCCCTGACCACAAAATAGTCGTCGAAGCCTTTGATGACCCCAAAGTAGCGGGCGTTACCTGCTACGTCTCGCGCTCAAAAGCTGGTGGATTCACCGGTGCATTGGGTTTGGCAGAAGAAAAGTCGGAGTCTTCTATTGCCTGCCGGCAGGTAGGTCCTATTTCCTCCACTGTTGCAATACCCAAGAGCGAAGAGGTGTTCAGCGAAAGCCGCTCCATTTTGTTCAAGAAGTTGCGCATTGTTCGAATGGTGGATCCTGCGAGGCAGGTACTTTTGTATCTGACCTATACCGATAAGCTCATCGACGGCTCACCAAAGAACAGTCTGACTGCGGTGCCATTGAACGGCGCAAAGTTGCAGTTCAAATAGTGACAGCCCAGTTCGGCAATTAGCCCTGGTCCAGGAAGTCCATCAGCACAGCAGTAAACGAAGCCGCTTGCTCCCAGTTAGAAAAATGCGCAGCATCCAGCTCGACAAACTGTGAGCCATTGATGCGCTGAGCGATGTCTCGCCCGAGCTCTGGCGGTGTGGAGCCATCATGACTGCCGGCAATCACCAGGGTGGGCAGTTCAATCCTGGCAACGTCCCGCAACAGGTCCATATCCCGCACCGCGCAAGCGTTGGCGGCATACCCGTCAGGGTCCGTTGCCATCAGCATGCTGCGAATGCGCTCAATCACATGCGGTGCACGTTGCTGGAACCCCGCCGTAAACCAACGATCCAGAATCGCTGGCGTCAAACCTGCCATGCCCTCTTTGGTCAGTACTGCCAGACGTGCATTCCAGACTTCCGGACTTCCAAGTTTCGCAGCCGTATTGCACAGCACCAGGTGCCGGATGCGATTCGGATGGTGAATTCCAAGCCACATTCCCGTCATCCCGCCCATCGACAGCCCACAGAAGTCGACTTTGTCGATTCCCAGATGGTTCAATAAGCCCACAGTGTCTTTGCCGAGTTGCTCGATGGAGTAGGGGCCGGTTGGATTGGCCGATTGACCATGGCCTCGGGTGTCGTATCGCAAGACCCGATAACGGGTCAGCAGGATTGCCATCTGCGGATCCCACATCTCCAGAGTCGCACCCAGTGAATTGCAGAGCATGACCACGGGCAAGGTCTCGTGGCCTTCAAATTCGTATTGCAATGAAATCTGGTTGATGGTGGTGACTGGCATAAGCACTCCAAATGGTGCAGTCACCAAGAGGCGACAACACTGTGATAATGTACAGCATTCATTGTGCCCGCGGTACCCGACATTTCCTCCATCATGCCTTCTTCAACAGTCGTCGCAGTCGACCCATTCGAGGCGCTCAATGCGGAGCAGCGCCAGGCGGTTGCGCACGGTCTTGGATGCCAGAGCGCAGATACACGCCCCTTGCTGATCATTGCCGGAGCGGGTTCAGGCAAGACCAACACATTGTCCTACCGGGTGGCCAATCTGATCCTGCACCAGGCAGATCCACAGCGCATGCTGCTGTTGACCTTCTCCCGTAGAGCGGCGCAGGAAATGGAGCGCCGTGTGAGAGGTGTTCTCAACCGGATACTGGGTCAGAACGCCAGCCGGCAACTTCCCTCACTCCCTTGGTCAGGCACATTCCACAGCATCGCTGCCCGCTTGCTGCGTGACTACGCCGGTCGCATTGGTCTCAACGAGAACTTCACCATTCTTGACCGGGGCGATGCCGAAGACCTGATGGGAATGGTTCGCCACGATTTGGGTTTCTCGTCGATGCAAAAGCGCTTCTCGCAAAAGGGAACGTGTCTGTCCATCTACTCCCGCGTCGTGAACAGCCAGGAACCTTTGCTTCACGTGTTGCAGCAGGTATTTCCTTGGTGCGTACAGTGGGAGGGAGAACTCAAGAACCTGTTTGGTTGTTATGTGGATGCCAAACAGGCTCAGAACGTGGTCGACTATGACGACCTGTTGCTGTTCTGGTCAGAAATGGCCAACGACCCTGAACTTTCCGTCGAACTCGGTGCACGCTTTGACCATGTGCTGGTAGACGAGTACCAGGACACCAACCGCTTGCAGGCGGCCATTCTGCTGGGAATCAAACCAACCGGCAAAGGTGTCACGGTTGTAGGGGACGATGCCCAGAGCATTTACAGCTTTAGGGGTGCGACCGTCCGCAACATTCTGGATTTTCCGCACCAGTTCGGGCAAGCATCGCGACTGGTGACGCTTGAGCGCAATTACCGTTCCACCCAGAGTATTCTGGATGTATCCAATGCCGTGATCGCCCAAGCCAGCGAGCGCCATGCCAAGCAACTGTGGACCGAGAAACAGGGCAGTACACCTCCTCAACTCGTCATCATTCCCGATGAGGCAGAACAGGCCCGATGGGTAGCCAACCGGATTCTTGAATATCGGGAAGGCGGGCTCACGCTCAAGTCGCAGGCGGTGCTCTTTCGTACGTCTTCCCACAGTGCAGCGCTGGAACTCGAACTCACGCGACGCCAGATTCCCTTTGTCAAATTCGGTGGTCTGAAGTTTCTGGAGGCCGCGCATGTCAAAGATGTACTCGCCATATTGCGGTTTGCTCAGAACCCCCGAGGGCGGGTGGCGGGCTTTCGGGTTTTGCAGCTTATTCCAGGTATCGGGCCGGCGAAGGCCACGAGATTGTTGGAGGCGATGGATGTGGCGGTCGATCCTTGTGCGGCATTGGAGAGCTTTCAGGTACCTGCCAATGTCGCCGGTGAATGGAAGAACTTTGCGGTTATGTACCGGGCATTATTTGACCAGAAGGATGCGTGGCCTGCCGATGTGGATCTGGCCAAACGCTGGTACAACCCGCATCTTGATCGTCTCCATTACGATGCCGCGATACCGCGCCTCGATGTTGAGAATCTGGAACGCATGGCCTCAGGCTATGGCAGCCGAGAACGTTTCCTGAGCGAACTGACACTCGATCCACCGGAAGCTACCAGTGACCAATCCGGCGTTCCACATCGTGATGAGGACTACGTGATTCTCTCCACCATCCATTCTGCCAAGGGGCAGGAATGGACTTCTGTGTTTGTGCTCAATGTGGTCGATGGCTGCATTCCCTCTGACCTTGGAACGGGGTCGAATGAAGCAATCGAAGAAGAGCGACGCCTACTGTATGTTGCAATGACCCGTGCCAAGGAACACTTGCACCTGATGGTGCCGCACCGGTTCTATGTCACACAGCAATCGGCCTTGGGCGACCGCCATCTTTACGCTTCCCGCAGTCGCTTCATTCCCAACGCACTGGCCAAGCAATTCGATCAGGTGATCTGGCCCACAGTCGCCGTCGATGGAGGATCTACTGGCATTGGCGGGCAGACCCGCGTGCAAGTGCGTGAACGTGCGCGATCAACATGGCGTTGACTTCGAAATAATGAAGCCGGCAGAACTATTGCACTGCCAAGGGTATTGTTTAGCGATGAAAATAGGGTCTATGAAAAACTCCAGTTGCTCAACACCACCACCCAATGCAGGGCATAACTACCCAACGCCGGGATGGTTCCGACCGGTTATTCGGTGGTGTGCAGGTTTTTCCCTGAATACTCCCGCGTGGGTGCCTTTGCCCATCCGCAACGCTCCCTTGAGGATGTCGTCGGTGCTGCTGCGCTATTACTATCGTTTCATTCGCTAGGGAGCCTCATGCCACGCATTCAGTTCTCCCCCGCTGCACGTTACCCCTTTGCGTGCGACGTGCAGATCTATATCAGCCATGTCAATCAGGGTGGGCATTTGGACAATGCCCAACTATTGACCCTGGTGTCCGAAGCGCGTGTTCGGTTCTTCAAATCCCTGGGTTACTTTGAGTCCGGGGTGGAGGGTGCCAATATTGTGGTGGGCGACATCGTCGCACAGTACAAGTCGGAGGGATTTCATGGTGAGACCATGCGCATTGAAATGGCCACCACCGACTTCAACAAGTACGGTTTTGATCTGCAATTCCGGATGTCAGATAAAGAGACTCATCGTGAAGTTGCGCTGGGAAAGATTGGCATTGTCTTCATCACGCGAGAAGAACGAAAAGTGTCGCCCATTCCTCACGCTTTCCTGACCAAAGTCAACCAACTTTGACGGCACCATGATTCTGCCTGTTTGTTGGGCACCAAGGGTAAAGCAAGGATCCATCAGGCCTGCGGATGCATTGTCGCGACTTATCCACAGAGAATTCCAATAATTTTGTGGATAGAAATATTCTGCCAGGGCCTTGACTTCACAAAAATAGTGGCGGTCGATTCCATAGGCAAGGCACAGTCCAGTCGGTACGATGGCATCCGGTAATCCAAAGCTCCAAATCCTCCGATTCAGACCTTACCTGTGAAAATCCCTCCCAATCATCCAATGATGCAAGAGTATCAGCGACCCTGGAAACTCATGACACTTGCCATCGGCGTCGGGCTGTTAATCGTCGGGTCGTTCGTCGAAGGCGCCCCAGACTGGGACATCCCCATCAGCCTGATCATGGCTGTCATTGCTTACCTCACCGCACCTTGGTCGATGCGCGTGATGGTCGAGCGTCGTTGGAAGTTCTGGCCACTGATGCTGTTTTTCACCTGGTTTGGCGTGGATAGGTGCTACTGGCTGTACTGGTCATGGAAGAATCCGCTTGCGCTGGAGATGATGCGGGACGCCAATGCTCCAGCGTCGTTGTCGCTGTACTGGATCTGTGGACTGGTCTGGTATTTCCAGGGGACAGTGAAAGAACTGTGGTCCAGCCTGAGAACCTGGGTTGAGTCAGGACTCAAGACACCACGATAGTTCGGGGACGGAAGTGTCCCTGCATTCCCTTACTCCAAACCAAGCGTCAGGGTTAGCAACAATGTTCAGATTTCAGTCTGTTCTGCCATTTCCAGCGCATCTTCGACCTCAATCCCCAGATACCTCACGGTGCTCTCTATGCGTGTGTGACCAAGTAGCAGTTGCACTGCACGCAGGTTCTTGGTGCGGCGATAGATCAGCGCAGCCTTCGTGCGTCTCATGGAATGCGTTCCATATTCGGCGGGATCCAACCCAATCTCAGTGATCCAGGAGTCCAGCATCCTGGCGTACTGTCGGGTGCCCAGATGCGGTGAGTCATGGATTCGGCTTGGGAATAGATAGTCATCACTGCCCAATTTGGCATCCTTGATCCAGTCACTGACGGCGTCTCTCGTGGGTTGGGTGATTTCAAACTGAACTGGTTGAGAGGTCTTTTGCTGCATGATGATGGCCCGAGTAGCCATCCGATCACCATGACAAACGTCACGCACTCGCAGTTTTACAAGATCACATGCCCTGAGCTTACTATCCAACCCCAAGTCAAACAGCGCCAACTCTCGCGTCCGATGTGCCAGTTGGAGCCTTACGCGAATAGCCCAAATCTCCTTGAGCTTGAGGGGTGACTTTTGACCGACAATTTTTCCTTTGTTCCAGGCGGTCGATGTGGATTTCGGACTGACTGTTTCCATGGATATCTCCAGGTAGTTAAAGGGACTTCAACTCTGGATCGATTTGCACGATATTCAAGTGTCCAGGTCAAAGACAAGTTCGCCAGCCTCTGTATATCGCATGCGTTCAATCCAATGTTCTGTCCGTCGACTTGACCTCAATACGGCGAAAGACGAGAACCTGATTGGCCAAGCTCTTGGGGAATTTGCCAGCGTTGAACCTCACCGTGAAGATGTCTGCCCGTATCATGTTGGCAACCGATCACAGGAGCCAATGTGGCAGCTATTCCACCTGAGTTTGAGGACCAACTTGACAATTTCTTGCGCTTTGCCGGAAAGCAGGTTTATTCAAACCCATCCCCCTTGAAGTTCTCAGCGTGGGTGCAGGAAGCGGTGCCGATGTTGTTTCCGGCACTACTGACCCAGATACCCGACGATCCACGCGAGATCAAAGTCTTCCTAGGCATGGTCGCAAGAAATCTTTATGGTGATTTTCCCCTGCCAGCACTTAGCCTGCTGCCCACCGGTCAGACCAAGCAAGGACGAAACGATCCTTGTGAATGTGGATCCGGCCAGAAGTTCAAACACTGCTGCGGTAGTACCGCCATGCCGCCCTTATTCGGGGGGTTGAACCTGCTTCGATACGTTCTGGATGCCTATCCCAAATCCAAGCTGGTGGGCGTTGCTACCAGCAAAGCCGGCATTGATGCCATCGCCGATACGGCATACCAGTGGATGCAAAATAAAGAGGACGCCCGGGCCGCGGCATTACTGGAGCCATTCTTTGCTGGGGATGCCCCTATCACTGGGCGAATTGCTCCGTTGTTCAATCTCTTGATGGATGCCTGGCTGACGCTTGGTCGCAAGGCAAAGCGAGAAGCACTGATTGATTCCATTTTGCTGCGGGGCGACAAGATACTGCGCAGCGATGCGCTGCAAAGACGCACCACCATGTTGGCCGACCGCGGCGACCACAAGGCTGCTTGGAAAGCATTCGAGTTGGCCAGTGACTTGAACCCCAATGACCCGGCCCTGAGTTTTCTGGAGGTGACAACGCTATTGAGCGAAGGGAGAACGGCTGAGGCGCAGGGACGTGCCCAATGGTGGGCCGCATTTCTGGCCAAACAGCGCGACCCATCGCTGGCAGAACTGGTGGAACGGCTTCGCTCCATTGCCAAAGACCCCCATGCAGGAATGATGGGGGTTGCCATGGACATGAACGCCCAATGGGGCCGGCTCAATGATCTGTTTCTTAGGGCTCCGCGACCCACCGTGCGGCACAGTTTTGAAGTGTTCATGGAAGAAACCGAAGAACAGCAAGTCCACCATGTAGCTGGCGCATTTGTGCCCGATACAAAATTGACCCAACTCGAGACGACTTGGAGAAGCACCTTCCCACAGGTAAAGCCGGATATCACGCGTCTGCAACACGGGGACGAATCGGTGTGGGACAACGCGTCACAATGGCTTGGTCTGTTGGAAAAGCATCCTGACCTGTGGCTCAGCTTTGACGTGCTCGACGATCTGGTTATGGCAGTTGACACCATCCAAGTGGGTGGAGTTGAGGAGCGACTGCTCGTCCCCATGGCAGAACGGGCAGCGGAACAACTACGAATGACGCTGGAGAGTGCAGCAGTGCATCCGGTGCGCTGCCCCTGGGGTGTCTTAAGGCACCGCTCCGTATTGCGACCAGTGGCCCATCTTGCCTACCTCTGCAAGGAAGCATGCGCGCAGGACGAACGTAAGGCACAGCGCTTTATGGAGTTGGCACATTGGATGGTCTTTGAGCTCAACCCCAATGACAACCACGGATTGCGTTCAGACCTCTCCGACGCATTGGTCAGGTTCCAGCGATGGACTGATGTCATTGTGTTGAACGACCGCTATCCCGGCGATATGCAGCCCAATCTGCAAATGAATGCATTGCTTGCCGCGTTTGTTT
>Ga0194061_1002510_pt1 | contig 9969 bp, 10 predicted proteins | sample SepL2221m_MetaG_FD_163423 | JGI IMG/M metagenome (GOLD analysis project Ga0194061, IMG submission 163423) | Anoxic zone freshwater microbial communities from boreal shield lake in IISD Experimental Lakes Area, Ontario, Canada - Sep2016-L224-21m | ecosystem: Environmental > Aquatic > Freshwater >...
ATGTTGTTCAGCTAAAATTTCTGTAGGTGCCATCAAGGCGACCTGCCAGCCATTTTCAATACTCTGCAATGCAGCCATACACGCGACGATGGTCTTACCACTACCAACATCTCCCTGCAAAAGCCGTTGCATGGGATGCGGCTGGGTTAAATCGCGCTCAATTTCTAGAGCCACTTTTTGCTGTGCTGAAGTTAAGGCGAACGGTAAACTTTTTAGTAAGGCTGAAACTAAATATTTAGATGGGGTAAATTGGGGCGCATTAACACTACGGCGGCGCGAATAATGTTTACGCATTGAAAGTTGCTGTGCCAGCAATTCATCAAAAGCCAAGCGCCTCCAATGTGGTGTTTTTTTGTCTTGCAATGCTTGCAAATCGCTATCAGGGGCTGGATGGTGAAGTGCTTGGATACTCTCTGCAAAACTAGGAAATTTAAAAGCTTCGTATACACTGGCTGGCAAGGTTTCAGCTAGCGGGGCTTGTGCCAAAGCGAACTTAATGGCTTTACGCAAACTGCTTTGCGTAAGTCCTGCTACCGTCGGATAAACTGGGGTTAGTGTTTCGGCGACTTCAGTTTTTGCACCCACTGATTTGCAATTCGGATGCACCATCTCATAACCAAAAAAACCACTTCGCACTTCGCCATAAACGCGTAACTTAGTACCTACTTTTAGTGCTTCAATTTGGCTGGGATAAAAATGTAAAAACCGCAAAGTGATCTGGCCGCTTGCGTCCTCAAGTCTTGCCATTAAAGTTTTACGTGGTTTATAAGCCACTTCAAGATGTACAATTTCCCCTTCTACCTGCGCGGATTCACCTGCCCGTAAATCACGTACCGCGCTAATATGGGTTTCATCTATATACCGCAAAGGCAAATGTAGCAATAATCCCTGAACGGTGCTGACCCCTAGTTTTTGAAGGTTAGCTAACAGAGGCTTGCTAAAAGTCTTAATTGTTGTCAGCTCCAAACTTTCAGCCACTTTGATCACAAAATGTATATGGGCTTAATCTAGGATGACTAGCACACCATCTGCTTCAACCAAGGCATTACGTGGCAATGATGCTACGCCCACTGCCGCTCGCGCAGGGTATGGCTGACTAAAGTATTCAGCCATAATCGTGTTCACTAAAGCAAAATGCGCTAGGTCAGTTAGAAAGACATTCAGTTTAACGGTGTCATTAAGTGAACCATTGGCAGCTTCAGCCACCGCTTTTAGGTTGCTAAATACGCGATGCACTTGCGCTTCTATACCTTCGACCATCTGCATAGTGGTCGGATCAAGGCCAATTTGGCCTGATAGGTAAACCGTACGACCTACCTTAACGGCTTGTGAATAAGTTCCGATAGCCGCTGGTGCGCCGTTAGTTTGAATAATTTGTTTGCTCATAGTTTCTTATCTTATAGTTTGGTTGGTTTTTAATGTCTAAACACTATCGCTTATTGCGAAGATGATCTAGATCCGTTGCCGGCAGGGTTGCCCTTAGCGCGGTTAATACGAACTACATCGGGTATTTTACGAAGGCCGCGCATTAACTCAGCCAAATGGATACGGTTTCTAACCTGCACAGTGAAATATAGGTTGGCATAAGCGCTGCCATCTGCCTCTTCCACACTCACATTATCAATATTAGAGCCTGCATCTGCAATGCCACTGGCGATTTTTGCCAACATGCCTGGCTGATTGGCCACCGTCAGATTAAGGTTAGTTTTAAACAGCCTCTGATTTTCTGGCTCCCACTCCACGTCCAACCATTTATCAGGATCCAACTTAAATTTGCGTACACTAGGGCAGTCATGGGTATGAATGACCAAGCCTTTATCTTTGTTGATAAAGCCTAAAATAGGATCGCCAGGAATTGGGCGACAACATGGGGCAAACTGAACCGCCATGCCCTCAGTACCACGTATGGTAATGGTATCTAATGATGTGGCCGGTAATTTGGTGTGCTTTTCCAAATGATCATCGGTCATGGCTAGCAGTTGATGCGCAACCATTACATTTTGCCGCTTGCCCAAACCTATATCCGATAATATTTCAGATTTATGCTTGACGGCATAGTCACGGATTAGCTTTTGCCAATGCACTTCAGTGATGCTAGCGGCATCAACATGCAGGGCGCGTAACGCCTGATTAAGCATACGCTCGCCAATATGCGCAGAGTCAGCAGATTGTTGAGATTTCATAAAATGACGAATGTGGGCACGTGCACGGCCACTAATCACATAATTCAGCCATGCTGGATTTGGCTTAGCAATAACGCCAGTGATAATTTCAACATGGTCTCCATTATGCAACTCTGTGCGCAATGGGGCCAACTCTTGATTAATACGCACGGCCACACAGCTATTACCGATATCAGAGTGCACTGCATAGGCAAAATCTACTGCAGTCGCACCTTTAGGCAACGCTAAAATTTTACCCTTGGGTGTAAATACATAGACCTCATCAGGGAATAAATCAATTTTAAGATGCTCTAAGAAATCAAGCGAGTCGGTGCTTTCACTTTGAATTTCCAACAAACGCTGTAACCATTGATGGGTTTGTTGTTGCAAGGCTGTCAGTTGGGCATCGCTGGATTTATACAACCAATGCGCAGCTACACCAGCATCGGCAATGTTATGCATTTCCTCACTGCGAATCTGCACCTCAATCGGTGTACCAAATGGACCAAACAAAGTGGTGTGCAATGACTGGTAGCCATTGGCTTTGGGGATTGCTACATAATCTTTAAATTTGCTCGGAATCGGTTTGTATAAAGCATGCAGTGCACCGAGGGCAAGATAGCAACTTGGTAAATCTTTGACCACCACGCGGAAACCGTAGATGTCGTAAATTTGTGAAAAGTTGGTAGTTTTACCTGCCATCTTCTTGTAAATGCTGTAAAGATGCTTCTCACGCCCAGAAATTTCTGCGTCGATATTGAGGGCCTGCATTTGCTCTTTAATCGAATGGAGTATTTTACTTACGACTTCTTTGCGATTGCCACGTGCAGCTTTGACAGCCTTTGAAATTGCACTGTAGCGCATGGGATATAAATATTTGAAACTTAAATCTTCAAGTTCCTGATAAATAGCATTTAAGCCGAGTCGATTAGCAATCGGCGCATAAATATCCAACGTTTCTTTGGCAATTAGCTTTTGCTTCTCTGGATTCATCGCTTCTAGCGTTTGCATATTATGCAAACGATCTGCGAGCTTGACCAAAATCACACGCACATCTTGCGACATGGCGAGCAACATTTTACGGAAATTTTCTGCCTGCGCCTGACTGGCGCTTTGAAATTCAATTTTATCTAGCTTAGTGACACCATCCACAAGTTCCGCCACCTGCAGCCCGAACTTGATTTTAATATCCTCAGTAGTAATTGAGGTGTCTTCCACTACGTCATGCAATAAAGCAGCCAAAATAGTAGGCACATCCATATGCAAATCGGCCAATACGCAGGCAACCGATACCGGATGCATAATATAAGGCTCTCCAGTTTTACGCACCACGCCATCATGCGCTGCATAGGCGTAACGATACCCCTCCCAAATTTGATCTATGTCTTGGGGGTTAAGATAATGCAGGCGTAGGGTTAAGGCTGAATCCTTGCTGTCCGCAGGCAGCAAGGGAGCTGTGACTGGCTTTAGTGATTCCGCTTTATTATTTTTTGCGGTTTTTGGCATGACATTTTTACGGCTAAACTACATTTTAGATTTTCTAGCGCAAAAAAATTAAAGCTTAGCGTTCGCTAAAATATCTACGCCAATTTTACCTGCTGCGATTTCACGTAGCGCAAGTACCGTTGGCTTGTCACGCAAACCTTGAATATTTACTTGAGGCTCCGCGCCGTTATGAAGCTGACGTGCGCGATAAGCTGCAACTAAAGTCAATTGAAATCGATTGGGGATATTTTCTAAGCAATCATCTACTGTTATACGTGCCATGATGGTATTTCCTAATTTTCGTGTAAAAACTGAAGCCCAATGGGTCTGGGCTAGATAGACATAATTTATGTGAGGGCCTGAATCAAAGTGGCATAGCGCTTCTGTTGAGCCGAAATTTTCAAGCGTTGTGCGCGAATTATTGCGCGAATATCTTGTAGCGCAACCTCAAAATCATCGTTGATTGTAACATAATCAAACTCAGTTACGTGGCGCATTTCTGAGCGTGCGGCAGTCACCCTTCGCGCAATCGTCTCCTGACTATCTTGGCCACGGCTATTCAAACGCTGAGTTAAAGTCTCCATCGATGGTGGCAATACAAAAATACTAATTGCCTGAGGGTATAAATTTCGTACTTGCGCGGCGCCTTGCCAGTCAATCTCCAAGATAACGTCAGCGCCAGTAGCTAGAAGTGTATCGACCGATGACCGCGAGGTGCCATAGTGCGCGCCATGCACTAGCGCGCTTTCTAAAAACTGATCTTCACCTAGCATACGCACGAATGAGGCCTCGTCAACAAAGTGATAATCAACCCCATTAGCTTCACCCAGCCGAGGCTGGCGGGTGGTGTGAGAAATTGACAGCTTTAATTGAGGATCTTCAATCAACAAGGCTTTAATTAAACTAGTTTTACCGGCGCCAGAAGCTGCCGTGATAATAAAAAGATTGCCTAATATCATTTTTGAACAAAATCCCTATACAAATTTATAACATGAAATGCTTAGCAATAATCTAGACTAGGCAAATCGCCGAAGCAACCCATTGGAAAGCTATCGGCTCTATATAACTACCCGTCATATCTCTAGCTAAAAATTTAATCTAAGCTAAATCATACCATTTTGTTTTAACTGTTGAGGCTTACTCAATGTTTTGAATCTGCTCACGCATTTGTTCGATTAACACTTTAAGCTCCATAGAAACTTGTGTGGTTTGTATGGAAACAGATTTTGAACCCAAGGTATTCGCCTCGCGGTTAAGCTCTTGCATCAAAAAATCTAAGCGCTTACCGGCGGGGGCATCACTAGCCAGAATGCGCTTAACTTCAGAAATATGGGCAGTCAAACGGCTTAACTCTTCATCAACATCAATGCGTTGCGCAAATAACACCAACTCTTGCGCCACCCTTTCTGGGTCTACATTTTTCAGGTTCTCTTGTAGTTTAGCCTCTAGCTTGGCTTGATATTCTTTACTCAATGTAGGCAATAACGGTTTGACTTGCTCAACTAAAGCTTCAATTTGGCTCAAACGATCGAGCACCAAGGCTTTGAGTTTTTCACCCTCACGTGCGCGTGAGGCATTTAAATCTTTCAAACCCTGATTGAGTAAATTTTTAATGTCTTCTAGTAACGTTTCTTGCCCCAGAACCTCGGTTTGCACCACGCCTGGCCAGCGTAAAATATCCGCCACACTGAGTGCGCGACTTTGTGGAAAATGTTGTTGCGCTTGAGCGCCAATCACCGCCAACTGTTGCATTAGACCTTCATCCAACTGCAACGCCTGATTGGATTTTGCGCGCTGAACTAGATTAATCTTACACTCCACCTTACCTCGACTTAAATGGGAGCTAATCAGCTCACGCACTGCAGGCTCGAAGCTTCTTAAGTTCTCGTCTAGCTTGAAATGCAAATCTAAATAGCGGCTATTCACCGCGCGCAATTCGAGCAACAAGGTGGCGCTGTCTAAGGGTTGCTCTAATGCGGCAAAGCCAGTCATGCTGAAAGTCATCGTAAATATTCCCTAATAGCGCTTATAAAATCAGAGCTATGGTATCAAATACAGGTCGCTTCATGCCAAAAAAACTTACTAGAATCTCCGCGTAGCTCAATCGTCGCTGCAGTTGTGCAACACGGTATGTTATATTGCCCGAATAAATTATTAAATCAGGAAGTTAAGCATGACATCAAGCCGACCCAGCCAGCGCGCGCATAACGAGTTACGCAAAGTAGAGATTATTCGCCATTACACCAAGCACGCAGAAGGCTCAGTACTCATCAAGTTTGGGGACACCCATGTGTTATGTACAGCCAGCGTCGAGGAGAAGGTGCCGGGCTTTTTAAAAGGCAAAGGACAAGGCTGGGTAACGGCTGAATACGGTATGCTACCTCGCTCTACTGGTAGCCGCATGGATAGAGAAGCTGCCAGAGGCAAACAATCAGGACGTACTCAAGAGATTCAGCGCTTAATCGGCCGTTCACTGCGCGCTATTATCGACTTAGACAAACTGGGCGAACGCAGTATACAGATTGATTGTGATGTCATACAGGCGGACGGTGGCACACGCACAGCCAGCATTACGGGTGCGTATGTGGCACTTCATGATGCGATTAGTGTACTGATTAAAAAAGGCTTATTGCAAGAGTCGCCTTTAAAGCAAGCGGTTGCCGCCATTTCCGTTGGTGTATTTCAAGGTCAGCCAGTCCTGGATTTAGATTACATTGAAGACTCTGGCTGTGACACAGATATGAATATCGTAATGACAGCCAGTGGCGGTTTTGTTGAAATCCAAGGCACAGCTGAGGGTGAAACATTTGACCGTGCCACGATGGATGCAATGCTTAACCTAGCGCATGATGGTATTAATGTGCTGATTTCAATGCAAAACACAGCTTTAGCCCAATAGGCTGAAGTGATTCCTATGCAGGTTAGCGGGTTACAAAAAATTGTGATTGCCAGCGGCAATCAAGGCAAGTTGAGAGAAATGCAGCACCTACTTCAAGGGAGTGGCATTGAAGTATTAGCGCAGTCTGCTTTTAATGTCCCAGAGGCAGATGAGCCGTACTCCACCTTTATAGAAAATGCCTTAGCCAAAGCACGTCATGCTAGCCAACTTACGGGGTTACCCGCACTTGCGGATGATTCAGGTATCTGTGTAGATGCATTGGAGGGTTTGCCTGGCGTTCATTCTGCGCGTTACGCTTGCGAAACGCCTGATGATCAAAAATCTGACCATGCCAATAATACAAAATTGCTAAAGGCCTTGGCGAATGAAACCAATCGCCAAGCCCATTACTATTGCGTAATGGTGCTGGTAAAATATGCGCAAGATCCGCAACCATTGATTGCTGAAGGCATTTGGCACGGAGAGATTTTAACGGCAGCGCGCGGTAACGAGGGCTTTGGTTATGACCCCATTTTTCTTGATGTGGCGAGTGGTAAAACTGGCGCGGAACTTAACATTGAAGTGAAAAATAAAATTAGCCATCGAGGGCTAGCGCTCCAACAACTGTTAAACAAAATTAAATTACTATGAAAAATAAACCCATTATCTGGCATCGTGATGACGACAGCATCGTTGCCTGTACCGAAAAAATCAAGGTGATGGCTGAAAATTTTGCCGAAATTAAGCAGATTGCTCAAGATGCTTTGGAAGATGGTCTGTTGATGGAAGTGAACGAAGCGCAGATACGCGATGCACTGCATCAAATGATAGATCAGCTGGTGAATCCCTATCAAAAAAATAATTGAAATTAAAGCGGCAACCGACTTTACCAGTAAGCCAATCAATGCGATCGCGCCACTAGTTGGGGATGCAACCATATCAGGGTTAACTAATCCACCACCCTTATCGCTCTATATCCATATTCCATGGTGCGTAAAAAAGTGTCCATATTGCGACTTTAATTCACACGAAAGTCGCTATCAAAATGGCGAAATTCCAGAAGCGGCTTATGTAGATGCACTGATTGCAGATTTGGAGATGGCGACCCCCAACGTGTGGGGGCGAAAAGTAAAATCTGTATTTTTTGGAGGTGGCACACCCAGCTTATTTTCTGCTGAGTCAATCGATCGCATTTTAAGTCAGGTGCGCATGTTGACACCCCTTGAGTTTGACGCAGAAATTACACTTGAAGCGAATCCAGGTACTGTCGATGCCGCACATTTTAGTGGCTACAAAGACGCTGGGGTTAATCGCCTGTCTTTGGGCATACAAAGTTTTCACAATGATTACCTACGGGCACTAGGCCGTATCCATGACAGCCAGCAGGCTTATGACGCTGTCGCCTTGGCGCTCAAAACTTTTGATCAAGTCAACTGCGACATTATGTATGGCCTGCCGCAACAAACGCTGACAGATGCACTACAAGATGCTAAAACCGCCATAGATTTAAATCCAGCGCACCTGTCTTTCTACCATTTAACCTTAGAGCCGAATACACCATTTTACCGCACGCCACCAAGCCTGCCGGACGATGACACTAGCGCTGAAATGCAAATTGAAATTGAAGCACTTTTAGCCCAGCATGGTTATGAGCATTATGAAACTTCCGCATTCGCTAAGGCAGGCAAGCAAGCTAAACACAATCTCAACTATTGGCAATTTGGCGATTACCTTGGCATTGGTGCTGGTGCGCATAGCAAGCTTAGTTATCACGATAAAATTACACGCGAATCCCGCCACAAACATCCCAAAGCCTATATGGAGCAAGCAATGCTTGGCAAGGCAGTAGATCGAACTTGGCTAATCAGTCCGGAGGATTTGGGCTTCGAATTCATGATGAATGCACTACGTTTGGTTGATGGCGTATCGATAGATTTATTTCAACAACGCACTGGTATTAGCATCCATCAGTTGGACGCCGCCATTCAAAAAGCACAAAACAAAGGCTTGCTGATTATTGAAAAAAACATCATTAAACCTTCTCTATTGGGACAACGCTTTTTAAATGAATTACTTGAACTATTCTTAATTTAATAATGACCATCAAACATATTTTCATCGCCCCGTTTTTCCTCTTTTTATTAGGGTGCGCAATCGCGCCTCATCAAAAGTCACCCGCAGTAATTGAAAATTCGTTGGCAATGAAAATGGTATTAGTGCCTGCAGGTGAGTTCTTAATGGGAAGCGATGAATCGCCTGACAGCTTACAACGAGATTTTCCACAGTATCCGAAATCTCGACTCGAAGACCTTAACGACGAAAAGCCGGTTCATCTAGTAAAAATTAGCAAACCATTTTTTATGGGTCAGTACGAAGTCACGGTGGATCAGTTCAGAAAATTCTTGGATGAGTCTGGCTATATTCCAGAATCTATTGCCGACAAAACTGGCGGTTATGGCTACAACGCTGATTATGATCCCGCACTCAGCGTCAAGGGTGATGCTTTTGAGGGCAGAAACCCAAAGTATTTATGGAGTAATCCTGGGTTCAAGCAACTAGGGAACGAGCCCGTATTAAATGTCACTTGGAATGATGCAGTGGCATTGACGAAGTGGCTAAGCCATCGCGAAGGAAAAACTTATCGCCTCCCGACAGAAGCAGAGTGGGAATATGCCTGTCGTGCTGGCACGCGATCAAGGTACTTTAATGGCGATAACCCCGAGGCACTGATAGATTCAGCGAATATATTTGATGCCGATAGCGCTAAAAATTGGCAGCGCTGGGATATCTACGCATTAAAAAAACACGACGGCTTTGCGTTCACGTCACCCGTTGGAAGTTTCAAGCCCAATGCTTTTGGAATTTATGACATGAGTGGCAACGCATGGGAATGGGTTTCTGATTGGTACGATGAACAATATTACGCGCACTCACCAAGCATTGACCCGCAAGGACCCAAGGAAGGAAATGTAAAAGTACGTAGAGGCGGGTCTTGGCACACATGGGCTTTATATGCGCGCAGTACTTACCGAAACTGGAATAGTCGAGACACTAGGTATGCCCTTGTTGGGATGCGCCTAGTGCTTGAAGTCGATCCCAAGCACTAAGCTCCGTACTTACTTAATCGCCACTCTAGCGCGCGCAATGGCAGCCTTCACTTGCGCTGGTGCCGTGCCACCGATATGGTCACGGCTATGTAGTGAGCCTTCTAAGGTTAAAACTGTATATACATCTTCGGCAATACTAGGCGCAAACTGCTGCAGGGTGGCTAGCGACAAATCGCTAAGCTCGACCTTTTGATCCACTGCATAACGGACTGCCAGCGCCACTACTTCATGCGCGTCTCTAAATGGCATGCCCTTTTTAGCTAAATAGTCAGCAAGATCAGTAGCCGTAGCAAAACCTTCACTGGCGGCTTGGCGCATATTCTCTTTATTCACCGTG
>Ga0194061_1002511_pt1 | contig 9963 bp, 14 predicted proteins | sample SepL2221m_MetaG_FD_163423 | JGI IMG/M metagenome (GOLD analysis project Ga0194061, IMG submission 163423) | Anoxic zone freshwater microbial communities from boreal shield lake in IISD Experimental Lakes Area, Ontario, Canada - Sep2016-L224-21m | ecosystem: Environmental > Aquatic > Freshwater >...
TCTACTGTGCCCAATTAGTCAGATGCGGAAGTGACATGGAAGAAGACCATCGCTGCCGCTGCTGCAAGATTGAGACTTTCTGCATTTCCTGCCATTGGAATTCGCACCGTTGTAATTTTTGGATTTATCGGAAGATCATCAAGGCCACGAGCTTCATTTCCAAAGATCCACAATGAAGGACCATCCGGTTTGATATCTAGCAAGGATTCACTTCCATCAGCAGATAAGGCGTAGACGCAATCACTTGGCCAGCGATCGACCAACTCATCTAGATCCACACGTTCATACACGGGAATGTGCCATAGCGATCCAGCACTGGCGCGGACAACTTTAGGCGAATAGATATCGACGCTATTGGATGATGTGAGAATGCCGGAAAACCCAGTGGCATCGGCAGATCGTAAAATTGTTCCCGCATTACCAGGGTCTTGGATTTCGTACAGGTAGGCAAATTGAGAAAATCCCGTGACATCCATTTCTTCAATCGAAGATGATGGGGTTCGGCAAATACCAAGTATTCCTTGCGGAGTAACGGTCTCCCCCATGGCCGACATGACGCCATCGCTTACATCAACACATTCGATGTGACTGATATCTATCGCATCAGCAGCGATCTTCAAACGTCCAGCAGTGGTGAGATACAGAGTTTCAATTTCTGGGGTAGAGCCCGTCTTTGATGCTTCACGAACAAACTGCAAACCCTCGGCGATGAAAGATCCACTTTCTCGGCGTTCTTTTTTGCCTCGGGAACCTGAAAGAGCCTTCACTCGCGCGATATGCGGCGAATGAAGGCTCTCAATCATCAGGGTTGAAAAGCTTGAGCTAAATTACTTTGCAGCAATTGCGAGGAGGCTCTTTCGAGCAACTTCAACAAGTGTCTTGAAAGTCTCTGGCTCATTTGTTGCGAGCTCTGAAAGAACGCGACGGTCAACTTCCACACCTGCAGCCTTGAGGCCCTGGATGAAGCGGTTGTACGTCAAACCATTTTCACGGCTTGCTGCATTGATGCGCTGAATCCACAGTTGGCGGAAATCGCCTTTCTTATCCTTGCGGTCATTGAACGCATAGACCATTGAGTGCGTAAGTTGTTCTTTTGCTTTCGCATAAAGACGTGAACGTTGGCCACGATAACCCGCGGCACGTTCGAGAGTTGTACGACGCTTCTTGGCGGCATGCACGCCACGCTTGACTCTTGCCATTTAGGGGCGCTCCTTACTTCAAACCAAGCATGCGCTTGGCTGTAAAAGTTGTAGTTGGCTTGGCCGTTGCATCATTGCTCAGACGGCGTGTGTGACGCGAAGATTTGCGCTCAAGAAGGTGGCGCTTGCCAGCTCGCTCGTGCATGATCTTTCCAGTTCCGGTGACGCGGAAAGTCTTCTTCGCGCCACTGTGCGTTTTCATCTTTGGCATATTCGCGTTCTTTCTCTCGTTGGTACTCTAAAAGTTCTTACTCTGCTTCAGGAACTTGCGCGGCCTCAGCTTTGGCCTTGCGAGCCGCCTTCTGTTCCGCCACTGCTTCGGTCTTTCGCTTCGTGGGGCCTAGAACCATTGTCATATTGCGACCTTCTTGCTTGGGCGCAAACTCAATGAATCCAAACTCTTTGATGTCTTCTGCAAGACGTTGCAAGAGCTTGTACCCCAACTCAGGCCTTGTTTGTTCACGACCACGAAATTGCATTGTTATCTTCACTTTGTCGCCGCCTCGAAGAAACTTCTCGATGTGATTCCTTTTGGTCTCATAGTCGTGAGCTTCAATCTTTGGACGCATTCGAACTTCCTTCACAATGATGTGAGTCTGGTTCTGCCGCGCTTCCCGAGCCTTCTGTGCGATTTCGTACTTATATTTTCCGAAATCCATGATCTTGCAAACGGGAGGAACGGCGTCTGGAGCGATCTCGACTAAATCAAGACCGAACTCATCTGCCATTCGCAATGCGGTATCGATATCTACGACTCCGATTTGCTCAGCGGCGGGGCCGATGAGACGAACTTCAGGGACGCGAATGCGATCATTAATGCGGGCTTCAGTGCTGATAAAAACTCCTTCGTCGTAGCTGCCTGTCAGTAGTTAAGTCGCTACAAGGTGAGCCCGCGAAGAAACCCAAAATCTTGGGTATCGACATACCATCTCGCCGAAGCGATGAAGGTGGGAGCGGAACTCCTCTTGCAGTGCCGACTAGGCCACTGGTCTTGGCGTAAGGATACTAGAGGCAGGGCTAGACACGAAATTGAGCTTTTAGCCACCCATAGCGTGCATACCGCCATCAACATGGAGGATTTCACCCGTGGTTTTGGGTAGCCAATCCGACAGCAGCACGACTGTGGCCTGGGCGGTAGGAACTGGATCGGTCACATCCCAGTCGAGAGCAGATCTCTCATCCCATAGGTGCTCAAACTGTTCAAATCCAGGAATCGATTTCGCCGCCATAGTTTTGATCGGACCTGCAGCTACTAAATTCACACGAATATTTTCTGGTCCCAAATCGCGGGCGAGGTATCGAGAGGTGGATTCAAGAGCAGCTTTCGCCACACCCATCCAGTCATATTTTGGCCACGCAACACTGGCATCGAAATCTAGACCAACAACAGAGGCGCGGTCTAAGAACATAGGTTTAGCCGCCATAGTGAGCGCCTTGAGCGAAAATGCAGAGACATGCAACGCCACAGCAACATCGGGCCATGCCGTATTCAAGAAATTGCCACCAAGGGCCGCTTCCGGTGCAAAACCAATTGCATGAACAACGCCGTCAAGATGTGGCACATGTAGTCGTAGACGTTCAGGAAGAGCCGCGAGATCTTCTTCATTCGTTACATCCAGCTCAACAACGGGAGCAAGGTGAGGCAGGCGTGCTGAAATTCTCTCCGTCAAGCGAAAAACTCGACCGTAGGAACTCAAAACAACGGTCGCGCCTTCTTCTTGAGCAAGTCGAGCAATATGGAAGGCAATCGAGGCATCCGTTAATACGCCGGTGACTAATATATTTTTCCCTGTAAGCAATCCCACGTTAGTGCCCCATTCCTAATCCGCCATCTACCGGAATAACAGCGCCCGTTATGTAGGACGCTTTTTCTGACGCTATAAAACTCACCACTCCTGCAATCTCTTGAGCTGAACAGAAACGACCAAGTGGAACTGAGGCCGCAATATCGTTGCGACGTTTTTCCTCGAGGTCGGCAGTCATATCCGTTTCAACAAATCCAGGAGCAATCACATTTGCAGTAATTCCCCGACTACCAAGTTCGCGTGCAAAGGAGCGAGCCATGCCCACCAAGCCAGATTTGCTAGCTGCGTAATTGACCTGCCCGGCAGCGCCCACGCTTCCTACCACGGAGCCGAGAAAGATTAACCTGCCACGTTTCAGTTTGAGCATTCCTCTTGTGGCCCTGCGTGCGACTCGGAAGGCTCCCGTTAAATTGGCATCAATAACACTCATGAAGTCTTCATCGCTCATTCTCATGACGAGAGTATCTTTAGTGATCCCTGCATTCGCGACGATTACTTCCGGAACGCCAAATTGTGACTCAATCTGAGTGAAACCTTGGTCAACGCTCTCGGAGGATGTGACATCCATAGTGATCGCATCAAAACCCGCAGGAGCACTTCCTGAGCGATGTGTCAGGATGACATGAAAGCCATCGGACTGGAGCTCCTGCGCGATTGCCAAGCCAATACCGCGGTTGCCGCCCGTTACAAGGGCAATGGGTTTAGCGGGAGAAGTCATATGGAGAACTTACTGGCTACTGTTGCGTAAGTAGGAATTTCCACGCCGTACGTGCGGTTTTTAATGTGCGAACAACGCAAAGGAAGCCTAGGGTTAACACATGGCTGAAGAGATTCATGATATTACAAGCGCCCAGCAAGGCCTCAGTGACGAACTTCCTGGCAGAGCGCGACGCTATTTCATCGCCATGATGATCCGGACGGCAAGTTTCATTGCAGCAGTAATTCTGCCTAGCCCTTTTAGATGGATCGCTCTGGCAGGGGCTGTATTTCTCCCCTACTTTGCAGTGGTCATTGCGAACGCAGGACGTGAAAGCATCAAACCCGGATCGGCGGTATTACGTGACAATCGCAAATCCCTCTCCTAACAATAAAACTAAGGAGAGTTTGTTTGTATCGATTACAGCCACAGTAATTGCAGGGGCGCTCGTGCTTCTATGTTTCTGGGCCAGCCAATGGCAGTACCACCGTGGGATAGACCGTCACCATCGAAACTATGTTATTTCTACGCATGTAGCCCTTCCTTCGCTCCCCCTTGCTTCTGTTCTTCAGAACATCCACGATGCAGAGTGGCGAACGGTTTCAACGACTGGGGTTTTTGATTCTGGTCATCACATACTTTTACGCAATCGCTATACCGACGGAAAGTACGGCTATGACCTCCTCACCCTTTTCCATGATGACCAGGGAATTACATATTGGATCGACCGCGGATGGATAGCACCTGGGGCGACCGCACTCGCAAAACCGAATCTACCGCCGACCAAAACAGCCACGCTGCAAATTACAGGAAGAGTTCGACTCCAGCAATCCTTGCCTCAAGGTTCATTCTTTGCCATTTCGAAATCTGGCAATGGTGACCTCATATCGAAATGGAATGCGCAAAGTAATACCCAAGTAAAAACGGAAGTCTTCTACCTTGATCTTTTAACCACTTCTGAATCAACCATGAACCCTGCAGTTCCCGTGGTTCTACCAGAACTGACTGATGGACCTCACATGGCTTACGCGCTGCAGTGGCTTTTCTTCGCGGGTCTTGTTATATACGGCCGATTCCTACTGCGTAGGAGCAGATAAATCTTGACGTGCGTATAGGTCTGCGTACAAGCCATTGGCGCGTACCAGTTCTTCATGCGTTCCACGTTCGGCAATAGTCCCTTGGTCCATGACTAAAATCTGATCCGCTTCCATAATGGTGCTAAGTCGGTGAGCGATGACAATGCTTGTCCTACCCTGTAATGCAACTCTTAACGCCTCGTGCACAAGTGCTTCATTTTCCGAATCTAGATGCGCCGTTGCCTCATCAAGGATGACGACTGACGGTGACTTCAGAAGCAAGCGAGCGATCGCAAGTCGTTGCTTTTCACCGCCAGATAACCGATGCCCTCTCTCCCCCACCATAGTTTCCAAACCATTAGGTAGCGATGAGATCAATGTCCATATTCGAGCAGACTCACATGCTTCTTGCATCTGTTCAATGGTTGCATCCGGTTTTGCATAACGTAGATTTTCAGCAATTGTGTCGTGAAAGAGATGCGCATCCTGCATGACTACTCCTATGCAACCTCGCAAACTCTGCAATGCAAGATCTTTGATGTTAATCCCATCAACGAGAATTGCACCGCCGGTTACGTCATATAGGCGAGGAATAAGTGCGCTAATCGTGGTCTTTCCAGCTCCTGATGAACCAACAATCGCGGTCATCGTTCCCGGGGCGGCCACGAAAGAGACATCCTTCAATACTTGCCCGCTATCAACGGTCTCTGGCTTTGCTGCCGATTCAAGAGAGGCCAAAGAAATATCACTGGCTCGCGGGTAGGAAAAATCAACGCTCTTAAACTCAACACTGATCTTTGCGGATGTCACAACTTGCGGATCTGCCCGATCTTGAACCATAGGTTCTAGGTCAAGAACTTCAAAGACTCTCTCAAAGGAGACCAAAGCAGTCATCACATCAATACGAACGTTAGATAAAGCAGTCAATGGGCCATAGAGTCTGGAAAGAAGTGCGGTAATTGCAAGCAATGTGCCAACAGTAACTTTTCCTGAAATGGCGAGATGTCCGCCAATGCCATAAGCGAATGCTGTTGCGACGGCTGCAACACTCGTCAGCGCCACGAAAAAGAGTCGGTTCAATAGTGCAATTGAAATTCCGATGTCAGCAACTCGTCGGGCTCGCGAGGAAAAGTATTCCAATTCACGTTTCGGCTCTCCATAAAGAGCGACAAGCATTGCACCAGAGACGTTAAAGCGTTCCGTCATGGTGCTCGACATTTCAGCGTTTGTTTGAAAAGACTGCCGAGTAAGTCCCTGAAGTCGGCGACCCACCCATTTCGTGGGTAACAAGAAGAGAGGGAGAAGCACGAGAGAAACCGCAGTAATTTGCCACGAAAGGACGAGCATCGTCACCACAACCAATACAAGGCTCACAACATTGCTCACAACGCCCGAAAGAGTGGCTGTGAACGCTTGCTGGGCGCCAATCACGTCAGAATTAATTCGGGAGATGAGAGCCCCGGTTTGAGTACGCGTAAAAAAAGCAATCGACTGGCGTTGCACATGTCCATAGACAACCGAACGTAGATCATAAATGAGACCTTCACCGATTCGCGAAGAGAACCAGCGACCGATAACACTCATAATCGAATCGGCGATTGCGAGCAGTCCTACAAGGAGCGCAAGCTTGGTAACCAATCCCCCATTGTGCGGGATGACACCCTGATCAATGAGTTTGCGCAAGATCAAAGGCGTGGCAATTACCAAAACTGCATCAATCACAACAGTTATAAGGAAAAAGATAATTTGCGATTTATATGGTTTTGCGAAGGTGAAAATTCGGGCAATAGTTCCCGGTTTCAACTTCTGGTGTTTTACTGATGGATCCGCCGTCATCGACCGCATCATCATCCAACCATTGTGTGAAGACATGCTTAGACCGTAAAGCCAAGCGCGCGGAGCTGGTCCCTTCCATCATCGGAAATCTTGTCAGGTCCCCAAGGCGGCATCCACACCCAGTTAATTCTGACATCACTTGTTAAGTGAGCTAGAGCTTGACGTGTTTGATCCTCAATTACATCTTGCAACGGACACGCCGCCGAGGTAAGCGTCATATTTAAAACAGCGATATTGCTCTCATCGACCATGATGTCGTAAATAAGGCCCAGATCAACAACGTTGATACCGAGTTCGGGGTCAACAACATCTTTCATCGCCTCTGTTACGTCATCTACTTGAGCAACCATCTGTTCTCTCCTTGTTAAGTGTAAACGGGGCCAACCTTACTCATCAATCCACTTATGACTTGCCATCTAACTGGAATTCGGCATCTTTGAATGCCATCCATCCGAGCAACGCGCATTTAACGCGCGCTGGAAATTTTGACACTCCCGCGAAAGCGACTGCATCTTCCAAGAGATTGTCATCCCCCGTCATGGTGCCTTTGCTTTGCATGAGAGTTAAGAAAGCCCCGACAATTTCATTTGCATCGGTAACGCTTTTGCCAGTAAGAAGTCCGGACATCATTGAAGCGCTAGCCATCGAAATTGAACACCCAACGCCATCCCAGGAAACTTCAGAAACTCGCCCGTCATTCATAGAAAGATTCAAGGTAATTTCATCACCACAACTTGGATTGATGTGATGTACTTGAATGTCCTTCTCTTGTGACAGGCCTTTATGCTCTGGATGTTTGTAATGATCCAGAATTACTTCTTGGTACATATTGTCAAGATTCATGAAAACCTCGCAAAATACGTTTGAGCTCCAACAACGCCCTCAAGCAGGGCATCGATGTCAGAAAGATCGTTATAAAGATAGACCGAAGCACGCGTGGTAGCGGCAACACCCAATTTGCGATTAAGTGGCCAGGCGCAATGATGACCCGTTCGAACTGCGATTCCTTGAGAATCCAAATACTGACCCAAGTCATGAGGATGAATGCCTTCACAGGCAAAGGAGACAGTCCCCCCTCGCATAATGTCTGTTGTTGGGCCAAATATTTTGATGCCAGAAATGTTCGCTAGACCCTTGATGAGGTGACTAGTGAGAAACGATTCATGCTCGTGGATGAGATCCAACCCGACAGAATTAAGGTAAGTGACAGCAGCACCCAGTCCTACAGCCTGCGCCATATTTGGGACGCCTGCTTCAAATTTTCGAGGTGCAGGAGCCCATGTGGCCTCCGTCATCGTGACACTTTCAATCATTGAGCCACCAAAAAGAAATGGTGGCAAATCATTGAGTAGCTCGGCCCGACCCCACAACACGCCTACGCCCGTTGGTCCTACTGCCTTATGCGCCGAGAATGCCAGGAAATCCACACCGATATCAACAACGTCAATTGCCATATGAGGAATGGACTGGCAGGCGTCTAAAACCACGTAAGCACCCACATCATGTGCGCGTTCAACTATCTCTCCCAAGGGATTGATTGTTCCAAGGACATTCGACTGATGTGTGAGCGCCACAATTCTGGTCTTTGCAGAAATAATCGATTCGATTTCCGAAAGATCAAGACGACCTTCAGAATCTATGGAGAACCATTTCAACACCGCGCCCGTTCTCTTGCACAGTTGTTGCCACGGAATCAAATTTGCGTGATGTTCCATCTCGGTTACAACAATCTCATCGCCTGGCTTAATAGCGAATCGTGAGCCAAATTCAGCACTGCCTATCGAGTATGTCAAGAGATTGAGACTCTCTGTTGCGCTCTTTGTGAAGACGACTTCATTGAAGTGAGCGCCAATAAAAGAGGCTACCTTTTCGCGCGCACCTTCGTAAGCATCCGTAGCCTCTTCGGCTAGTTGGTGCGCGCCACGGTGAACCGCAGCATTGTGCAATCTATAGAAATCCACCTCAGCATCGATAACTACATGTGGCTTCTGACTCGTGGCGCCACTATCTAAGTAAATGAGTTTCTTTCCATCTCGAACCGTACGCTCAAAGATCGGAAAATCTTTGCGTATGCGAACGGTATCAAGTGTCATAGAAGTGGAAGGTGATCGGCTAAGAGCCGACGTACTCTGCGTAGCCATTTGCCTCTAGTTTGTCAGCCAACTCCGGACCGCCTTCTTCAACGATGCGACCATTAGCAAAGACATGAACGAAATCTGGCTTGATATATCGCAGAATGCGTGTGTAGTGGGTGATCAGGAGAACTCCTAGATTATTCGCTTCTTTGGCACGAACAACGCCTTCAGAGACGATACGAAGTGCATCAACGTCTAGTCCCGAATCGGTCTCATCAAGGATCGCAATCTTTGGCTTAAGAAGTTCAAGTTGCATAATTTCATGTCTCTTCTTTTCGCCGCCAGAAAAGCCTTCGTTTACATTTCGTTCTGAAAACGCAGGATCCATATTTAGCGCACTCATTGCCTCTTTAACTTCGCCGACCCACGTACGTAATTTAGGAGCTTCGCCACGAATTGCCGTTGCTGCCGTACGAAGAAAGTTCGATACAGAGACGCCTGGAACCTCAACGGGATACTGCATCGCTAGGAATAGACCGGCGCGAGCACGTTCATCGACGGTCATCTCGAGAACATTTGCGCCATCTAGTGTCACACTGCCACCGGTAATCGTGTACTTGGGATGGCCAGCGATTGAATAGGCCAAGGTTGACTTACCAGATCCGTTTGGACCCATGATTGCGTGCGTCTCGCCTGAGGAAATCGTCAGATCCACTCCGCGCAAAATCTCGATGGGACCTTTCTCTGTTATGACAGAAACTTCTAGTCCTCGGATATCAAGTGTGCTCATCTTCTCCTCTTTCGCTGTCTATGTACTAAATTTCAATCGTGACGGAGTCTCCGTCAACGCGAACTGCATAAGTCTTAACGCTTTGAGTAGCGGGCATTGAAACAGCCTCGCCCGTGCGCACATCAAAAGCAGCACCATGTAGCCAACATTCGATCTCGAATTTTTCGACGTCGCCTTCAGATAAGGATGCATCCGAATGCGAACAAGTGTCATCAATTGCGAAAACTTCTTGCCCGACCTTTACGACGCAGATGGACTGCCCTGATTTCTCCAATCGGAAAGGCTTACTTTCTACAAGCTGAGATAAAGTGATGTCGGACATGTTCTATTGGCCTGCCTTTGCAAGTTCGCCGTCGATGCCCGTCATTAGTCGCTCTTGAATGAGTTCATCCCCAATATGCGAAATGATTTCAGCGAAGAAGCCGCGTACAACAAGACGCCTTGCCTCATCCATCGGAACACCGCGAGACATCAAGTAGAAAAGT
>Ga0194061_1002513_pt1 | contig 9957 bp, 5 predicted proteins | sample SepL2221m_MetaG_FD_163423 | JGI IMG/M metagenome (GOLD analysis project Ga0194061, IMG submission 163423) | Anoxic zone freshwater microbial communities from boreal shield lake in IISD Experimental Lakes Area, Ontario, Canada - Sep2016-L224-21m | ecosystem: Environmental > Aquatic > Freshwater >...
CCTCACCCCAGCCCGCAACTTCCCTTTCAACGCCGCCGCCCGACAATTATCAATCACCTGCGTCAACGAATGCCCTGAAAACTCCTTAAGCAGCTGCGATAACTTAGAAGGCGGAATATCCAATTCCCTCGCCACCATCGCCACAGGATCCCAAAACACCGACCGCTCCGCCTTGTCCGCATCAATCTCATGCCGACCAAGCGTCCGCTTAATCAACAACACCGTTGCCTTATAAAGCGCCCGCAACCGCTTCCGCCGCTCCTCTTCATCAATACAAAACCCCTTCTCGACTTCAGGCACCAGCCCCGAAATCGCCATCCAACGAGGCATCGGCCCCGACGACTTCCTCAAATAAGCCGCCATATTCCGCCGATTCTGCGGCGACTGCCCCAACAAAACCTCGAGGTCCAACTTATTATCAATAAATACCTGCACATCGTCATCACTGATCCCAAGCTTCTTCGCCCAATCTCGCCGAGCCGCCTGAACCCGCTTCACCTCCTCCCACCGAGCATCATCAGGATCCCCATCATCCAAACGTGACGCCACCGCCGAACGAACCCCATTCGTCCCCTCAGTCCTATCCGTTCTATTATTTTGTTCAGTAAATCCCGAAGCCTGCAAAACAGGCGTAGCCGCACACCGTTCCATATTTCGCCTCCATGGAATCCAACACCAACATCAAAAGCTCATCGCATAGCGACAAACCCTTGATCGGATTCCAAGGACGAAAGCGCGTAGCGCGCCAACGTGCCGATCACCTAAGATACCCAAACTCTACAAACACCAAACCCTAAAAGTCAAGTCAAATATTAAAAAAATAAAACCCATCGGTAATTGAACGCGAAAAGGGCGGAAGGGGCGAGGATGGGGAGATTGGTCTGAGAATGTTTGACGATCCTCACCCCTTCACGCGTCAAAATGCGGACTTTATCCACATTTTGGTTGCTTTTCACTCGTGAAGAAGGTAAAGATTAGGACTATGTCGAGAACTGTTGCGATACTTTTTGCGTCTGCGGCGTTCATGCTGGGAGTTTCGTTGGCTCAGGCCGCGGAACGTTCGGATGATGATCTGGCGGTGTGGGTTAATGAGAGCAAGTGGCCGCGTGGGCCGCATGCGGTTGAGGCCACGCCGGAAAAGCAATCTCAAAAGGCCAAACGACTGGAGAGCATTGGCGATTCGCGGCAAGCCGCTGAGCAGTATAAGCGCTTGGGCGATGAGTTCAGTGAATCGGATCTGGCCGAAGAAGGGCTGGTGTTGTCGGCTCGAAATTGGTTGAAGGCTGGCGATTTTACGAAGTGCCGCGCTCAGGTGGACGAGTTGCGACGGCGCTATGTGAATCCGACGTATTTGGACGCGATGGGCGAAGTGGAAATTGCGCTGGGACGCGGATTTTTGGATGGCAAAGGCGAGGGCGGGACGTACATGTTGGCCAGCCGCGTCCGCAAAGCCTCGGCGATTTTTAAGAAACAATATGAGACCGATCCGCAGGGTCGTTGGGCGGATGACGCGCTTTTTGGATTAGGCAATTGCGCGGAAACGCTTCACGAATACGATGGGGCGATCAAGAAATACAAGGAAATGCTCGATAAGTATCCACGGTCGGAATTGCGCGCGGAAGTCGAATCGCATATCGCGTACTGCATCAACAAGCGCCATCCGTTGCCGTTGTATTCGGAAGCGGAGACAGCGGAGTCTCAGTCGCGCATTAACACCGCGAAGGAAGAATCGGTCGATGGTGGTGAGGACATTGACAGGATTGCATTGGACGAGAATGAAAAGGTATTGATCGAACGCATGGCCGAGAAACGCTACGGACAGGCGGTGTTTTACAAAATCAACAAGCATTACCGCGCAGCTGAAGTTTACTTTGAAGTGGTGATCACGAAATACAGCAAGACGAAGTACGCAAAGAAAGCGAAAGACGAGTTGGATGACATGCGCAAGCGCAGCGGCGACAGTGCGGTGTGGGATCGGTTTTTTAAATAGGGTGACGTTGGCTCTGGTTGGTTTAAAGCGGATTATTAACGGGAGTACGAAATGGTGTTTTGTGGCTTGAAGAAGTTGGGCGTGTGCGTGGCTGTGATGCTTGCCGTATCGCTATCGGGTTGTGCGTATTCAACGAAGAACGCTTTGCCTCCGCACTTGAAGACGATTGCCATTCCGGTCTTCAAGAACAAAACATTTGTGACGGATTACTCCCGTAAAGTTGAAGTCGATGTGACTGAAGCAGCGCGCCAGGCATTTTTGCAAAATGGCGAGTTGACGGTCGTCGGGCGCGAAACGGCGGATTTGATTCTCGAAGGTGAAGTGACGAACGTGGACCGCAACGTGTTGCGTTCGGACCGATTTGGAGAAGCGGCTGAAGTGCGGCTGGTGATCCGCGCGCGCATTTCGGTTTATGATGTGAAGGAAGCCAAGTACCTCATTCAAAATCAGCTCGTGACCAGCAACGACAAAAAGAGCGAAAATGGTGTCTACAACATTCGGCGCGGCGAATTCGAAAACATGGGCAAGCAGAACGCGGTGGATGAATTGGGTCGCCTCATTGCTCATGCCATCACCGAACGCTGGCCGAGCTCGAAGTAAACGGTCGATTCAAGTACAAGGTTGTGTTGTGCACCCACTCGTTGAAAAATGGGTGGGTGTTTTTTTGTTTGATGGAGAGCACACGACGGATTGAGTTTTCGAGCGTCGAGCGCGGAATCCGTGAGGAATATCATAACAGTTTGGTGATGTGGGATTGTGACGGCGTCTCATTTGCGTGAAGTTGGTATGTACGAGACGAGTTGTGGATCGAGTCGCAACGAAATGTAAATGTGCGGTTAAAATAGATGGACATGTGTGCCGTGCGGACGTAGCATGGAGAAGTTTAAAGGCTGCGCGAAGATGACGCGGGCTGGACATTCGAGACGCGACTCAAAGGCCAAGAGGCAAGACGATGCTGGACGACGACGACAAGAAGAAACGCCGCTCAAACGATGGGTCCGGACCTGATTCCGGCGGTGATGATCCTGATAACAAGAACAACAACAAGGGGGTTGATTTCAAATCCAGCCGCTATGTGTTCTTGATCATCATTTTCGGCGTAGTCCTGGCCGTTGCTTTCGGTGGTAAAATGTCCGGCTTGTCAGATCAGCCGTCTCCGAGCTGGAGTACGTTCTACAGTGAATTTGAAAAAGGCAAATACCGCGAAGTCTTGATCGAAGGCCGACAGATCACGGCCATTTATGGCGACAGCGAGCAGGCCAATGCTGACAAATCGCGCAAGAAGGTGACGCTGTATGGCCCGGATCGGCTCGATGGCACGATGCAGCTGGAAATGAAATCCATCGCGCAGAAGACGCATACTGAAATCAAGTTCGTGATGCCCAGCGCGTTGACAGAATTGTTGATCGGGATCATTCCGTGGCTGATTCCGATTGCGCTGTTGTACTTTTTCGTCTTCCGCCAAATGCGTGGCCCGGGCGGCCCCGGTGGCGTATTGTCGTTCGGAAAATCGCGCGCGACGCTGATCACAAAAGATAAGTGCAAGAAGACATTCAAAGACGTGGCGGGTGTTGACGAAGCCAAGCAAGAGGTCGAGGAAATCGTTGGATTCTTGAAGAATCCGAAGAAATTCCAGCGCTTGGGCGGACGCATTCCGAAGGGCGTATTGTTGATCGGAACGCCGGGTACGGGCAAGACGCTGCTGGCGAAATCGATCGCAGGCGAAGCGGACGTTCCGTTCTTCAGCATCTCCGGTTCCGACTTCGTTGAAATGTTCGTGGGCGTCGGTGCGTCGCGTGTTCGCGATTTGTTCCAGCAGGCGCGCGAAAGCAGCCCGTGCATTATTTTCTTGGACGAAATCGACGCGGTCGGTCGCCGTCGCGGGACGGGAATTGGCGGCGGACACGACGAACGCGAACAGACGTTGAACGAAATTCTGGTGCAGATGGACGGCATGGAATCCGACGACAAAATTATCGTCATGGCTGCGACGAACCGAGCCGACGTGCTCGATCCGGCGCTGTTGCGACCGGGCCGATTTGACCGTCACGTGTATGTCGATTTGCCCGACGTCAAGGGACGCGAAGAGATTCTGCGTGTGCACTGCAAAAAGGTGAAGCTGGCGGTCGATGTGGATTTGTCGGTGCTGGCCAAGAGCACGCCGGGATTGAGCGGCGCGGACTTGGAGAACATCATCAACGAAGCGGCGCTGGTGGCCGTGACGAAAGACAAAGACGCGATTGAAATGACCGATCTGGACGAAGCGCGCGACAAGGTTGCGTGGGGTCGTGAGAAGCGCAGTCGCGTGATGGATGAAGCGGAACGCTGGATCACGGCCTACCACGAAGCCGGCCACGCGCTGCTGGGTTATTTGCTGCCGGAGTGCGACAAGCCGACGAAGGTCACGATCATTCCGCGCGGTTCATTCCTGGGCGCGACGATGGCCACGCCGGTCAAAGATGTCTACAGCCACAGCAAGAAGCAATTGCTGGGACGTTTGAAAATGTTGTACGGCGGACGCATTGCCGAGCAGATGTTCACCGGCGACATCACCACAGGCGCTAAGAGTGACATCGATCATGCTACATTGATTTCGCGAAAAATGGTCTGCGAATTCGGAATGAGCGAGAAGCTCGGGCCGATCAAATATGTTGAGGACGATGAAGCCGTGTTCCTCGGACGCGACATGGGCAGCCGCCAGTCGCACTCAGGCGCGACGGCGATTGCGATTGACGACGAAGTGCGCGGCATCGTTGATTTCTGTTACAAAGAGGCCGAGCGGATTCTGACCGATCATCGCGACGACATCGAATTGATCGCGAAGGCGTTGATGGAACACGAAGTCATCAGCGGTGAAGACATTGATGCGTTGATCAAGAACCGGAAGATCGAGAAGAAGACGCCGGTGAAACTCGTGGTTCACCGCCCGTTGCCGAAGACTCAGGCGAAGTCTCCGTACCCGACGATTGATTTGACCTCTGGCGGCGGAACGCCCCAACCGGCGTTTCAAGTCCCGGAGTAAATCGGGCGACGTGATGCGTAAAATGATTTGAAAGCAAGGCGAACCTGATCAGGGTTCGCCTTTTTTTTCGGCGCTATTTTGAACTTCCGAATCGACCGATGACAGCGGTGTAAAGTTGCGCTTTTTGAGCTTGGTAAAAGGAACCGTTAAAGAGAATCGAGGCCGTCAGCGTTACGGGTTTGTTTTTGATCGTTTGATTCTTCAGCCCGGACGAGGCCAGCGTCGTGGAGAAAAATCCGCGTGTCAATGACATGCTGAATTTCGCGTCTTGAGCCAACACAACGCCCTTGGATGACTTCACGTTCAGCGTGAATCCGCCCGTGCTTTTACCGCGCGACGTGAGGGCAAAAATGCGCGGAACGCCCGAGACATCGACGATGACTTTCGCTCCCGTGACAGTGAATCCGTTCGGAATCGGAAGTGTTCCCGAGAGCGAAATCGTGTCCAGACTGGAGGCGATAAAATTCAGGCGCGTCTTCAGGCTCTTGACGACAAAGGGCACCGGAACGCCAGCTGGGTTGCCCTTGAGCGGTGTGGAATGAGCGTCGTTGGGATCGGTTTGTGTTGCGGTTTCGAACGTGTCGGAGAAGCCGTCGCCGTCGCTATCGATACCGATTCCAATAGCAGGAACGGTGATTGTAACCGGGAACGTGGCGCTGGTGGAACCGCCGCGTTCATCAGAGACGGTGACCATCGTCGAGTAGGTTCCGGCGGCGGTAAAAATGTGCTTGGGGCTCGCACCATTGGCGTGAGAGCCATCGCCGAAATTCCAATCGTAGCGCAGCGTATCGGCACCGGGCTCGGTGGCGTTCGCATTGAATTGAACGTTCTGCCCAACGCCAGCGGGATTGGGCGTTGCAGTCGGCGGAGAGACGAAAGACGGTGGCGGCGTAATCGTGACGAAGACGCCCACTTTCGCAACATCGCCGCTCATGTCGGTGATGGTTACGATGCAATTGAAAACGCCCGGTGACATGAACACGTGTGCCGGTGTGGCTCCGTTTGCCAGGGGCGAATTATCTCCGAAGTCCCAACTGAACGACAGCTGCGCGGCGGGGATTTCGAAGGCTGACGCGGTGAACAAGACAACACCGCCGACGACGCCGGGATTCGGCCTCGCGCTCGGACGTGCGTTCAAGATCGGACCGGTCGAGACGTTGACGACAAACGTGGTGCTCAGCCCGTTTGCGTCGTCGATCACAGTGATTGTGGTGTCGCCGATTTTTTGCAGTGTGGCCATGAACATGCGCGAGCCGTTGTCTGTCATTTGATACGAGTAGGCGGTTGGGAGCGTCGCGCCCGGATCACTGCTTTTGAACCGGACCGTCCCAACGTAAGTAGGCACCGTAGTGCCACAGAGGTCGGCTCCGGATACTTGGAATGCGAACGCGGCATTCACCGGAGCGCTGAGCGGCCCGGACGCGTTCAACTGCGCGGTGACGGGCTGGCCGGGTGGTGAGATGCACAGAATTCCCAGCGCGCTCGACACCGTCTGCCCATCCGGATTCGTGATCGCGATAGTGCGTCCTCCGGGCGCTGCATTACTCGTCGAAACGGTGAGCTGCATGTGCGAGGCATCGATAAACGTGACGCTGTTGACCACGCAGTCCGTACCTGAAATCGTCGCAGCGAGGCGCTGCGGAAACGTTGTGCCGGGATCATAGAAACCAGCTCCGCTGCTGATGTCGCCGGTGATCGTGATGACGACATTCGAAGCAGTCGCCGGGATCGCGGTGGGCGAGCACGTGAGCGGGCGCGCAGGCGGTGGTGCTTTGATTTGAATCGCTTGAACGCCCCACACGTTTTGCTCGGGACAATATTCCTGGAACGTCCAGAAGGTCATGTTGTCGTTGGGATCGACGACGGTCGCGGAATAATCGCCCCATCGCTGAGTGTTTTTAGTAGGCTCGGGGTTGTAGTCGCTCGTGCTGGAAACAGCGGTCACGGGCGGTTGCAACGTTCCCAGCGCGTCGTCTTTTAGACGCATCGCGAAGGCCGCTCCGAGGCGTTCAGCTTTACCGGCGACGGAGCTGCCCAGCGCCATGTGCCCCTGACCATTCACCGCGCAAGTCGGAAAAAAATAACTGCGTGGATTCACGTTCGCGGGATCCAACAACGTCCCGCCTTGGCGCAGTGTGGGCGTGCTCGCGAGGTTGATGATTTCGTACCAGCGCGCGCCGTCTCGTCCGCCGCCACCGCGCGCAACGCCGTTCGAATCCACTTCAAGATTGTGCGCCGTGTACAAACTGCCGTTGCGAATTTCAGCTTGGAAAAGACGGTTGTCCGTGTCATCCACCGGGCGAATACTGCCCAACACAGGGATGGCTCCGAGCGATCCGTTGCCGATGCTGGGAACGGTGATGTTGATCGGGGCCGAGAGCGTCGGGGTCGTGCCGGGATTTGAAATGCGCATCAGCACCAGACGGTTGTTATTGACGTTGTCGGTGCCGATGAAATAACCTTCCGTTGCGCCCGGGTCCGTATTGTTGACACCTTGCGGTGTGTAGATGCCGGGGTTGCCGAAGATGGACATCTGCCGAAACGGCGTCACGGTCAGCGTACCATTTAAGAGCGCCTGTTTGTTGACGACGAATCCTGTCGCACCTTTTAGAAAACCGACAATCGACGTGAAGACCGAAACGCCGATGTAGAGCGCATTGGAATCGACGCCGAGGGTGTCGTAATCAGCGAACCCATTGTGGTCAGGCTGGCCGGTGGTGGTGTTGAAATCGTGCTGAAATTGAAAGAACGTGAAGCTGGTCGTGTCGGTAATGACCGGCCCGGAACTGACTGCGATCAGGACACGATTGACCGAGGCTTCGGTGATCATCGAAAGAAACCACCGGTTCGATTCGCGGTCAAAGTGAACGCGTGGATCGGACGTGAGCGCATTACTTCGAACCGAGTCGAAGAAGACATCGGAGTCCACGTCGAGCGTAGGGACGATGGCACCGCTCCGGTCGAAGAGCCTGAAGCGGCCATTGAGGCAAACGAAAATTTGCGATGGCCCAACGGCACCCATGGTGTCCGGTGGCAGAGCTCCGGATTCGTTGCGCGTGATCGCCAGAAAACTCGTGCCAATCAGCGGCGCGGAGCGGTTCGAAATCGCCGGGACTGTAGCCATTGAAGTCGCGGCATGAATGCCCGTTTCGCTCTCGTTTCGTTGAGTCACATGAACGCGCGGATGCCTCGGCTTGGCCGGAGCGTTCGGTGGAATTGCCGCGCCTCGCGCTTTGATGCGGGCGATGCTTTCGGTGATGCCTGACTCACCCATCCACGGCTGGCCAACGGTTTCTCCACGCGCGGAAGAAATCGTTAGAATAATCAGCAGCAAAGTAAATCGCGTCATGAAATCTGCTTTCACAAAAAGAGCGATGCGTTGAAAAAATATGAAGCGGGAACGGCGTCCCGATTCACGTATCGGATTGTGACGCTGGGATCGGAAATGTCTACTGTCGCGGTGAAGAAATCGCGCGCGTTCTATCGGTGCGCGTGAAATTTCGTATAGAGCGGATTGAAGTCGAGCGCTTTCTTGGCCATCTCGCGGCTGAGTTGAACGTTGTCGGCCCGAAAATAAATCATCGATGCGTGGTAGTACAGATGCGAGTCGCGTGTGCCGAAGGCCAGGGCTTTCGTGATGCTGTCGGCCGCCTCTTTGAAATCCCCTTTGACATACTGTGCCCACGCGAGGCTGTCGAGCGCGTAGACGCCTTTGCGTATTTCGCAATCCTTCCGCGCCCAGCGCAGCGCCTCGTCAGGCAATTTGCGCGAATCCGAGTACAAGCTGGCGAGGTGGTGATAGTAGTGAACGTTGCCGTCATTGATGGATTCGAGATACATATCCGCCGCTTTGAAAATAAGCGGCTCGGCTTTCGCCGGCTGCGCAGCAAACGCCCACATGTCGCCGAGCGCTTGATAGGTCTCGGGGCGCGGTGAAATCGTGATCGCTTTTTCGTACAACGCTGCAGCTTCCGGAAATTTGTCTTGCGCGGCGCGCAACTCAGCAAGGTACTCCAGCGGCATGTTACCACCGGGATGGATTTTCATGGCATCCTGATAAAACTCTTCGGCCTTCTCGATTTTTCCGATGCGGAAATACAACTGCCCCAATTGAATTTTTGACCAAGCGATGAGCGCAGGCCCTCGGGCTTTGCGTTCGGCGTCGGAGAGTGCTTGTTTATAAAATTCGATAGCGCCCGGAATGTCGCCTTTCATGAATTGAAACTGAGCCCAGCGCGCGTACGAGAACATATCAGGCGTCAATTCGAGCGCTTTCAAATACGCATTTTCGGCTTTTTCGAACGCACCCGTTTCAAGGTAGCAATCGCCCAGAATTCCATAGGAAAAGCCGTCTTCCGGATCAAGCTTGATCACGGATTCGCTGAGCGTGATCGCGTCCGAAAATCGGTGCTGCTGGCAATAAATAGAGGCGAGCCAATTCATCGCGGGTGTGTGTTTGGGTTTGATCGCAAGAGATTTCGCGAGCGACTTTTCAGCTTTCTTCAGCAAGCCGGCGTCACCGTTGTCGCGCCATTTTTGCAAATACGCCTCGCCCAATTTTTCAGGCGCGAGGAAATCAGCCGGATCGTGATCCTGTCGCTTCTCCCAGAACGAGATTTCAGCGTCGATTAGGTTCTTCACCTCAGCCCCTGACACGCAAACGCCAGTCAAAAGACAAAGGAACATTACGAGTGCAGCGAGTTTCATGCGATCTCCGAAAGTCCGTCACAACCAGAAAGACTCGCGTTGATGACCGAATCCTTCACGGAAGAAAGCGTAACGCTCGAAGCCGAAAGTGCAACCGGGAGTCGTGTGCCACTGGGTGCATCACCGGACTTGTGATTGTTTTTCCCCTCTCCCCTTGAGGGAGAGGGCCGACGAGCCTGCTGTTCGGCTCGCGGGGTGAGGGGTAAGCGCTGATTAATCCAAGCGCGTTTAATTTATC
>Ga0194061_1002515_pt1 | contig 9956 bp, 7 predicted proteins | sample SepL2221m_MetaG_FD_163423 | JGI IMG/M metagenome (GOLD analysis project Ga0194061, IMG submission 163423) | Anoxic zone freshwater microbial communities from boreal shield lake in IISD Experimental Lakes Area, Ontario, Canada - Sep2016-L224-21m | ecosystem: Environmental > Aquatic > Freshwater >...
GGGCGTGGTCAAAGAAGAAGCGCACCTCAACACTGGGTTCTTCGTGCCAGCTGTTAGCCCCAGCCACGGGAGCGGCGTTGCCGGAAAAGGCGCGGGCCTCGCGGTTGGAGCGCACGATGAGCCCGACAGGGTCGGTACTGCCGTTCACGCTGGCCACGCCCACCCCGGTGATGGCTGCACCCTGCATGGCGGCGCGCAGTTGGACGAAATCGGGTGCCAGGTCGAGCACCCGTTGCGGGCTGTCGAGCAACAGCCCAAAATGGCTGGGGCCATTGTTCAGGTGCTGGCTGGCCAGCACGGCCGAACGGGGCAGGCCCAGCGCATCGGCCAGCGCCTGCACCAACGCGGGCGTTGCATCGCTGCGGCGCAGCATCGGCGCGGCAAATGAAGAGCGAGCTCCATTCTGGCGAATGTTGATCAGACCTACCTCGCACTCCTGTACCACAATGCCCGGGGTTTTTGGTACACCGCCTTGCTCCAGCCAGGCGTGGCAACTGCCCAGCGTCGGGTGGCCGGCAAACGGCATCTCATACGCTGTTGTGAAGATGCGCACCTGGTAGTCAGCACGACTTGCAGCCGCTTCGGCGGTGGGGGGTAACAAAAAGGTGGTCTCCGACAGGTTCGTCCAGCGCGCAAAGCGCTGCATATCTTCGGTGCTCAGGCCCGAACCATCCAGAACCACGGCCAGGGGATTGCCCCGGTAGGCCTGGTCGGAAAAGACGTCAACTTGTTTGAACCGGCGTTGTTGCATTCGGATTCTTTCGAAAGTTCAGACCGCTCGCAGCGGATCAGCTTGCGCGGTGCTCGGCAATGGCCGCCGCCAACGCCGCCACACCCTTGCGAATTTCATCGCCATCAGGTGTCACAAACGACAGGCGCATGGTGCGTGGGTCGCCGTGGTCGTTGTAGAAGGCAGCGCCGGGTACAAAGGCGACGCCCTTGTCCACGGCCTTGGGCAGCAGGTCTTGCGCGTTCATGCCCTCGGGCAGGCGTGCCCACAGGAACATACCCCCATCAGGCTTGTTCCAGGTGACGTCGCTGGGCATGTCCTTGGCCAGGGCAGCCAGCATCGCATCGCGCTGGCCTTTGTACAGTGCACGGATGGTGGGAATGTGGCGGTCCAGAAAGCCGTCTTTCATGACCTCGGTGATCATGCGCTGGTTGAAGCCGGGGCTGTGCAGGTCGGCCGCCTGCTTGGCCTGTAGCAGCTTGGGATACATGACCTTGGGCGCCACAACAAAGCCCATGCGCAGGCCAGGTGCCAACACCTTGGAAAATGAGCCCATGTAGATGCAGCCCTCGGGGTTGCGCGCGGTCAGTGGCGCCGGTGGGGCCGTGTCAAACCACAGGTCGCCATAGGGGTTGTCCTCGATCAGCGGCAGACCCAGTTCGGCCGCCTTGGCCACCAGCGCGGCGCGGCGCGCCTCACTCATGGTGCGCCCGGTGGGGTTCTGAAAATTGGGCAGTACGTACAGGAAGCGGGCCTTGCTAGCACCGCTGCCGACTTTGGATGCGAGGTCCGCAATGTCCACCCCTTCGTCGTCACTGGCCACGCTGAGCACTTCGGGCTCCATGGGGGTGAAGGCCTGCAGGGCGCCCAGGTAGGTCGGCGTTTCCACCAGCACGCGGCTGTCGGCGTCGATCAAAATCTTGGCGACCAGGTCCAGCGCTTGTTGTGAGCCGGTGGTGATCAGCACCTGGGCCGGATCGACATCCCACGGCAGGCGGTCGGACACCATCTGGCGCAGTGGCGCAAAGCCTTCGCTGGACGCATATTGCAGGGCGCCTTGTGGGTCCGTGGTCAACACTGTTTGGCAGGCCGCAGAGAATTCGGCGACCGGAAAGGTTTTGGCCGAGGGCAGGCCGCCTGCAAAGCTGATGATGCCGGGCTTCTCGGTGACCTTCAGAATCTCGCGGATCACGGAAGGGTTCATCTTGGCGGCGCGGCGCGCCATGGTCCATTGGGTTTGTGTCATGCGGGTCCTTCTTTTTTCCTATTGTCGGGGGCACTGGCAAATCGTTTGCCGATAAATACCGTGGCCACTACGGCCAGCGCAAATCCGAGTGTGACGGTTTCCAGCGGCTCACCCAGCAAGGGTACGGCAGCCAAAATGCTCAAAAAAGGTTGCAGCAGTTGCGTTTGGCTGACTTTGAGCGCGCCGCCAATGGCCAATCCGCGGTACCAGGCGAAGAATCCGGCCCACATCGAAAACACCCCGACATAAGCCAACCCCAACCATGCCGAGGTGTTGACGCTGTGTGCAGGCCAGGTTAGTAGTGCGCCTGGCAGGGTTAGGGGCAAGGCCATCACGCACACCCAGCAGATGACCCGCTCTGCCCCCAAAGCTGGCGTGACCTGCGCGCCGTAAACGTAGCCCATGCTGGCCGCCAGCACCGCGCCGACCAGCAGCGCATCGGCCCACTCCAGCCCAAAGCCGTGGCCTTGAGTTGATGCCCGGTAAAGCGAGAACGCCACCACCAGCGCACTGCCCAAGCCGGCGCAAATCCAGAACCCCAAACGCGCCCGCTGGTGCAGCACCATGGCCGCAATAGCCGCGGTCGCCAGTGGCAGTAGCGCCGTGATCACGGCGGCATGACCTGAGGTGACATGGCGCAAGGCAAAGCCCAACAAAAGTGGGTAACCCAGCGCGTTGCCCAACAGGGCCAAGGCCAGTGGCTTGCGTTGCTCCGGCGTGGGGCGCGGCGAGCGCGTAAGCAGCAAAAATACCAGTGACAGAGCCCCGGCCAGCGTTGCCCGGCCAAATGTGACAAACCAGGGAGAAAGCTGAGGGGCCTCGGCGGTGCCGGTGGCCAGGCGCGTCATGGGCAGGGTGACCGCGAATATGGCCACCCCCAGGAACCCCAGCCACAGGCCCAGACGTTCGCGCTGGGCGTTCATAGTGTGGCCATCCAGATTGCGGTCGCCACCAGCACCAATGCCATTGCCTGATTGAACATGCGTAGTCTTTGGCCGGTGCCTTCAGGCCCGCACAGCCAGTCACGCAGCAGTGAGCCCATCGCGGCGTACAGGATGTTGCTGGTGAAGGCGAAGCACAGCATGGTGGGCACCACGATGGCCAGGCGCTGCGTCGAGTCGGCCCGCCCGGCGACCCAGCCGCTCACAATGGCCAGCGCCAGCATCCAGGCCTTGATGTTGACGAACTGCAGTGCCACGCCCTGCCAAAATCCTACCGAAAGTGCGGCGGCACTGGCTTCGCTGAGTTGGCGTACCTGACCCAACTTCCCGGCCAGCCACAGCAGGTAGACCACGCCCACCGCCTTGACCGCCCAGGCGAGCAACGGCACCGCCAGCACCAGGGCGCCCACGCCCCAGGCGCAGACCAACAGCAACGCGCTCCAGCCCAGGGGCACAGCGCAGACAAACGGCATGGCGCGGCGCAGGCCACCATTGGCGGCCAGCGCGGTCGATAGCGTGGTGTTGGGCCCCGGCGTGAAACTCATCGCCGTGGCCAGCACCAATAAAGCCGTAAATTCTTGCCAAGTCATGCACCACACTTTATAGTTGAAATCAACACAGTACCAGTACAGTTTATAGGTCAGAATATTAAGCTGTATGGTTGGCCGGGGCAACACAGGCGCGGGTAGTGCGCCACCGGCCTCACACGGGTGAGAACCCACATAAGGCAGTCCACTATGTTGATGAAGACCGCATCGCAATCGCTCACAGAGCAGTTGTGCACCCGTTTTGCCGAACGCATCCGCACCCGGTTACTGGCGCCGGGAGCGCGCCTGCCGTCGGTTCGCCAGTGCGCGCAGCAGCAGGGCGTGAGCCCGTCCACCGTGGTAGCGGCCTACGACCAGTTGCTGGCGCAGGGTTTGGTGGAGGCGCGCAAGAACCGCGGGTTCTATGTGCGCGAAATGGCTGTAGCCCCCGAGAAATATGCGCAAGGCGCTATTGATAACGTAGCATCTTCTGTTCTGTGTGGTCTACAGGCGCAGCACGTTCCGGTAAATGCTACGGCGCTGATCCGCGGCATGTTTCAAAGCGGGTCTGACAAGCCGCAACCCGGCATGGGGGTTTTTCCACCCGACTGGCTGGAGACGACCTTTATGCCCGCCGCCGTGCGCAAGGTCACCAGCGGTCCTGCGCTACAGTCACTCTCGCTGCAGTATGGTGAGCCTGCAGGCGATAGCGGGTTGCGCCATGCCCTGTCGCAGAAACTGGTTGCGTACAACGTTCAGGCAGCACCGGGCCAGATTGTCACGACCGTTGGTGCCACCCACGCGCTGGACATTGTGAGCCGCACCCTGCTGCGTGCGGGTGATTATGTGATGGTGGAAGAGCCCGGCTGGGCCATCGAGTTTGCGCGCCTGGCCGCTCTGGGTATGCGCATCTTGCCCGTGCCGCGCCGCGCCGACGGGCCGGACCTGGAGGTCATGGCGCGCTACTGCGAGTTGCACAGCCCGAAGCTGTTTGTGAGTGTGAGCGTGTTCCACAATCCCACTGGGTACTGCCTGACGCCGGGCAGCGCCCACCGCGTGCTGCAACTGGCCAATGCCCACAACTTTTACATCGTGGAGGACGACACCTACAGCCACATCGCGCCCGACCATGCCACGCGGCTGTGTGCGCTGGACGGCCTGCAGCGCACCATTTATGTCAGCGGCTTTGCGAAAATTCTGGCACCGGGCTGGCGAGTGGGTTATCTGGCGGCGCCTTCTGGCCTGGTCGAGGCATTCATCGACACCAAGCTGCTGGCCACGTTAACCACACCCGCTCTGTTGGAAAAGGCGCTGGCCTGGTGTATCGAGCAGGGGCAACTGCGTCGCCACGCCGAGCGCATCCGTACCCGACTGGATCAGGCGCGCGGGCGCAGCGTTAAGCTGGCAATGGCCCACGGCTGCAGCTTTGCCTCGCCACCGGCCGGACTGTTTGGTTGGGTGGAAACCGGTGTGGACACCGACGCGCTGTCGCAGCGCATGCTCGATGTGGGCTACCTGCTGGCCCCCGGCGCCCTGTTCCACGCCGAGCGCCAACCCAGCACATTAATGCGAATCAACTTTGCGACCACGCAGGACGCACAGTTTTGGACTGCGTTTGAGCGGCTTCGCGCGGAACAGTGAGGGCCGTTTTGGCGCAGTCCGGTCAGGCGCTCGCCAGCGTGCGCAGCAGCGCACGGTTGACCTCGTCGGAGGGCATTTTGTGGGCCCTGCACACGTCGTGGATCATGTGGGTGTTGCTGGACTCCAGCGCGGTGGCCACTTCCAGCCACGGGGCGTAGGGCCCCGTTTGTCCGACGATAGCCGAGGCAATGCGCCCGGGCAGTGGTAGCCGGTGCAGTGCGGCGCCCAAGGGCTCGCCTAACAGCAAATCCATCTGAGAAAGGACTCCGCACAGGAACACCTCGCGGCGCAAGTTGTCTTCAATGCCCGCATCGGCCAGCCGATCCATGATGCGCGCGCGCAGCACCATGGACCAGCGGATGGGGTCCAGGTTGGGGTCGCTGCTGGCGTGGGGTATCTGTTCCATCAGCCAGTTGCGCAGCTTGGTGTAGCCCATCACCATCAAGCCCTGTCGCACGCTGCTGACCTCGCTGCGGGAGCCCAGATGGGCCGAGTTGGCATAACGTAAAAAACGGTAGGTGAGCAGGGGCTCATTGCCCAGCAGGTGCTCCAGTGCTTCCATTGATTCGTCGGCCTCAATGGCCCGTACCAGCGCGCGCAGCGCTTGCCGTGACGGTTGAATTTGTTGAAATCGGTAGCCATGCAGGATTTCTTCCAGTGGCCAACCAGCCACACCCCAGATACCCTGACGGTCCAGGGCGTGCTCCAACAGTGCCTTGCTCGCCAGACCCTGGTACAGACTGTCTTGAACGACGGGGCTGCGAAGGCCTTGCTCTGTGTCCATGCCGCCATCCAGGTTCTGACGCAGTGACACACGCAGAGCCAACAATGCTTCCTGGGGGGTGAGCATGCGCAGGGTTTTGTGAAACAGGGGTGCAATCGCCCCGTCCATCGCCTGCCCGGCTTCGCCGGACCAAACCAGCGTCATGCCGCGCTGCTGGGATTTGCGGACCCGGCCGGCAAAAAGCCCGTCGGCCATAAAAGGGTCCTGTACCTCGATCCAGAGGTTCCTGGGTGCGGGTTGTTCCAAAAGACTGCCCAGCAGCGCGGCTGCACGCACGCTGAGCAATAAGGGCGCAGCCGTCTCTGGCCACAGTTCGGAAATGGCGTCCAGCAGATGCCGACCATCGACCGCGCTGGCGTTAGCGGGTTCAATGAACAGGCGCACACCAGCCAGAGTGCGTTTCTGGTTCCAGATTGCTTCGTAGCCGAGTGTGACGCTACCGAGAACCGATTGGGCCATGGTGACTGCGTCGGCGGACTGATGGCCTAGCTGATGAAGTTGAAAAGCGACAGCTTTTGCACTTGAGCATAAGACTGCAGTGCCGCCTGGTAGCCGGTTTGCTGGTTTTGGAAATTTGACACGCCCTTGATCATGTCAAGGTCTTCAGCGCGCGAGCGGTCGCTTTCGACCTGAATACTGCGCTTTTCCTGATTGGAAGAAATCCGGTCAGCGCGGTTCAACAAGTCGCCGGCCTGACCGCGGGCCGAGGAGACGCGAGACATGCCGATATCGACGTTGTGCAGCGCCTGCCCGACAGCCTGCGTGGCGGCATTGGCGTCCACTGCGTTGCCAATGTCGCGGATAGCATCGTCGAGCACGCTGAAGACGCTGGGTCGCGGGTCCAGTGCAATGGTGTCACCCACGGCGGGCTTGCCTGTGATGTTGACCGATAGACCTGGAATGGCTGTGACTGCAATATTGGCCGAGCTGCTGCTGGGATAGCTCGCAGAGCCGCTGAATGGACCGCTAACGTTCGGGTTCTCTGCAATGTTGTAGGTCACCGTGGTTGTACCCGGCACGGTGGTAGTGTCGACTAGGCCAATGCTGATGGAGTAGGCGGAGCCGGTAACCAGTGCCGGATTCGTCAGCACCACACCGGTGGTTCCGATGGCATGTGCTGGGGCGGTAACCGTGGTCAATGTGGCGTTGAAAACGCCGTCACGCGCAGGCAAGTGCATGAATGCGCGGTCGCCATCCAGTGCGTAGGGTATGGCCACTTCATTACCGGCTACCTGGCCGGGCTGACCGGCAAATGTGTAATCCTGTGGCAGAGTCTGCGGGCCTACAAACGGTGCCAGTGCGCTGCCCAACGCGCTGAACAAGGGCAGGCCGTTGGTGTCCTTGCGGTTGGCCAGGGCAAACACCTGATCACGATAGCCGGTCAGTTGCGTGGCAATTGCCGCGCGTTCTTGCGCGGTGTGGGATCCATTGCCGGCCGTGACCGCGAGTTCACGGAAGTTTTGCAAGGCATCGGTGACGTCGGCCAGGGTGCTTTCGGCCTGCGCAATGGAGTTGCGTTGGGATTCGAGTGCACGTTGGTCAGTCTCGATGCGCGCCAGGCGGGTGATGGCGCGCTCGGCCTGCGCCGCACCTGTGGGGTCGTCGCTGGCACGCACGATTTTTTTTCCGGCGGTCAGGTTTTCCTGCAAGCTGGCGAGGGATGACTGCCGGTTCATGATGTTGCTCAACGCGGTGTCGTAAGCGTTGGCAGAGCCTAGTCGCGTGAATGTTGTCATGGTGAAATCTCCTGCAGGCCCCGGTTCAGCGGCTCAGGTTTTGGATGAGCGTGTCAAAAATGTTTTGCGCGATCTGGATCATTTTTGCCGAAGCCTGGTACGCCTGCTGGTATTGCAGCAAGTTGGCGGCTTCTTCGTCCAGATTGACGCCCGAGACCCCGGCGCGGTCGCGCTCCACATTGGTTGCAATGGTCGCTGAAACCTTAGCCGCGTAGTCGGCACTTTGGGTGCGTATGCCAATTTGCGAAATCAGTCCGGCATAGCCATCCGTCAAGGCCGCGCCGTCAAACATGGCTACGTCACGGAGGTCCATGATGGCAGTGGCGTTGCCAGCTGACAGGGTCGGGTACAGATTGGCGTTCACCGTGACGGTGTCGCCGACTTTGGGTGTGCCTTGCAGGGTCAGCGACCAGTCGGCCAGCGGTGGACCGGTTACCGTGGCTTCGATGGCCTGGCCTGGTGTGTAGGTGTAGACGGTTGCGCCCTGGTCGCTGCGGGTGTAGGTGTTGGAACCGGTGAACGTCAAAACGACACCCAGAGTAGCCGGGGGATTGCTGCGCGCCGCGATGGAAACCTGCTGCAAGCTGCCGGTGTTGGCCGTGCCCATGGTGGCAGCCACGGGACTGGCGACCGCCAAAGCGCGCGGCGTGGAAAACACACTGGTGATGTTGCTGGCCGAGCTGGTAAAAGGTTTGATCAGGAATCGGTCCCCTGCGGCTGCACCACCGGCTTGTGCAATATCCAAACCGTCAATATTGATGGGGTTCGTTACAGAAGTGTCAAACGCAGTCACCGCCCCATCGGAGCGGCGTGTAACAGTTCCCGCGGTAGCGTTGGTGTATTGAATTTCGTAGTCGGATGCGGCAAATTTTGAGGTATCGGAAATACTCAATGTCAGAGTTGCTGCGCCCGAGTTCAATATCGCCGGAGCTTTGGGAATCATGACATTGCCATTGCCAAAAACCGTGGGGCTGAACAGGTCGCCACCCGGATTGCCATCCAGATCCAGTCCCAGCTTGTGCTGGTCGTTCATGGCCGTGGTAGTAGCCAGCGTCAGGCGGCCTAGCAGGTTGCGTCCTTCATTGAGATCACTGTTTTGAAAGCGCAGAAGGCCTGAAACCTCACCGCCGCCCAGCATGTTTTCATCGAGTGACAACGGTGTACCGGCGCGCATAACTGCCAGCTTGCTGGTGCGCGAGTCTCCAAAGTCGTCATTGACGATGGCAACCGTGGACGCCGAGTTGCCAAGGACCAGTTCCTGGCTGCCGGCGATGTAGAGGCCGACTGAGCCGTCATCGGCCTTGACTGAGGTGGTTTGCACGTACTGGTTGAGTTCTTTGATGAGCTGATCGCGTCGGTCTAGTAGGTCATTGGGCTCCTGCCCGGTACCCTGAACCCGGGTAATTTGGCCGTTAACGGCGGCAATGCTTTGCGCCAGGCTGTTGATGGTGGTGACTTTTTGCGCGAGCTCCTGCGCAACACCGGTTTGCAGGTCATCGAGCTGTTGCGATGCTGACCGCAAGCGGGCGGCCGTCTCGTCGATGCGCGTCAACACAACGGTACGGGCCGTCATGTCAGTGGGGGCGTTTGCTACGTCGGAGAACGCGTTCATCATGTCGCTGATGGATGCACCGAGACCTTGGGTTCCACCTGCAAAAATGCCTTCAAGTTGGCGCAGCTTGTCAGAGCGGGTGGCATCGGCCGATTGGGTCGATGCAGCCAGCGTGGATTGCCGTGTCAAAAATTCGCTGAAGTTGCGCTGGATGGTCAGAACGCTCGCGCCCTGGCCCACATAGCCACTGCTGGAGTATTGTCCGGGAACGGTTTCCAGCACCACCCTTTGCCGCGAATAGCCGGGCACATTGACGTTGGCAATGTTGTTGCCAGCGGTCTGCAGTGCCACCTGGTTGGCTTGAAGAGCCCGGGTTCCGACGTTAAGTAAGCCCATGGCGGTCTCCCTTTAGGCCTGCGCCCGGCGGATGGCCAGAGTCGTGTTGATGGCACGACTCAGTTTGGCGGCATAGTCCGGGTCAGTGGCGTAGCCGGCCTTTTGCAAGCCACTCGCAAACGATTGTGCAGAGTTGGCCTGGTCCTTGATCTTGGCGTAGCGGGGGCTCTCGGAGATCATGCGCGCATAGTCCTTGAACGCGTCGGCGTAGGAGTCGTATGCCCGAAATTTCTGCACGCACTTCTGGGGCGCGCCATTGACGTACTCGGTGGTGGTAACCTCCGCAACCTTGCCGGTCCAGCTTGCGCCGGCTTTGATGCCAAAGAGGTTGCACGATGGCGTACCGCCTTTGAGTTTGATCTCGTGCTTGCCCCAGCCTGTCTCGTGACCAGCCTGGCCCAGC
>Ga0194061_1002517_pt1 | contig 9955 bp, 8 predicted proteins | sample SepL2221m_MetaG_FD_163423 | JGI IMG/M metagenome (GOLD analysis project Ga0194061, IMG submission 163423) | Anoxic zone freshwater microbial communities from boreal shield lake in IISD Experimental Lakes Area, Ontario, Canada - Sep2016-L224-21m | ecosystem: Environmental > Aquatic > Freshwater >...
TGACGTTATCTTGTGCGCAGGCCCGCATCGCTTCGCACCAATCGAAAATTTATCCAGCAAGAGAAATTTCAATGAACAGATATCAGAACGCGATGGTCGCGTTCGCTTGTGCCTTTGCCATTGCCGCGTGCGGCGAGCGCGCCGCGCCTGAGGCGCAATCGAAATCCGAGGCCAAGCCGGGCGCTGCGAAGAGCGTGCAGGCGACGCCGGCGCAAATGCAATTCCTGACCCTGGAAGCCGTCGGGGCAGCGCAAATCACCGAAGTCCTCTCCATGCCTGGCAGGGCGACTTTCCGTCCTCAGGCGCAATCGGCGGTCGGGGCCACGGTCGCCGGGCGCGTCGTTGCGCTGCATGTGCGCGCCGGTGAGGTGGTCAAGGCCGGTGCGCCGGTGCTGACCATAGAAAGCGCCGACGCCTCGGCCACGCGGGCGAACCTGGAGCTTGCCGCGACGCGACTGGCCGCCGCCGAAGCCCTGTACAAGCGCAATGTCGAAATGGTCGAAAAAGGCGTCGGGCTCGAAGTCGAGCGGCACGAGGCGGAAGTGCGCTTGAAAGAAGCGCGCACCGAGGACGAACGCGCGCGCCAGGCCGCGGGCCTGATCGGCACCGGCCAGAGCGGCCGCGTAACCGTCAGGGCGCCAAGCAACGGCGTGGTGCTTGCCATTCGTGTGTCGGTCGGCGCCACCGTCGCCCCCGGCGGCGAACCCCTGCTCGAACTGGGCGATCCTTCGTTGCTGCAAATCGTCGCCCAGGTCGCAGAAAGCGACATGAGCCGCATCGCCATCGGCCAGGAGGCCGAGGTCGAGCTGCCGGCGCTCGGTGCGCGCGTTGCCGCCAGAGTGGAGAGCATCAGCCCGCGCCTGGATGCCGAGTCGCGGCGCATGCTGGTGTACCTCAACCTGGCCAAACGCATCGACGGCTTGCAGGCGGGCATGCTGGCGCAGATCGCCTTGCGCACCGGGACCGACGCGGCCATCTCCCTGCCGGTCACCGCAGTGTTGATCAAGGAGGGCAAGCGTCGCGTGGTTTACATCGCCAAACCCGACGGCACATTCGAAGCGCGCGATGTCGAGACGGGCCGCAGCAGGGACGGGCGGGTGGTCATCCTCAAAGGGCTTGCGACGGGTGAAAAAGTGGTCGTGCGCGGCGCCCTGCTGCTCGACTCACAAGCCGAACTGTTGCTCTAGGCATGCTGCGCCTGCTGATCGAGTACTGCGTTCACCGCCGCGCCGCGGTCTTGTTCGCCACGCTGGTGGTGGCGATATTCGGCCTGCGCGCCTACCTTGACACCCCGATCGAGGCCTATCCGGACGTCACCAACACGCAGGTGACGGTGATTACCCAGCTGCCGGGCAACGCACCCGAGGAAATCGAGCGTCGCGTCACCGTGCCCCTCGAACGCGAACTCAACGGCACCCCCGGCGTGACGCTGATGCGCAGTGAAAGCCTGTTCGGGCTGTCGCTGATCACGCTGACCTTTTCCGATGACACCAACAGTTTTGTGGCGCGCACTGTCGTGTCGCAGCGCGTCGCCGTGGCCGAACTGCCGGCGGGCGCGACGCCGGAGCTCTCGCCCGAGGCCACGCCCCTCGGAGAGGTCTTCCAGTTCCGGCTCACCAGCGACCGGCACGATCTTTACGAACTGCGCGCCGAGATGCAATGGACGGTGGTGCGCGCGCTGCGCCAGGTGCCCGGCGTGGCCGACATCGTGCCCTTTGGCGGTTATTTGAAGGAGGCGCACATACAGGCCGACCCGGCGCGGCTGTTTGCCGCCGGACTGACGCTCAACGATATCGAACAGGCGATCGCCAAATCCAACATCAACGTCGGCGCCGGGTTCCTGCGCAACGGCGACCAGGAACTGACGGTGCGCGGCATCGGCTACCTCAACACCGCCGAGGATATCAAGCGCGTGATGCTCAAGAGCAAGGGCGGCACGCCGGTCACGGTGGGCGATGTGGCGACCATAGTGCAATCGAGCACACCGCGGCGCGGGTCGGTGGGCGCCGGTGTTGACAAGGAAGTGGTCGAGAGCTTCGTCTGGATGCGGCGCGGCGAAAACCCCTCACTGGTCCTTGACGGCGTGCACGCCAAGATACGCGAGCTCAACGAGAAGATCCTGCCCAAGGGCATGAAAATAGAAACCTATTACGACCGCAGCGACCTTGTGGGGCTGACGCTGTCGACGGTGCACCACAACTTGCTCAGCGGCTTCCTGCTGGTGGTCGGCGTGGTGTGGTTGTTTTTGCGCAGCCTGGTGTGTTCGGGCATTGTCGCTGCCGTCATACCGCTGTCCCTGCTGGTGGCCTTCCTCGGCCTGCACCTGATGGGCCTGCCGGCCAACTTGATTTCCATGGGTGCGATCGATTTCGGCATCCTCGTCGACGGTGCCGTGGTGCTGGTCGAGAACGTCATACATGCGCTGCGTCATGAGCACCCCGCCGACCGGCGCGGCGTGCTCAGGCTGGTGGTGCGTTCGGCGGTGGACATCGGCCGCCCGACGCTGTACGCCATGCTGATCATCATCGCCGCCCTGGTTCCGGTCTTTACGCTGCAATCGGTCGAGGGTCGCATTTTCCGGCCGCTGGCGCTCACCTATTCGTTCGCCCTCATCGGCGCGCTGGTGTGTGCGCTGACACTGGTGCCGGCGCTGTGTGCGGTGCTGTTCCGGCCGCATCACGCGCGCTTGCAGGAGCCTGGATGGATAGACGGGCTGCGCCGGCGTTTCAAGGCATCGCTAGCACTGGTGTTGCGCCGCCGCTCCGCGGCGGTTATCACGGCGTTTGTCGTGCTCGCACTGGGCGGCCTGACCATTACCCGGCTGGGTACCGAGTTCCTGCCCGAGCTCGACGAGGGAGACATCCAGCTGTTTGTCGAAATGCCCCCCAGCATTGCGCTGGCAAAGGGCCAGGACATCCTGTTCGAAGTGCGCCAGCGCATCATGACGTTCCCGGAGGTCAGCAAGACGATGAGCGAGCAGGGCCGTCCGGAGGACGGCACCGACAATGAAGACGTCAACATGAGCGAAACCTTCATCCGCCTGAAACCGGTCAGGGACTGGCGCCCGGGCTACGACAAGAAGCGGCTGATCGACGAAATGCGGGCCAAGCTGAACGAAATTCCAGGCGTGCGTTACAACTTCTCGCAACCGATGAAGGACAACGTCGAGGAGGCGGTCAGCGGCGTGCGCGGCAAGGTCGTGCTCAAGATATTCGGCCCGGACCTCGAAAAAATGCGCTCCACGCTGGAGCACGCCAAGGAGACGCTCAAAGCGGTTCCGGGTATCGTCGACCTGGATCTGTATCGCGACGCGCTCAAGCCGCAGTTGCAGATCAGCTTTGATCGCGCCGCGCTTGCGCGTGCCGGTGTCAGCATGGAGGATGCGCAGCGCACGCTCGAGTCGGCCTTGTCGGGGCGGGTGATTACCACCATGTGGGAGGGCGAGCGGCCGGTTCCGGTGCGCTTGTTGCTGCCGCTCAATGTGCGCGACGATATGGAAAAAATCGCCGCCATTACCATCACCAGCGAATCCGGCGCGCGCGTGCCCATTCGCGAACTGGCGACCATCAAGACCGCGCACGCGCTTGCCACCATCAACCGCGAAGGCAACAGCCGCTTCCTCGCCTTGAAGTTCAACATCGAGGGGCGCGACATGGGCTCGGTGGTGAAGGACGCCATCGCCATCGTGGCGAGGGACGTCACCGCGCCCGAAGGCCATTATTTTGTCTGGGGCGGCGAGTTCGAAAACCAGCAGCGCGCGATCGAGCGCCTCAAGCTGGTCGTGCCGCTGGCCCTGCTGGCGGTGTTGCTGCTGCTCTACGCGGCGATGAATTCCGGACGCAGCGCGCTGGCAATTTTGCTGACGGTGCCCTTTGCGCTCACCGGCGGCGCGTTTGCCCTGCTTGTTTCCGGCGTGCCGCTTTCGGTCAGTGCGGCGGTGGGCTTTATCGCGCTGCTCGGGCAGGTGTCGCTGATGGGCCTGCTGGTGCTGAGCGCCGCCGAGGCGCGGCGCCGAAACGGCGAGCAATTGCAGGAGGCCCTGCTCGAGGGCGCCAGCGAGCGCCTGCGCCCGGTGCTGATGGCGGCGACCATGGCGCTGGTCGGATTGCTGCCGATGGCGGTTTCCGCCGGAGTAGGCAGCGAAACCCAGCGCCCGTTCGCGCTGGTGGTGGTGGGCGGCATGATCAGCGCGCTGGCGGTGGCGTTGTGGTTGCTGCCCGTGGTCTACAGTTTTATCACGCCCCAACACCTCGCCACGCCCGAGGAAGAGGACGAACAGATCAAGGAGGGGCAATGAACCTGCGACTATTCCTTGCTTCGCGCCTGTGTGGGTTTTGCCTGAGCCTCGCCGGCGGCGCGGCGCTGGCGCAGGGCAATCCGCCGATACCCGACGTCATGGATCTGGCCGAGGTGCTGCGCATCGTGCGCGAGGTCAGTCCGCGCCTGGCCATCGAAAGGCAGAGTATCAGCGGCGCCGAGGCCGCCCGCATCACCGCCGGCGCCTATCCGAATCCGACCCTCAATTACGGCCGCTTCAAGCCAAGCGGCGGGCAGCCGGCGACGCTGTTCGACGGCTCGCGCCAGGAACAGGCCACGGTTGACCTGCCCTTGCTCATCGCCGGCCAGCGCCCGGCACGCATGGAAAAAGCCGATCGCGATATCGACGCCGCGCGCGCGCGTGTGGCGGCCGGCGCCAGCTCGCTGTCAGCCGAGGCCGGCGCCGCGTTTGTGGCCTTGCTGGCGGCGCAGGAAAAGACCGCGCTGCTTGCACAGACCGCCGATGAGCTGCGCAAATTGCGCGACATCGTCGCAAGCCGCGGTGAACTGGGCGTGGCCAGCCGCTACGACGTGACCCGGCTTGATGTCGAGCTGGGCAGTTTTCGCGCGAAACTCGAAAGCGCGAAGGCCGAAGTGGCCGATCGCGCCGGCAACCTGGCGGCCTTGCTGGGCATGCCCCAGCTGCGGCCAAAGGCTTCCGGCACCCTTGTTCCCCTGGCCGTCAGTGCAGAGGCGCTAAGGTCGCCGCGCGAGCGCACTTCGGCCAGCCCCGCTGTTGCGGCGGCACTCGGCGAGGAAAGGGCGGCGCAAAGCGGCATAGATGTGGCCGAGCGCGAGCGCTGGCCGGTGCCCTCATTCAGCCTGGGGCGTGCGTGGACCAGCGACCCGTATGGCGGCGCCAACTTTCTCGGGCTGAGCGTCGAGATCACGATTTTTGACACCCGCCGCGGGCCTGTTGCGAGGGCGCAGTCCGAAGCCACCGCGGCCAAGCTGCGCCGCGAACTGGCCGAAGCGGAGGTTGCGGCCAACCTTGACCGCTACGCCAGTGTCATCGCCACCCTGCAGGCCTCGCTGGAACAGTTTGACAAGGAATCCTCGTCGCGCCTGCCGGCGTTGCGGGAAATGTCGGAGCAGGCTTACCGCTTCGGGCGCAGTTCGATATTCGAGCTGCTCGACTCGACGCGGTCGCGATACGAGATACAACAATCACGCATAGAACTGGTCGGCTCGCTGGTCGAGGCGCAACTGCGCTTCCTTGCCACCAGCGGCAGCCTGGACCGGACGGTGGGTTCCGCAAGCGAAGCGCCGCGGCGCTAGCCAAAGTGCCGGCGCGGGCCGGTCCCCCGACGATTCAAGGCTCAGAACAGGATTCTTATGCCGAGCGAGTTCCAGCGCTTCTCCGGCGAGTTGCCCGGCTGGTAGCCGTAGGTGCCGTCGAGCTGGAGTTTGTCCGGGATGATCCATACCCGCAGGCCGACGTGGCGGTTGGCCTTCTCGCGGCTCTGGCCGAAGGCTTCAAGAATGCCGATGAGGCGCGGCGTGAGCACGATTTCACTGGCTAGCCCCCAGAGCCCTGTGGTGAGATCACTGTCGCGATTGTGGCTGGCCCCAAGATTGATGTGCAGGAACAGCCGGTCGTCAAGCAGCGATTGGCTGCCGATCAGGTTGACGTAGGGATTCCACTTGGTCGGACCGTCCGAGGCAAAGGGCCGGGAGTTCTGGACGCCGACGCTGACCGCCGTGCCGTAGTTGTTTGAAGTGATCGGACGCAGCAAAAACTTTGCCTGTGCGATGGTGCTGCTCGATTGCCCGAGCGAGCCGTTCTGGGTGCGCATGCCGCCCAGTGTGAGTTCGGCATGTCCGCCAGGGTTGCACGCCGGCAGGATCCAGAACTCGTTTTCGCTGTAATCGCGCTGGCGCCGGACAAAGCTTTCGATCTGGCAGCCGTCCGGATCGACAACGCGCGCATCGTCGGTGACCAGGGGACGCGCCGCCTGCGCCGCTGTTGAGGCGACGGCCAGCAATATGGAGAAGGCGACAGGACGAAAAGAGAGTGGATGCATTGCGTTTGTGGGGAATTGGCAAGGCGCGTAGCTGGCCGACTATACCCCGACCCTGATGGCATTGACAGTCGCCGCCGATGACAATTTGAAGAATTATTCCGTCCACAGGCTGCCTGGCGATGGGCAGGTGTCAGGCGGTTGCGCGCACTGTTATTCCGGTCGGCGGAATTTCATAAGAGGTACACTCTTGAAAACAGCGGGCCGGTCACCGGTTTGAAGCAGCGCAGGTTGCGCAGGGCAAATTTGCCAGGGAGGGGGATGCAATGAGCACACGCATTTTGACTGCGCTGCTGGTCGGCGTGACCTTGGCCTTGTGCGGGGCGGTGCAGGCGCAGACATTCCCGTCCAGGCCGCTGCGCATTGTCGTGCCGTTCCCGCCGGGCGGCGCCGCCGACATTACCAGCCGCGTCCTCGCCGATTACATGGGCAAAAGCCTGGGGCAGACGGTGATCGTCGAGAATCGGCCGGGCGGCAGCACCATGATAGGCAGCGAGGTCGTCGCCCGCGCACCCGCCGATGGACACACCCTGTTGGTGGTGTTCCCCAGCTTCATCATCAACCCGGCGTTGCGCAGCCAGATGGCCTTCGATCCACTCAAGGATTTCAAGGCGGTGGGGTTGACGATGTCGGTGCCCATGGCCATCGCCGTCCATCCCTCGGTCCCGGCAAAAAACCTGGAAGAGCTGGTCGCGCTGGCGCGCGCCAGGCCGGGGGAGCTTTCCTACGGCACACCCGGGATCGGCACCACCCACCATGTGATGGGTGAAATGCTGCGCCAGGCGGCGAAGATCAACATCACCCACGCGCCCTTCCAGGGCGGCGCCCCGGCACTTACTGCGGTAACCGGTGGGCATATTTCGATGATGTACGGCAATGCCACCGAGGTTGCGCCGTCGGTAAAGACCGGAAAAATTCGCGCCATCGTCGTGACCGGGGCGGAGCGCGCCGAGGTCATGCCCGAGGTGCCGACCATGCGCGAGGCGGGCTTCCCGGAACTCGAAGCCACCAACTGGAGCGGCCTTGTCGTCGCGGCGGCGACGCCGCCCGCGATCATCGCCCGCCTCAATGCCGAACTGGTAAGCGCCCTGCGCAGCGCCGAGGTCAGGGAAAAATTCAGGAGTTTCGGCATCGACCCGACGCCGGGCACGGCCGAGCAGTTCGCCGCGTTCCTGCAGTCCGAGTCGGTGCGCTACACCAGGGTGGTGCGCGAGGCCGGCGTCAAGGCCGATTGACCACGGTCGCGACATCCAAAAAAATAGCCGGCGGCTGTGCCGACGGACAAAATTACTTCAGGAAGCTCTGATTAAGTCCGTCATTCCCGCGAAAGCGGGAATCCACCTTGACCTAAAGCGTGGATTCATTGAGTCAAAATGGATTCCCGCTTTCGCGGGAATGACGATTTATGGACTTAATCAGAGCTTCCTTTACTAAAAAGGGGCGGGACATGGTGCAGGTGAAGCTATGCGTTATGCGCACATTGCAGGTGGTTTGCGCGACGGTGATGATGGCGGGCGCGTTTGCAAGCCATGCGCAAAGCTCCCCGGCCAAGCCCCTGCGCCTGATCGTGCAATATCCGGCCGGCGGCGCGCTTGACGGCCTGGCGCGCAATATCATGCAACGGGCGTCTGCGGCGCTCGGGCAACCTCATTGTTGAAAACCGTCCGGGCGCCAGCGGCCTCATCGCCTTTGAAGCCTGTTCCAAGGCGGCCCCCGACGGCTGCACGCTTTGCCTTGGCACCGGTGAGGCGATGTCGTTCAATCCGAGTCTGTTCGCCAAATTACCCTATGACGCCGGGCGCGATTTCGAGCGCCCGGATGCGACCGGCCCTTACAAGGGGTCGGGCTTTTTCCTGCACGACGATCCGCTGGACCGTCCGGCGGACCGCTTTGGCGGCGCTCATACCATCCATACCGGCGGCGCACGCTGCAGTTCGCTGTTGCTGCCCTTTATCGGCGGCCCGGCCTGAAATCCGACGATTGCCGGACTGATGTAGTCTTTGTCCGGCCATGCCGCGCGCCGGACCCCCGGCACAAACAGACGGCAGGCTAATCATTACAGGGGGATGCATGAACACGAAACGCACCTGGCTTTGGGCGCTGGTCGTCTTGCAACTGTGCGCCTGCGCATCGACCGGGGACCGCCCGGCCGGCGTGCTTGCGCCGGGCGCGCAATGGCAGGAGGTCTCGCGCTCGGGCATCTTGTTTGCCGAGGGCGTGGTCGCCGACAAGAACGGAAAAATCTACGCCACCGACCTGACACGCACTTTCCTGGTCAAGGAAAACAACCCCGGTGGAACGATTTATCGCTACGACCCGGTCACCGGCGTTACAACCAAGCTGATGGAGCCCAGCGGCATGGCCAACGGCCTGCATGTGGACAAGAACGGTGACCTGTTGATTGCGCAGGGCGACGACACCGGCGGACGTGCGGTCATGCGCCGCAACCTTGCCACGGGCGAGATGCGCATGCTCGCCAATACCTATCGCGGCAAGCGCCTCAACGGTCCCAACGACCTGACCAGTGACGCCAAGGGCCGCATCTACTTCACCGACGCGCGCTACGCGCCCGGCAAGGAGGCATTCGAGCTGCCCAACTCGGTCTATCGCATCGACCCGGACGGCAGCATCACCGAGCTGGAAACCGGCTTGTTCCGCCCCAACGGCATCGAGGTTTCGCCCGACGGCAAGCGCCTGTACGTTGCCACCACCAACTACACACGCCTGCCGATCAATCCACTCGGACCCAAGACCGACCGCTTCGGCCTGCCCGCCGGTGGTGTGGCGATGTTCGACCTGGATGCCGCCGGCAACATCGCCAACGGCCGGCTGGTGTTTCGCGACGACGAACTTGCCGCCGATGGCATGACCATGGATACCGACGGCAATCTTTACATCGCCACCCACAACGCCAACCCCAAGGAACCCAAGTCGGGCATTACCGTCCTTGATCCTTCCGGAAAAATAATCGAGCGCATCACCAATCCGCCGGGTGCGTTGTCGACCAACGTCGGCTTTGGCCGCGGTGACGAGGCCGGCGTGCTCTATATGAGTTCGGCGCTGCCCTGGCGCCTGTATCGCATCCGCACCGTGCGCACCGGGCATTACTTCAATTGAGCCTTTTCCCCGACCGGTAATGGCTGGAGAGCCAATACCGGCGGGAATGGCACTTACTTAAGGAAACTCTGAATAAGTCCGTCATTCCCGCGAAAACGAGTCTCGCGCAGCGAGACGAAGTTTCGAGGAACGGCCAAACGAGTCTCGCGCAGCGAGACGAAGTTTCGAGGAACGGCCAAGCGGGGATCCATGGGGTTAAGTTCGTGCCTCAGCGACGAACCCCAGTACCGCAGCGTCGTCATCCCCGCGAAAGCGGGGATCCATGGGGTTGAGCCCGCACCTAATCGACGAACCCCATGGATTCCGGGTTCGGCTACGCCGCCCCGGAATGACGAATAACTTGCCGACTCTGGAGTGACGAATTATTTGCCGATACCGGAAGAAAACGTCGTCATCCCCGCGAAAACGGGGATCCATGGGGTTGAGTTCGTGCCTGAGCGACGAACCCCATGGATTCCGGGTTCGGCTACGCCGCCCCGGAATGACGAATAACTTGCCGA